>Ga0137415_10002856_pt1 | contig 17112 bp, 21 predicted proteins | sample CZODoug3_1_1_16f_FD_183082 | JGI IMG/M metagenome (GOLD analysis project Ga0137415, IMG submission 183082) | Vadose zone soil fungal communities from Angelo Coast Range Reserve, California, USA - CZODoug3_1_1_16fungal (Hybrid Assembly) | ecosystem: Environmental > Terrestrial > Soil > Vadose...
CGCCCTCGTGAAAGGTTCCGGCGACGATCACACGCAGCCACCGCGCCGGATCGGGATTCCTAAATCGATGGGCTGCGCCTGCGACCCCCACGATGCCTTCTCCAGCGCGGGCGACGGTGACCGGGCCGCCGCCGAATGCCGATTCCAAACGCCCCTCGAGCACGTAGCCGACATATTGCTCGGTGTGCGCGTGGAGCTCCGCGACGGCACCCGGCGGATATTCGAGCAGATACAGGCGCGACTCGAGACCGGGCATGTCGGCGTTGGGCTCGTGTTCCAGGAGCGTGCGCTTGATGGGGGGCTGCGCCGGCGCTCTCGGATGGGGCGCCTCTGACGCGCTGCAAGCCGCCAATGCCAAACACAGCGCAAACGGGTGGATATGCAAAAACATGGGTGCTCTCCTGGTCGGGTGATGCACTGCTCCAGACCAGTAACGCCTGCGACCTGCACGATGATTGAATTATTTGCGATGCAACCATTCGAAATCATCATGTATCGGCATACGCAGCGAAGACTGCCGTCCAGCGGGCTCGGGTATGGGTAAATACGCCCTCAACGCGGCTTCGACACGACGTAGGAGATGCCGGTCTTTGCGCCGTCCGTCGGTGCAGCGGTGACCAGGAGATCCATCCCCGGGCGCGTGAACGCGACGGCGGAGCTGTCGGGGGCTACGACGCGCGTCCAACCCTCTTTTACGAGATTTGCAAATACCGCGATTTGGACATTCTCGGATTCACCTGGGTGCCTGCCTTGACCAAGGGAACACCGCCGGCGCCGGTGCCTGGTTTATTGCACCCTGCAACCAATGCGGAGACGACCACGAGGGCACCGAGAACGAGGCATTTCGTACGAATAAACAAGGGGGAAAACCTCCCAACTACCAGTGATTCATCCAAAGGGTACGGCGAGCGAACGACAGCCTCGTTCGTCCCCCCATCCTCGCCGTCCAGCTCGGAACCAGCCAGCGTGCTGCCGGAAACGCGCCCACGTCCGCGCGAAATACGCAACAAGCGCACCGTGGGCGCGTTGGTTCCAGGATCAGGTTTTGTGGCCGTCTGCCAAACGACTCAGGCCACTCGCGTTCTCAGTGCACACCCCACTCGTCCGAAGGAGCTACGCCTCCGTTCGACCCGCCTTCCCTCGAATTCGGGCAAAGGCCTGGGAAGCAATGCGTGCCCGTGCCCGCAGGGGCCCACTCGTCCGATGGCTTCCACTCGTCCGATGGACTCCAGATTTCGGACTCGGTCGACACGCCTTCCCTCGAATCGGGCGACGGGCCCTTGGGTGCCCAGGTCGAGTCCTTGGGTGCCCAGGTCGAGTCCTTGGGTGCCCAGGTCGAGTCCTCGGGGGTAACCACTGGAATATTGTTGGCGGGTTTCCACTCGTCCGAAGGCTTCCACTCGTCCGAAGGAGCTACACCTCCGTTCGACCCGCCCTCCCTCGAATTGGGTTGCGTGCCCGCAGGGGTAACCGTTGGGGTCTTGATATCGAGTGCGCTCGACTCGCGGGCCGGGTCGCTCGACTTCACGGCCGCATTGTCAGATTCATCTGCACCGGCGCCGCACGCCGCCGCGCCAAGGGACAGAAAAAGAACGAGGCAATGAGAAAGACTACGTAGTCGCATGGGCAAACCTCCGGGGGAACGATGAAATCGGCACCAACCTCTCCGGCTCACGTGCCCCGTGTTTAAAGGGGGCGACCCGAAATACGTTCCTGCACAGAAATCGTCATGGCGGTCGATGGCGTGCGTGCAAGTGAATTGTCGAGCTCACTCCCAACCAGGAAGATTCCAATATGCGGCGATCGACGTTGCAACAGCGATGGCATTTCCCGGGTCGTCGTCGGGTGCGTCCGACCATGGGCGTGCATTTTCCCAGGCTTCCGGCTGCCCCTCGTCGAGGAGCCATTCGAAATCGCCATATACGAGGCGACGTAGCCACTGGCCGGATCGGCACCGCCCGTAGCCCAATGCCTCGGAGCTCGACGCCCACGCGAGAGCGATGACCTCCGTCTCCAACTCTCACGAAAGGTTCTCGAGCGCCACCTCGACGGGCGCCTCGTCGCCGGTCATTCGCTTCCAATGAGCCCATTGGATGGTCGCAAAGGGGCTCCCATCGACGAACGATGACTCGTCGAGATGTCCACTCCAACCAATACCGTCTTTCGGACCGGCGCGGTGAAGCAGCAGCCGCTCCTTTGCCCCCATCCGAGTACACGTTGCAAGAGACCTACGGATTCGATCCGCGTCCAGGGTCGCGTCTCGCCGAACGTAGAGGATGCAGCCTGCTCCCATGATTTGCTCGATGATAAGCCGTTATCTTCGAGGGGCCAGTCGAAATCTGCATTCGAGTGAACTCGCGGAGCGTGGGTACGCAGCGCGCCACAATCGACATGAGGGCGCACCATTTCATGCAGGCGATGGTCGCTTCGGGTTTTTCCTCGATGAGCCAGTGTCCGGCGCCGCTCACGATCGCTTCGCTCACGTCGTCGGCCACCTGGTGGAGCGTGGCCGCCACCAGGGGGCCCAAGCCAGTGGTGCGCGATGCGGTTACCGGTTCGGCGCCCAGCGCAAGCACGGGAATTCGGAGTTTGGTCCTCGCCCATTGCGCATTGTCGCGCGCATCCTGCGCGAAGGCTCCGAACTGAGAAAAGGCTGCGCGCATGGCACCCGGCGCGGCATATTGCTCGGCATAGTAGGCCCTGGTGTCCGCGTCGATGCGCGATGGGTCGGCGGCATAGTCCCAAAATCCCTCCAGGTAGATATGCTCGCGACCGTCGACGAGGCGCTCGGCCACCGTTCCCACGAAATTCCAGTGCCAGAGGGCGGGCATCTTCAGGAGCTCGTCCCAAGGGCCGATGCCCGGCAGCGGAGCGTCCATCACCACCAGGCGCCGGGCCCTCATTGGATATCGCGCTGCGAATGCATAAGCAACCATCCCGCCGATGTCGTGCCCCACCAGCACCGCGCTATCCAAGGCCATGGCATCGAGCACCGCGGCCACGTCCGCGGCCTGCGCCGTCTTCTCGTATCCATACTCCGCGCGTGAAGATCGGCAGAGGCCCCGAAGATCGGCACCACCACCGTGTGATGCTCCGCGAGCGCCGCCGCCAGCGGCCCCCAGGCATTTCCATTCTGCGGGTTGCCGTGCAGGAGCACCACCGCAGGGCCCGAACCGCTCCCTTGCACGAACTGCACGAACAGCTCCGCACCGTCGACGCGAACCTTCCGGCTCGAAAATTCCTGGGGCAATGACGGCCTCATAGGCTCTCTTCGTGGCCGAGTACCTCGGTGGGCAAACCGATTCGATCGAATGAGATGGCTTTCATGGGCGAAAATATGGGCCTGGCTTCGCGCGCTTTTCAGGTGGCGTTTCTGACAAATATTATGTCAATCTTGCCAGCGTGCATGTGGTCATCTATCTACCGCCTTCGTTTTATTCGGCAATTGCATCGGCCATCGTGGAGACGCTGCAGACGGTCAACTCCGTGAGCGATTCGCCCTCACCGCCGTTCTCCTTCGAGTTCGTGGCGAACCGCCGTCCGGCGATCTCTACCTCGGGCATCACTTTTCCCGCGAAGCGGAGGCCCTCGCGCAAGATGGATGTGCTCATGGTGCTTGCGGGGGCCACCGCCGATGCAGAGGAGACGCTGCGCATGCTCGACGAAGAAATTGCCTACGCTGCGCCGCTGATGAAGCGCGCGCAGGCCGAGGATGCGATCATCGCCACCCACTGCGCGGCGCCGTATCTCCTGGCCGGCACCGGGATGCTCGACGGCATCGGCGCCGATAACGCTCACCGTGCACGGACCCAGGCGGTCATCTGCGCGAGCGCGCGGCCCCGCTCCGGTTCGCGCCAATACATCGAAAACGACGGCGCTTGCAGCGTCTTCGATTCGGTGAGCGCGGTGGCATAGACGTCACACACTCGAAGGTCCATGATCGTGCCTTCGGGCGGTGTTCGCGGATCGCCAGGATCGAGCCGGGTGGTCGAGCTTCGTCGGGGGCGGCTCACCTCCACGTTTTGCCGCGGGAGAAACTTGAGCGTGCCGACCTTGGTCTGGTCCGAGAGAGCGGCGGCCACGTGTTTCTTGAAAGCGGCAAGCGCGAACATCCCGAGGTCGAAGACCCTCGGGTATACGTCTCCGTTCAATTTGGATAGGAGTGGGGTCCTCGTGCAGGTTGATGTCCTCCGGCTGGACCAGCGGCGGCAAGGAGACCTCGTCGAGCGCATCGACCAGCCTTCGAATGCGGTCAGCCTGCGGCAGGGATGCCATCGCGACGAGGGCGCTTTCGTCGATCTTGGCCCTCGGGGTCGCCGCGCGCCGCCGCTCGTCCGCGAGAATATGCTCGATTCCGTCGAGAAAAGTGAAGCACGGCGAGGGAGGACGCGCGATCGCGCGCGCCTGGCACTCGGTTTCGGCACGCCTGGAGAGCTCGGGCAGCCGCCTCCAGCTCTCGATAGCCAGGTCGGCGTCGCCGCGCATGTGTGCGGTGAGACCGCGTTCGTAGAGCGCCCATAGCCAATTGGAGGCAGGCCCATGATACGAACTCCAATTCGAGTCCCCGTTCCGCGCGAAGTTCGCTTCCCAGAGGCGCCCAGCGAGCTCGCCCTCGCCGAGCCGAAGAAGGAGCATCGGCTTGATGGCGGTGACGTGATCCGTCGAGATGATGTCTCATGACATGGAGAAAGTTTACCATCATGAGCCTGCCGGCCGATGACCTCTCGCTTGTCGGGGACGACGCGACGAACCACTTCGTCGATCGCAGGCGAATCGTCGATGCGTTCGACGGTTCGAGTGCGCTCTGCGCGAGCAAGAGCGATATTGCGTCGGGCGGAGCACTCGATGATGACAAAATGGAAAGCTCGCCGTCGCTCCCGGAGTTGAAGGGAACGACGGCGAGCGAGTTGACGCCAAGGGCCGTGATCGCGCCGCCAACGCAGGGCGGCGCCAGACTCAATCACCTTCGCAGCGGAAAAGGCGAATGGCGAGTCAGAGCGTAGTTCTCAAGGGTCTCCCAGGTTACCGGGACCCGCCTTGACGGCGTAAACTCCGAGGGTAGCAATCGCTGCGCATGCCTGGGTCCCTGCAGGCAACGGGACAAACAAGGCCAATCTATCGTCCGGCGCATAAACGCGGAAACCGCGCACGTCGGTCGGCTGGCATTGGCTGGGATCGTAGAACGAAGGGTCGCCCTGTGAGGTAATGGCCGATGCGACGGCCCCAGGGGCGAGGATGACCGTGCCATGGCTGCTGGCCTCTCGCTGCGCCGCCGGACCGACTTGATGACCATCGTCGCCTGCCACGAAGGACACTCCTGGGTACGCTGTCATGGAGCACGAAGCGCCACTGATGTTGGTAAACCGCAACGCTCGGAAGATAGTGCCAAGCGCGGCACCCTGATCGCCTAAACTCAAACCCAACGTGTTTACGTTGCATTCGGGGATGGCCGCGGCTGATTCGGGGGTGGCCGCGGCTGATTCTGCACTGGCAGAACCACCGCTCACTGCCACCATCGCCACCGTTCCCATGACCATCAACAGACCACGAACGTGATGCGAACGAATAATATTGAGATTTATATACATCAAAACATTTCTCCAATTGTATTTTTCTTCGATATTGCGCGCTGAGGTGCGCGGCCTCGACTAGAGATTACGAAGTGGTGTGGAAGATCTTCCCTGTCGGGGAGAAAAGTCTCCGCCTCCCCTCGCGCGCCAAATGGCGCAAAAAGACGCTCAATCTCCACTACGTGCGCGCGCGGCGCGCGACCTCTCGCCACGCCGAAAAGCGGCAGTCGTCGCTACAATAGAAAACCTAGGGGACGCGTCGCAACGCATTCCTGCAGAAAATATGACCGCGCACCGCCGATTTTCTTTACGATGCTCCCGCGAAACAAGATCCATGGTAGGTTTTCGTCCTACCCGACGCAAGACAGCACGGCGGTTCGAGCGCGCCGCCTCGTAACGCAAGCCCGGCACCTTGAATCCTAATGGGGAATCCATCGTCCATCGACGAGATGACACGAGCGCGGATGGCGGTCACCCTCTCACTGCTTCTTTCTGCGTGCGGTGGCTCGCATCACAATTTTCGAGCTACGCGGCTGCCGTGCCTATCCGGGCCCGCTGTGGGCGGGATGTACGGGCTCGCTCGTCGAGAGCTGGCCCGCGCCGAAAAACCGTCCCTCGTCGGCGCGCACATCCTCGAAAGCCTCCCGCCGTGGTTTCCCACGCCCAACAGTGCACGCATTCCCCTTCCCGTGGACGGGCACCCGATGCTCAACCCGTCCTGCGATATCGACTTCGTCAGCGCGATGGACGCCGCCATCGGACACGATCGTGAAATCGTCTTTTCGCGCATGCTGATTGCCCGCCTTCGCGGAATCGGCGCGGTGACCGACAGCGATGGCAAAGATCAGAAGGCGGCGCTGCTTCTGCGCTTGGTCGACGTGGACGAAAACAAAATCTCGTCTTATCGACGTTTGCCGGATGAAACGGGGCCCTCTCCGCCCAGATCCCTATTGCGGTATCTGGCGCTCGACATGCTCGCACGGTCGGATCTGTTTTCCAACGTCGACGACGCACGAGCATTCGCGAGAGGTCGTCTCTACCATCCGCATGATGATCGCGAAGCGCTCATTCTTTCGCTTGGTGTGGCAGGCAACGAGTTAGCCAGCCAGCGTGGCGACGACCAGGCCAACCTTCTACGCGGATGGATCTCCGATGTGCGGCAGAGGCTCGGCCAGAGCGCAGACGGCCGTCCCGAGACCAAGGCCACCGAGGCCATCTCGTTCGAACTCGTAATCTCGCACATTGGGCATTTGGGCACATTCGCAAGTCGGTATGGCGAAGTCGCCAATGCGCGCGCGCTCGTCGACGAGATCCTCGCGCAACGCGGTCATTTTCCTCTGACCGAGGGCATGACCGATCGCGTGAACGATCTCGCGGTCGCGGCGACGGAAGCCCGCTACGATCTCGAGCCGAATCGAGAGAGCCACCTCTATGCTGGTGATCCGGCGCCGGCACCTGCTCGAACCGTCTTTTCGCCCCTGGACGATCTTCTTCCGCCTGGGAGCGAAAGGGTCGATCCCGAGGTGGCACGAGAGAGGATGCGCGAGCTCGATGACGAGCTTCGAAATACGCCGGACCCGGATATGGCCTGCTACCTCCTCGACGAACGGGCCTACTGGGTGCCCGATGGCGATGCCGAATCTCTTTTTCGAGAAGCGACGACGGGAATCTTCACTTCGTATGGCGTAATCGGCAAAAGCGACGCGGTATTATGCCGAATCCGGGCGGCAACGAACATTGCGGGCGCCTCGGAAGACGCTCGCATCGCACTGATCCTAGGCGTCCTCCGAGCCACGGACCATGAGCCTCTATCGGATGTCTATTACGGTGTGTCCTTCGGCGGCGGGGCATCGAGCATGAATACGCCGCCTGAGCTCATCGTCCGCGATGCGCGTCGTGGGGCCCTATACCGCGTGGGGAGGCATCCGGAATGGATCGAACGATCCAAAGAGCTTCGCGCATGGCTTTTCGAAAGAGCTCTGAAGCCTGTCGCGTCCTCTGGCCGCACCGAAAGTGAGATGACGGCAGTCATGCAACCCGCGCTCGATGCCCTTCTCGACTTCTGGGCAAAGTCCGGCGCCGAAGAGGCGGGTCGCGCGAGCATTCGTGCATTCATGGCCATGATCTACAATGTCGCCCAGCATCTGGCCTCCAGCGTCTACCCGTACGAGACGGCGGCCGCGCGGCTTTACGCCATGGCAAAGCACGCGGTGCGATTTGGAATGCAGCGCGAGGTGGCGACGTTTTTTTCGCGTCTGCCTGCCAACGCGCAGGGCTATCGATTCGAACGCGAGACCCGCATCGCGTCGACCATCCTCGCATTGACGCGGGGAACGTGATGCCTGCCGCTCCCACAAAAGCTCCGAGAGGAACGCAAAGAATAAATTGCCCTTGTAAGGTCCCGCGGTGGTCCAATCCGCGCCCTTTTCCACGACGTGTTGTCGTTGAAGCAATTGAACCGGCGCGCCGCCGGCCGACGGCGTATTGAGCGCGGCGCCGCACATCAGGCACACGCGCGCAAGTCGTGTACCCTGGGCGACCCACAACCCGTCGCCGTGGTGGCTCGCGATGGTATCCGTCGGGGGTGCGCGATACGGCTCGTCGAGCATGGCACGGATTCAGCTCACGTGGGGTTGGCCACGTAAATGCTGCACACGTAGCTGTCTTTGGCATCGTACGTGTAGCCAGGTTTGAATTGCGTGGTTTGCTCGCAGTCCAAACCGCTGATGAACGATCCGTAATTGTCGCCCGGGTAGATGCCGGTGACAAAACCCTCGTTGACGGCCGCCCATTGGCCTCCGGCCAAGCCGTCGTAACACAACTCGACGCCGGTACCGAGCACGATGGCAACTTGAAGCGTGCCCCCGTTGCATGCAACTTTTCTCGTGCCTGGTGTCAGCTTCGAGTGGGCGGGGTTTGGCGCCGCCGCCGCCTGCGGCTCGGGGCCCACCGCAGCAGCGAAAAGAACGAATCCAAACGCAGTCAGCAACCGAATCGAGTTTTTCATCGTTGACATCGAGGTCTCTCCTACTTGCGAAGAGCCACCGTGGACACACCCGCGGGGCACGTCCTTTAGGGACCTCTCGCGACCCGTTCCTGCACGAAATGTTCGATATGCCTTCCAATTTCGTCGGCTACGCACGTCGCGTGCCACACAATCGGCGTGAGCCGACGACATTTTGTGCAGGAACGGCAAACCTCGTGGCCCTTTGAGTTACGTGCATCGTCGACCCGAGCCGACTCCAGGAAAAACAATGGTCCGCATCCTACCTTTTGCCACGCTCGCCACGGCGCCATTGGGGCATTCGTGAAGTTCCTCATCCCACTGACCCTTGCGGGCGTATGCATCGGTGCGACGCCGGCGTGGGGATCCGACACCGCGGCGGAAGCCCTTTTCCGCGCCGGAAAACGAGCTATCGCCACCGGCGATTATCCGACCGCATGCCAAAAATTCGACCAAAGCCAGCAGCTCGAACCTGCCCCGGGCACGCTGCTCAATCTTGCCGACTGCGAGGAGCACCTCGGGCGACTTGCACTGGCGTCGGAGCACTTCAACCTCGCCGCACTGGGCTTTCATCCTGGTGACAAGCGTGTCGCGTATGCGCGGCAGCGTGCGGTGGTGGTCCAAGGGCACATGCCGAGCCTTACGATCCATCTACCCGCGAATGCGAACGAAAGGTTGAAGATCCTTTGCGACGGAATCGAGATCGATCCAGCAGCATTCGATCATCCATTGCGGGTGGATCCCGGCCAACATGTCGTGCTCGTTCGCGGCGAAGCGCGCCGTGACCGCTCGTATCCGCTCGAGTTGTCGGAGGGCGAGAGCAAGGAGCTTTCGGTCGAGGCAGGTGAAGGGCTTTCCGCGCAGTCCGAGACTCCCGCTGCTCCGCCGGCGGACACGCGCACCTCGCCATCGATGCCACGCGTCCCCGCCGCCACGCTCTCACGATCGCCGGCAGAGCGCGCGGGGCCGAGTCGAACCCTGGGCTGGATCTCCGTGGGGCTCGGCGGTGCGGGTCTCGCCGTGGGCACCGTCTTCGCAATTCGTGCACTTTCGAATCGCAGTACGGTCGATCAGCATTGCTCCACCACGTGCGATCCGCAGGGCTACGATGCTGAATCGGCGTACAAGACGGCGAGTCGATGGGCGAGCATCGGTCTCGGTGCAGCCGTGCTCGGAATCGGCGCGGGAACGTATTTCTTCGTGGCGCGTCCATTCGATAGGCGCACGCGCATCGATGCGCAGACCGCCAACGGCGGCTTTACCTTGCACGTCTCGCGGGAGTTTTGACGAGATGACGTTCGGCAAGAATACCGCTTTCATGGCTGCCTTCGCGAGTGCCGCATGGCTGATGGCTTGTTCGAATATGTTCGATGTCGACGCCGATCGCCCGCTACGCGCCGAACAAACCTCGACTTCGCCCGGCCATCCAGGCGGCGGCGATGATGCAGGGGCGAACTTGGATTCTGGCAGCGGAGCCAGCGATGCGTGCCCTGCCGGCGGTTGTTACGTCAATCCGTGCAATCCGGGTTCTCATCCGGTGGGTGGGTCGTGCGTCGCTGTCGTGAGCATCAGCGCAGGTACGCGCCACGCATGCCGCATCAAGAACGACGGTTCCATCTCCTGCTGGGGAAACAATGGCCAAGGGCAAATCACGTCTCCGGCGGGCACATTTCAACAAGTGTCGGCCGGGTACGAACACACATGTGCGATGCGAGACAATGCCAGCGTCGCTTGCTGGGGCGGGAACGCGACTGGAGAGACCGCGGTCGTCGATGGGACGTACCAAGAGATCGCCGCCGGCTTTCAATGCACGTACGCATTGCATCTCGATGAAAGCGTCGTTTCATGGGGAACGGGGGGCGGCTGCGAATATCCATCACCGTCGGACTCGTATCGGCAAATATCCACGTCGGTGGGCAATTTCGGTGCGTGCGGCGTCCGGCAGAATGGCACCATGGGTTGTTGGGGAGACAATGGCAGCGGTGAAGGAGCGCCTCCGAGCGGTGTATTTCGACAGGTTTCCGCTGGAAGTGCTTTCACTTGCGGCGTGCGTCAAGATGGCAGTCTGGCATGCTGGGGTTACTCGGGAGATGGCATCACCACGACGCCAGCGGGAACCTTCCAGCAGGTTTCGTCCGGAGACAGACACGCGTGCGCGGTTGCCCAGGATGGACATGTGGCTTGTTGGGGGAGCAACGGCAAGAACGCGGCGACGCCTCCGAGCGGTGCGTTCTTGCAAGTCTCCGCAGGAACGAATTTCACTTGCGGGATCCGGCAGGACGGAACCGCCACTTGCTGGGGCGACGACACCGATGGCCAAGCTCCCCCGAGCCCCCCCTGAGCGGTCGTGATGGACTTCACTGCGTCGGTGGAATTTACGCCAGGGGATATCGTTGCCGGCCGCTACCAACTCCAGCGCGTCATCGGTGAAGGCGGAATGGGCATCGTATGGAGCGGCGTCCATCTGACCACGGGACGCGCCGTGGCCATCAAGGTTCTCAAGCGGAACGAGCCCGCCGATACCGCGCGTCTGTTGCGCGAGGCGCGCGTGGCGGCCTCGTTCCGACATCGCAACATCGTTCAAGTATTCGATCTATTCCAATTGTCGAATACGGGCGCGCTCGTGATGGTCATGGACCTCCTTCGGGGCGAATCACTGGCGGAGCGCTTGTCGCGCGAAGGCCCAATTTCGCTGCCGGTGGTGGCCGAGCTCTTCACCGCGGTGACCTCTGCGTTGAAGAGTGCTCACGAACGCGGGTTCGTTCATCGCGATCTCAAACCGGAAAATATTTTCCTCGCGCAAGAAGACGACGGACACGATGTCGTCAAGGTGCTCGATTTCGGGCTCGCGCGATCCATGGATCTGGTCGAAGGCAACATCACGCATACCGGATCGGTCTTGGGAACGCCCCACTACATGGCTCCTGAACAAGTCTACGGCGAACGAAACCTGGAGCGCAGTGTCGATGTCTGGGCGCTCGGCGTGGTGTTGGTCGAATGCCTCTCGGGACAGATCCTCTTCGAAGGTGAGAATTTCGGACAGATCTTCAAAAAGATCACGACGGGCGATCCAGCACGTCTCGATGCGCTGCTCGGAGAACTCCCGAGCGAGGTGAAAAGCCCGATCGTGCGAATGCTGTCCGTCGATCCGTCGCAGCGGCCGAGCGATGAAGAAGTGCTGACGATACTCGGGCGTTGGTGCTCCCAGTCAGAATCATCATCGATGCAAAAGTTGGCGACGGCCCCCACGGAAAAGATGACGTCGGTGCCCTTGCCCACCGCGCAACATGCGAACTTGGCCGCGTCGGTCCACTTGCCCAAAAAGGCCAATACCGGAAAACGGCTCGCCGCGATATCGTGCGTCGCCATTCTGCTCGCGACTTATTGGACCGTGCGACCGTGGCTTGCACATCGCGCGATGCATTTCGAATCGGCTACTTCGGAGCAAAAAATTCAACCCGCGATGCCCTTGCCCGAACTGCACGACGGGTCGGCGCCATCGCACACGCCCACCGAGAACGCGCCGCCCGCAGTGCGCGACGCGGGGATCGAGCAGAACGCGCCGGAGCAAGATGCCGGCGCGGCGTCGGCGAAACCCAAGCGACCGCGCGTGGCGCAACCCAAACCGTCCGCGAGCGAATCTTCACCAGCGAATTTTCTCGACGGACGGTTTTGAGCTCCCGCAGCGGATCTGCGCCGGCAAGCTCCTGCGGGAGCGCCATGCCGTGGACGAACCCCTTCCACGGGGAAGCACCCGACGGCGCCGGGCGTATTCAAGTGCATGACGGTTTCGGGTGAGCACGTGCAGCCCGGTCTTCGCCGTTCGCTCGTGCGATGGGGCGTGGCGAGCGCGGTGGTGTGCCTGCTCATGTTCGGCGCGCTCGCGTGGTTCAGCATCGTGCCGGTGCGGGTGTGCCGCGCCGAGCTCGATCGGATCGGCGAGCCGGATGACTGGCGTACTTGGCCGCCGCTTCGAGCGCGGAACGGGGTAGACTGGTGATTCCGAGCTCCGCGTGCCCGCGGGCCTCCAGCCCGTTGGTTTGGATCGAGTATGAGCCATCTCGATTTTTTGACGCACGCTTCTGGATGTTCGATCTCATCGAAGACCGTCTCACGCAACGTGCGGCGATGCCCGTAGCTACCGTTAAAGGGCAATGGGCGCCGGGTTCCTGCGTGAAATCGTCCGGCGTCCGACGGACTTTTGGCGCGTCATGACGCCCGCAAATCGACGGGCCTATGTCGATCTCGTGCAGGAATCGTCGATCCCGCGGCCCTTTGGGGTTGTGCACATCGAAAGAGAACGTCCTTCACCATCCAGGGGCTGAATGATTGAAAATCTATGCATTGTCACGATGGGCGCGACCGCAGTCTCTCTCTTGGGATGCAGCATCATTCCTAGATTTGGACACCCATGTCATTAAGGGCAACGCGGCGATCTCTTCCTGCACGAAATGGTCCGTGGGCCTTTCGACTTTCTCGCTGCCAAGATGTAGGCTCGAGGGCTTTCGCGAGCGATTTCGCACGTCGTTGCGGCGACGGCGCGATCCATCCACGAGGATGCGAAGAGCATCGAGCGCTCTTCAATGATACCATCTCCGAACCACTGGACATGGATGCGCGCGAGGCTCTCCCGTTGGCGACGGCATTTCTCACCGCACTCTCGGAATCCGTTCGGGCCGCGGCTCCCCCCGCCGGAGACATCGAAGAAGCGCTTCGCGAGGTCGTGCGCTCCGCCGAGTCCGCGTGGCCCGAGCTCGCGCTGCCCCGCGATGTCTTCATTCGGTACCTGGCAACGAAGGTCGCCGACGCCGAGATCGACGGCACCGAAGTCCTCCGCAAGCTCTCCTCGCTTCGCGTAGCCGATCTCTACCTCGTCTGCGCGTGCCGCCGGGGGGACGGCGCGGCGATCGTAGCGTTCGAAACGCACTACGTTGCGCGGCTCGATCGTGCGCTCAGCCGCATGGGCATCGAACCGGCGGCCATCGACGATCTCAAAGGGATGCTGCGCGACAAGGCGCTCTTTCCCGAAGAAGGGGCGCGCTCGCTCCTGGATGGCTATTCCGGCCGCGGTGACGTGGGCCGATGGCTGCGCGCCGTGGCAGTACGGGCTGCGGCGAAAGCTTCGCGTACGGATCGGAACGTGTTCGACCTCGACGTCGCGCAGCTCGTCATGCCGGGGGACGGACCGGAGATCGCGTATCTCAAAGCGACCTTCGCGAGCGAATTCAAATCGGCGCTTTCCGAGGCGATGGAGGCGCTCCCGGTCCGCGACCGCGGTCTCTTGCGTCAGTATTTTCTCGACGACTTGACCTACGATGAACTCGGAAGAATCCATCGCGTTCATTCGGTCACCGCCTTGCGCTGGATCGCGCGATTGCGCAAAGAACTTCTCGAGGAAGTAAGCCGGCAATTGATGAAACGGCTTCGGCTCAGCGCCGAAGAGCTTCAGAGCGTGCTGCGCGTGGTGGGCAGCCGGCTCGATGCCAGCATCGACCGTCTCCTGGCCGAAGGAAGCTGAGACCGCCAAAATGTTCGCGATCGCCGGCTGCGGCGCGCAGGGCTTGAGCGCATATCGATGCGGGGTCACGCAGAGCGCGACGATCGAGCGCGATCGCGCCGAAATAGAGAAGCTGCATTCCCCGTCGCCGGGCGGGATTCGCATCCACTGGACGACAAATCAGAATTTCATGACAATTCACCGTCCACGTCGCGATCTGGGATTCGAGCTCGATTCCAGCGCTCCGGCCATCTGTCGGACCATTTCGTGGAGCTCGCGCTCGTCGAGGCCGGAATAACCGAGGCGGAGCGTTGGACGGACGCGGTGGCGAAAGTCGAAAGTGCGGCCCGTCGAAAACGATATGCCTCGGGCGAGGGCACGATCGGCCCAGAGCTCCACGTCCAACTCGGGGTCGACGGCGAGCCAGAGGCTCATTCCGCCTGCGGGCACGGCAAACGACACGACCCCGCCGAGCTTCTGTCGCAAGAGCGCGGCCAGTAGATCGCGGCGCGACTCGTAGACTCGGCGCATCTTACGCGCGTGGCGTTGCAAGAGGCCGTCCTCGAACAGCTCCGCGATGGCGCGTTCCAGGGCCGGGTTGCCTCGCGCGATGCGTGACTGCCGCGCGGCCAGCGTATCGACGACGGGACGCGTGCCGGTGACGAATCCAAGCCGCATCCCGGGGGCGAGCACCTTGGAGAGCGTGCCCACGTAAATCACGACGCCCGCCTCGTCCGAGCTTGCCAGTGGCCAGATGGGACGGCCGGCATAGTGAAACTCGAAGTCGTAATCGTCCTCGACGATCGCGACGCCGCGTGCGCGCGCAAACGCAAGCAGGGCAAGGCGTCGCGCCGGGCTCATGGTCACCGTGGTTGGGAATTGATGATGCGGTGTCGTGTAGATGGCGCGCAAGGGCTTCTTCTTGGCGAGCGCTTCCAGCGCGTCCGTGCGCAAACCTCCTTCGTCGACGGCGACGGGCGCGAGCTCCGCGCCGGCCAAGCGAAGTGCGTCCCACGCGGGTGGATACCCCGGATCTTCCACGGCGACCACGTCGCCGGGCCGCACGAGAGCGCGCGCGACGAGATCGATTCCCATTTGGCTGCCGCCGGTCACCAGAATGTCGTCCTCGTTGCAGTCGATTCCGCGAGCCTCCAAGAGAATGGCCGCGAGCGCGCGCCGCAACGAGGGATCGCCATAGCGATGCGCATATTCGAGGGCGCCCTTCGAGCGCAGCGCACGCCGGAACGCGCGCGCCAGCCAGATCACAGGCACGAGGCGCGGATCGGGCAGCCCGCCGACGTGCACGATGGCTCCGCGCCCCGAGCGCACGCCAGCGCGCGGTGCGTCCAAATCGGCCTCCAAGTGCACGGCCGCGAATTCGAAACCGGGCCGCGCCTTCTCACGCGGTCGCGGCGCGGGGCGCTCTTGCCGCGGGAGCGCTTCGGATACGCGCAGGCTTCGTTGCGTCGAGATCACCCATCCGGCATCTTGCAGATCCCGATAACTGGCGAGCACGGTGTTGCGGTGCACGCCGAGGTTGCGCGCAAGGGTTCGTGAGCCGGGAAGGACGGCGGCGGGGCGCAGGCGCCCGCGGCGAATGTCCGCGGTAATGGCGCGCGCAATTTGGAGAAAGAGCGGCGCCGATGACGTCGGATCGAGTGCGACGGGAAAGACCCAGGGGCGCGCCATGGTCCAATGATCATATCACAAATGGACCTTTCTTCTAGACCATGGCCACCCCACCGTTTGGCGCATGAATACGAACCCGGGGAACCTCGTCGAGTCCAAGCATGTGCGGCGCGGGGCCGTTCTCCTGCTCCGTTTCGGCCTCGGCACCGCCTTCCTTTCAGCGGTTGCCGACCGGTTCGGTCTCTACGGGCCGCATGGCGCGAAGGGCGCGAGCTGGGGAGACTTCGCGCACTTCATCGACTACACCCGCACGCTCACCGGGTTCGTGCCTTCGTCGGTCACCCCAACGCTGGCTTGGATGGCCACGCTTCTCGAGACGCTCTTCGGTGTCTTGCTCCTCCTCGGCTTTCGCACGCGCGCGAGCGCTTTTGCCAGCGCCATCCTCTTGCTGTCGTTCGCACTCGCCATGAGCCTCGCCGAGGCCGGTCCCCACAGCGCATTCATCCATTCCGTCTTTTCCGCCGCCGGCGGCGCACTCCTTCTTTCGGCGGTCCCAGAGACGATCTGGTCCGTCGATGCGCTGCTCTCGAAAGGTCGTTCATCATGATGCACGAATCGAAAACGCGTATTCTTCTTTCAATATTGGCGTTGGCCACGTGGTCGGGTTGCGGCGGCGTTCGCGACGCGGCGAAGTCGCCCGAAGGGACCGAACGCGCGGCCACGCGCACCGAGATTTTCGCGCACCCGCTCCCCCAAGCGAACTACGACAAGGTCAGCGTCGTGACGGTCGAATATCCGCCCGGAGGAACGTCTCCGAAGCACCGACACGACGTGTCGGTGTTCGCCTATGTTCTTCAAGGCGAAGTGGAGAGCAAAGTCGACGCGCAGGAATCGAAGATCTACAAACAGGGCGACATGTTCTACGAGGCGCCCGGCGCAATCCATTTGATTGCGAGAAATCCGAGCGCCACGGAGACGGCGAAATTGCTCGTCTTTTACGTGGAAGCGGATGGAAAGGTGCCGATGACGGTCATCAAATAGCGGTTATCATACCGGAAGAATCCCCATCGTGCTTACTAACAATCCCCCGGCAAAGCCACACTCGCGAGCTCGCGAGCGGAGCGCCGCGCACCTCGCCAGCTGAACGGCTCCTTACCGTAATAAATTGCGCCGCTGGGGCCAGGACTGCACAATGGCGGCCCTCCGTTTCCGGACGGGACTTTCACCCGCTGGGTCCAAAAGACGGTTTCCGCTTATTTCATCTGCTTTCCCCTTCTCCAGGCTTTGCCTGGCGCACCGAGACCCGAGTCTGAGCCGCCTTCGAGAACTGCTCGACATACGATCCATCGCTCCATGGTGAGCGCGGACATCACGACGCAAGCAGGGCGTTGAAGCGCTGCAAGTCGACATTG
>Ga0137415_10002858_pt1 | contig 17108 bp, 28 predicted proteins | sample CZODoug3_1_1_16f_FD_183082 | JGI IMG/M metagenome (GOLD analysis project Ga0137415, IMG submission 183082) | Vadose zone soil fungal communities from Angelo Coast Range Reserve, California, USA - CZODoug3_1_1_16fungal (Hybrid Assembly) | ecosystem: Environmental > Terrestrial > Soil > Vadose...
AGCATGCCCAGTAGACTCGGCAACTAATATAGGAGCGTTTTTATGCGAAAAAGATCATCTTTAGCTACACTGGTGTTCATGCTTCTTGTTGCGCCCGTCCTTGCTCTGTCTCAGGCGGGGCAGGAGTCCCGGACCCTCATCGTGAATGGCCAGCCCGGACAAGTGGCCGTTGTCCAGATGAACGGCCACTCCTACGTCGACCTCGAAGCCCTGGCGCGAGTCGCCAGTGGTTCACTCAGCTTTAATGGCGATCAGATCACGCTGACGCTGCCCGGTGCAACGAGCACGCCAGCTGCAGATCCTTCAGCAAGCTCGACCGTAGACACTGGATTGTCAAAAGGCTTCTTAAAGGCTGGCATCGAGGCAATGTCGATGGCCAGGGAATGGCACAGTGCACTTGCTAACGCTATCCAAAATGGATTTCCGATAGCTGCGGACTGGTTGGCCCGTTACCGCAATCAGGCGGGCACGGCCCTGAGACTGGCTTCGGTCGCCGCATCAACCGATTCTGATCAAAATGCCTATCAGCTGCTGAGCAAGGAGTTCGAAAATATGAAAACGCTGAGCAATAATTATGTAGCCGCGCGTCAATCCCTGAATTACATCGCCCCTAACGCCCTCGCGAATGACCCATTGAACCAGAAGATTATTGACTGCGGACACTCTCTAGCGGCAATGGCTGCGAATGGCCAGTTTGTGGATGATGGGTCGTGTCGGTGAACCTCCCGAATCTGTAGGATTCCGTGCAGTTTGTGCAGAACATGCCGCTCATCCGTCGCAGCTTCTCGTCGCGACTGGTGTCTCACTCGGCGTTCACATTAGTGACCAAATCTATCTCGCCATTCCCAGTTAGAACTGCACTTCTGGCTGGTGCTGATATCCAGGTTGATAGCGGACCAGCGTGCTAAACCCCGGATCCTGGAGGATTCGGCGCGTTTCCGACAATGCCGCCGCTCTGGCGCTAGCGGAAGCAATTCCCTGCTGCCGGGCTTCCTGCCGACCCCGGCGCGGCTTTTGCCGAGCTCCAGCGTTGCTCGCTGGAAGAGCTAGAATTCCCAGCCCCATGCCCTCAATCTGCGCTTCAAATCATGCCGCCCCGCCGCTCCTGCCTTCCGCAAGGTGAAATCCGCGAGGGCGCACGCCGCAAGGCGGTCTTCGGCTGTGGACGGCACCGTGACCAAGGCGGCGAGCATGGCAAGCAGCAGGCGGTGGAATTTCCGATCCGTCACCGATTCAATCGGCGACGACTTACTGCCGGCTTCTGGCAGAAGCCTTTCCGCAATCCGTAAGTCAGAGGGGTCGCGCCGCCATCATGTCATCTAACTTGTCTGTTTCTTTCACGGGAAAGATAAAGGAGGCGTCGATTTCAGGTTGTCCAATTCCTTGATGAGCTTATGCCAAGCCTTCGAGTTCTGCTTGTTGGCAAAAGGCTTTTCGAGGTCGGCGTAATAGGAGAGAAGATCTCGGCGCAGAGCTTCCGGGACAGGTTTGCCGCTCGTTTTGTCGAGCAACTTGGCGTAGGTTTCATCAGTGAGCCTATAAGCGGATGCTCCGGTGACTGCTCCGGTGTCAAGATTGTCGTTGGGCAATTCGAGCCGCCGTTCCTGTTGCGCAAGCAGCAGCGCTCGATAGTGGACCAAGGTTTCGTTGAAGCTGCTCATATACAGCTGTTCAACAGCCGGTGGGGGTGGATGAAACGCGAGGCCGCTGAACGGGCCAACTTTTGGCACCACGCGCAAGAAAAATGCCTTGAGGCGTGCGACGAAGCCTGGTTTTTCATAGACGTTGCCCCAATCCTTACGGTACTCCGAATTTGAGATGTTATAGACAAATTCCTTCTTGGTCTCGCTGGGGTGGCTGTTCTGAATCTCATCTCTCTTGAGATGCCATGCCACTTTGGTCATTCGTGGAATGGCGGTTGAAACAGCGTGGCGATAGCTGCCGATGGCCAGGTCCACCCGGAAAAAGACGCTCGACATATCGAGCGAATAAGTTCTTGCAAACGCTCTTTCTAGGACTGGCTTTGAAACTTCAAAGCCAATAATGTCATGATAAGCTTTGGGCGCGTAGTTTCCTTCGGCGACCTGGTCTACATCAAAACCGTATTCCACCTTCATGTGGGCGGACGGTTTTTCCTCATAAGTAACAACTGGACCATATTTCTTTGCCAGACCGGGATACATGATTGCAACCGCTCGGTTGGTGGCGAGCTGGTGACCCGAGGTATCGGCAGCGTAGTGCGACAGAGCGCCCAGTGCGAATGCGTATTCGTTTAGATTCTTTGATTCCTCGATCAAGGCAAGTACAAAATCACCGCTTCGCACATAGTGCGTAAGGTCACTGAAGAATCGACTGCCGAACGGGTAGTAACCCATATCCTGGATAATTGCGCCGCCGTAGGCGTAGGCGTGTGCCTGCAGCAGTTCCTCCGGAGTAGCGTAGGGGAATCGGATCAAGAGTAGAGGCTCAATGCCGTCCTTCCATTCAGCATCGATAATAGCTTCATGCGTAAGAACGGAGTATCCTGCACAATCGGGGGCACAGGATATTCCTAAGAGAAGTGCGAGAATCAGATGTCCCGACAGTGAGAACAGCGCGGATCGACTTTCCGCTAACATCGTGTCTGTTGAGACTCCTCCCGGTTGAAACTCCTTCCGGGGCGAAACCATTTCTTGAACAGCGCGAATGTGTTGGGCTGTGCGAACGCACATCTGCCGCTGATTCATGTCGTTCGTGATCCCACATCGTGATGCGGGCCTATCATTAGGCAGGTCCTTCGCGTTTCATCCACTCCCGAATCGCAGCGATTTCCTCCTGTGCGGTCTCCTGCTCTGAAACCAAGTGGTCAAGACCGAACGCCATAAGCGTGTCTGTGTCCTGCAGAATTCGTTCGTCTATCGGAAGCTTGTATCCCGCCTAGTCAATCCGCTGGAACACGGCGACAGGTTGTGTAGTGACTTCGCAAACCACTTTCTGAAAGGACAGTGTCGAGCGGTGGAACAACCGAGCTAGGGACAGCATTACGATGTACGCGATCCTACGTATTAAACTCGGACATAAATCCTTCCTTCCCTTAATTTGATCTTCAAGATTCTGGGCCTCGAGCTTCGACAGTCCACCGATTCGAAGTCCACAAGGCTCAACGCCGCTTTGGGCGGTGGCAAAGCGACCCACATGGCCGCCTTCAAGTAGAAAGTAGTAGAAGGTAGTGCGAATCCGTGCCCCGCCTCTGCTCAAAGAGTATCCCTAGCTACCGACGATGCCTTTGTTGACCAGGACTTTAACCACAACGCGACGGTTCTCAGACCGCCCAGCCTTCGTCTCGTTCGGTGCCGCAGACCCATATTCCCCCATTGCGCCCGGCGCCACGATGTGCCGCACCGGCACGTTACCCTGCTGCATCAAGAAGGTGATCACTGCTTTAGAGCGGTTCTCGCTCAGCTTTGTGTTCATCGCAGCGCTGCCGCGCGAGTCGGCATAACCCGTCACCTCGATGATGTATCCAGTCAGGCCCGTGGCGGTTTGTGCCAGCTTCTTAAGTTCTTCTTGGTCTTGCGCCGAAATCTTGGTGCTACCGACATCGAATTTCGCGGTCGCTTCACCCTTCACTTCATATTCGCTCAACGCGGTAAAGCGATTCGTGTGTTCCTCGATGTCCTTGATGTTCTCTTGAATCTGCTGTTTGTTCGCGGAGATATTCTGCCGATTGGCATCGATATTTTCCTTGTGGGCCGCAAGTTGCTCGTCGTGGGCCGCAAGTTGCTCGTTGTGAGCCGCAAGTTGCTCCCTGTGGGCCGCGAGAGTCTGCACGTTGGCTGCGACTTGCTCGGCGGTGGGATGCAAACCGGACTGGACCATCTCCGCAGTTTCCAGGTCGTCGCCATCGACGGTAATTGTCTTGGCTACGACCCGGCCTGTGTCGTCGGACGTGCCCTCAACATCCACCTTGAGTCCAGGGATCAGCACCACATCGGACATCTGCTGCTTCTCCAGGCCAAAGAGCCCCCTGTCGTCTTTCGTAGTCGTAGAGTCGGTAAGGACCACGGTGACGTTTCCCTGCGCAGACTTCACGATCAACGTCTCTCCAGTTCGGGAAATGATCATCCCTTTGACATCAGCGCCAAAAGCAGAGACCGATGCCAGGGAGGACAAAACCATCAGACTTACTACAATCGTTTTTTGGTGCATTATTTCCTCCACCCTTCTCCGTCATTAGATCGAGGCCAAAATGTCCAAGGCCAAGCCTCGCGGCCTCACAGACCTGTTGAGATTGTTCCTGCCGGGAACGAGAGGGAACTGTCAAAAGTGACAGCCCCGGCGACTGGTTTTCGTACAACAATCGCTGGATGTTCCCAATGCACTGAAAACGCAACTTGTTGTGGGCGTTTGCAAATTTTGATAGGCACAAATGTACCCGAGATTTCGGAGTCCCCCGATATTTCGGAGCTAATCCGCTGTCAGGTTGTGGCGAGCCCTCGTCGCCCTTCTGGTGGGGCGCCAAAGCTGGAGTCTATTCGACTTCACGCCGAGCCGCTGGTGTGCGAGGAGCTGAGATACGAATAGCCAACCATGAGTTCGGCCTTGGGTACTTCGCTCTATGCGGCAAGACCGGGGTTACGCCGCACAAGTCTGAGAACAGGCGAGAACACGCCGAACATCAAGTTTCGTGTGCGTGTGATTTTCAACAGTTGAATCCTTTCTTTTTTAATCGGTTGCGGCACCTGCCGCCTTGCGACGGCGGGCGCCAACAATCTGCTCAGTTCACCAACCTGATCTCGCTCGGCTATTGCTTATTAAAGCTGCGGAGGCCCGCTGACTTGCTTCTCTCTGAGGTGGAACTGTACGTCGACGTGGTCGGCGATCTTGATGAACGGAATACCCTTGTTCATCCCGTAGTCCTTACGGTTGAAGACCATTGTTCCTGTAATCTCGTCTAAGCCAGTCCCCTTCCTGGAAACCGTTAGCGTCAGCTTCTCAGGGTTTGGTACTCCGCGTATCGTAAAGTCACCATCCACCTCAAAGCTATTGGGACCGGCGTGCACAAACTTCGTTGACTTGAACGTGATCACCGGATTCCGCGCGACGTCGAAAAAGTCTTTGCTCTTCAGCTTGCCGTTCTTCATGCCGCTTCCGGTATCCACACTGGCGGCCTGAATATTGATCTCTAGGACGCCTGTCGTTTCGTCAGGAGAGGCAAATGTTAAGGCGGCATCCCACTTGTCGAATTTCCCAGCGATAGTCACAGACGCCTTCACGTGGAACTTGATCGAGCTGTGTTCCGGCGCAATCACGAAAACCGGAGCTTGCGCCCGACTCATTGAAGGGTACACAGCGGACGCTAAGAGGCAGAGGACAGCCAACCCCAAGGAATCCCTCCCTAAACATGAACGGCGTGACAACATTGCTTTCACACGCATGCTTTCACTCGCGGTTACCGGTAGCTACTGTCAGTTCTAACCGTCCCGCGTTTGGCTGGTATCGTACGTGATCAGGCCTGTGCGTGGTCGATTCGGGGATGGGAAGAACTGTTCGCTGAACCTTACTCTTGCGGACTCATCTGTTTCTCCTTAACTTCGACTCTTATTTTTCCCGGCGTTCTGAGGTGCTGCCGAGTACCTATTTTTATTTGCTCCAAGGTTTCAACCTGCTCTGCGATCAGCTGGTCTAATCAATCTCTTACGCTATCCCGCCTTGACAGTGCAGCCTTCACGTCCGCCGGAGCTCGATGCCTTCCTAAGGGTTGGTTTTTTTTCCAAGCCGCACGAGTCGATTAATCGGGCCGCGCACCACGAGGTACGGCATGATCGCCAGGGCGAACGCCACGATAGGCAGCTCCCCCGCGTAAACCGCCGAATGAACTTTCAATGGTAGACGACATCAAGAATGATCGCGACGATAAAAACCTTGCCGACGGACCTCCAGCCTTCCTTCGCCATCTCCTTGCGATACTCCGGAGTTGAAAGCAAGGCCCAGAAATACGCGGGCTTCCCGGCTTTTGCGTCTTTGACTCCGTCAATCACCGCGAAAATAATTGCCATCAACGGCTGGACGATAAACCGGAAATGAAGCGGGCCGTCTAAGCGCGCGAAAAGATCTCCGACAATCCTTTCCCAAACACCCATGGCTCACCCCTTCCCGGCTTTTGCGACCTGCCACGGCCAACAGCCTTTAATTTCCACCGTGATGGACCAATTCAGGAACGTTCGCACGAGAATCAACATACCCAGCGACACGATCCCTTGGCTGGTACCCTTTACGAGCTTTGGTACTCAATAAGGCCGAACATCATGGATGCCGTGCCCAGGCCGATTAAGACAATGCCAAACCGCCGCGGGCCTTTCGCCCGGAGGACGCTCGCAGAAAGGCTCTCTCTTACGTACAGAAGAAACTTGTAGATGGTAAAGCCGAAAGAGAGCATCGATAGACCGGTGCGCATCTACGCCATCAGCGTTCGCTCGACAGCCAGGCTGGTATTCGTTGGGGCCAGAGCAGTGCTCTCTGTAGCCAATGTAAGTGCAGTATGTGGCTCTGCCACTGCCATAATCTCTCGTCTACCGCCAACGGCGTACGACTCGAACTACACGTAATAATTAGCAATCTTCTTGAAAGCGGCACACTGTCAGAACTAACAGTCCGGCTGATCGTCGTTCTCCGGACCCTAGATGAACGTCAAATTACGCGGAATGGCATTGGAGGGAATCGGACTGATGACGTGGGCGCGCGGAGCGAGGTCCTGGGCATGAACAGATCGCAGAGCATTGGCGCATGCACGAACTAAGAAAGGAGGGCATTATCGGCCGCAAGGCCGACGAAACGGCTGATCGTGACGAGCATAATCAACCGGACGGATCTCAGCGTGTCGGGTTCGCTACGCAGGGAGAACTCATTGGTCCGGCCATCAGTGTTTCCGTGTCCCTGAGTGTTTTGGAATCGGAAAGAGAAACGTGAATTCCACGTTCAATTGCCATTTTGGCGAAGACTGATTCGCAGGGCGAATGGCGTTCCAATATAGGGTGAGGTTCGAATCAACCGCCTGCTTCCCAATGTTAAAACTGTTGCCAACGCCGCCTCCGATTGGCACTAGCCACCGCTCAGTCATCGACTGCGTCCAGTCCGCCACAATCGTGGGGTTGCTGATGAGGTACCACCCTCGGGGCAAATTGTAGGAGAACAACGGCTCGAGCTGGAATTGGTTTACTGGTGAACGGCTCGAGTCGCCCGCAACGGACCAAATATTCTGAACCAGCACGCCGACAGAGCCCCATTTCGGCTCGACCAGTGCAGCGCCCGTCGCCCCCACGCCCCATTTTCCGGAGCCCAGTTGATTGCTTGTAGCCGTCGGCATTAAAACTGCGGGTCCTACACCCCAAATGAGTTTTCGGGTATAGGCCGGCGTCAAAAAGAAGGAAGTGGTAGTGTCTCCTAATCCGGTGGTCCCGCCGCTCTTCGCAAGTGAGTTCGGCTGATACGTGACCGCCGTCGCCGCAGCTCGCGTTACAAGAAGCCAATCTCTCGTGATCGAGAGCGGAATCACCGGTTGAATCACAAGGGAATTCGCGCTGCGATCATAAGGTCCCTGGTTGAAGGTGAAATCTCCCTCGAACGAAAGCTTAATCTCCTCTGCGAACGGGTTTCTCGCGATCTTTCTCAGTTCTTCGGGAGCGGTCTGTGCCAGCGCCGCCGCCGGCGGCAAAAGAAGATACGCGCCCCATACCAGAAGAATTCGCATGCTCGAGCCCAACGGAATCAATTTACTCGAAAGATCGATCAATCAGCAGTGAATGTTCTCATACGCCCCAAAGAACCAGGAAGATGAATCCGGTCTGCGATTTGAGTCTCTCTTCGCACCACCTATCTCGAGAATGTCAGAGCGCAGAAAGACCAAGCCATTTGATTTCGCACAGATTTAGGGTCTCGGGAACTTCTAGGGTCGGCTTGCCATCCGCGCCGCGAAATTTTGGGCCGTAAGCCGACTCCCAATCAGACCAGTGGACGAATCCGAGGGAAGAGGGAATTAGCCGGGGGACAAACGAGGGGGCTTTTAAGGGAGCGATAAGAGTTCCTTTGCATTCCCTGTCGTTCCTTTTCGATGACTTATTGGTCCTCCGCATTCCTCGTACGTCCCTGAAATCCCAGCCGTTGTTGTTTTCGATCACCGCCAAAGGCGTGCGGACTCTCTTTTATCCGTTTGCTGTGAAGGTCCAAGCCGGGTTCTGCAGCTCCTGATTTCGTGTTGTGCGAAATTTGCAAAAAGATTGAGAACAATTTCGATTTTCATGGGTCGTTCGTTGTTCCCTCTCCAGTTCCTGTGATCATCGTGTTTAGGCTTGCGTCGGTGCCAATCCGTCCGCGAAATTGGTTCGGAATTCCGACGCTTTAATCGAAGGAACAATCCGGGAACAATAACAATTCCCTTCTATGACTTTTCAGGGCTTCACGTTCCTTCGCGCGCCCCGTAAGTGCTTGAAATGCCAAATCAGGATGCTCTGTCACGGCAAAGGCCCAGGCTGGGGATCTGTCCGTTGAAAACTAAAACGCATGGATGCTGTCTGTGGGAGCGAGAATTCCGTGGCGTGAACGGTGCAAACGGGGCCCCCTACACCGTCCCAGCGTGCATACGTCAAGCCCCATAAGTCGCCGAGCGTGTTATGCCGCGGGCGCCGTCGGCGCCTGCCTCGCTAGCACGCCGGCCGAGTACGGCGTGACCGGAGTGAAGAGCTTCATCGTCAGCCACGACGGCGTTGTCTACGAGAAGGATTTTTGGCCGGCCACCCTCAATGAGTTTATAAAAATGGATCGCTTCAATACGGATCGTTCCTGGAAACCGATCTTGGAGGAGTAGGCGGCGAGATCCGTCGAAGTGAAAGAAAATTTGGATGGATCATGGTGCGGGGAGGAATCCTTGAACAGATTGTGGATTTGCAAGGGTCTGGCGTTACTGCTGCTTCTTGTCGCTATCTTTCTATTGTGGGATCACAGCATCGGCGCGGGAGGACGCGCACGCAGACAGACTGAAAGCTCGGCAAAACGCGCCGCACTTCCTCAACAACTTAGCTCTGAAGGCCAAGCCTCACTGCGACGCATCATCCAGTCCGGCAATCTCTCGGAACTGCACTGGCCTGACTTTAGGGACTATGGCAAGCACGTGCAGAAATTTTACGAGTCGTACGGGTATTCCCTGCCGTGGATCAGGGGAATGCAACCAGCTGCGCAGGAGCAGCAGGTAATTTCGATTCTGTTGAAAGCCGAGCAAAGGGGATTACCGAATCCAAGTCGTGGTGACTAAACGAAAGGAGGCAACGCATGAAACGCGAACCTCAATCATTGACGGTGCATCTGAGACATGCAGCACACCGAATCCATAGAGCCGCATGGATGGTCGATAGCGGAGCCACTGCCCTTCATTGTGGCAGGGTTCTCGCGCTCACCTGTGGGAACACGGGCAAGGTGCAGAGACTTTTCTTTTCGGACTCTATGGCTCTTGAAGATAAGGCCACGGTCCTTCGAAGAAACCTCAGCGCCACTGACAGACAACAGGCGATCCGCGCGGAAAGATTCGGAGCGGAGATTGAGAAACTGGGAGAGATGGCACGCCGGCTGAGGGCGAAGCTGGAAAACTGCTACGTCAAAATCAAGCGATACGCGGGCGCGTCGCAGCAGAAGGGAAGAAGAATCCCGAATTCAGAAAGAGAACCCGGCGGCCGCGAAAGGTGCAACGGTCAAAGATTGCAAGCCGGTAAGCGCTAACTCAGCCTTCCTGAGTGCCTTCCCCTGTGCTGGTCCTGACAAAGCCAGCTCAGCAGTACATATGGTAAGCTATACTTGACATCTAGGCCTTCATAGCGTACTCTGAGGCGTGTCTTCGGGGAGGTCATTGTGCCCCATCAACCCTTTCGAGACGAGCTAGCCGACCGCCGCAGTGCCACGCTTTTGCTCTTCTACCTCGCGGCGCTTTTCTCCGTTATTGCCGTCAGTTTCGCTGGCCGAATCCCGCCTTCCCGCACGTTCCTACTCGTTCTGGCTGTGGCGGGAGCAGGGGCGGCCATCTTCTTCCTACTACGATTTCTTCGGGCGAATGATGAGCATGAACGGCAGATCAACTACCGCGCCCTGACATTTGCCTTTGCCGGGACTTTGGCCTTTTCTGCGGCCATCGGCTTTCTCCAAAGGTTCGGCTTTCATCCCGTCTCCTGGCTGGGCATTCCCCCGCTGATGATCATTCTGTGGAGCCTTGGATTGATTCTTTATTCGTGGCGGTACCGATGAAGACCCGGCTACGCGTATTGAGAGCGGAAAAGCAGTGGTCACAAGCCGAGCTTGCGGCCCACGTCGGTGTTGCTCGCGGCACGATCAACGCGATTGAAACCGGCAAGTACGATCCGAGTCTGCCGCTAGCCTTCAAGATCGCACGTGTTTTTGGAAAGAACGTAGAAGAGGTGTTTTTGTATCCCGAGGAACAAGACCAGCCCCGTCCCCCGCAGGTCTGAGTTCCGTCTCTAGCAATCGCGACATGATGTCTGCTAGTTCGCAATTCCGGATTCTTTTCTCTGCTGGTCACTCGAAGTCTATCCCCGTTTTCCCGCCAAGGTGAACCGAAAGGAGTCTCTTCATGGATCGTCCTTATGGCATTTCCGACTTCGCATTCCCGTCCCGATGGGACCGGGAATCCGGTCCCGACTTGGTGGGGAGGGCCGGTCAGGGTTCTCGCTCAGACAGAGAGCAGAGCCAAACCGGACGGGGAAAGGGATCGAATTCCACTCAGTCTCGTGGCGGTTTCGACCGCCCGGTTACGGTCTATCGCGGTCGAGACCGGGAATACTCGCTACGCGAATCCGAGGTTCGTGCACTCACAGACTTGGGCAAGTTCCGCGTCGTGCCGGAAGATGATCTCGCGCGATTTGGATACCAACGCAACTATACGCAGATGGAAAGCGACATTCGCAGCTTCACCCGGCAGGCCCTCGTCGAACAGCGCACCATCGAAGGCCATCCATCGTATTCGACGAAGGTTTTAACTCTGACAAAGGATGGTCACAGGCTCCTTGAGCGTGCTCAACTCGTCTCCAGTCGACAGGCTACCTACCATGGCCTTGTGAAGCCGAAGGAGGCTCGACACGACGCCGATCTCTACCGGCTCTACCAGAAAGTCGCCGAGAGATCGAACGCTCAGGCGGTAAGGTCCGCCGCGTCGTTCTCGACTTCGAGCTGAAGAAAGACCTCTATCAAGCCCTTTGGCGGATGCGGCCCGACAAAGACCCACGATACGAACGAATCTTCATTGCCAACCAGTTCGATCTGAAGGTGGTGGATGGCAAGATTCCCATTCCTGACCTGCGTATCGAGTATGAGGACGACTGCCGCGATGTTCGCCGTCTCGACCTCGAAATCGCTACACGCGACTATCGGCCCCAGGGCCTCGGTGAAAAGGCCAAGGCCGGATTTCACATGTTCGCCCGGCAGCAAGACCACGCCAAATTGCGCCGCGTTCTCGACACCCAGGAAATCAGCGCGAGGATCTTTGCCTTATGAAAATCCTCCCCATCCACACGGAAGCGCTCCGGTATTTCGGCTATACGGAAGAGGAGTCCCGTTTCCTCTACCTTGTGGCCACGCATTCCGGGTACTTCACCTGCCAGCAGTTTCTCCGGTTCATCAAGACGAAACCCAGCAAACGCAGCGTTGCATTTGCCCGAAAAGTGGTGGAAAAGAAGCATGCCAGCTCGAAGGAATACCTTCGGCATGGCCGAGTCTTTCATCTCTTCTCACGCAATCTGTATGAGGCAATTGGCAGGGAGAATGTTCGTTTCCGGCGTGTCCATTCGACCGAATACATCCGAACCCGGCTCATCGCGCTCGATTTCATCCTCCGAAATCAAGATTTCACTTATCTCGAATCCGAGGAACAGAAGCTCTCTTTCTTCTGCGACCAACTGGGAATCGACAAGAAAATCCTGCCCCGCAAACACTACTCTGGGGCTATCAAGGGCGACTTCACGGACCGGTACTTCGTCGACAAATTCCCAGTGTTTTACCACCCTGGCGTCTCTCTCCCGCCTGTGGTGACGTTCAGTTTCATCGATCCGGGGTTTGAAAGCATGGACAGCTTCAAGACTCATCTGGACGCGTACTTGACACTTTTTACGAAGCTATCGCAGCTCCGTTTCTACTACGTCGCAACCCGCGACACGAATTTCGAGCGTGCCAAGAAGCTGTTCCATGGGACGTTTCAGAGGCTTTGGAACCCCGCAGCCCCCTGTGGATTATTCGATTATTTCCGTACGCGGCGAACGTGGGATGAGAGGAACTACGCGAAGTTATCGGAGCACGATGTCCTGTTCATGAACCAGGGAAAAGAGAGATTCGGCAATCCAGGCGTCGAGAATCTGTACCAGAGATGGCGTGCCGGGGAGATCACCGAGAACACGGTGCGGTCAGAATCTGTGAAGTTCCACATGCCTTCTCAGGTCACCTTCATTTCAGCAACGGTGAACGGACAGGCGGTGTTGTTCGAGCGGCATCCACATCAGCCAGTAAACGTACCCGTGAAAAGTTCCGAGGAGACATCTTTCCCCGGAGATTTCACCTCCGGCGTCACCCTGGCATGGAGATAAGCGACAGAAAGAGCAGGCAGATGCGACAGAGACGGCAAGAAAACGGAGCGCGGCCAAAACACGATCAGAGGCGGGAGTGACCCCATCGTGCCGCAAAAGTGCGGCCCGATCCCTCCGGGCTTCGGGGGTCACTCCCGCCTCTTGCTGCTGGAAGGCGCAGCTCGTGTTTTGGCCGCGCAGAACGAAGGGAATCAGGAATCCTGTAAGACAGGATGTCAGACAAAACCGCAAACGAGGAACAAGGAGAAGGCATGGCAATCATTAAGGCACCACCCAAGCAGCCAAAGTCAGTGACGATCCAGGCGCGAGTCGAGGAGTCGGTGAAAATTCAGCTCGATCAATACGCGAAGTTCATCGACTCCAGTCCGTCATACGTCATCACAGAGGCTCTGAAGGTTCTTTTCAAACGCGATGACGAATTCAAAGCCTGGCTAGGCCAACACGCCAACGACCTGAATCGAGAACAGAACCAAGGAGAGGTTCTCACGAAGACCGCATAAGAACCATGAAGACCCGTCCAACACAATTCGGTATGCGCGAGAACACAGCGTCGTCACGACGGCATGCCCCGCGCCTTTCTGTTAGCCCCTGGTTTCACCAGCCCTGCGTGATCCCACACGGCAAGCTTAAGGACAATCGATCCGTGCAGTGGATGTCACGATTTGGTGGAACATTTAGACTCTCACTGTCGGAAGGGGAAGGACGAGCCACAGGTGAGCAAAGAAGAGACGCTAACTACCAGGCAATCACTGCGCCTCAGTACAGACGACCAACGGCTATTGCTCCCTTCTTGCACACTCAATTCAGAGATATCTCAGAGACCCAATTAGACATCCGGAGTACCGCCGAGGCTTCAGACAAGGGCATTTCTGTTCCGTCGACACATGAACCGAAACATGAACAGAGCGGTCTGCTATGAATCAACGCCTGCTCCATGAGCCCAGCGAAAGCTCTCTTCGCTCAGAAGAATACCCGCTGACAGTAAGAGAGGCGGCAAAGTATCTTGGCGTGAGTCCGCAATCTGTGTATCTTTGGGTTGAGCGAAAGCAGATTCCCCATCTCCGCGTAATGGGTCGGAACATCCGCTTCCTAAAGTCGGATCTCGAAACATTCCGCGCTTCCTTCAAACAGGAGATGGAGAATGCCTAGAGCACGCAAACACGACGGTGTCGTATATCGGCGGGACGGGACCACAATCTGGTGGATTCGATACTGGGACCGCAGCGGGGTGCCCCGGCGCGAATCAACCCACACCCACGACTGGCAGGAAGCGCAATCGAAGTTACGTGAACGGCTTCAGGCTAGAGACGATAACGTTCTCGAAACAATAAAGAAAGGCGAAACCTTGAGTTACGGACAACGGACGGATTTCTTCTTGGAGAACTACTCCAAGCCGCCCGTGCGCGCAGAGAAAGCTCATGAACAATCGCTGCGTGAAACATCTCAAGTCGGCGTTTGGTGCACGCCGGCTTGTTGATATTACGGCGGATTCGATCGAGCTTTATCTGCAAGACCGGCTTCGCCGCCGTGTCCGAATCAAGACCTCCCAGGGATACAGAGAAACAACACTGTTAAAAGCCACGACAGTGCATCAGGAGTTTCGTGTGCTGCGACGCATGCTGAATGTCGCAGTCCGGAAGAAATTCCTGCTATGTAATCCCTGCGCTGGAGTGGAATTCCCTGTTGTCGTCAAAGGGTTGTTTCGCCCGCATTACGTCACCTGGTCCGAGCAACTACGTATCGAGTCTCACGGTCCGAACTATCTTGCTAACATTGTTCGGATCATCACGAAGACCGGCCTACGAATCTACAAAGAGCTCATGCCCATGAGAAAAGAGAATGTAGATTTGGCCAACGCAGTTGTTTGGATACCCGATTCAAAAACCCCCAACGGAATCGCAGAGGTTCCTCTAACACCTTTGGCCATCCAGGCGTTCCAACGTCAAATGGCTATTTCTGGCGACGGGCCGTTTCTTTTTCCGAGCGACCGAAACTCCATGGACATCACAAGAACCTGCGGAGAACTTGGCAAAGGACTCTGGCTCGCGCCAAAGTACCCTACTTTCGGATCTACGATCTGCGCTCAACGTATGCGACTAGATTGAGTGCGGGAGGAGTAGCCGACGAGTGGGTAACCCAGATGCTTCGTCAGGGCGCACAAGTCTTTAAGAAGTACTCCCAGATGAAGTTGCAGATGAAGTTGCAGATGAAGCGCGAAGCTCTCGAAAAGATGAATCGCCAGGCCAGCGAGATGCCGGCGCAAGGCACGCCGGGAATGTGCACAGCCATGCTGCAATAGCTCATTCGTGCACAGTTCGTGCACAGTCAGGGTTTAAAGTGGTGCCAACGATTAGGAGTACCGTTGGAAAGTGCTTTAGAATGAATAAAGCAGTTCATGTCGGGGCGTAGCGCAGCCTGGTAGCGCGCCTGCCTTGGGCGCAGGAGGTCCCGAGTTCAAATCTCGGCGCCCCGACCAATCTTTTCTGCGACTTACAGGCATCTCTTAAAAATCCTTCCCTTCATTGGGGGGGAAATTGGGGGGACTTACTGCAACATCCCCAAATTCGCCTCAGCTTCCTGCATCTTCACCGCACGATACTTCTCCATCTTTTCAACCGCTTCTACTTTGTAGTGCTCGGCGATCTTCACATACCGCATGGTCATTCCAATCTCCGAGTGCCCTAGGATTCTCTGCAGGATGGTCACATCCGTCCCGGACAGAATGGACCGGGTAGCAAAAGTGTGACGCAGGTTGTATAGGTCGATGGCGCCCCTCAGATGGATCTTGTCGCAAACACGGTCATGCGCTTTGCGCACGGACCCGAGATGCATGCCTGGTTTCGTGGGACTGGGAAAAACCCAATAGTCATTTTTGTGGCTCTGCCTGCGTTTCTTGAGCAGATCGAACACTTCCTTGCTCATGGACAGAGTACGTCTGGCATTCTTGGTCTTTCCGCGCACGATGAAGATCGTGCGATTGATGAAATCAATGTTCGAGTAGGTCATGCGGAAGACTTCATCTGGCCGCATTCCCTGCCCGAGCATGATGATGGCGACGCTCTTGAGGGGCTCGGAGGCAAGTGCCAAATACTTGAGCTCCTCTTCAAACGTCAGGATGTGGACATCCGGGATTTCCTCTGGAAAGGGTTTGACGACGGGGCAGGTACACGAGCCGATACTGAACGCCGACCAAGTGGCTTCGCTCATAGCGACTCCTGAAAAGTCTGGATTCGATGGGGACTCCCAAAGATTTCGCTTGGGTGAGAATTACAAGAAGTTGAAGGAAAAGCCGCCAGTACTGGCGTCGTTAATTGTGTCCCCAAACGGTGCACAGATTCAGCCTGGAAAGAAACAGGCTTACGTTGTGCGAGGCCTCGATCAATACGGTCAGGACATTCCTGCTGCTGGCGTTGAGTAAAGGCGACAGGTGGCACGATTGATAGGGAGGGTGTGTTCACGGCGACCCAGGACGAAGGAAGTTTTGCGGTTACGGCCGGCAGTGGAGCGGTCAAAAGCTCGGCGATGCTCAATGTGGTCAAGCCAGGATCGCAACCGCCGCTGACACCACGGCCCCCGGCGACGCCAGGGGCCCTGAAGTGGACTGGTGAAATTCCAGCTCAGAAATGGATGAATTTTTACACGAAGGTGCTCTCCAAGTTCGCGGGGCCCAAGGACTAAAGTTGAATTTGAGTATTGAGGTTAGCCCCGAAGGTGGAATTTCTTCGCAAAGAATTGAAGAGACTCGAATGGCATTGCAGGAATTGGGGCTAAGCTCTAATCTCGAAACGCATTGAAGGAAGGCCTAACCAAGCGACTACTAACCGATCGGTCGCATGTTTTTGATTCGCGCTTATTTTCCCTGGTAGACCGGCTTTCGGCCTTCCGCCTCTGCCTTCCGGCCTTCTAGAAAGTCCTGCGTGTGGAAAAGGGCTCCAAATTGCGCGTCGAGTTTTGACAATGGCTCTTCCTCAGTGTGATCAATCGCCAGGTGAGCAGACGCCAATGAGGTCTTGATGCCAAGCGGGCCGCAATCGGAAATCTTGTTCGCGATTCGAATGCCAGCCTCTAGCGCTTCCTTCCCATCCGGAGCTACCTTCTGCACTTCTCCCATACGGTATGCTTCTTCGGCGCTCCAGTGATCTCCGGTCAGGATGTAGCGCATGGCATTCCCCCAGCCTACTTCCCGCGGGAACCGGATGGTCGATCCTCCTCCGGGAAAGCGTCCATGTGTATTCTCATCCTGGCCGAAGCGGATGTCGGCTGAAGCAATACGGATGTCGGCAACAAGATGGAGCTCATGGGCCATATTCCAGGTATCGCCATGCGTAACCACGATCAGAGGCTTGGTGAGGCGCGGAGCACGCTTTGCAAGAGGGGTGGTCTCAATGGGTGGACGCAACACTGGCTCGAAGTTTACTCGCAGGAGTCTGAAAACCTAGGGTTTTTCTCGGGCGTTGGTTTAAGCGCAGCGCTACTTTGTCCAGTTCCGACTGGGTA
>Ga0137415_10002859_pt1 | contig 17105 bp, 17 predicted proteins | sample CZODoug3_1_1_16f_FD_183082 | JGI IMG/M metagenome (GOLD analysis project Ga0137415, IMG submission 183082) | Vadose zone soil fungal communities from Angelo Coast Range Reserve, California, USA - CZODoug3_1_1_16fungal (Hybrid Assembly) | ecosystem: Environmental > Terrestrial > Soil > Vadose...
CTCGATCAGCTCGCGCTGCCCCGGGCGGAAGCGCGTCACCCCGAATCGCCCCGCCGCCTCGCGACGCAGATCGCTCCAGTCCATCCGAGGAAGTTAGGGCGCGGTCACTCGAATCGCAGCGCGTCGATGGGATCGAGGCGCGAGGCGCGCAAAGCCGGGTAGAAGCCGGCCACGATGCCCGCGAGCCCGGCGAGCAGCATGGTGGCTCCCATCACCGGCGCCGACAGCAGCGTCGGCCACTGCGCCTGGACCGCCATGTACTTCGCCACGCCGGTGCCGAGGCCCAGACCGAGCAGGCCTCCGACCACCGCCAGGACCACTGCCTCGGTGAGGAACTGGAAGAGCACGTCCCGTCCTCGGGCGCCGACCGCCATGCGGATGCCGATCTCGCGCGTCCGCTCGGTCACCGACACCAGCATCACGTTGGCGATGCCGATGGCGCCCACCAGGAGCGAGATGAGGGCCACCGATCCGAGGAGCAGGGCGATGGTCTTCGTCTGCTCCTGCGCGGCGTTCTGCATCTCCGCCAGGTTGCGCACCTGGAAGTCGGGCTCGGCGCTCTCGGCCTGGTGATGGCGCTGCTTGAGGAGCGAGGTGACCTCGCGCTGCGCCGGCGCGACCGCCTGCGGCGAGCGTGCGGAGACCATCAGCGAGCCCACCGCCTCGCTCTGCGACCCGTTGATCCGGCGCACCAGCGTCGCCCAGGGCATGAGGATGACGTCGTCCTGGTCCTGGCCCCAGCTGCTCTGCCCCTTGGGGGCGAGGACGCCCACCACCTTGCAGGGCACGTGCTTGACGCGGATCTGCTCGCCGATGGCGGGCTGCTCGCCGAACAGCTTGTCCACCACCGTCTGTCCCAGGATGCACACCTTGGCCGCGGCCGCGTCCTCCTCGCGGCCGAACATCTCGCCCGCCGCCAGCGGCCAGCCGCGCACCTCCAGGTAGGCAGGCGTGGTGCCGATGACCTGCGTGAACCAATTCGCGCCGCCGTACACCACCTGGGCGCCGGTCCGGTTGATGGGCGCGAGGGCGGACACGGTGAACGTCAGCTCCTTCTCGATCGTCTGCGCGTCGTCGCGGGTGAGGTTCTGCGTGGCTCCGCTGCCCGTCGCCGCGCCATGCTGCGAGATGGAGCCCGGCAGGACCATGAGCAGGTTCGACCCGAGGGACGCCATCTGCGCCGCGACCTTCGCTTGCGCGCCCTGCCCGATGGCCACCGTGGCCACCACGGCGGCGACGGCGATGACGATGCCGAGCGCCGCGAGGAACGAGCGCAGCTTGTTCTTGCGCAGCGCGCGCAGGGCCGTCCGGGTGGCGGCGAGCACGTTCATGCCGCGCCCTCCTGCAGCTCGAGCCGGGCCAGTCGCCGGTCGCCGACCCGCCGGTCGTCGAGCACGTGCCCGTCCTTGAAGACCACCACCCGTTTGGCATGCAAGGCGATGTCCGGCTCGTGGGTGACGAGCAGGACGGTCAGCCCGCGGTCGTTCAGGTCCTGGAAGAGTCCCATCACCTCCAGGCTCGTCCGCGAATCGAGGTTTCCGGTGGGCTCGTCCGCCAGCATGAGCGTGGGCTCGTTGACCAGGGCGCGGGCGATGGCGACGCGCTGCTGCTGCCCTCCGGAGAGCTGCGCGGGAGTGTGCTCCAGCCGGTCGCCCAGCCCGACGCGCTGCAGCGCCTCCGCCGCGCGGGTCCTGCGTTCGCGCCCGGAGATGCCCTGGTACAGCATGGGAAGCTCGACGTTCTCCACCGCGCTGGTGCGCGGGAGCAGGTTGAACCCCTGGAAGACGAACCCGATCTCGCGGCCGCGGACGCGCGCGAGCTGGTCGCGCGAGAAGCGGCTCACGTCCTGCCCGCGCAAGAGATACCGCCCCGCGCTTGGACGGTCGAGGCAGCCGACCAGGTTCATGAAAGTGCTCTTGCCCGATCCGGAGGCGCCCATCACCGCGATGAACTCGCCCGGGTCGATGCGGAGGGAGATGCCGCGCAGGGCGTGCACCTTCACGTCCCCCATCGCGTAGACCTTCTCCAATCCCTCGGTGTGCACCACGGCGGCGGCCGGCTGGGCCACCCCGGCGACGTCAGAACGGTCCACGGCGGGCCCCCTGCGGGCGGGCGCCGCCGCCGCCCGCGGAGTCGCCGACGATCACCGCATCGTTCTCTGCGAGCCCGCTCAGCACCTCGGTGCGCTGCCCGTCGGAGATGCCGACGCGCACCTCCACCGGGACCAGCGTCTGACCCTCCAGCTTGTACAGGCGGGCGGGCTTGCCCGGCGCGGAAGCCGCGGGCGCACCCGCGCGCCGCTCGGTCCGCGCCAGCGTGCGATCGCCTCGAGGGGCCGGAGCCTCCGGCGCGGAAGCGTTCTCCGGCTTCCAGCGCAGCGCCGCGTTCGCGACGCGCAGCACGTCGTCCTTGTGGCTGGTGAGCACCTTGACCGCCGCGGTCATGCCCTGGCGCAGCTTGCGGTCCGGGTTCCTCGCGTCGATCACGGCCGCGTAGGTGACCACGTTCTGGATGGTGTTGGGCGCCTGCCGAACCTCGCGGATGGACCCCCGGAACTCGTCGCCGGGGTACGCATCGACGGTGAAGCGCGCCTCCTGGCCCTCGTGCACCTTGCCCACGTCGGCCTCGTCGATGTTGGCGAGCACCTGCATCTTGGTGAGGTCGTTGGCGATGGTGAACAGGGTGGGGGTCTGGAACGAGGCGGCCACCGTCTGCCCCACGTCGACCGCGCGCGAGACCACGATACCGTCGATGGGGCTCTCGATGCGGGCGAACGCGAGGTTGGTGGCGGCGAGGTCGCGATCGGCGCGCGCCTGCAGCACTTTCGCGCGGGCGCCCGACAAGCTCGCCGCCATCTGCTCGCGGCTGGCCACCGCGCTGTCCACGTCCTGCTGCGACACCAGCCTCTGCTCGAGCAGCTCCTTGTTGCGCTTCTCCACGCGGACCGAGTCGTTGAGCTGGGCCTGGGCCTTCTCGACGTCGGCCGCCGCGCTCGCCAGGCCGGCCTGCGCCTTTTCCAGCGCGGCGCGGAAGAGGCGCGGATCCAGCTCGGCGAGCGGTTGCCCCTTCTTCACCTGCGAGTTGAAGTCGACGTACAGCTTGGAAATGGTGCCGGAGACCTGGCTGCCGATGTTCACGGTGACGATCGCGCTCACGTCGCCGGTGGCGGACACCATCTCGCTGATCGGGCCCCGCGTCACCGCCTCGGTCCGGTAGCCGGTCGAGGCGCTGCGGCCGCAGCCCACCACGGCGAGCGAAAGCAGCGAAACTGCGGTTGCCAGGGAGGAGCGCACGATGCCATCCCCAGGCTAACGGCCGCGTTCACTCGCCGTCAATCCAGCGCAGCCCGGCGAAACGCACCCGAAACAATGCCGTGAAGGGTCAAACGACGAATGCGGAGGCGAACAAAATCTCCGCGTCTCAGCGTCTCCGCGTCGATCTTTTTGCGAAGGTCAGTCCAGGTTGAGCTTGCCTAGCAACGCGCGCAAGGCGTGTCGTTCCGCGAGCGAGAGCGGGCGGAGCACCTCGTCGACTGCGGTCAGCACCTCGGGCCGCGACTCCTCCAGTCGCAACACGCCGTGCGCGGTGATCTCCACGCGGACCTTGCGCCGGTCGGCGGCGTCGCGCCTGCGCCGGACGAATCCGCCCCGCTCCAGCTGCTCGAGCAGCCGCGACACGCCCGTCGGGTGCTGCGCGGCGCGCTCGGCGATCTCCCGCTGCGTGCCCGGGCCGCAGCGCTGCAGTTGGTTCAGGAGCTGCCAGGCGAGCACGGACTCGCCGCGCGCCTCCAGGCGGCCGGCCGCCGCCGACCAGAGCGCTCGCCGCGCCCGGAAGAGCAGCCGGCCCACTTCTTCGCTGAGCCAGCGGGCGTCCCGAGGCCGCGCGCCGCTCCGCGCCGGGGCCGGCCGGAGGCGCGCCGCGGGTGCGGAGGAACGGGGGGACATGCGCCGCCGTGTAACGGAAATTCGTCCCAGGCGCAATGGTTGCCGCGTCACGCATTCCGGGGTAGACGGACGGCCGTGCGCTCCAGCAGACCACTCTTCGCCCTGGCGAGGGAAGCGAGACGAACCTGCCGCTCGCGCGCGCGGTGATCGGCGGCCTCACCGTGTCCACGGTGTTCACCTTGTTCCTGGTGCCGGCGCTGTACTCGCTGCTCGACCGGTTCCGCCGGCCCGCAGAGCATGAAGAATCCGAAGGTCGACCCGCGCCGGCCTGAGCCGGAGCCCAAAGGCGAGGCATCGAAAGGGACCATGAACGCACCCCGACATCTCGCGGCGGTCCTGCTGCTCTGCGGCGCCGCCGCGCACGCGCAACAGCCCGAACGGATCACCTTCCAGCAGGCCGTCCAGCGGGCGCTGGTGCGCAATTACTCGGTGCGCATCGCCGTGGAGGACGTCTCGCGCGCCCACGGGATCATGCGCGAGGTGCGCGCGGCGGCGATTCCCACCCTCACCGGGAATGGGGTCTTCACGCGGGTCGACGCCGACCGGACCACCCTGACGACGGCGGTGGACCCGGCGACGAGCGCAGTGGCCAACGTCACCCGGACCGTGCAACCGCGCAACTCGTGGACGGCCAACCTCCAGCTCTTCGTGCCTCTGGTCGCGCCGCAGCGATGGGTCCAGTGGGAGCACGCCTCCGAGCAGGTGGACGTGGCCCGCCTGTCGGTGGCGGACGTCCGCCGCCAGGTCGCGGTCGCCACCGCGCGCACGTACGTCTCGGTCCTCTCGCAGCACCGGCTGGTCGATGCGAACCAGCGCGCGGCGGCGAACGCGCGCGAGCACTACGAGGACGCCAATGCGCGCCTGTCGGCCGGCACCGGCAACCGGCTCGACCTGGTGCGCGCGGGCCAGGAGCTGGCCACTTCGGAGTCGCTGCTGCAGGCGGCCCTCACCGGGCTCATCCGCGCCCAGGAGGCGCTGGGCATCCTGGTCGGGGGCGACGCCCCGATCGACACGACGGGCGAGATGCAGTTCCCGCCGCTTCCGGCGCCCGACGAGGCGCTGGATGACGCGGAGCAGCGGCGCGCCGACATCCAGGCGCAGCGCAAGCGCGCCGAGGCGGCGCAGAACGTGGTGCGCGACAGCTACGCCGACTTCCTGCCGCTGCTCAGCGGCGTGCTCCAGCCGTTCGCCTCCAGCTTCTCCTCGCTGACCTCGCCGACCACCGGCTGGCAGGCGCAGCTGGTCCTCACCCTCCCGATCTACGACGGCGGGTTCCGCTACGGCGCGCTGGAGCAGCGGCGCGCCGAGCGCGACGAGGCGCGCGAGCTGCTCGACGCGGCGCTGCGCCAGGCGCGCTCCGAGGTGCGGGCGGGGTTCGAGGCGCTGCGGCGGGCCGACTCCTCGCTGCAGCAGGCGCGGGACGCGAGCCGCCTCGCTGGGGAAGCGCTGGACATCACCACGCTCGCCTACCACGCCGGTGCCACCAACGACCTGGAGGTGGTCGACGCCGAGCGCCGCGCCCGCGACGCGGACAACGCGGCGGCGATCGCGGAAGACGCGGCCCGCCAGGCCCGCATCGATCTGCTGGCGGCCACCGGCCGATTTCCCTGAGCGTCGCGGGCGGCCAATCAGGTGCAATGCGCATTGGCCGGCCAGCAGGCAAGGGCCTCAGGTCCGGCGCCGCATGTCCACTGGCAAAACGTTGCACGCCGAGCGCGCAAGACGCATCCATGTGTCCGGATGGAATTTGCGATCGACTGGCGCGGCCTCCTCCCGGCCGTACCCGCCGACGTGCGGGTCGTAGCGGAAGTCCGCCTGGCGAAACTGTGGCAAGCCCTCGCACAGTCCGCTGCAGGACGGGCCTCGTCGACCGCCTTCCGCATGACCGTCGAGGCCTGGTCGATCCTGTACACCATCGATTTTCCGGCCCGGCAGATCCGGATCCGCGACGCGTACTCCGGCCCGCGGGACTGACCCGTTCACGACTCAACGTCCCGATTCGAGCAAGGCCAGCACCGCGGCGCGCCGGGGCAGCGACGCCTGCGCTCCGAGCACCGTGGTGGCCAGGGCGGCGGCGGCGCTGGCGAACGCCCCGGCCTCGCCGAGCGAGCGCCCTTCCGCGAGCGCCACGGCGAAGGCGCAGGCGAACGCGTCTCCGGCCCCGGTCGCATCGAGGCGCGCCACCTCGAATCGGGGCAGCCACACCTCCCCGCCGGACCAGCAGAGCAGGTCGCCGTCCTCGCCGGCCTGGACCGCGGCGGCGCCCGCGCCTCGCCGGAGCAGCGCCGCGGCGGCCCTGCGCGCGGACTCGCGGTCCATCACCTCGACTCCCGTGAGGGCGCGCGCCTCGCTGCAGTTCGGCCGGATGACGTCGATCTGCGCCAGCAGATCGTCGGGGAGCGGCGCGGGCGGCCCGGGGTCGACGACGACTCGCGCGCCGGCGGAGCGGCCGATGCGGATCGCCTCGGCCACCGCGGGCAGCGGCACGCCGAGCTGCAGGAGGACCACCCGCGCGGAGCGGAGCGCGTCGGCCGCGGCGCGCACGTCGTCGGCCGTCAGGCGCGCGTTCGCGCCCGCGGCGGAGAGGATCTGCTTCTCGCCGTTCCCGCCGACCTGGCAAAGCGCGACTCCGGTGAACGCCGCCGGATCGCGAATCAGGTAGTCGATCTCCACTCCCTCGGTGATGAGGGCCTCCACCACCGAGTCCCCGCGGACGTCGTTGCCCACGCGCGCCACCAGCGCCACGCGGGCGCCGAGCCGCGCCGCGCCGACCGCCTGGTTCGCTCCCTTGCCGCCCGGCGCTTCCTGGAACAGCTCGCCGTTGACGGACTGGCCGGGCTGCGGCAGGCGCGGGCCGCGCACCAGGTAATCGACGTTCGCCTTGCCGACGACAACGACGTCGTAGCGTTGGTCCACAGGGATAGTCTACCGCTGACACGCCACCCTCTTCGATCCGGCGCCTTCGGCGCCTCCACAAGGGGGAGCTCGCTCCCCTCGACCCCCCGATAGATCGCGGTCAGAGGGCGCTGGGGTACGTCTCCGGAGGCTCCGGCTCGCGCCAGGCCGGGGCGGGCTCCAGCGGTTCGACCGCGCGGGTCCGGTCCAGGTGGACGACGGCGTCGAACTGCTCGGCGACCCGCGCGTGGAAGTAGTGGCTGACCCGCTCGGTGGCCGGCCGGTAGATGACGCCGATGGCGCGCTCGAGGCGCGGTTCCCGCAAGGCGCCGAGCACCTCGCCGGGATCGCGCAGCGGCAGGAAGAAGCGAGGCAGCGCCACCCCGTGGAAGAGGGCCTCGACGGTGCCGGGCAGGGCCGGCGACACGAGCATCCGCTCGGCGCCGCCGTCCCACTCGTGCGCCGCGGTCACCGTCCCGTCGTAGGTGGTGAAGCCGACCAGGAGCGCCTCGTTCCCGAACCGCTCGCGCAAGAGCTGGCCCACGTTCAGCTCGCCTTCCTCGCCCATCTCCGTCGCGCGTGCATCGCCGAGGTGCGAGTTGTGCGCCCAGACCACCAGGCGGGCGTCGCCGTCGCGCCGGGAGAGGTGCTCGAGCAGCGCCTGGAGCGTCTCGGCCATGTGGCGATCGCGCAGGTTCCAGGAGGAGATGCGCGAGCCGAAGAGCGAGCGGTAGTACTGCTCCGCGTTGCGCGCCAGCCGCGCGTTCTGCTCCGCCGAGAAGGCGTCGTCGCCGTCGCGCGCGGCCCGCCGGCGCAGCTCCTCGAGCTGCTCCAGCGCCGCCCGCTCGCATTCCGGCGAGAGCCCCAGCCGGGCGGCGTACCCGTACGCCTGCGGGTCGCCGCCGGGGTGGTCGAAGCAGGCGTACCGCTCCCGGGCGTGCGACGCCGCCGCGGGATCCACCTCGTCCAGGTACCGGATCACCGCCTGCACCGATCGATACAGGCTGTAGAGGTCCATGCCGTAGACCCCGGTGCGCGGCGCTCCGGCGGGCAGGGACTGGTTCCACCGGCGCAGCCAGCGGAGGAAATCGACCACGGCGGTGTTCCGCCACATCCAGCTGGGGAAACGCTCGAATCCGCCGAGGGCGGCGGCCGCGTCGCCGTCCGCCTCCGCTCGCGCCCAGCGACCCGCGCGCTCGGCGTCGGGCCAGTCCGCCTCCCAGACCACCCCGGTGAACCCCAGCTCCGAGATCAGCCGCTGGGTGATCCGGGCGCGCTCGCGATGGACGTCCTGGCTCCCGTGCGTGGGCTCACCGAGCAGAACGAGCCGCGCGTCCGCCGCCATCCGGAGCAGCGGGTCGTAGTCGCGCTTGCCGCCGCCCAGGACGTGCGCCGAGCCCCGGATTGCGTCGATCAGCTGGCGATCCATTCGCGTGCTTTGAATCTATGGACGCCGGGCAGCCGGTGCGGCGCTGCCGGACGCGGCTACGCTCGCCCGCCAGCCCGCTGGATGGATCCGTGTGCAGACGGCCGGATCCTACAGCCGCGCGAGCACCTCTTCGGCGAAAGTCTTGGGCGTCGCCTTCGGCCAGACGTGCTTGATGCGCCCGTCGGGACCGATGAGGTACGCGATGCGCACCGCGGTCGACTGGGTCGGCGCGTCAGCGGCGCCGTACTTCACGCCCAGCTCGCGCTTGGTGTCCGACAGGAGCGGGTAGGTGAACCCGAACTTCTCGGCGAACTTCTTGTTGTCCGGCACGCTGTCGAAGCTGGCGCCCAGGATGGCGGCGTTCTTCGCCTCGATCTCCTTCGCCCTGTCACGCAGGACGTTGCCCTGGATGGTTCAACCGGGGGTGTCGGCCTTCGGGTAGAACCAGAGCACGACGTTCTTGCCCCGGTAGTCCGACAGGCGCACGGTGCGGCCGTCGTGCGCGGTGGCGGTGAACTCGGGGGCGGCGTCGCCGACGTTGAGGAGCGGCATGGCGGCCCACGTAGCAGACTCGCCGGCGGAGGTCCACCTGCTCGACGGCGCGCTCGGAACGGAGCTGGGCCGGCGCGGCATCCTGACGCGCGGCGCGCTCTTCTCGGCCGCGGCGCTGCTCGACGGGGGTGGGCGCGCGGCGCTGCGCGAGGTGCACCGCGCGTACGTCGAGGCGGGCGCCGAGGTGATCACCGCGGCCACCTTTCGTACCAGCCGGCGCTCGCTCGCTGCCGCCGGGCTCGAATCGCGCTTCCCGGAGCTGCCCCGGCTCGCGGTGCGCGAGGCGCGGGAGGCCGCGGCGGGCCGCGCGCGCGTCGCCGGGTCGATTGCGCCCCTCGAGGATTGCTACCGGCCGGACCTGCGGCCGCCGCCGGCGCAGGCCGGGCGCGAGCACCTCGAGCACGCCCGGGTGCTGGCGGAGGCCGGATGCGATCTGCTCCTGGTGGAGACGGTGGCCGCGGCGGACGAAGGGCTCGCCGCCGTGGCTGCGGCGGCAGCGACCGGGCTGCCCGTGTGGGTTGCTGCCATGGCCACGCCGCTAGGCACCTTGCTCGACGGCGGCGATCTCGCCGCGTTCTTCCGGCGCGCGGTCGCCGCGGGAGCCAGCGCGGCGCTGATCAACTGCACGCCGCCCGACGGCGTCGATCTCGCCCTTCCCGCGGCCGCGGCGTCCGGGGTGCCGTTCGGCGCCTACGCTCACCTCGGGGAGGTGGACGCCGCGGTCCCCTGGGGCCGCGCGCCGGATCTCTCCCCGGAGGAGTACGCGCGCCGGGCTCTCCGCTGGGTCGACCGCGGCGCGACCATCGTGGGAGGCTGCTGCGGCACGGACCCGGAGCACGTCCGCGCGGTGGCGCGGGCGCTCGCCGGCGGCAGCAGGGGAGGGCGACCCGCGTGAAGATGGCTGCGATCCTCTGTGGAGTTGCGCTGGCGGCGGGCGGGGCGCACAAACTGGGCCCCATGGACTTGGGCAAGCTGCTCGCCGAGCGGGCCGAGACGATGGCGGCCTTCAAGGATCCCCACCGCAGCCCCTATGCCGCCGTCGACCGGAGGGACTTCCACGGCACGCCGCTGGTCCTGGGGAGCGGCGCCGGTTCCGATCTGCGCCTGGAGGGGACGCTCCCCCAGCACGCGCGCATCGCCGTCGAGGGCGCCGGTTTCCGGGTGGAGGGGGTCGACGAGGGCGCCACGGTCGAGGTGCAGGGCAAGCCGCTGCGCGAAGCCCGGCTGGATGCCGGCGGCACCTTCGGCATCGGCCGGTACACGGTCAGGCTCTCGCACCAGAACTTCCCCGCGGTGGTGCTGCTCGATCCACAGTCGCCCCGGCTGCGCGACGGTCCCCCGCCGCGCTGGTTCCCGCCGGACGAGGCGTTCCGGGTGGTCGCGCGGCTCGAGCGCGACCCCTCGCCCCGGGACGAGGTGGTTCTTTCGACCCGCGGCAACGCCCGGCGGGCCCGCCGGCTGGGGCGGGTGTCGTTCGAGCTGGGCGGGCGCAAACAGCAGCTCACCGCGCTGCGGCTGCTGGAGCCGGGGGTCGGCGAGGCGGCGGTCTCCATCTTCTTCCGGGACGCCACCACCGGCCACGAGACGTATCCGATCGGGCGCTACCTGGAACCGCAGCCCGTCTCCGGCGATCCCGATGGCTTCGTGCTCGACTTCAACCGCGCATACAACCCGACCTGCGCGTTCTCTCCGCACTACAATTGCCCAATCCCACCGCGGGAGAACGTGCTCCAGGTCCCGGTGCGGGCGGGCGAGATGGACCCAGGCGGACATTGAGCCTCAATCTGGGCGTGCACGCCCCCCGCTGAAATAGGAGGCCCGGTTCGAGGTAGGATCGTGGGATGGCGCGTCGCCGCCGTACCGCGGCCCCCCGCGCGGGTTCGAAGGGGCCGATTCCTCCACCTCCGCGCCGCCGGGTCGCCCGCGGGCAATCCGGAGCGAATTCGGCGCCTCAGGCGAACGAGGCGTCAAGGGCCTCGCGGTCGACCCCGCGCCGACCGTCGAAGGCGCCCTCCGAGTCGGGGGCGACCTCCGAGCAGGGCTCGGGCCCGGCAGCTGCAGCTGCCGCCGCCCCCGACGAGTCCCGGCCGCCCCGCTGGTTCGCGCAGCTTCTCGAGGTCGCGCACCGGCGCGCCGCTGCCCGCGTCGAGGCGTTGCGGATGCGGTTCCCCGGGGCGACCCGGAGGGAGCTGGGGGAGCGGCTGGTCCGAAGCAGCGCGCTACGCGCGGGTTTGTTGGGGGCTGCGACCGGCACCCTCGCCCTGATCGCGCTTCCCCTGGGCCTGCCCGCCGGGGTGGCGGTGACGCTGCTGCTCGAGGCCGAGCTGCTCTTCGCATTGATCGCGCTCTACGGCCTTTCGGCGCGGGGTCCGGCCGGACGGCTGCGCCTCTTCGCGCTCTGGGCCGGCGCAGGCTTCGCCGATGCGGCGAAGGGCGCCGGACTGCGGCTAGGCGCCGACGCCGCCGGCCGCGCGATCGCAGGTTCGCTCCCGGCGCGCATCATCGCGCGCCTCAATCCTGTGCTGCTGCGCACGATCCTCCGCCGCCTCGGCCTCGGGTGGCTGCCCCGCGCGCTGAAGCTGTGGCCGCTCCTCGGCGCTCCGGTCGGCTTCGCGCTCGATCGCGCGGCGCTGCGCGCGCTTGGGCTCACCGCGCTGGACGGCCTCGATTCGGCGTCGGAAGACATCCACTGAATGGACGCCAGGGCGATCCCAGATCCCCGGAGACGGTGTCGGCCGGCCTGTCGACTCCTCCTTTCAGAGCGCGAAGAACACCGTCAGCCAGTCGGGCAGCCGGGCGATGTCCGTCGCGCGGGTATTGGCGCACAGCCAGTGCAGTGCGCCCAGGTGGAAACCGCCGCCGCCATAGACGATGACGCCGGGCAGCGGGAGCGTTTGCAGGTTCAGCACCGCGTACGGCAGCTTCTCGTCGGCGGTGCCCGCCACCCGCTGGTACTTCGCCTCGACCGCAACCCGGTTGCCGTTGCGCGCGTCGCGGAACAGGACGTCCACCTCGCGGTCTCGCCCGTAGACGGTCTTCCCGACGGTGAGCTTGCGGCGGTAGTCGAGGCCCAACGTCAGCCCCACCAGTGCGATGAGCCGCTCGAACTCGGCGGGCGTCAGCTCGAACGCGTCGATCTCGCTCGACAGCGCCGCGCACTCGGCGGCGCTCAGCGGCGGCGGATGCTCTCCCGCGACCACCCATTGCCCGATGCCGCCCGGGTCCCACGCCCGAAGCCGAGCCAGCAGCTCGGGCGGCTCGGCGACCGGCATCGCCACTCCCTCCAGGTAGAGCTGCGGCCTCACGACATCCTCCTCCCCGACAGGGCCCAGGCGCGCCAGGCGCGCAGCAGCGGCGGATCCGAAGGCGCTGGGGGCGCGCGCAGCGATCGGCGGACTGCGGCCTCCCGCTCGCGGGGCCGGATGCGGAGCAGCTCGTCCAGCTCGGGCGTGGGCGCGTCTCCGTCCAGCCAGCCCGCGGCCCGCGCAGCCGCGCGCACATCCCCGGCGCCGGATGCGAGCTCCTCCAATTCGGGCGGGGCGATCGGCTCGATGCCGTCCGCGACCCTCCTGGTGACTCCCGGAGGCGCCACGCCGGCGAGCGACGGGTCGAGGTATGCGAGGTCGATGTCCCCCAACAAGAACCGGCGGCCGTGCGCGCGGGCCTCCACGCCCACCACCCCGGTCCCGCAGAACGGATCGACGATCAGCTCGCCGGGCGCGCTGCTCTGCACGACCAACGTGCGCACCACGGCGTTCGGCTTCACCGCCGGGCCCGGCACCGTGGACCGGGCGGCGAGCAGCACGTCGGGGATCCCGAGGTCGGCCAGCGGCCGCTTCCCCTTTTCGAAGAACAGGATGCGCTCCGAGGCTGCCCGGTAGTGGTATCCCGTCCCACCGCGGATGCGTTGCCCGTCGAGCGTGGTCTTTCCCCAGAGGATCTCCTTCCAGTACACGAACCCCGCCTCGCACGGGCGCGCTCCGTTCGGCAGCCGGTCGACCCCTACGCCCTGCTGCTGCTTGATCACGTCGGCGGTGACCTCGTCGCAGAAGAGGTAGAAGTGGCGGTCGCGGCGCAGCACCCGGTACACCGACGCCAGGAGCTCGGGCAGCCGCGAATTGGGGACGGTGGCGAACCAGTTGGTGGTGAGCCGGGTGGTGGTCCCCCGGGACCGGTGGAGCTGCAGGGATTCGTACGGGGGATCCGTGATCACCAGGTCGACCGACTCGTCCGGAAGGGTGGCGAGCAGGTCGAAGGCGTCGGAGATGACCACGCGGTCGCTGGGCGGGGGTGGCTCGAGTCGAAGCTGGGCGGTGAAGTCCACGGAAAGGACGGTAGCATGGGGGTCTGACACCACCGGCGCTCAGTCGGAGTTTTCACGGTCGTCATCCAGCGAGCTCAGGAAACCGAGCGTAGACGACCACGCCGCCGGCGAATTGAGGATCCCGAGATGGGCGGTCTGGAGGATGGGGTCGAACTGGCCCTGATTCGTCAGCTCGACGGTGGTCGCTCCCACGAGGCGCGCGCTGCGGGAGAAGTCGTGGGGGTTGCCATCGCGGTCCTCGGCGGGCACCGGGGGGAAGAACCCGTCCTGCGCCGAGATGTAAACGAAGTCCACGTCGGTGTTGAGCACGACCAGGTAGCGCGTCGGCCCGCGCGCCTCCAGGCCCCGGTTGAGCGCCGTGAGCAGAGGCGTGTGATCGGATCCGTACTCGCGGCAGACGGCGCTGTCGGGGGTGAATCCGCCCAGCGACGGAACCTGGAAGTAGTTGAGCGGCGAAGGAGAGCAATTGACGATCCCGTGGTTCGGACCGTCGATGGCCACCAGCGCCCTCACCCGGCGGAAGGCGTGGTCCTGGCGCATCCACTCCCGCGTGAGCGTCACGCCCAGGCTGTGCGCGACGATGTCTACCTGCTCGGCTCCGGTGTACGCGAGCACCGCGCGGACGAAGGCCCGCAGGTCGGGCACGTTCGCTTCGGTGCTGTGCGCAAACCCAGATCGATTGGTGGGACTCGTGATCAGGTCGCACTGATCACCTTGGTAACCCAGGCCCCACAACTCCCGCGGACTGTAGCCTGCGTCGAGGAAGAGCTGCGCCAGGTTGTGGATGTACCCGAAGGGATTGCAGAGGGTCGGAAACGGTGTGTCGTTGTTGCCGTGGAGAAAGATCACCGGCACGTGCTTCACGCCCCCCTGGTCGCCGCCGAAGCCGATGACAGGTACGCCGAGGGACCCGTCGATGATGCGCGGGAAGTCGGCAGGGAACGTGGTGCCCACCCTACCGTTGGGATGCGGATCGGCTGCGCGGGCGGCGCTCACCGTGTATAGGGCGACGAGGACTGCGCTGCCTGCCGGTATCATCGATCGCATCGGGTTCTCCCTCAGGGATGGTTTCGCGAGGGGTGAATCTTGCCCTGCAGGACCGCAGCTGCCAAGCAGTCGGGCGATCCCTTTCCGGACACTCAAAAGCAGAGCGCTGCCCCATCGGCGCCGACTACCGCCGCAACACCACCGCGAGCCCCGCGGCGCAGATGGCTCCGCCCAGGGCACAAACCCCGATCCACCCCCACGCCGAATAGGCCACCGCCCCCGCGTACGCGCCCAGCGCTCCCCCCGAGAAGTACGCGACCATGTAGATGGTGTTCACCCGGCTGGTCGCTTCCGGGCGCAGGGCGAAGATCCGGGTCTGGTTGGAGATCTGGTTGGCCTGGGCCCCGAAGTCGAGCAGCACCACGGAGGCGGCGATGCCGAGCAGGTGACCCCCGGACGCGGCGAGGACGGCGAAGCCGACCAGCATGGCTGCGATGGCGACGACGTTGATGCGCCGATCGCTGCGCGTGCCCGCTGCGCGGCCGACCAGGGGCGCCGCCAGCGCGCCGGTCACTCCCACCAGCCCGAAGAGGCCAGCGGTCCGCGGACCATAGTGCGGCGGGAGGTCGCGCAAGTACAGCGCCAGCGTGGCCCAGAACGCGGTCAGCGCCCCGAACGTCACCGCGCCGAGGAACGCGCGCAGCCGCAGCTCGGGCTCCTCTCGGACCAACGCCAGCAACGATCGCAAGAGAGCGCGGTAGGGCATCGGCGCAGCGGGCCGGCTGGGAGGAAGCTCCAGGCGCAGCATGATGCCGATCAGCACCATCAGCCCGGCCCCGAACAGGTACGCGGCGCGCCATCCCAGCGCCTCCCCGATGACGCCCGCCAGGGTGCGCGAGAGCAGCACGCCGAAGAGCAGCCCGCTCATCACGATCCCGACCGCGCGGCCGCGCTCCTCGGGTGCGGCGAGCGTCGCCGCGTAGGGCACCAGGACCTGCGGCACGCAAGTCGTCACGCCGATGGCCACGCCGGCCAGCGCGAGGACGGCGAGCGAAGGCGCCGCGGCCGCGCCCAGCAATGCCAGGGTGACCAGGCCGGTCAGGGTCAGCACCAGCTTGCGCCGCTCGTGGCTGTCGCCGAGCGGCACCACGAGAAGCATCCCGATTCCGTATCCGATCTGCGTCAGCGTCGGGATCAGGCCGACCGCATGGTCGGGCACTCCGAAGGTCCGGGCGATGTCGGGCAGGAGAGGCTGGTTGTAGTACAGGTTGGCTGCCGCCGCGCCCGACGCGACCGCCATGGTCCAGACGACGCGGCGATGTGACGGTTGCACCTTCTGGGGCCGGGTCGCCATCTGTTTCAAGATGCGGCGCAGCCGCACCCGATGCGACGAACCGACCCGGGGGCGCCCTCAGATGAGGGCGGCGACCGCGGTGCCTGCGAAGGCGAGCAGGGCCCCCGCGCAGACCAGGCTGATGGTCTTGAACACGCTCATGCCTCTCTGACGTGCAACGGGTGAGCCACGATTCAAAAAAAATGCGCGCCATGTGATTCCGCGGACTTGGATCGGTCCGGCCGGCGACACGACCGCAACTTGTCCCGTGGACCGTCGGATAAGAGGCTGTCGATCTGACAGCCATGTCAGCATCCCGTCAGCCCTTGACGCAGAGGACCTGTCGCAGCTCGGCGACGACCTCGATCAGGTCGCGCTGCTGCTGCATCACCTGGCCGATGTCCTTGTAGGCAGCGGGGATCTCGTCGAGGACGCCCCCGTCCTTGCGGCACTCGACGCCTTGCGTTTGCTCGCGCAGGTCCTTCACGCTGAAGCGCCGTTTCGCCTCGCCGCGGCTCATCCGGCGCCCGGTGCCGTGCGAAGCGCTCTCGAAGCTCTGCGGGTTGCCCAGTCCGCGGACGACGTACGACCGGGTGCCCATCGAGCCGGGGATGATCCCCAGCTCGCCCTTGCCGGCCCGGATCGCGCCTTTGCGCGTGACCAGGACTTCCTGTCCGAAATGCACCTCCTCGGCCACGTAGTTGTGGTGGCACTGCACCGCGTCCGCGAATCGGACGTCGGGGCGGAAGCGCCGCAGCACGTCTCGATAGAGTTGCAGCATCGCTTGGCGGTTGGCCCGGGCGTACCGTTGGGCCCAGAACAGGTCGCGCCGGTATTCCTGCATCTCGCGAGTCCCGGCCAGGAAGACGGCCAGGTCGCGGTCGGGCAGGCCCTGGTTGTGGGCCAGCTTCTTCGCCCGGCCGATATGGATCTCCGCCAGCGTCTTCCCGATGTTGCGCGACCCCGAATGCAGCATGAGCCAGACCCGGTCCTCCGTATCCAGGCACAGCTCGAGGAAATGGTTCCCGCCGCCGAGGGTGCCCACCTGGTGGCGCGCCTTGGATTCCAGGTCGTGCACGGCGGGCGTCAGGTCCCCGAACTCGCGCCACAGCTCCGGGTCGCCCTGCACCGGCCGCTTGTGCTGCTCGAACCCGACGGGGATGGCGCGCTCGATCTCGCTGCGCAGCCCGCCCAGCGAGTCGGGCAGATCTTTCGCAGTCAGGCTGCTTCGGACGGCCGCGACGCCGCAGCCGATGTCCACCCCGACCGCCGCCGGGATGATCGCGCCGAGCGTCGGAATCACCGAACCTACCGTGGCGCCCTTTCCCGAGATGGCAGTCGCTCATTAGTGCCATGTGCGGGTAGATGAACGGCATCGTGGAAGTAGTCAGCGCCTGCTTCTTGGTCGCCTCATCGCAGATGCTCGCCCAGCTGAACAGTTTGTTTGTCAGTCTCTCCATCAGCTTCTCCGTCATCTGCGTGCGGCATACATCCGTGCCTCTTGGGTGCGCCGAGTTCGGCGCGGGCTATCTGATCCTGTCCACAGTGCTCCTCCATATGGCAGTTGAAGCAGAGCAAGTCGCACTTGTCCAGCTCAGCTACCAGCACGGTCCATGCGCGGTCGAGCATCTGGCTGACCGA
>Ga0137415_10002860_pt1 | contig 17100 bp, 16 predicted proteins | sample CZODoug3_1_1_16f_FD_183082 | JGI IMG/M metagenome (GOLD analysis project Ga0137415, IMG submission 183082) | Vadose zone soil fungal communities from Angelo Coast Range Reserve, California, USA - CZODoug3_1_1_16fungal (Hybrid Assembly) | ecosystem: Environmental > Terrestrial > Soil > Vadose...
TCCTCGGCGAGGCGCGTTTTTCCGATGCCCCCTGGCCCGGTCAGGGTGACGAGTCGCTCGCCGCCCTCGAGGTGCGCCACCAGCGCCTCGCGTTCTTTTTCGCGCCCGAACATCGGCTCGCGGTCACCAGCCATGAGCGAAGGATACGCCATCGCGGCCCAGATCATTTCCTGTCAGACGACGTCATTTGAGGCGGCGCGCCGCGCGGCGAATCGTAGCGTCGATGCGCGACCCCATCCACCTGCCCTCGCGGCAGATGCTCCTCGTCGTCTATGCCGTCTCCGGCGTTCTCGCCGGCGCCATCTCGCTCGAGCTCGGTCAGTCGAAGAACTTCGTCGTCTTCTCCCAGGCGGCGCACGATCTCCTTTCGCGCCGGGATCTCTACGAGCTCCACGCCCTCGACTATTTCAAATACAGCCCGACCTTCGCGCTCCTCTTTCTGCCCCTCACCTGTGTGCCGGTGCAGGTGGCGGCGCCGGCTTGGAGCCTGGCCAACTTCCTTTTCGCTTTTTACGGCATCGATCGACTCGTCGAAGAGGACCACCGCAAACGAATGGCCCTGAGCCTGGCCTGGGCCGGCATCGCCGTCGCCATCCCCAAGGTCGGATGCTTGCGGAAGTCACGACCATCGACGACGCTCTCCCGGGAAGCGATGCCTTGCAGCGGCAAAAGTTGGACGTGTTGGAGCGCATTCGCGCGCGCCTCACCCCGCGCGTGCTGGCGGAGCTCGACGAGGGCGAGCGCGAGACGGCGTTGCGTGCCCGGCCGCCCGACACCCTTGGTGTCGTCGGCAAGGAGGATCTGCCGTCGCTCGTGCGCCGGCGCTTCACCGAGAACGACGGCCGCATCGGGACGGTCTTTTACGTGAAGCCGCGCAACGACGTGGTCTTCGCCGACGGTCACAACCATCTGCGGCTCGCACGAACGACCGACAACGTGCACCTCCCCGACAGCACGGTCGTCTTGACCGCGAGCCGTTCGACCATCTTCGCCGAAATCCTGAAGAGCATGCGCGACGACGGTCCCCGCGTATCCCTGATCGCGTTTGCGGCCGTCGCCACGGTCGTCGTCTTTGCCGGGCGCCGTCCCAAGTGGATCGCCGCCGTCCTCACCGCGCTCGTGGTGGGCGTCGTTTGGCTGGTCGGCTTTGCCGCGCATCGCGGCATTCGTATCAATTACGTCAACTTCATCGCTTTGCCCATCACGTTGGGCATTGGTTGCGAATATCCCTTCAATATCGCAGACCGCGTGCGTCTCTTGGGGGGCGACGTATATGGCGCGCTCACGCGCTCGGCCGGCGCTGTTCTCCTGTGCAGTTTCACCACCACCGTGGGTTACGGTTCGCTGATGTTCTCCGACGTGCAAGCGCTGGATTCCTTCGGCGAGCTCGCGGTCGCGGGCGAACTTGCCTGCGTATTTTCGGCGGTCTTCCTGTTGCCGTCGCTGCTGGTCCTCGCCGGGCGCTGCCGGTGGACTAGGAGCCGCGCGCCTTCTCGGCTAGTCTGGCGCGCGGAGTCGCCGAACATGTACCAGCTCTACATCGCCAACAAGAACTATTCCTCTTGGTCGCTGCGCCCCTGGCTGTTGTTGCGTCAATTGGCTATTCCATTCCAGGAGCGTTTGGTCCCTTTCGACGAAGGGTCGAGTTGGAGTTCTTTTCGAAAATTCACGCCGAGCGGCCAAGTGCCCTGTTTGTATGACGGCGATGCCGTCATTTGGAATTCTCTCGGTATCGTCGAATACCTCGCGGACCACCATGCAGGCGTGTGGTCCGCCGACGCCAAGACGCGGGCCTGGGCCCGGTGTGCGGTCGCCGAGATGCACGCGGGCTTCGGCACGCTTCGCACACAATGCGGAATGAACATCGGTGTCCGCGTTCGGCTCCACGAGATTTCCGCTGCACTCCAACGCGACATCGATCGCGTCGGCGAGCTGTGGAGCGAAGGCATTTCACGCTTCGGCGGCCCTTTTCTCGCGGGCAAGATCTTCACCGCCGTCGACGCATTCTACGCCCCCGTGGCCTTCCGGATTCAAAGCTACGGACTCGCCCTGGACGACGTCCCCGCCTCGTACGCCGCGCGCCTTCTCTCATTGCCGTCGATGCGCGCCTGGGAAGCCGACGGCATCGCGGAGACGTGGCGTCAGCTGAGCTACGAAGCCGACGGTGCACGCTACGGGACGGTGACCGAAGATCGCCGCGCACCGCCGCGCTCTTAATCTTGGTCGAGCTCCACCGCGATGGCCTGGGCGAGCAGGGCGATGCTCTCGGGCGCGCACCCTTCCGCCTTGTTGTCGACGAGTACGAATGCAGGGACGTCGCGCCGTAGCGCGGTCGCGACCAGCCGCGCGATGGTCTCCCGATTCCATCGATCCTCCGAGACGATGCGATCGAAGGGCGCATAGCGCGCACTCGCATCCTCGTAGCGTTCCCCCTGGCGCAAAAGCCATCGAACGACGAACGGGCGGCGTACCTCCGGGGGCATCCCCTGGGCCTGCGCGCGCAAGGTGGGCATCGATGTCCACACGTTGTGGCAATGCACGGCGCCGGTGTCCGCGAGGGCGGCGGCGTATTCTCGGGTGAGGAGCTCCTCGTTCCGCAGCTCGACGACGTAGGGCAGGCCGCGCGGGAGCCGGCGCAGAAAATCGTGGAGCCGCTCTGCAAAGATGCGCGGGTCTCCCACGTCTTGCGGCGGAAACTGGAACAAGATGCCGCCCAATTTCGAACCGAGCCCGTCGACCACGGGCGCGATGACCGCGTCCGCGGCATAGGATGCATCGAGAAAGCGCGGATTCGGTGCACCGCGCTTCTTTCCGTAGCGCGCGTGCTCCGGAAAGCGCAGGTGCAAGCACTCCTCGTGTGCCTTGGCGAAAAAGCGGAAGTCTTCGGGCACCTGCTCCGCGAAATCTCGGAAGATGCGCGCGGGGAGCGGATCGTAATACGAGCGATCGATCTCGACGGCACGAAGCAAAGGATGCTTCGCGTACGCCGTGAGCCCGTGCGGCGCGAGATGCTTCTCCGACACCCCGCGCGCGTAGACGAGCCCGATCCATCCGGGAAAAGACCAGGTCATGGTCCCGAAGCGAACCTCGCGCGGGAGCTTGGCCGCGAGGCTCGCCCGCTCGGGATTCATATCTGCCGCGTCGATCGCGCGAGGCGCCAGCTCGAAAAGGGCGCCCTGCGTTTCGGACGTCATTGGCTCGTTCGTGCGGCCCATGGCTGCCGCGCAGCATAGCTCAATGATACGGTGGGCGGATGCCATGGCGCATTCTGAAGCGGCTCGCGCGTTCCGCCGGGGCAGGCGCGGTGGCCACGGCGGTCGACCTCGGTGTGCTCACCTTGCTCGCGAGCGCCCTCGCGCTCGGACCGCGCGCGGCGAGCATCCCCGCGTTCGTCGCCGGCGGCGTGACCATGTTCTTCGGACAAAAGTATTTCGCGTTTCAAGAACGCAATCCAGTGCGGGGCGGGCAGGTTGCGTTGTTCGTGGCGGTGCAGGTCGTGGGGCTGGCCATCAACGCCCTTCTGTACGACGCCGTTTTGCGCCTGGTGCCGGGCGCGGCGAGCCTTTATGTCGCCGCGCGCCTGGTCACCACGAATATCGTTTGGCTCGGATACAGCTTTCCCGTTTGGCACTTGGTATTTCGGGCACGGTGACCGTCAGGCGATTTCAGGGCGTGGGGCCGCGCGCACGACGCCGCGTCCAATGAACAAGACGAGGCCGGCGGTCAAAAGGCACAGCGATCCCGCGGAGATCCACGCGGGCGTGTAGGTGGTCATCATGGTGCGGATGGTCCCAGCCCCGAGCGCACCCAAGCCCGCCCCGACTTGATGAACGGCGACGATCCACCCGAAGACGATGGGCGCGTCGTTGGGGCCGACGGCGTCGGTGGTGAGCTTCACCGTCGGCGGCACGGTGGCAATCCAATCGAGCCCGTAGAGCATGGCGAAAAAGGGAAGGCCGAACACCTGATCGCCGAAGGCCAGCGGCAGATAGAGCAGCGCGAGCCCGCGCACGCCGTAATACATGAAGAGGAGCTTGCGCGCGTCGAATCGATCGGAGAGCCAGCCGCTGCCCGTGGTGCCGATCAAATCGAAGATGCCCATCATCGCGAGCAACCCGGCGGCCTTCACCTCGGGGATGCCGTGATCGTGGCACGCGGGCACGAGGTGCGTGCCCACCAGGCCATTGGTGCTCGCGCCGCAGACGAAGAAGCTCGCGGAGAGAAGCCAAAAATCGCGCAGCTTGGCCGCCGATTGCAGGGCGCGCAAAGCATTGGAAAAAGGATTCCCCACCGCGGCCGGCGGCGGTTTCGATTTCGGATCTGCGCCATAGGGCACCAGCCCGAGATTGCGCGGATGATCGCGAAGAAAGAGCGCGACGATCACGACGGCCGCCGCGATGGCCGCACCCAAGATGAAGGTGACCGTGCGCCAGCCGCGATGTTCCACCACCCAGGCCAGAAGCGGCAGAAAGACGAGCTGCCCGGTAGCCGTACTGGCCGTCAGAATGCCCATGACCAGCCCGCGCTGTCGCTCGAACCAACGCGATACGATGGTGGCTCCGAGCACCATGGCGGTGTTGCCCGTGGCGATGCCCACCCCGAGCCCCCACGCGAGCATCAATTGCCAAGGCGACTTCACGTGTGCCGCGAGCAGCACCGACGCCGCGAGTAAAATCAGCGACGCGAGCACGGTGCGCCGGATGCCGAACCTCTGCATGATGGCCGCGGAGAATGGGCCCATGGCGCCGTACAGCACCAGATTCACGGTGACCACCAGTGAGATGGTGGCGCGCGACCAGCCGAACTCCGCCTCCAGCGGCAAAATGAGAATGCTCGGCGTCGCGCGAACCCCCGCGGCGCAGATCAACACGAAGAAGGTGACGAGCAAGACGACCCATGCATAGTGCAACCGAATGCTCTTGCCGCTCACGATGCCTTCTCCTCTTGCGCGGGGTGCGCGCTGTCGCTGCGGGATGCGCCGAATCGCGCGCGATAGTCCGATGGGTTGATGCGGGTGATGCGCAAGAACGCGCGCCGCATCACCTCTGCGCTCTGAAATCCGGTCTTCGCGGCGACTTCATCGAGGCTCGCGCGCGACGAGATCAGCGCGTGCTCTGCCGCCTCCACCCGCAAGGCCTCCACGGCGCGCGCGGGCGATTCGCCGAGCTCCGTCTTGAACACGCGCGAGAGCTGCCGCGCGCTCATGCCGATGCGCCGCGCGAGCGCCGACACCGACAGATCGTGCGCCGGGTGCTCGGTGGCCCACGAGATCAAATCGCGCACCTCGGGCGCGGCGGTCTGCTGGAGCCGGAGCGGCGCGCTGTATTGGGATTGGTCGCCGGGGCGTCGAAGGTAGAGGACCATGTAACGCGCGATCGCGAGCGCCACGTCGGCGCCGAGATCGTCTTCGACCAGGGCCAGCGCGAGATCGATGGCCGCGCTCACGCCCGCCGACGTGAACAGGTTCCCTTCTTTCACGAAGAGGGAGGCCGCATCCACGTGAACGCGCGGATAGTTCGCCGCCAGCTCGGCCGCTGCGATCCAATGGGTCGCCGCGCGCCGGCCGTCGAGCAATCCGGCGGCGGCGAGCACGAAGGCACCGGTGCACACCGATCCATAGCGCCGGGCGCGCCGCGCCTGCTTGCTGATCCACGCGCAAAACGCCTCGTCTTTGGCGAGCGCGCGCGAGCCGGAGCCGCCAGTCACCACCAGTGTGTCGATGGGACCGCGAAAGGAGGCGGTGTCGCCATCGGGAACGATGCGCAATCCGGCAGTCAGCGTCACCGGGCCCGCATGCGGCGCAACGATGGTGGTCGCGTAGCCGGGATGGCGCCGTCCCGCTTCGCGAAGGACGCTGTTGGCCCGCGCGAAGACTTCCGCGGGCCCCACGAGATCGACGCCGTTACCATCGTCGTATGTGACGAGCACGACCGGGAGCGGCCTTGTGCGATGGGCAAGGGGAGACATGGCCCATAGAAGTGCCCTTGAAAGCTCATGTCCGCCAGGACATTGATCCCACGATTTGGGACATGGGGCCCAGGGGCCGACAGAGCGCGGAAATTTCGCCTAGGACGTCCAGAAAGTCGCCTAGCATCCCGGCGCATGAGAGCGCGATTCCTGATGCTGGCCGTGGGTTGGATGCTGAGTGGCTGTTCCAATTCCGGCGGGTCGCCGTCTGCGGCGGCGCCGGTCTGCGGCGCGTACTTCGACGATCCTGGGGGCGACGGCGTGCGCAATGGCGGCGTGAAGCTCATTTCAATCGATACGCCGAAGGGGAAGTTCAAGGTCTGGACGAAGCGCGTGGGGAACAACCCGACGATCAAGGTCCTATTGCTGCATGGCGGGCCGGGCGCGACCCATGAGTACATGGAGGTGTTCGACAGCTACTTCCCCGGCGCGGGCATCGAATATTACTATTACGACCAGCTCGGATCGACGTACAGCGATCAACCGGACGACGACAGTCTGTGGGACTTGCCGCGGTTCGTCGAGGAAGTGGAGCAGGTGCGCAGTGCGCTGAAGCTCGACAGGGAAAACTTCTATCTACTTGGCCATTCCTGGGGCGGCATCCTGGCCATCGAGTATGCGCTCAAGTACCAGCAGCATCTGAAGGGCCTCGTGATCTCGAACATGATGTCGAGCATTCCGGCGTACAACACGTACGCGAAGAACGTGCTCATGCCTGCGATGGATCAGGGGGCGCTGGCCGAAATCAAAAAGCTCGAGGCGGCGAAGCAATACGAGAATCCACGCTACATGGAGCTTCTGATGCCGAACTTCTATGTGCAGCATCTCTTGCGCATGCCCGTCGAAGACTGGCCGGAGCCTTTGGTTCGCGCATTCATCAAGCACACCAATCAAAAGATTTACGTGCCGATGCAGGGGCCGAGCGAGCTCGGAGCGAGCGGCAAACTCGAGAATTGGGACCGCACGGCGGACCTGGGCAAGATCACGGTGGCGACGCTCATGGTTGGCGCCAAATACGATACGATGGATCCCGCGTACATGGAGAAGATGGCCGGCCTGGTGAGAAAGGGCCGCTACCTCTATTGCTCCGAGGGCAGCCACTTGGCGATGTACGACGACCAGCGGACGTATTTCCCCGGCGTCGTGAAGTTCATCGAGGACGTGAACCGAAAGAGCCTCTGAGCATCTCGGGCAGCTCCGCCAGCGAGCGCACTTCCACGCCCGCCGCCGACAATTCATATTCATCGGGCTGCCCGCTGCGGTTGATCCACACCACGCGCATCCCGAAGGCGCGCGCGCCCGCGGCGTCCCAGGCGTTCGACGATTGAAAACTGATCTCCTCGGGGCTCGTGCCCAATCGATCAAGCGCGAGCTGGTAAACGCGCGCATCGGGCTTGTAAATGCCCACTTCTTCGACCGAGAGGACCGCATCGAACAGATTTTCGAGCCGCGCTGAGGCGACGACGTTCGCCAGCATGGCCGGCGATCCATTGGAGAGAATGGCCGTTGCGATGCCCGCTCCTCGGAGGGCGCGGAGGACGTCGGGGACCTCGGGGTATGCGTCCAAGGTGTGATACGCACCGAGCAACGCGGCGCGGAGGGCGGGGTCCACGATGCCGAAGCTGGCCATGGCGAAATCGAGCGAAGCCTCGGTCACCGCGGCGAAATCCGCGTGCTTTCGCATCATGCTGCGCACCCAGGTGTACTCGAGTTGCTTGGTTCGCCAGAGGCGCGACAGCGCGTCGGCGTTGACGCCGATGCTCGACGCGTGCGCGCGCACGGCCGAGTGGACGTCGAAGAGGGTTCCATAGGCGTCGAAGACGCATGCTTTGACTTGGTTCATGTCGTTGACAAGACTACGTCGGTTGCGAGCAAATCGTTACACTCGCAACTTGTTGACCACGGACGCCCGCGCGAAGCGTATCGTGGACGGATGGTCGTTCGATGGGTGGGTCTTGCCGCCGTGGGTGCGGCGCTTCTGGGCGCCTGCGGCAGCAGCAACAGCTCCTCGGGTCTTAATTGTGTGACTGCTTGCAGCGGCCCGGCCCCCTCGTGCGGGCTCGTGGGCATATGCTCCAACGACGGCCGCTCGTATGAAATATTGTGCGCCGCCAGTGGCTGCGAATGCAGCACCCGGAACGCGGGCGGCGTTACCCACGACAAAAACGTCCTCTTCGAAAGCGACTTTTGCCCCTGGGGCAACGACGACACGAACTGCGAGGTACAATCGGAGCAAGCGCTGGCCAATGCTTCGCGCGCCTGCGGGTGGGGATTGTGAAACCGCCAGGGCGCCAGGGCTGCCAGGAGAAGGAGGGATTTTTGTTTCTGATCCTGGTGCACCTGGCGCGCTGGCGGTCTCTCACCCAACTATCGCGCGAGGTTCGCGAGATCCACGCCGTATCGCTCGGCGTTGCGTTTCATATGGACCTCCTGCGGCTCGGGCGTCTGGCTGCTCAGCGCGGCCTCGACCATATCGAGGAAGGTATGCCAGCCCATCATGTTTTGTTTTTCGAAGCGCTCGAGGATGGGCATATGGGTGAGCGTGAGGAGCACTTGGTCGCCGCGCGCCTCGAGCTCGAACGTGAGATACGACTCTGGAAACGGCGACTCCTCGTCTTGCGGACCGAAGACATTCCACGTGTAAGCTAAAAGGCGCGGCGGTTTCCACTGGGTGATCACGCCGCGAACATCACCGCCCATCAACGTCACCGCGCCGCCCTCGTGCGGTTCGATGGTGCCCTCGCCGAACCACCCTTTCAGTTTGGTGCAATCGGTGAGGTGCTCCCACATGCGTTCGATGGGTCCAGGCAGCATGCGCTCGAAGCGCGCTGCGGGGACGCGAAGGGCTTTGCCGAGATTGCTCATGGTGAATTCCTTTCTTTGTGCCGTGCCCTTGGCGGTGGCGGACCCGTGACCCCCGCCTTTGGCGGCGGCGGCGGAGAAGTGAGCCCCGCCTTTGGCGGCGGCGGAGAAGAAAGCTGCGCCTCGAGCAAATCGAGCCGCGGTTCCCAAAATCGACGCACGCGCGCAATCCACTGTGTCACCTCGTCCATCCCGGTCCAATCGAGCTCGTAGATTCGTCGCTGCGCTTCGGCCCGCACGCGCACCAACTTGGCTTGTCGCAGCCTCTTCAGATGTTGCGAGATCGCCGGCGCGCTCACGTCGAAGCGCTTCGCAATGTCGCCCGACGAGAGTGCGCCCTTGGCCAGCATCTCGACGATGCGCCGCCGTGTCGGATCGGAGAGAGCCGTGAATGCTTGCACCGGTCATTAATGTAGCCATTCATTAATTAAGTCAAACGTAAAATAACCTCGCGACGGACCCGTGCTAAGGTGCGGCCGCGATGGTGCGGTGGTCGCGTTTGGTGTGGTTCGTCAGTGGGATTTTCATGGGTTCGGCAGGGCCGACGGAGGCCGCACCGCGCGCCGCGCCGCGTTCGCCCGAGACGTCTTCGTGGTGTGCGCCGGAGACCGAGACCCTGGCCGACGACGTCTGTTACTTCGATGGCGCAGAGGGCGCTCGGCGCACCTTGGTGGTGTTCCTGCACGGGGTCATTCCGCCGAACACGACGTGGCAATGGACGCAGCACCACGCGCTCGTGCACGAGGCGAAGCGGCTCGGCTTTGCGGTGCTCATGCCGCGTGCGCCACGACGGACTTTCGACAAGGGCGATCTCTACGCGTGGCCGACTGCCGTCAGCGCGCAGCGCACCGAGGAAGAGGCTTTGGTCGAATCGTGGTCGCGTGCGCGGAAGCTGGTGACCTCGCGCGCGGGGCTGCCCTTCGACGAGGTCTTCGTGGTCGGGTTTTCGAGTGGGGCGTATTACGCGGCCTCGCTGGCGCTGCGCGGCCGGCTCGATGACGTCGACGGCTATGCGCTTCTCGCGGGCGGTGCGGATTATGGTCGGCCGTCCGCGAAGGCGAAGAAGCCCATCTACGTCGGCGTTTCGGCGCGCGATCGGCAGACGGCCCCCGATGCGCGCGCCCTCGCGGCGGATCTCGCGAAGTGGGGATGGCCCCATCGCGTGCACGAGGAGCCGGTGGGCCATACCGTTTCCGACGTTCAGATGACACCCGCCCTCGCGTATCTGCGGCACGTGACGTCGTCGTAGGCGTAGTGGGTGATCAATCGCCTTTTGCGACCAGGATCGGTGCAGATTGCATTCTTGCTTCCGGTAAGGGCGCGCTCGAGAGATCCGTCTCGACATAGTGCGTGCGGTCGTAGGCGCCCGCCCAGTAATAGCCCTTCGCGACGATGCGCTGCGGTGTGAAGCCGACGATGCCGTTCGGGAGCGTGAATGTCTCGGAGGTGCCTTCGGTCCAGCCGTTTTGGTCGGTGGGCGCCATGTCGAGGAAAAGGCCGCCGCGCTTGGTGAAGTGCCCATGCACGTTGGCGGTCACCGGCGCCCCGGTGGCCTTGTCGATCACGCGCACCCGTACCGTGGCGGTGTCGGGGTTCGCGCCGGGGCCCAGTTCGATCTTGTCGACGATCATTGGGCGCAAGGGCGACGAAGGCGAGGAAGGCGGCGCCGTTTTCGCCGAGGTGGGCGCGGACACCGGACCCTCCTTGCCGGAGATATCCACGGCGGAGACGCGATAGTAATAACGCGTGGACGGCAGCAAGCCGATGTCGCTCAGCCAGAGATCCTTCGTCGTGCCGACCAGGTTTTCCGGGCACGGGCGGAAGTTCGGATCCTCGGATCGGTATACGTTGTACACGTCGACGGTCGTATCGTCGTAGGCGCGGCCCCACGTCAGGTTGACGGTCTGGAAGTCGAACGTGGCCGCTGCGAGTCGACCGCTCACGGCCGACGGCGGTCTCTCATCGGTCGGGTGCGGCGGATAGCTCGGATTTCGACTCCAGTCCGATGGGAGATCGATCAGCGCATCGTAATGCTCCATGACGATGCCACCGAACCCTGGATTCGAGCCCACGCTGGCGTAGACCTTCGCGACCTCCTTCTCCATGTAGGTGCGGCCGACGTGGTGGTAGCTGATCCACCATGGATCGCCGTCCGTGGAGGAGATCTCGGTCGACTCCAGGCCGACCAAGGCGGGCTTGCCGATCTTGGCCGCATACGTGAGGTCGTTTTGCGCCGCGGCCACCATTCCGTCCGCGGAATCGCGGTAGGACATGATGGCCACGTAATCGTTGAGATCTTGCATGTGTTCGTTCAGCGGCTTGGTCTGACCTTTCCAGGTCACCGTGGTCCCGTCGAGCCAGAATGGGATGGCCGGACCGAACGCGTGTCCGGATCCGGCGGCGTCACGTCGTTGCATCATGTGCTCGAGGACGTCGAGCCATTGCAATTGGATCGGCGTGTCGTAGTTGCCCCATTGATAGGGCTCGAGGTCGACGTTCAGGCCGTCGAATCGTTCGCGCGGGTTGGACGAAAGGTCGTAGTTGAGCACCTTCTCGTATTCGCGTATCGCGTATCCCTGGTAAGGCTCGATGGCGCCGAGATAGTCGGGGCGGGCGGCGCTGGCGATGAGGGCATAGACCTGGAGGCCCGCGGCGTGCGCCCAGGCGACGAAGGCGCGCACCTCGGGCCGGTGGTCCTCGAGCATGTTTTCGCCGGCATAGCGGTCGACGCCGAAGTAGATGGTTTTGACTTTCCCATCTGCGGCGAAGTCCTCCAGCACGCGGCGCGAGCCGGGGTTGTGGATGAGTGAATACGAGCCGGGCTCCCATAGCCACATCGCGCGGTCCTGGCGCACCACGTGAACGCGTGTGGCCGCGCCGTCGCCGACGCGAACGTAGGTGGTGAAGCTGATGCCGACGTTGCCTCGCGCATCCACGGCGCGGGCTTCGATGCTGGCCATGGCGTTGCCCAGAGGCGTGGGATCCCACGCGTATTCGTAGCCACCACCCGATGCCACCGAGGCGGGGAGCCACGCGCCGCCGTTGATACGCACCGAGACCGAGGCGATGTCGTTGCGAGCTTCGATGTTCATGTGGACGGGCGTGCGCGCGCGCACCGTCGCCCCATCGGCTGGGCCGGCAATGGTGACCTTGGGTACGTTCGCCGCGGGATTGTCGACGCTCACGTTGCGCCAGGGCGACCAAACGCCGGCCTGCACGGACATCTGGAATGGGCCGTCGAGCTGCCGGGTATCGAGATCGTAGTACCAAGTGCCGGACTCTTCTCCGTCGGTGACCGTGTGAACACGCTCGACGTCTTTTCCGGCGATGCTGAGGTTCACGTTGTAGGCGTCGGTGAAGTGCCCGGAGACGCGGACGATGCCGGCGGGTAGCTTTTCGCCTTCGGCGGGTGAATCGATGGTCGCCGTGGTGACGGCCGAGGTGACGGATGCGTGCGGCGCCTCATCCGGCTCCAGCGTGGCGCGATCGGCACTGCTGCATCCGGTCAGATAGGAAAGCGCCAGGGGCGCGCCAAGAAAAGAAAGTAGGGTTCGTCGATCCATGAAGAGACCTCCCATATCGCGTATTCGTAGCCGAACGGACCGCTTTCGTTCATCGCGTTCGGCGCTCACCCAGGGCGGTTTGGACGGTGATCACCACGACCAAGAAAAGCCCGCTGATGACCGCCTGATACGATGAGTTGAGCGTCCCAATTTGATTGATGGAATTTTGAATCACGCCGAGTAGAAGCACGCCCGCGAGGGTGCCCGTGGCGTGACCCGAGCCGCCCGCCAAGAGCGTTCCGCCGATGACCACCGCAGAAATGGCATCGAGCTCGAGGCCCACGCCCAGGATGGTGACGCCCGACGACAGCCGCGCGGCATTGAGCGCGCCAGCGAGCCCCGCGAGAAGGCCACTCAGAAGATAAACGCCGATCTTCGTACGAACCACGGGTAAGCCCATCAGGTTCGCGGCTTCTTCGCTTCCCCCGACGGCAAAGGTGCATTGGCCGAATCCCGTGTGATGCAGAACGATGCCCGCGACGGCAAAAAGGAAAAGCGTGAGCCACACGGGAAAGCCGATTCCAAAGATGCTCCCTTGCCCGAGGAGGGTGAAAAACGAATCGCGGGGGACCAAGTAGGTGTGGGAGCCTTCCTCGGTGATGGACAAGAGGAGTCCGCGTCCGGCGAGCAGTGTCGCCAAGGTCACGATGAAGGGCGCGAGGCGCGTGCGGGCGATGAGCAGGCCGTTGATCAGGCCGAAGACACCGGCGATGCCGAGCGAAAGGCCGAGCGCGGGCACGGTGCCCCAACGCGAGCCGTAGGCCGCGACCACGCCGCCGAGCGCAAACACCGAGCCCACCGACAGATCGATGCCACCGCTGATGATGACGAAGGTCATGCCCAGGGCGACGATGGCCGGAAAGGACGATTGAATGGCGATATTTCGAAAATTGTCGAAGGTGGCAAAAGTGTCGAAGGCGACCGAGGCGACCACCACGACCAGCGCGAGGACCACCACGGAGCCGTAGCGGCGAAGGAGAGGGAGCCAGGAGCGGTCGGTCACGTTGCGCGCTCCCGGGTCAGATATACGGCGAGCACGATGATGACTGCTTGGGTCATTTGACCCGCGGAATCCGGCAAATCATGTTTGATCAAGGTGGCGCGAAGCAGTTGCATGAGCAATGCGCCCATGACCGTTCCCACCACGCGAATGCTCCCGCCCGAGAGCGGTGTGCCGCCGACCACGACCGAAGTGATCGCCGACAGCTCGATCAAATTGCCAATCGACGAAGGGTCGCTCGCGGTCAGCCGTGCACTGGCCAGCACACCCGCGAGCGCCGCAAAGAGTCCCGAGAGCACGTAGACCCCGACGAGCACGCGCCCGACCGGCAGCCCCGCGAGCTGACTGGCCACGCGATTGTCGCCCACCGCGACCAAGTGCCGCCCGAAGGTGGTCTTTTTGACGAGAAACGCGACGCCGAGGGTGAGCACCAGGGCGAAGGCCACGAGAATGGGAATGCCCGCGATGTCTTCCGCGCCCAGCGAGAGCAGGGCGGGATTTTCAATCTGTTTGAGCTGACCATCCGCGACGACCAGGGCGAGGCCGCGTCCGCCGACGAGCAGGGCAAGGGTGGCCAAGATCGGCTGAATGCCCACGAAGGCGACGAGCGCGCCATTGACCAAACCGGCGCCGGCGCCTGCGGCGAGCGCCACGGCGATGGCCACGCCGGCGCCATATCCCAAGTAGAGCGGGAGCACCGCGGCCGCGAGGGCCATGGACGAGCCCACGGATAGATCGACGCCCTCGGTGCCGATGACCAGGGCCATCCCGAGGGCCACGATCACCACCGGGGCGACTTGGACCGCTTGCGTCTGGATGTTGGCGACGCTGAAGAAGTTCGGGGTGATGAGCGCATTGACCAGGAGCAGCGCGCCCACAGCGATGTAAACGCCGTAATCCTGGAGCCACGCGAGAATGCGTGCACGATCCACGCGTTGGGCGTCAGCCATGATGTGCGGGTTCCTCGGCCGGCGAGCCTACGGCCAGCGCGGCGAGCAGGTGGGCCTCGGTGACTTCGCCGGGGCCGAGGTGTTTCACCACGCGGCCTTCTCTGAGGACGAATATCTCGCTGGAGCCCTCGATGAGCTCCTCCAACTCGGAGGAAATGAGGAGCACACCGAGACCGCTTTGCGCCAGCTCGTCGATGAGGCCCGAGACCTCCGCTTTGGCGCCCACGTCGATGCCGCGGGTGGGCTCGTCCAAGAGCAGGACCTTGGGATTCAAACAGAGCCAGCGGGCCAAAAGCACCTTTTGCTGATTCCCCCCGGAGAGCTCGCGCACGCGCTGCTCGGGACTCGATACTTTGATTCGCAGCCGGCGGATGAACGTCTCCACGATGGCATTTTGGCGGCTCTCCGAGACCACGCCAAAACGTGAAAGTCGCCCCATGGCCGCCAATACGATGTTTTCGCGCACCGACAAGTTGGGAATGATGCCTTCGCCTTTTCGATCTTCCGGCAAGAGGCATATTCCGGCGCGGAGGGCGGCAGCGGTGGAGCCCGTGCGCACGGGGGCACCGGCGACCCATACGTCGCCGGCGTCGAGGGGCATGGCGCCGGCGATGGCCTTCGCGGTCTCGCTCCGTCCCGATCCGAGCAATCCCCCCAAGCCGACCACCTTGCCCGGTTGGATGGTCACCGAGACGTCTTCGAGCACCTTTCTCTGGTGGAGCTTGCGGGTGAGCCCGCGCGCCTCGAGAACCGGTGTGCCGCCTTGGATCGCGGGCGAAGTTCCGGCGTGCGCGTGGCGCCGGGCTTCGCTGAGCTCGTGCCCCAGCATCAACCCGATCAGCCGCACGCGTTCGAGCTCCGCGAGCTTTCCCGTGTGCACCACCCGGCCGTCGCGCAGCACGGTAACCCGATCGCAGATGCGATAGAGCTCGTCCATCCGGTGGCTCACGTAGACGACGGCGATGCCGCGCGCGCGAAGACTGTCGATGACCCCGAAGAGCGTTTGCACCTCGCGCGGCTCCAGCGACGACGTCGGCTCGTCCATCACGACCACCCGCGCCTGGGCCGAGACGGCACGCGCCAGCGCCACCATCTGGCGTGCGCCGACACCGAGCGAATCGAGTTGCCTGTCCACGTCGGCCGTGATGCCGTACGCCGCGAGCTGCTCGGCCGCTTCTTTGCGCACGCGCGCACGGTCGATGAGGCCGAATCGCGTGCGCGGCTCGCGACCGAGAAAAAGGTTTTGCGCCACGCTCATGCGCGGCACCAGATTCACCTCTTGATAGATGGTCGAGATGCCCGCCGCCTGCGCGGCCATCGGATTGGCGAAGCTCACCGCGCGTCCTTCGTATTTCAATTGCCCGCCATCGGGCCGATAGGCCCCCGTGAGCACCTTGATCAACGTGGACTTGCCCGCGCCATTTTCGCCGACCAGCGCATGCACTTCACCGGGCCAGAGTTGCAGAGAGACGCCGTCGAGGGCCCGCACGCCGGGAAAGCGCTTGGACACCTCGACGAGGTCGACGATGGCAAAACTACCGGACATCGGGGCCGAGACTAATACGCCGACGCCACCGATTCCTTCGCATTGCTGCTGTCGTATTGCCGATCGGAGATGATCACGTTTTCCGGGATCGATTCTCCTTGGAAAAATTTCGTTGCGGTGGCGAAAGCCAGGGGGCCGAAGCGGGGATTCGACTCGATCACCGCGTTGATGGTGCCCCCGACAATGGCCTGCACGGCATTGCGGGTGCCGTCGATGGAGACGATCTTCACGTCCTTGCCGGGCTTCTTGCCAGCGGCCTTCAGGGCAGTGACCGCGCCCAGGGCCATCTCGTCATTTTCGGCGTACACGCCGGTGATATCGGATTTGCTTTGGATGATCTGCTCCATCACCTGCTGCCCTTTGTCGCGCGCAAACTCGCCGGTCTGCTGCGCGACGATGCTGATGCCTGGCGCCTTTTCCTTGATGCGATCGACGAAGCCCTTGGTGCGATCGGTGGTCACGTTGTTGCCCGACGAGCCCAGCAAAATGGCGACTTTTCCATTTCCGCCGAGCAATTGAATCATGGCGTCCGCGGAGCGCTTCCCCTGCTCCACGAAGTCGGAACCGAGGAACGCGAGGTAATCCTGGCACGCGCGCGCGTTCACCTTGCGATCGATGGTGAGCACCGGCACTTTCTTGGCGCGCGCTGCGGCGAACGCCGGCTCCAGCCCGTCGGAGTTGAGGGGCGCAACGACGATGAACTGCGCCCCTTGGGCGAGCATGTCTTGAATGTCGTTGATCTGCTTCGGGAGCTGCGATTGCGCGTTGGTGACGATGAGCTTTTTCACCCCGAGCTTTTTGGCCTCATCGCGAATCGATTGCGTCTCCGCGATGCGAAACGGATTCGCCTCTTTTTCCGATTGCGAAAATCCGACGACGGCATTCTTCAAGTCGAGCTTCTCGGCGCCGTAGGTGCTGAGCGTGCAACCGGCCGATTGCGCATCGGCGGTGGGCTTCGCGACTTGCGACCCTTGGAAGTCCCCGACGGGGGGCTCCTTCGGCGCTTCTTGGGCGTTGGTGCTCGCACTCGCGGCCGGACTCGAGCTCGGTGCCTCTTCTTTTTTCGTACAGCCCTGGATCGTCCCCGCCGCGATCATTCCCACGAGCAGCCCAATGGATAGCCGGATCGGTGCCATGCGCGGACTCTATCGAACGGTCCGCTGTACCGCAAGGCTGGTGTCGGCCGAACATCACACCTAAAAGATGAGAATG
>Ga0137415_10002862_pt1 | contig 17099 bp, 17 predicted proteins | sample CZODoug3_1_1_16f_FD_183082 | JGI IMG/M metagenome (GOLD analysis project Ga0137415, IMG submission 183082) | Vadose zone soil fungal communities from Angelo Coast Range Reserve, California, USA - CZODoug3_1_1_16fungal (Hybrid Assembly) | ecosystem: Environmental > Terrestrial > Soil > Vadose...
AAATTCCTATCCGCTGAGGAAGGTATGCATCGCGCGTACAAGATCACGCGTGCCCGTTTTTTTATGGAACGCCTTTTACCGGACACCGGCGCTTATCTGCGACGCATCACGTCCGGCGCGCAGGATTTCTTGAACTTACCCGCGGATGCCTTCTAGTAACGCCCTTACGCAACGTCCGGATGGAACGTCGGGAGGTAGTGAGATCCGACGGGCGGTTGACTGTAATATGGAGTTAGCAATTGTCTCCATACGACGTGCGAGGCGGATTCACGCCATAGAATTTGATGCGCATCTAGAGACTGCCATCGAACGATGAGGGTAAATTCCTGTGGCCGCTCGATGCAGCGGCGCAAGTACGCCACTGATAAACACAAGCACCCCGTCAACGTCATCCATCACGAGCGCGCGACGTTCGGCGAGCAGCTGGCGGATGGGATCGCATCCTTCATCGGATCCTGGCGATTCCTGATCATCCAGACCTTCCTGGTTGCCGCCTGGGTGACGATCAACACCCTCCAGGTCACGGGCAAGATCCACATCGACCCCTACCCTTACATCCTGCTCAACCTGGCTTTCTCGACCCAGGCCGCGTACACGGGCCCGGTTTTATTGCTGGCCGGCAACCGGCAGTCGCAAAAGGACCGCTTGACGCTGGAGCACGCGGCACACGAAGCCGACAAGGCGGATCGCCAGAACGTGCAGATACTCAGCGCGATCAAGCAGAACACCACGCTGACCGAGAAGAACACCGAGGTGACGATCACGATCCTGCAGCACGTCGAGACCCTCGTCCAGGAGCACATCGCCGAAATGGTGGGCGCCGGAAAGCGGAGGAAAACACCCCGACCGTAGACTTCGCCCGTGAGGGTCGTCCTCTTTACGGGTAAGGGCGGGGTCGGCAAGACGTCGGTGGCCGCTGCGACGGCTGTTCGCTGCGCCGCTGCCGGGTACCGAACCGTGGTCATGAGCACCGATCCCGCGCACTCGCTCGGCGATTCCTTCGACATTGAGCTGGGCACGGACGCCACCAAGGTGGGGGACAACTTATGGGCCCATGAAGTCTCGTCGCTCCATGAGATGCAGCGCCATTGGGCGAAGCTGCACGAATACGCGGTCGAGGTCTTTTCGACCCAGGGACTGGACGAGGTCATCGCCGACGAGGTCGCCAACCCTCCCGGCATGGACGAGGTCGCATCGCTGATGTGGATCAAGCACTACGCGCAGCGAGCTGAGCACGACGTCTTGATCGTCGACTGTGCGCCGACAGGCGAAACCCTGCAGCTGCTGACTTTTCCCGACGCCGCCAAATGGTGGCTGGACAAGATCTATCCGTGGTCGCGCCGCGCGATGCGCGTGGCACGGCCGGTCCTGCAGCCGATGATGTCGATGCCACTGCCCTCGGATGAGGTCTACGCGTCGCTCAAAGACCTTCTGCTCGATCTCGACGGAATGCGCAAGATCCTGACCAATCCGGAGATCACGACGGTGCGCATCGTGTTGAACCTGGAGAAGATGGTCGTCAAAGAGGCCAAGCGTGCCTACACGTACCTCAACTTGTTCGGCTACGTGACGGACGCAGTGGTCGTCAATCGGCGGCTGCCCGCAGAGCTCCATGACGAACTATTCCGGAAATGGCAGCGCATCCATCAGCGCTACCAGCTCGAAGTCGAGCAGTCATTCGCGGGGATTCCGATCTTCAACGTGCCGCTTTTCGACCGGGAGGTTGTGGGAGAGAGGATGCTGGCCCGCATGGCCGAGGCGATCTATGGAGACGCCGATCCCACAACTCGCTTCGCGATCACGAATCCGCAGCGCATCGACAAGGACGGGCAGGACTTCGTACTCACGTTGAAGGTGCCGTTCGTCGACAAGTCAGCGGTCGATCTGAGCCGTCACAACGGCGAGCTCTATGTGACCGTCGGAAATTACCGGCGTGAGATCACGCTTCCCCGCGTCCTCGCGCGACGTGATACCGCCGGTGCATCGATCGAAGACGGCGAGCTTCGCGTGCGCTTCGTGCGGCGTCCCGAGCCTGCCAAGGAGAAGAAGAGGTGACGGGTGACCGCGAGCGGCTGATCGAGCTGGTCAACGAGCTCGGCTCGCGTGTCGGCCACGTCGTGTCCGACATGGTTCCGCCGGCGGCGCAGGTCCACCTGCTCAACGCGCAGCGCGAGCTGATCACGGCGCTGATGCTCATCTACGAGAACCGGGTCGCGCCGGCGCCGGCGGCCACTCGCGGCAGGCGAGCCCGCGCCCGCCGGCGAACTACGACGCGCGACCGCAAAATTCCGATCGAGTGAATACCCCACGAAATCGAGGCTTCGCCGTGATTTCGCGGGGGCCCCGTAAGTGAGCCCACTTCTGGCGCTCGTTCTCGGCCTGCTTCTTCTGGTTCCCGCCCTCCTGGTCGCGATTCCGGTCCACGAGATGGGCCACGCCGCCGCGGCCTACTTCCTCGGCGACCGATCGGTCCGCTATTTCGGCTACTTCTCGCCCGATCCCAGGCGGTTCCTCGACCCCATCGGCGCGCTGGCGGTGTTCATCGCGCTGGTCGGGTGGGGCAGGCGCGTCCCGGTGCAGTCGAACCGCATCAGCACGACGGGCCAGAAGGTGCTTTTCGAGCTCGGCGGGCCGGCCGCCAACCTGCTGGTCGCGCTCATCCTCGGCTTCCTGCTCCGCGCTCTCCTCCGAGCCGGGCTGCCCTTCTCCTTCGACCTCGGCCCTGGTCTCCTTCTGGAGGCTCTCTACGCGATCGTCTTCCTGAACCTTTCGATCTTCGCCTTCCAGCTGCTGCCGATCCCAGGGCTCGACGGCTGGAACATCATCGAAGCGCTCTTCCGCAATCGCAACGCGCGCTTCTTCTATGACGTCAGCGTGCGGCGGCGCGAGATCTGGGCCGGTCTCGTCGTCATCTTGCTCGCATTCCAATTTCTGCAGGGAACCAACCTGCTGAACTACGTGATGGCGCCTTTTTTTGAGCCGGCCAGCCTAATCTCAGTAGGCGGATGCATCGGCTACAGAATTCCAGGATTGACCGGGCTGTTTCCCTGCCTGCTGTAGGCACGCTGCTGAACGAGCCGGCGTACGCCGAGCTCGTCGGCGAGTACGGGCGGTCGCGCGTGGTCGAGGCGATCCGCGAGCAGATCGCCTCCGAGCGCAGCGGAGAAGCGGACGGCTCCCAGAGGCACGCCGCGGTCGCGTCCAAACTGCGTGCGGCGGTCGCGCCGAATCTGCGCTGGGTCATCAACGCAACCGGGGTGATCCTGCACACCAACCTCGGCCGTGCTCCGCTGTCTCGCGCCGCGATGGACGCGCTCGCGGTTGCCGCCGGCTACAGCAACCTCGAGCTCGACCTGGTGAAAGGCAGGCGAGGCGAGCGGGCCGCCCTTATCGGCGGCCTCCTCACTTCGCTGTTCACTTGCGAAGCGGCGCTGGTCGTGAACAACAACGCCGCTGCGGTGCTCCTGACCTTGACCGCGCTGTGCAGGGGTAAGGAGGTGATCGTCTCGCGCGGACAGCTCGTCGAGATCGGCGGCTCATTTCGCATGCCGGACGTGATGCGGCTTTCGGGCGCTCGCATGGTCGAGGTGGGAACCACGAACAGGACGAGGGCGGCCGACTACGAAGAAGCTGTCACATCCCGCACGGCGGCGCTGCTTCGCGTCCACACGTCCAACTTTCGAGTCACCGGTTTTACGGAGACCGCCTCGCTCGACCAGCTCCGCGAGGTGGCTCGGCGCCATGACCTCTTTCTCCTCGACGACCTCGGCAGCGGAGCGATGGAGCAGGTCGGCGACGAGCCGACGGTCGCGGAGTCGCTCCAGCACTCCGACGTGGTCACGTTTTCGGGCGACAAGCTCCTGGGCGGGCCGCAGGCCGGGATCGTGCTGGGTCGCGGCGAAAAGGGCGCCGACGCGGTCAAGAAGATGGCGCGCCATCCACTAGCGCGTGCGGTACGCATCGACAAGCTGACACTGGCTGCTCTCGAAGCGACGTTGAGCCAGCGACTGACCGGCCATGCGGGCCAGATCCCGGTCGAGCGCATGCTCCATACGCCTGTCGCCGACGTGCGCCGCCGCGCCGCGATGTGGTCGGTGAAGCTCGCCGAGCGTGGCGTCGAAAACCGTCTGATCGAAGGCTCGTCCGCGGTCGGCGGCGGTTCGCTGCCGGAGCACGACCTCCCGACCGTGCTGCTGGCGGTCGCGGGTCCGGCCTCGCGGCTCGCGACCGCGCTGCGCCAGGGCAGTCCTCCCGTGATCGCACGCATAGAAAAGGACGAGTGCTGCCTCGACCCGCGCACGGTGTTGAAGGGTGAAGACGAGACGCTGATCGACGCGGTCGAGACGGCGGCGGCAGCATTGCGGAAATGAGCTTCGTCGTCGGCACGGCGGGCCACATCGACCACGGCAAATCGACGCTGGTCACCGCCCTGACCGGGATCGACCCCGACCGGCTGGCCGAAGAAAAGCGTCGCGGGATGACCATCGACCTGGGTTTCGCACACATGACCTTGCCCAGCGGCCGCGAGATCGGCATCGTCGACGTGCCCGGTCACGCGCGGTTCATGCGCAACATGCTGGCCGGGGCGCAAGGTCTGGATGCCGTGCTGCTTGTGGTGGCGGCGGATGAAGGTGTGATGCCGCAAACACGCGAGCATCTCGAGATCCTCGACCTGCTGGAGGTGAGAAGAGGCCTGGTCGTGTTGACCAAGGTCGACCTTGTCGACCGCGACTGGCTCGAGCTGGTCCAGGCGGAGGTGATCGCCGCGCTCGAAGGCACCTCGCTCGAAGGCTCTGCCGTGATCCCGGTCTCGGCACCGACCGGACATGGGCTTCGCGAGCTTGCGGAAGCACTTGACGGATTGCTCGAGGGTTCCCAGCCGCGCCCTGACCTCGGCCGGCCGCGCCTTCCGATCGACCGGGTCTTCACCATCAGCGGTTTCGGCACCGTGGTCACCGGCACTCTCGTCGACGGGTCGATCAAGGTCGGCGAAGAGATGCAGACCATGCCCGGCGGACGGCTCGTGCGGGTGCGCGGGCTGCAGCGTCACAACCAGAAGGTCGAATCGGTCGGACCGGGCAGCCGCGTCGCAGCGAACCTCAGCGGCGTGGATAAGAACGAGCTGTCGCGAGGTGACGTGCTGGCGCACCCCGGCACGATCCAGCCGGCGCGACGGATCGACGCCACGCTGACAGTTGTCACCTCCGCGCCTCACGCCGTCCGTCACGGCGCCGAGCTCCTGCTGCATACAGGGACCGCGGAGGTGGGCTGCCGCGTCATCGTGCTCGACGCGGACGAGATAGGACCCGGCGCTGAGGGCTGGGTGCAGCTGTACCTGGATCGTCCGATCGCGGCCGCTGTCCACGACCGGTTCGTGCTGCGCGTCCCCAGCCCGGCGATCACGATCGCCGGCGGAAGCTTCATCGACGTCGCCCCGCGCAAGCATCCACGTCATGACTCGGCGGTGCGCGAATCGCTCGTGCGTCGGGCCGCCGGCAACGTCCTTGAGGAGGAGCTGCGCAAGTACCCGCGCGGCGTGACAGTGGGCGCTCTCCTGAAGGCCACCGTCGCACCCGAGACCGATGTGGAACGCCTGCATGCGCGAAGACTCGGCGATTGGATCTTCAGCGACGATGCGTGGCAATCGATCGCCGCCCGGGCGGCGCATGAGCTCGACACGTACCACGGCGCGTATCCGTTACGCGCTGGGATGGCACGTGAGGAGCTGCGCAGCCGGCTCGGCGTGCCTGCCGCATCGTTCGCGGCTGTGGTGCAGGGCCTGGTCGAGGATGGCCGCGTCGTCGAACGCAACGGCTCGCTCGCCGCGCCCGCGCACAACGTGGCCATCGACACCGAAGGCGGACCCGCCGCGGAGCTGATGGCCCTGCTGCGAAAACACCCACTCGCGCCGCCTTCGCTGCCCGAGGCGATGCAGCTCAGCCACGCCGGAGAGGAGCTGGTCCGGGCGTTGGCGCAGAGCGGCGAGATCGTGCGCGTGAGCGACGACATCGCGTTCGCGAGAGAGGCGTACGAATCGGCGGTCGCGATGGTGAAAGAGATCGTCGCCGCCGGCGGCTCGGTCACCGTGGCCCAGTTGCGCGACCGGATGGGCGCGAGCCGTCGCCCGGTGCTGGCGCTGCTTGAATATCTCGATGCCCAGCGCGTGACGCGCCGCGTCGGAGACGCCCGCCTACTGAGGTAAAAACATGAGAGGAAACCTGCCGGTTTCCTCTCATCGGGGCGTCGGCAAAGCCGACCCGGCCTGGCGGCCGGGCAAGCGCCGCTGCTCACCCTCCATAGGGTTCGGCTTGATATCGTTCCCGAAACCAATGCGAATCGCCGACATGCTGAACCGAAGCCGGCCGAGCATCTCCTTCGAGTTCATGGCGCCTCGCGACGAGAGCGAGGTCGACCTGCTCGAGCGCACGATCTCCGCTCTCGCGGGCCACGCGCCCGACTGGGTCTCGGTCACGTATCGCGTGCGCACCGGCGAGAAGACGCTCGAGCTCGTGACGCGCATCAAGCGTCACTACCACATCGAAGCGATGGCCCACCTCACGTGCGCCAACACCGCGGACCGCACGCGCCAGGTCCTCAACTGGATGGAGCGGGAAGGTGTCGCGAACGTGCTTGCGCTGCGGGGTGACCCCCCAAGCTCAGGCGAACCTTTCACGCCGGTCGACCCGCAGCTGACGCACGCCAGCGACCTGATCTCGCTGGTGCGAGGCAGCGGATACCGATTCGGCATCGGCGCCGCGTGCAGCACGGAGAAGCATCCGGAGAGTCCCGACAAGGAGCACGAGTTCCGCTACATGCAGCTGAAGGTCGAGTCGGGCGCCGATTTTCTGATCACGCAGCTGTTCTTCGACAACCGGTTCTATTTCGACCTGGTCGCGCGCGCCCGCGCGGCGGGGATCAAAGTGCCGATCGTGCCAGGCCTCATGCCGGTGCCCAGCCGGCGCTCGCTGGCCGTCATGACCTCGATGTCAGGAGCGACGGTGCCGGCCACCCTGCAGGCCGCGATCGACGAGGCACCCGACGACGATGCGATCCGAGCGCTTGGGGTGCAGCACTGCATCGCGCAGTGCGCCGAGCTGCTGGAGGCGGGGGTCCCGGGCCTCCACTTCTACACGTTCAACCGCGCCCGGGGCCCGATCGCGATCCTGGCCGCCCTGCGGGGCCACCAGCTGCTAGCTTCCTAGCCAAGATCACAGACGCGTCGGGCGTCAGCATCAGCTCTATCGCGTAGAAGTTGGGGTTCTCGAGCCAGATCAGCCGCGATACGTCGTTGTTGTCGTATCCAGGTGTGTAGTCGTCAAGCACGACGAGCCCATCGTCCCGAACCAACGGCGCGATCTTTTCAGGATCGCCTGGCGCGCGCTTAGGACCGCCGTCGCTGAAGAGAAGGTCGAATTCACCCCGCTGAAGCGCGAGACTCCAGTCGCCCATCATCACCTCGATGTGTGAGTTATCAGCAAATAGAGTCCTGGCTGCCTGAGCCCGATCCTCGTCCAGCTCGACCGTCAGCAAAGTTGCGCCAGGTCTCATCCCGGATTCGATCCACGCCGCCCCAACTCCATATGCCGTGCCGAGCTCGCAGATTCGTTGGACGCCATGCAGCCCAGCGCAGAGCTGGAGCAGGCGGCCGACCTCGGGAATGCAGGCCAGCGCAAAGTCGAAGCGACGCGATTCTTCGACGGCACGCAAGACGCGATCGGGAAACCGGCCAGGGTCGTCATAGGCAGGCAGCCCTGGCTGTCGGGTCATAGCTCTCAGTTCCTTCGCCGAAGGAACGCTCCGCTGGCGCCAGCGGAGCGGAAAAACCTCGGGAACAACGCCTCGCTGGCGTCAACGGAGCGGAAAAGCCTCACAGTCACTCCGGCTAGGCTAATCGCGCGATGCTGGCTGGAATCGACCTCGGTGGGACGCAGGTCCGCGTCGCGCTCGCTCGTTCGGATGGCCGGCTCGTTGCGAGCGTCAAGACCAAAACCCCCCTGCTCCCGACCCCGCAGGCGATGGTGGACTGGGCGGCGGCTGAGATCGACCGCCATCGCGGTCGCGAAAAAGTACGCAGCATCACGATCGCGGCGCCCGGGCCGATCGACATCAAGCGGGGGGTCCTCGTCAACCCGCCGAACCTCCCCTGGCAGAACGTGCCGCTGGCGGCGCTGATGAGCCGCGCCACCGGGGCCAAGGTCCACCTCGCGAACGACGCGGACATGGCCGGGCTTGGCGAGTTCCATCACGGCGCCGGCCGCGGCACCAAGAACATGGTCTACATCACGTGGTCGACCGGGGTCGGCGGCGGCTTGATCATCGATGGCAAGCTCCATCGCGGTGGGCATGGGACCGCGGGCGAGGTGGGACACATCATCGTCGACCCCAACGGGCCGCTCGACAACTGCGGCCAGCGCGGTTGCCTCGAAGCCTTTGTCAGCGGGCGCGCGATCGCCCAGGAGACCGGGCGCCCAGCCTCCGAGCTCTTCGCAGCTGCGAAGCGTGGCGACCGGGAGGCCCGGATGGTCGTTCAGCGGGCTGCGCGTTACATGGGCATGGCCTTGATCAGCCTGACCAATGTTCTCGACCCCGAGATGTTCGTCATGGGGGGAGGCGTTTCGCGCTCGTGGGCGCTCATCCAACCGACGATGCTCGAGACGCTTCGCTCGTCGCCCTTCATCAAGCCCGCCCGCCGGCCCCGCCTGCGCCGTGCCCGCCTGGGTGATCGCGCCGGGCAGGTGGGAGCCGTGGAATGGGCGCGCATCAACCAGTAGTCGAGGCAAGCCTCACCGACCAAGAGCTGCTCGCGCTGCTGAAGCGAGCCGCCTCGGAGCTCGGGGTCAAGGCCTGGGTGGTCGGCGGCTACGTCCGCGACACAATCCTCAACCGGCCGCATCCCAACCCCGACGTCGTGGTCGAGGACGGCGACGGGTTGGCCGTGGCGCGGAAGTTCGCCGAGCTGGCCGGCGCGCCGCCGCCGGTCGTCTTCGAGCGGTTCGGCACCGCCCAGGTCACGCTGCCCGGCCACCTGGTCGAGTTCGTCACGGCCAGAGCCGAGTCGTATGCGCCCGACTCGCGCAAGCCTGACGTGAGGCGCGCGACCCTAGAGGAGGACGTCCTCAGGCGCGACTTCACGATCAATACGCTCCTGATGGACCTCGACGGCAAGATCCACGATCCGCTCGGCGCGCGAGGCGACCTGGAGGCGAAGATCCTCCGCACGCCGGCGGATCCCCTGCAGACCTTTGCCGACGACCCCTTGCGCATGTTGCGGGCGATCCGCTTCGCCGCCGAGCTCGGGTTCGAGCTGGCGCCCGACCTACTCCCAGCTATGCGGCGGCTCAAGTCGCGCTTGGCCCCGCCTGTCATCTCGATCGAGCGCATCGCCGACGAGCTGCGCCGCATGCTCGCCTCGGAGCGCCCAAAGCTGGCGCTCGAGCTGCTTGACCAGGCGGAGCTCCTCGGCGGGATCCTGCCCGAGATCGAAGCCTGCAAGGGGGTGCAGCAGAGCGGCTATCACACACATGACGTTTACGGCCACACGCTGCTGACGGTGGCGGCCACGCCACCTGACCTGCTGCTCCGCGTCGCCGCGCTCTTTCACGACGTCGGAAAACCTGCGACCGCGAAGGGCGATGGGACCTTCCTCGGTCACGAAGAGGTGGGCGCGGGGATCGCCAGGGCCGCGCTCGAGCGTCTGCGCTTCTCGCAGAAGGAGATCGACGTCGTGGTCGGGCTCATCCGCCTGCACCTGCGACCGGTCTTCTATCGCTCGGAGTGGACCGACGGGGCGGTGCGGCGCCTGGCCCGCGACGCGGGGCCGCTGCTCCACCGCCTGATGCTGCTCGCCCGGGCGGACATCGCAGCCTCTGCCTACCCAGAGCCGGAGAAGCTCGATGAGCTTCAGTCCCGCCTCGACGCGGTCCGCCAGGAGCATCCCTCCCGGCTCGCGCCGCTCATCTCGGGCGAGGAGATCATGCGGATCCGGGGGGTCGGACCGGGTCCGGAGGTGGGCCGGATCAAGCAAAAGCTCGAAGAGCTGGTGATCGACGGAGAGGTCCAGCCAAATCGGGACGCGGTGATCGATTACCTGTCGGCGCATCCAGATTTGTAGCGCGGGCGCCAACAGCCGTTATGCTGCGATAGGAGGGCCCGCCAGATGGGGATTTGGGGCGGCCGGGAGGATTGAAATGACCGATCTTGCAGTGGAAGCACCTGGGGCGACCAGTACGAACGGGGGGCCAGATCCGCTGGGACTGGACCCCAAAGCGACCGTCATCGCGCGCGAAGACTCGCTGTCGGGCAAGCTCGTGCTCAAAGGCACGGGCCAGGTGCTCGGCAACTTCAGCGGGGAGATCGCGTGCGACGGCGACCTGCTCGTCGGGCCCGAAGCGCACGTGGAGGCCGACATCCGCGGCGTCCGGATCACCGTGTCCGGCCTCGTTCGCGGCAACATCATCGCCAGCAACCGGCTCAAGATCACGAGCACCGGACGTCTCGAGGGCGACGCCACCGTAGGAGCGCTCGTGGTCCAGGAGGGTGGCGTCCACTACGGCGTCATCAGGGTGCACCCTGAAGGTATCCCGGACACGCCGCCGGAACGACTCGCCCATATGCCGGCGCAGTCGACGGTCGTCACCATGAAGGCCGTGCCGAGCCCGGTCGGGAAGGTCAGGAAGTTCTGGGGTGAGTTCTTCTAAAAGACCGGCCAAGAAGCCGTCCCGGGCTCGGGCCAAGCCGTCCAGGCGGGCGGCGAAGAGACCGCCGCCCAAGAGTCGGAAGGCGACGATCAAAGAGGCGCCCAAAGCCACCTCGAAACCGGCCGCAAAGTCACCGCCGCTGCCGACGCCCAGGGCCTTGCCGTCCAGGCCCGCAATACCACCGCCTCGGCCAGGCATCCGGCTCGCGGGGTCGGCCTCTTCGCGGCTCACGATCAAGCCCATGCCGCAGCAAGGGCCGCGGCCCATGCTCGAGCTCTCGACCAAGGTCCGGCCTGGCGGGTCGCGCCCGCTGAGCGAGGTCGAGCTCGACGAGGACGAGGTCCTGATCGACAGTTTCGACGCCACACTCTCGGGCGAGACGGTTCGTATCACAGCCGTCCTCGAGCGGACCTGCGTCTACGTGGACAGGGGCGGAGATAGGCGACTCGCGCGCAAAGAGGAGCTTTGGGTTGAGGCCGACAAACTGCCAATCCGTCGCCGCGGTCTCGTCTAACCCTTAAATTACGCTGACCCTCCGATGATCGACGAGCCCAAGATCAACCGCAACCTCGCGCTCGAGCTCCTGCGCGTGACAGAAGCCGGGGCGTTGGCGGCCGCCCCGCTGCAGGGAAGGGGCAATAAGATCGCGGCCGACGCTCGCGCGGTCGAAGCGATCCGGTCATCGCTCGCCACCGTGGACATGAAGGGCACGGTCGTGATCGGCGAGGGGGAGAAGGACCAGGCCCCGATGCTGTTCTTCGGCGAGCAGATCGGCAACGGCCTCGAACCAGAGGTCGACGTGGCGGTCGATCCAATCGAAGGCACGAGCCTCACGGCGTCGGGACTGCCAGGCGCGATCTCGGTGGTGGCGCTGGCTGAGCGCGGAACGATGTTCACGACGCACGTTCATTACATGAAAAAGCTCGTCGTTGGGCGCAAGGCACGCGGCGTGATCGACCTCGAGATGCCCGTCGAGTGGAACCTGCGCCGAATCGCGAAGGCCGAAGGTCTTCCAGTCCAGGAGCTGACGGTCATCGTGCTCGAACGCGAGCGCAACAATGAGGTGATCGCCCAGATCCGCCAGGTGGGCGCGCGGATCAAGCTGATCTCGGCTGGCGATGTCGCGGGCGCGCTCGAGGCCGCGCTGGAGACCCGGTTCGGGATCCACTGCATGATGGGCTCGGGAGGGGCGACCGAAGGCGTGCTTGCCGCCTGCGCCATCAAGACGATTGGCGGCGACATGCAGGCCAAGCTTCACTTCCGCGACGACAAAGAGCGGGAGCTTGCGATCAAGGAAGGGCACAAGCCGGACAAGGTGCTGTGCCTCGACGACCTCTGCTCGGGCAAGGACATCTTCTTCGCCGCGACCGGCATCACCTCCGGCGAGCTGCTGAAGGGCGTCCGCTACGAGGACGTGTACGCGTACACGCAGTCGATGGTGCTGCGCTCGGCGTCCGGCACCATGCGCATCGTTGATGCCTACCACCCGATCGACAAATTGCGGGCGAAAGGCCTGCTGCCCGAGCAGGTCGCAGTCCGCTGAGCGCCACCGAGGCCGGGCAGTTCCTGACGGCTGCCGGCAAGTCGCTGGGCCCGGTGCAGTGGGAGTGGATCGCCACCGCTCGGCTGCTCGCTCGGCACCGACCCTCGGTCGCGGCCGCCGAAGAGGTGATCGACGGCCTGCTCTCCGGCGCGGACGAGGCCATGGTCAACGCCTTCACCACAGGTTTTCGGGTCGCCCAGGCGAAGACCGCGATCGACAAGTCGCTTTCCGCCTCGGTCGCCGCCGCCGCCGCGTTGGAGTCCGCCCAGGTGGTTGCGCTCGCCATTCTCGTCCGCGAGCAGATGGACCCAGTGCAATTCGCCTCGATCTATCGACCCTTCGCCACAGTGCTCCCAGGGCCCGGCTACCGCCCGGCGGCGCCGATCGATCAGCAGATCGCCGGATTCCTGCGCCGGCTGCCCACGCTCAAGGGCGAGGTCGAGGCCGAGGTCTCGACGGTGGCGAAAGCTCTGAGCGAGCGGCCCAAGGTTGCCCAGGCCGCGTCGGGCGGCGCGATGACCGCGATCGCGGCGGCAGCCGGGCTGGACCCCGCCGCGAACTACGGCGCGGCGTGGAAGGTGGTCATCTCCACCGCGAACCAGAGCGGCCGCACCCAGTCTTTCCGAGTCATGCAGGACAGCGCTGAGCAGGCGGCGCCGCACGACGGCCTCGGCATCGTCGGCTTTGCCGGCGTCGCGGCCGGGGCAATATTCATGAGGGACGTGGTTCCAATCGAGAAGGTCCTTCTTCTGTACGAACCGTTTGCATCCGCTTTTCCGTACGAGTCCCTTGCCTGAATTGGCTTACATGACGACTGTCCCGAAAAGCGGGTATCAAGGCCCATCGAACGCCTACGGACCCAACAATCGTCGACTCAAGGAGCTCCTAGGCCGTTCTGACGCCCGCGGCCTTCTCCAGGCCAAGCTCCTCCACGGCCGTCTCGCGCATCTTGAACTTCTGGATCTTGCCCGTCACGGTCATCGGGAAGGAGTCGACGAACTTCCAGTGGCGGGGAATCTTGTAAGTCGCGATCTTGCCCTTGCACCAGGCGGCAAGCTCGTCGCCGCTTGACGTGGCGCCCTCGCGGAGCTTGACCCAGGCCATCACTTCCTCGCCGTACTTCTCGGATGGCACGCCAATGACTTGCACGTCCGCGATGTCGGGGTGCGTGTAGAGGAACTCTTCGACCTCGCGCGGGTAGATGTTCTCGCCGCCGCGGATGATCATGTCCTTGATCCTGCCGACGATGTTGAGGTAGCCATCCTCATCCATCGTGGCGATGTCGCCGGTGTGCATCCAGCGCGCGGCATCGATCGCCTGGCGTGTCGCCTCTTCGTTGTTCCAGTAGCCGAGCATGACGATGTAGCCGCGGCTGCACAGCTCGCCCGCCGTGCCCCGCGGCACAACCACGCCAGTGAGCGGATCGATGATCTTGATCTCCACGTGCGGGTGGACGCGACCGACCGTGGAAACGCGGCGCTCGAGCGGGTCGTCGGTGGTGCACTGGGTCGAGACCGGTGACGTCTCCGTCATGCCGTACGCGATCGTCATCTCGGGGATGTGCATCACGGTCTGGACCTTCTTCATCACCTCGACCGGGCAGGGAGAGCCCGCCATGATCCCCGTGCGCAGCGAGCTGAAGTCGAACTCCTTGAAGCGAGGGTGCTCGAGCTCGGCGATGAACATCGTCGGCACTCCATACAGCGAGGTGCAGCGCTCCCGCTCGACGGTCTGCATCGTGGCCACGGGGTCGAACGCCTCAGCCGGAATGACCATCGTCGCGCCGTGCGTGGTGCATGCGAGGTTGCCCAGCACCATACCGAAGCAGTGATAGAAGGGCACGGGGATGCACACGCGGTCTTGCTCGCTGTACTTCAGCGTCTCGGCGATGAAAAAGCCGTTGTTGAGGATGTTGTGGTGGGTGAGGGTTGCACCCTTCGGAAAGCCGGTCGTCCCGGACGTGTATTGGATGTTGATCGGGTCGTCGAACTGAAGCGACTGCTCAACATCGTGGAGCTCCGCGGCCGACACTTTCACCGCGTCGCGCTTCAGCGCCTCCCACCCGTCTTCCAGAACGAGGGCCTCGCGAAGACCAGGGCACTTGCCCTTGACCTCGGCGAGCATGGCGCGGTAATCCGCCTGGCGAAAGGCTGCCGCGTGGATCAAGAAGCTGATCCCGGACTGGTTGAGCGCGTACTCGAGCTCAGACGTGCGGTAGGCGGGATTGATGTTGACGAGGATCGCGCCCATGGCGGCGGTGGCGTACTGGACGATGACCCACTCGTAGCGATTTGGTGACCAGATCCCGACCCGGTCTCCCTTCGTGACACCGCGCGCCAGGAGCCCGCGCGCGACCTCCTCGCACTGCTCGATCAGATCTCGATAGGTGGCTCGATAGCCCTGATGCCCGGCGACGAGCGCCTCGCGATCGCCGACCCGAGCGGCCGTCCGGCGCAGGTTGTGGAAGATCGGTTCGCCGAGCAGCGGTTTGTCGCTGGCGCCGTGGACGTAACTCAGCTCGAACATCGAACCGGTCTCCTTGGGTCTACCTCAAATGTAGTAGGCGGGAAGATTCCTAACCTCTTGACATTGTCCTCGGATCGTCGCAAGGTGGAGGCAATTCGTTCGCCGTCCGGGGTCGCTGACAGTTCACGCAAAGGTTGGCCTCCATAAGTAGGCAACGGCCGTAAAGCGGCGCAGAAACCAAAAGCGTGTCACCCAGCGGTCACCCGGTCGAGGCGGTGTCCGCTGCAGGCGCCGCCTCGTTTGTTTTCAGCGCACGGATTTGATCCTGCTTACCAGGACCGTGCCGAGGAACAGGAACACAACCGCGCTCGAGAACACGACTCGGTAGCCGCCGTTGCCGTGCGCGCCGTTCAGCGCGTCGATCAGAGGGCCGCCAAAGAAGGGGATGATCGCCTGCGGCAGCGTGAGGGCGATATGGAAAAGCCCCATGTCCTTGGCGGACTTCTTAGGGTCGGGCAATGTGTCGCAGGCAAGGGCCCAGTCGACCGCGAAATAGAGCCCGTAGCCCACGCCGTACGCGATGCCCAAGGCGAAGACAAGAGGTATCGCGGTCGGGTAGAAGGCGATGAAAACAACGGCGACGAAGGCCTGGGCCGCGCCGGCCAGGTAGACGAAGATCTTGCGCCGGTGAATGCGGTCGGACAGCAGGCCGCCGAAAAAGCCGAACGGGATTGCCGTGACGACCACCACGAGCAGCCAGTTGTCCGTGAACGTCGCCGCGTTTTGCCCTGCCGGCAGGACGACGTCGCGGAAGAAGTTGACCAGGAAGTACAGGACCGCGGTGATGCCTGACGAGATCATCAACCGCGTGAAGATGACCCACGCGAAATCGCCTTCGTGCAGCGGGCGGAGGAACTCGCGGACGCTCTCCCCCAAGGGCCGCCCCGGATGGAGGGTGATCGGCGTTTGGCCTTCGCCTCGCGCCGCCCAGACCGTGGGGATGATGCTCAGCAGCGCGACCGCGCCCATCACGAGGTAGGTCGCGCGGCCTCCCCCGAGCAACGATGTGACGCCAAGGCCGGCGCCGATTCCAAGCTGCGTCATCGTGGCGAGGAAGCCGCTCGCCTTGCCAACCTGCTGCGCCGGGACGATGTCCGGAATGATGCCCGCGTAGGCGGCCTGGGCGGCGTTGAAGAAGAACTGGATGATGGCGTAGCCGATAAGCACCTCGACGTAGTTGTTGGCGACCGTCAGGATCACGAGACCGGGCATCGTGAGGAGCGAGCCGGCCACGATGATCGGCCGCCGGCGTCCAAAGCGGGTGTTTAGGCGGTCCGACCAAGCCCCCACGATCGGTGGGACAGTCATCGCGAGGATGCCGCCGACTCCGAGGGCCACGCCGATCGCTGTGTTCTGAGAACCCTTCGCCACAACGGAGTCGATCTGGGTCTGGATCAGGACCGTGGTCAGGGGGATCCAAAGGAAGTTGCTTCCAAACCAGAAGGCGCTAAGCCCCGCGTGTCGAAGGTTGCCGAAGCCGCCCTCAGTTGGTCCACTCACCGGCGCTGCGGTCGCCGTTGCCACGGCGCAAGGCTACTGTTAATTAGCTTTTCAGGGGCAACCGAAAGCTGTAGGCTGTGCCGGCCCCCTATGCCATCTATCCTTTCGCGGGCAAAAGCGATTCTGTTCGATGTGCCGAAGCACGGCAAGCTCGCCTACTGCCTGATGCGCGACGAGCGGATTCCAAAGGCCCCCAAGGCGGCGCTGCTGGCGGCGCTTGGCATCATCGTGAGCCCGCTCGACTTCCCGGCGTGGATACCGGTGCTGGGCGAGCTGGACGTGCTGGCGCTGGGTATTCTCGCCGTCGAGACGTTCATCGAGGCCTGCCCGGAAGACATCCGGCGCGAGCACGAAGCCGCACTGGACGCCAAGCAGAGCGTGTGGGACCGTGATGTCCGCGATACTGTGTCCGCTGCGCGCCATGGGGTTGGGCGCGTGATCGATCGAATCCGCTCGCGAGCCCGCCACCGCGACGAGTATCAATCCATTTCGGAGGTCGGGTGAATTGCGGGTCTTGCTGACTAAGGATGTCGACAATCTCGGTCGTGCGGGCGACGTGAAAGAGGTCGCGGACGGGTACGGCCGCAACTTCCTGCTGCGCCGCAAGCTGGCGGTGGCGGCCGGGAAGGGGGCCGAGACGGAGGCGAAGCGACTGCGCGACGCGGCGGTCAAGCGCGAGACGAAGGACCGCAACGAGGCTCAGTCCGTGGCGGATGAGATCAACAACAAGACGGTGGTGGTGCGCCTGAAGGTCGGGGCCGAGGACAAGGCGTTCGGCTCGATCACGAACCAGGACATCGCCGCCGCGCTGAAGGCTCAGCACCGCGTGGAGA
>Ga0137415_10002864_pt1 | contig 17097 bp, 15 predicted proteins | sample CZODoug3_1_1_16f_FD_183082 | JGI IMG/M metagenome (GOLD analysis project Ga0137415, IMG submission 183082) | Vadose zone soil fungal communities from Angelo Coast Range Reserve, California, USA - CZODoug3_1_1_16fungal (Hybrid Assembly) | ecosystem: Environmental > Terrestrial > Soil > Vadose...
TGCTGCTCAAGGAAAAAGAAGCCACTCATCTGCGCGACAAGATCAATGCCGAGCGTCTGGCTTTGCCCTGGGTAAAGGTAGAGAAGAAGTATGTCTTCGACACGCCCAGCGGGAAGAAGACTCTGGCTGACCTGTTCGATGGCCGCAGTCAGCTCATCATCTATCACTTCATGCTTGGTCCAGGGTGGGCCGCGGGTTGTCCCGGTTGCTCTTTCCTATCCGACCATATCGATGGAGCCCTACCCCATCTGAATCATCACGACGTCACGATGACTGCGGTATCACGCGCGCCACTAGCCGAGATCGAAACATACAAGATGCGCATGGGCTGGCAGTTTCCGTGGGTGTCCGCCTTTAATAGCGACTTTAACTACGACTACCACGTGTCCTTCTCCAAAGACGACCTGGCAAACAGTACGGCCACCTATAACTTCACAGAAATATCGGCTTCTGCTGACTTCACGGATACCGAGTTACCAGGCCTTAGTGCCTTTTATAAAGATGACGCCGGCAATATCTTCCATACCTATTCAAGCTACGGGCGTGGTCCCGAGGAGTTGATCGGTACTTTGATGATCCTCGACCGTGCGCCGAAGGGGCGCAACGAGACGAAGACCATGGATTTCGTCCGCCGCCATGACGAATACGAGAATGCACCCAAGACGTACGCTTGTTGCGCGGAGTAACCAAAAGGAAACCACACAGTGAAACTGCATACTTATCTCAACTACGGCGGTAACTGCAAAGAAGCCTTCCAATTCTATGAACAGCACCTCGGCGGAAAAATCATCATGATGATGACCCATGGCGAGATGCCGGATCCAGGCAATGTTCCACCCGACTGGAAAAACGCCATCCTCCATGCCCGCATCACCATCGGAGAAACGGACCTCATGGCAGCCGATGTTCCGCCGGAACGTTTTCAACCGATGCGCAGCGCCTATCTCTCCCTCACTGTCGGCAGCAATGACGAAGCAGAGCGCATCTATGCTCTACTCTCCGACGGAGGTGAGATCTTCATGCCGATGGAAGAGACCTTCTTCGCCCATCGCTTTGCCATGTTGAGGGATAAGTTCGGCACATCCTGGATGATCCTCCACGAACGTCCGATGTCATGAGCGACAAGCTCCTTGGAATCTTCCTCAACGGATGCCAGAGAGCTTTATAGTGTGGAATTGCGTTTTTTCAGTGGTCGAAGCAGGCAGGCAACGATCACCCCTAAAGGGACAAACAATAGAACCCAGGAGATTGCGTCCCAGGCGCCGTCTCCGAAGAGTGCAGATAGCAGGCCTGCGAAGATGATGACGGCTAACACGGCAGGCCATCCATAGATCTGATTCCGTGTCATCGAACTGCCTCCAGCCTCTCCATGGCGATCATCTGGTCCAACTCATTGGCCACAGGCGTGTTTCGTTTTGAGACCCAGAGATACACACCACTTACAAGTACAAGGATTGTCATCACGTCTAAAAGTGCCCAGATGATTTTGAGAGGCAATCCCCCATAGTCGCCAAAATGCAGAGGGCGCGAAACCTCGATTGTACGGAGGTACCACGGCAGTGCTCGGGCTACCGTAAGCGTGCCGTGTTCCGCATCGATCAGCGCAGGAGTAAACAGCCGCGAGGTCACTGCTGTCTTACCCCGCGTCCAGACAACGTAGTGCCGTGGACTGCCAAAAACGGGATTAGGAAACAGGACAGAACTGATCTCCATGCCGGGGAGAGCTTTAGCTGCAGTATCCACAGCAACATCGACCGGAGCGAGATGATTTGGCAGGGGCTTGCCTCGATAAGGCGCCAATAATGCAGGTAATGTCTGTGCTCTCCACAGATTAAAGAGCGGTATAGAGAGCGCATTCATCACACCTGTCGCGCCAACGACAAGCGTCCACGCCAGCGTAATAATACCCACCAGATTGTGCAGGTCAAACCAGCGTGTTCGCGCGACGCCTTGGGTACGATACGTACCAAAGCGAAGTCTTCGCATAAATGGCCCATACACCAATGCGCCGGATATGAGTGAGATCACGAAGCACAATGCCATCACGCCCATGAACAACTCGCCTGGCAAATCCAGAAAAAGCTCTCGATGCAGCCGAAGCAGAAAGGTCGTAACCGAGTTCAGGTTGTTCGGCTGTTCCAGTTTGCGGCCGGTATGCGCGTCGAAGATGACCACGTGCAAATCGCTGGGTTTCGGGTCCGGGACAGGCGTCATGCTAACGAAAATGCGCGGCTCATCGTCATCCCACCCTAAGGCAAAGGGATGCAGCATCGGATAGATAGCCCGCGTCTGCTCTACCATGCGATCAAGGCTGGCAACTGGAGCACTCGCCGGCAACGATGCCGGATGCACATGAGGCTGCAGCAGATCATTGAGCTCATCGCTGAAAACCAGTGGCAATCCGGTGATGCACGCAATCAGCAGAAATACGGTACAGATCAGGCTTGTCCACTTATGCAGGCGATACCATGTGCGTACAGTTCTAGCGTTCATCATCTTCTTGTCCCTCACCACTTCAGATCGACACTGCCCAGCAAGTTGCGCCGTGCGGGGAAAACCATGAGGACACCTTTCTTGTATTCCCGAGGTGTTCACGGCCCCACATATGGAAAGACGTTCGCCAGCCTTCGGGTTGCCGATCTCAGTGCCTTCGCGGTGCTTCGCCAAAAGACTGCCGCGGAGGCCTTTATATATACGACCAAATAAGTCTGAAATAGAATAGCGAATGAAAAGCAGGCGTGCTCCGCGTAAAACGCCATGCTCTACTTCGATCTGGTCATGACGAAACGATCTCAAGATCACGAATATCTGCAAACCGTTCCTCGCCCAGTGTCAGCAATGGCGAAAAACTATCCTGCCGGGTATGCCGGGTACATGCACTCACACGCACGAGCGCAGTTCCTCTACGCCGCCTCAGGCAGCATGAAAATCACTTTTCAACAGGGTTGCTGGATCATTCCGCCGCAACGGGCCGTGTGGTTGCCACCACATTATCTGCATCAAACCGGGAGCATTGGCCCACTGGAGATGAGAACACTCTATATCCAGCAGGACGCCTGTCCGTCTGCAGCGCCTTCGGAGCCACGCATGATCGGCGTCTCTCCTTTGCTCCGCGAGCTGGTGCTCCGTGTAATCGAGATGCCGATTGAATACGACGAGAATGGCCAGGATGCTCACATCATCACTGCATTGCTCGGCGAAATCGACTGGACAGCGCTCCATCCCGTAAGCCTCCCGCCTTTGCGCGACCCACGTCTTCGCAGGATGGAAGAGATGCTGACGCGAAAACCAGACGACACCAGCACACTGGAAGAGTGGGCAGAACGTTTGAGTATCTCCTCGCGCACGCTGACCCGGCTTCTTCATAAAGAAGCTCATCTTTCGTTCCAGGTCTGGCGAGACCAGGTCCGCACATTTGCCGCGCTTCCTATGCTGGCCGAAGGACGAACACTCGCGGAGATCGCAGATGCGCTCGGCTATGAAACGGCATGGAGCTTCACAGCCATGTTCAAACGAGTAACAGGCAAAGTGCCCAGCCGGTACTTTGCCCGTTCATAAACGAACCAGATCAAAGAAAACAAGGCTATTGACAACCATGCTGCTCTAGGTTGAGAGTCTCTGTGCGCACGGTAAAGGTAGCGTTAACTGAACCAAAATGGACAAAATCGATACCGCTTAAACCCTTCCGGTTCGACCACAAATGGCGCGTGAGACTACATCAGGAGAGAGTCAATGGGATTGCTGAATTGCCGCAAAAGTTTTTACTGCACTACCGCCTGTGCCATGCTGGGCATGTCGCTCACAGTCTCCATACCTGCGCAGGCGCACTATGAAGCGACGATCGAGTCCCTCAACCAACATCCGCTCCCACGGTGGTTTGATGACGCGAAGCTGGGCATCTTCATTCATTGGGGACTCTACTCCGTGCCCGGTTGGGCGCCGCTTACGAAGTTCGACCTCACCAAGGAAATCACCGCGGAAGCCTTTAAGACGAATCCCTACGCCGAGTGGTACTACAACACCGTGCGTCTCGAGGGATCCCCTACGCAGGTATATAACCGCGAACATTTCGGCGCGGACCATGACTACTATAGCTTTGCCGAGACCTTTGACAGCGAAAGCAAGAAGTGGAACCCGGATGTATGGGCCAAGATCTTCAAGGATACCGGCGCGAAATACGTTGTACTGACTACCAAGCATCACGAGGGCTTCACGCTCTGGCCGAGCTCGACACCGAATCCAACTCTGCCCCCGGCGCGCCAGCATGCGACTCGCGATCTAGTAGGCGATCTCACCGCCTCAGTCCGCAAACAAGGACTGAAGATGGGACTCTACTATTCGGGCGGTCTTGACTGGACGTTTGTTCCCGGTCCGATCGCAACGATTGCCGACTTCAAAACAGTCATGCCGCAAAGCGAGGCATATGGGAAATATGTCGACGCGCAATACAGGGAATTGATCGAGCGCTATCATCCGGCGGTGCTCTGGAACGACATCGACTACCCAAAATCTGGTAACCCGATGGCGATCGAGGCCGAGTACTACAACGCGATACCCGACGGCATTGTGGATGACAGGTTTGGCATCAAACACTCAGACTACATAACTCCGGAATACACCACGCTCAAGGATATCAATCCCAAAAAGTGGGAAGAGTGCCGCGGACTGGGACAGTCCTTCGGGTATAACCGTGCTGAGGGCGAAGCGCAGACAATCGCTCCTGATAAGCTGATCTACCTGCTCGTGGACATCGTGAGCAAGAACGGCAATCTGCTTCTCGATGTCGGTCCGGAAGCCGACGGCACCATTCCTGCTGTGCAATTGGATCGTCTCAAGGCCCTCGGTGCGTGGCTCGACCAGAACGGCGAAGCCATATACGGCACCCATCCCTGGAAGCGCGCGGAAGGGAAGACATCTGACGGAATGGACGTTCGCTTCACGCAGAAGAACTCGATCCTCTACGCGACGCTGATGGGCGACGTAAAGGGTTCCTCCGTGACTGTAACTTCCTTAAAACCAAAGCCGGGAACCAAAATTCAATTGCTCGGTTACAAGAAGCCATTGAAGTGGTTGCAGGCGGGCGAGGACGTCAAGGTCAGTCTGCCGTCTTCATTGCCGGGCAAGTATGCCTACGTCCTGAGGATCGAACAGACGGGAGCGATGTAGTTTACTCCTCGCGCTTTCGCTATTAAGACGAGGACGCTCCAATGGCCAATCCAGAATGGTGGCGGGAGTTTCACCCGGCGCGGCTTCTTTCAGGATTCCGAGGTGCAACAGCTGCTCAGCGGGTTGCGACGATAACGTTCCACGCTGTGGCCGGCTCGGGTCGTTCGATGCGCATATTTTTGAAACCTGCGCCTGCGAGTGCTGCGATGACGTCGCCGGGCGCGCGTGATGTGAAAATGTCCATTGGAAATCCCATCCGATCCATCCGATCTTTCGGAAGGAAGGCAATTACTACGCGGCCGCCTGGGGAAAGCACGCGGTAAATTTCCGAAAAGCCTACATCGAGCGAGCTCCAGAAGTAGATCGAGTTAGCTATATATATCTTTCCGAATGTCCCCGCCTCGTAAGGGAGCGCCTCGACGCTTCCCTGGCGGAAATCGGCATGGCCAGCCATTACGGCTGCAGCATACTTTACTTTTGCTCGCTTCACCATGTCTCCAGAGCGATCGACACCACTTATGAATGCTGTGCCATCGATCAACGATGGTAGTGTGACACCACCACCGAACCCAATTTCGAGAACACGATCCATTGGCGTGAGCTCAAGCTGCCGAATAGCAAAAGCATTCATCTTGGCATTATGCCGGTTCATGAGTTTTCCGATGAGGTAACCCAAAAATCCAGTGGGATACGAGAGCTGCTTAGCGATGAATCGAGGAGGCATTGTCAGTTAATCTTTCAAAAGTTGTAGGAAATTGCCGCAGAGAAACCAGGCAGGCTGCAATATGCCTGGAGAAAATTGAAGTAGGGCATGAGTCCAGGGTTTTACCCCTGGACTCATGGAGTGCTACGGGTTGACGACCTCCTTCAACACTGCAGAAGTGCTGCCGGAAAAGTTCGCGCTTCCAGCGTAGACAGCGGTAATCGAGTGTGTGCCAACCGCAAGCGTCGATGTAGAGAATTGCGCCTGATGAGCAGTGTTGAGCGTACCCGTACCAAGTGTCGCCGTGCCATTCTTGAAGATCACCGTACCAGTGGGTGCGCCTCCATATGTAGGCGTCACGGTAGCGGTGAAGGTCACCACTTTACCCTTGGTGGAGGGGTTCAAGGAAGAAACAACCTTGGTTGTCGTGGGACCAATTGCGATAGTGAACGCAACCGACTCGGTCACTTCCACGTTGCCGGCTTTGTCCGTGCTGTGGAAGGTAATCTTATGGCTGCCAATCGCCGACACAGTGAATGGTTTGGTGTAGGTTTGCTGCGCCCCGCCATCAATCTGGTAAACGATGCCTGCAATACCGCTGAGAGCATCGCTGCCGGTGAGAGTGACCTGAACTGGAGTCGTATATATGGTGCCATTCTTGCTACCACTCAGGCTGGCAGCCGTGTGTGGTGCTGTTTCGTCAATTCTGGTTGCAGCACTTTGTCTGCTCCCAAAATTGCCAGCTTTGTCTTTGCTGAAGAAGTAGACCAAGTGGTTGGCTTGAGTCGTGACGTTGAACGGGCTGCTATAGACCAGGCACGCGCCCAAATTGGTAGAGCTACATGCAGCGTTATCCACGGCATAGTAAATTACAGCCACACCTGATCCGGTGGAACCAGCTCCAGGATCGCTTGCTCCCAGCTTTACCTGCACCGAAGTTTTATCCCATCCGAACGCATTCGGTGTGGGCAATTGTGATCCTCCCGTTGTGGGCGGAATCGAGTCGTAACACAGCGGACCATACGTCGATGAATCTGGTGACGAATTGCCTTCATTGTCCCAGGCCATCAAGTACAAAGTGTGGCAACCCTGAGTAGTACTGGCTAGATTGAGCGAACCGCTCGCGGAATTTGGAGTCCAAGGGCCGCTATAGAAGGAATTGCCCGATCCAGGCGTCGCTTCGCTCGTAACATCGCTGGGATTGAAGTCCCATGCTGCGCTATAGCCCGCTATTCCGGTGGGAGCACTATAATTCCCGCCGTTATCGGTTAAGACCCAACTTACTTTCGTTTGACCGTTGTTATACCACTGGTTCTTGGCTGGGCCAGAGAGCGCCACACTAGGCCCGGCTAAATCGCCTGTCTGGATCGTATTGATGGCCCAGGCGAGATGCAGCATATTCACTGAACCCCAGCCTGTAACCTCATCGTAGCCAGTAGAAGCGCAGCTATACCCCAGTCCATTTGCCGCTGTAACGTCATTGTTATTGCAGCCAGAAAGGATGTCATAAAAGGGGTAGTGAAAGATGATTTGCGTACCGGTATTCCCGGCATCGTAGATTGCATAGTTTGCATTGCCAGCCGCTTTAGAGACGTTGCTAGAGATGCCATTTAGATAGACAAGATAAGCATTCTCCTGAGCGAAGAAACCAGCCATCTCAGCTGCGCCGAAATCCGTACCGCCACTGCTGAGCAGCGAGCCCCCAAAGAAAAAATTCTGGGGATGGTTATAAGGATCAGCATTGAGTGCGATATCAGGAACCGTCCGCATGGTTCCACTGCTCTGATAGTCCGGAACTCCAAAATACGCACTTTGGCCACCACCACTACCGCCGTCACCAGATGCGCAACCGTTGGAACTTCCGGTCAGGCCGACCTCAGAGTTATAGTATGGGCCGCTACTCAACGAGAGGGAGGTGCCACCGACAGCAATTACATTCGGGTCCGAAGCAGGAAACTGCACAGCATCAGTTCTGTCGCAGCCTGCAGTGGCTCCTTGATTTCCCGTGGGCGCAACGAGGGTCCACCCTTGCCCAGCCATTTGATTGAAAATGTTATGCGTCGTCGCCATGTCGTTGCTGTCGTAACAGGAAATCTCGGCGCAGCCCCAACCCGTCATCATGATTCGTGTTTTGTTGTCGTTAAGAATCCGGTTGTAGACGTCATTAAAGGTTGAAAAATACGCGTCGACGCCGTCGTACAGATAAACCGTAGAGGTATCGAGGTAACTGCCAAAGCTGTTGGACATGGCAGTAGCCCATTCCATATCCACGGTTCCTTCTTCATCGCAGCACGCAGGCGTTCCATCGACATAGATCTGTTGCGCGTGATAGGCCAGGTAAGAATATTGGTTGATGAATCCCTGGATGTCGTTCCAGTCCTGGCTACCGGCCGTAGCGATCGCAATCGATGACTCGATCGGAGAACCGCCAGAGTTGCCCAAAGGATTACAGCAGTGACCCAGGTTATACAGCGCATTGGTGTCGTACGCTTCCGAGCTATAAAGATCTGTCGGATCATAAGCGCCATTCGTCATATTTGGAGAAAGGCCATTGCTGTGAGTCTTCTGCAATGCAGCTTTTAGCTCCGTTCGACTACCGTTGTGAGCGGCAGAGCTCCCTTTGGCACCAGCCAGCTCAGGCACATACTCCGCAAAGGCAGGTTCTTTTACATTTCTGTTCATCGGATGCAAGGCGTGCAGGTTGTTGAGACCTCCTATGGATTGCACAACGCTAACCAGATGCGCAGGAACGACTGGGTCCCGGTCATTCGAGAAAAAAGATGTTACGCCGAACTGATAGCTGTTCATCGTGACGCCAAAGGCCTTCTCAATCGCGCTTGCCGGAGCCTCGACATCGACCAGCAGCCGATTGGGATAGCGATGTGTCACGGTGAAACCCTGAGACTGTGCCCAGTCCGCAACCGCCTGCTCGTCTTCAAGTGATGGCCCAAAACGCTCATTCCACTCTTTTGCAGTCAGGTAGTGATGGAATTCCTTGGACCCCTTCTTCTGCAGATCCCGAAGGAATTGCTCCTCCTCTTCCAAGTGTGGTGGCTTCAGACCAATAGCTAGTCGCAACTTTTGTGTGGGGTTGTAATGTCCGGCCAGCTTGGCCGTGCCATCCTGCACAACTTGTGGGGTCAGTCGTGCAGACGGCTTTACCGTATGAAGCTGCGCGGTCAAGATAGAGCAGGCGGTGCCAAAACCAAATAGCGCAATCGCTGTGGCTCGTATGAGCGTCCACTTCCGCAGTGCGGGCTGGGCTGGACTTTCCAGCAGTTGCCGGCTGTCGGCTTTATTCGCACCCGGACAACTTGCTCTATCTTTCCTTACATACAACATCTTTCCTCGTGACACGTGGGTATTCTCCTTTTCACGGCTATGGCAACGGCTGAAGCTGAGCGGTCACCGATTGGTATTGCCTTCTGAATTGCCTTGCTCTCTGGGGTCGACCCCTCAGGTATAGAAAGGAATATCGGGCGGATCACCCTGGCGTCTTTGGCAGTGCTTTGGAATTTCTTAAAAGAGTTTTTAAGACTGGATATTGCTGATAGAAAGATATTTACGAGTTTGGCATTTTCCCAACAAGGCAAGGTGGAGCATGGTCAGACAGCACCGAACGATAAGGTTTAGCTCAGAAAGAATAAGCAGCAGATCATCTATCCTCCAACGCCTCTCAAACCAGACGAGCCATCGCTAACTCCATTGACCAAACCACCGAAAACCCATAGACTTATAGATTGCAGGGGATGTGGCAAGCGAGTCTCTTCTGCCTGCATCCCATTTCCTCGAAGAAAGTTAAGGATTTACCATGGCGAACCATGTTTCCGCGCTCAAGCGCGTCCGTCAGACGGAAAAGAAGACCGCAGTAAACCGCGCTAACAAGAGCCGGGTCCGCGGCAGCCTGCGCGCGCTGCGCGAGGCCATCCAACAGGGTGACGTGAAGGCCGCCGGCGAGCAGTATCGCCAGACCGCCTCTGCCCTCGACAAGAGCGTGCAGAAGGGCATCCTTCATGCAAACACCGCATCCCGCTACAAGAGCCGCCTCAACGCCCGTGTGAAGGCTCTGGCCGTCAAGAAGTCAGCCTAAAGGTTTTAGATCCAGAAACAAAAAGGCCGGGAGCAATCCCGGCCTTCGTTTTTCTGTTCCCTGCTCTTCAGTTGATTTCAAAAATATTCTCAAGCGGGTGCCCCATACTCAGCTTCCGCGAAGCGGAAGGTTAGTGTGGGTCGAACAAGATCACGCGAAGCGTGCTCCTTACAAATGTTTTTGATCTTTTTCAGCCTGCCCACAGACTTTCAAATCAACCTTTCAACTAATTTCAAAAATGTCCTCAGCCTTCGCCGACAGCGCTTTCGCCCGTTCGGCTACCTGCTTCGCTACTGAATAGAACTCCACAGCATGCCGTGAATCAGGCCCCGCCAGAGCAACTGGCAGCCCAGTATCCCCACCCTGCCGAATATCCGGATCAAGCTCCACCGAACCCAGGAACGCGATGTTGTATTGCTTTGCCGTCCGTTCCGCACCTCCCTTCGAGAAGATATCGATCTCCTGGTGGCAATGCGGACAAGTGAAGTGGCTCATATTTTCGACAATACCCAGTACTTCCACATTCACCTGATGAAACATCTCCAATGCTTTGCGAGCGTCCTGCAGAGAGACATCCGACGGCGTCGACACCACAACTGCGCCCGTCAACGGAACCGTCTGCACCAGCGAAATCACGACATCCCCGGTACCCGGCGGTAAATCGATCAGCAGGAAATCCAGCTCGCCCCACTCCACCTGCTGCAAAAACTGCCGGATGATCTGGTGCAGCATCGGCCCGCGCATCACCAGCGGTTTATCGCCAGGGGAGATAAAGCCGACCGAAATCACTTTAACGCCATGCGCCACATTCGGCTCGATCTGGTTGTTCTGCAACACACGCGGCTGCTGGCTGGTACCCAGCATCAACGGCACGTTCGGACCGTAAACATCCGCGTCAATCAATCCAACTTTGTATCCCAGCTTCACCAGAGCCACCGCCAGGTTCACGGATAAAGTCGTCTTACCAACGCCGCCTTTACCCGAACCGATCGCAACGATATTGGCGACACCCGGCAAAGCCGCAGGCGCCTGAGGAGCATGTGCATGAGAATGAGCCATCTTGAAATCCTTCCTTTCCTGAACTATGGAAACTCTGACGAATTCTTAGTTTTGAAGGGTACGGGCTTTAGTCCGTACGTTAAATATCTAACGATCAACGCGGTTTTAGCCGCTGAGGGATTACACGCTAACTTAATCAGAGTTTCCCTAAACATTACCCGGCCGCACCGAACCCTGTCCGTCACTCTCCGCTGGCTTCGCCGCGCGCTTACGCTTCAATTCTGCCTGCCGCAACTCACGACGCCGTCCAGCATCTTCGTAGTGCAGCTGTTCTTCCTCGGTCTCCGGCTTCAATTGCGGAACAGGCACCCGCCGCCCCTGCGAATCCACTGCTACGAAGGTTAGATATGCCGAAGCCACATGACGGTGCATCCCTGCAATGGTGTTTTCCACCCAGACCTTCACACCGACTTCCATCGAGGTATTGAAGGCACGATTGACTGACGACTTCAGAATCAGCAGATCCCCCACATGCACCGGAGCGATAAAGTCGATATGGTCCATCGAAGCCGTCACCACGTGCGCACGTGCATGGCGATACGCCGCCATAGCGCCCACCAGATCGATAAAGTGCATCAACCGTCCGCCCAGCAAATTGCCAAGCGTGTTCGTGTCATTCGGCAGAATCAACTCGGTCATTTCCGACTGCGACTCAGACACACTGCGCACCGGAAGCGAAGGACCGGCGAAATCCATGGGCGTACTCTCTTTCATAAACGATGAATCCACGCACAATCTGCGGCATGTGATTCTCGTCGGATCATCGGATCAATGGGTCGATAGTTTTAGTTTCAGCAATCGCCGTGTTTTACGCAAATCCCGCGCATACAGAGCAGTTTTCCTCCAGATGTATAGGGTTGAGAAACATTCAGCGCAGCCGTTCTGTCGAAGAACGGCTGAACGGCAATACTCTCATCACTCTATAGCTAGAGGAAAACTGCTCTAAAATCTAGGAAATGGACAAAGTAGCACTGCTCAACGAGATCCTTACGCAGGACCCGCAGAACGCCTTCGCGCGTTACGGCCTTGCAATGGAATACGCCAATCGTGGCAAAACCGATACGGCCCTGACCGAATTCGATCATTTGCTCTCCGCACACCCTGACTACACTGCCGGATATTTCATGGCAGCACAAACGCTCGCCAAAGCAGACCGCGCGGAAGAGGCAAAATCCCGCCTGACGCAAGGCATTGCCAGCGCGCGCCGCACCGGAAACCAGCATGCACTGAATGAGATGCAGGCCATGCTCGACGAACTAGATCTAGCCGGCTGACGTCTCTTCTTAAAGAAGCTGGGAGCACATCAAAACGAGATGCACGCACCCGGCTTCTAATCGCAACGGCACGCGCATAATGTCATAGACCATGAAAATCCCCCTCTTCCCGCTGGATGTGGTGCTCTTTCCCGGAACAGCACTCCCGCTGTACATATTCGAGACGCGGTACAAGGAGATGATCGGCGAATGCCTCACCAGGCGTACGGCCTTTGGAGTTGTTCGCGCACAACGTGAAGGCCTGGCCGTCATTGGCTGTACGGCAAACGTGGTGCGCGTGCTTGAGCGCTACCCCGACGGAAGGCTGGACGTCCTCTGCGAAGGCACAGAGCGCTTCGAGATCGAATCGCTCGATAACTCCCGTTCCTTCCTGCAAGCTGAAGTTGATTTCTTTGCAGACGACGGTGAAGAGGCCACCCGCCCTGCCCGCGAAGAGTGCGCGGCTCTGCACTTTGAAACACTTGAGCTCGCAGGTGTCGACACGCCGATACTCCATCTCGATCTAAACGCGCCCGTCGCCTTCCAGCTCGCCGGTGCTCTGCCCTCCGATCTCGGCTTCAAGCAACAGATATTAAGCACCCGCTCCGACGCCGAACGCACCAGCAAACTGCTCGATTTCTACCACACCATGCTCCCCAAATTACGCCTCGGCGCGCAGGCAAAGGGAAATGGCCACATAATGTAAATGAGTTGTATGCCTTGCAAGCACCTTGATTTTTGAACCCATCGTCAGATAGTCATTCTCAAATGACTCAGGAGCACCGAATGGCAACTCGTCCACTGCCCCAAACCCTCGGCGAACTTCGCTCAAGCAGCGGCTTTTCGGAAGCTCGCCTCAAATCCCGCACAGTCAAGGACGAGTTGCGCGAAAACCTCATCGCAAAGCTCAAAACTCGCGAGACCATCTTCTCCGGCATCATCGGCTACGAGGACACCGTAGTTCCGCAGATCGTGAACGCCGTGCTTTCGCGCCAGAATTTCATCCTTCTCGGATTACGCGGCCAGGCCAAGAGCCGCATCCTCCGCGCGCTTACTTCCATTCTCGACGAGCAAACCCCGTACATAGCCGGCTGCGAAATCCGCGACAACCCCTACCACCCACTCTGCAAGCGCTGCCGCGACCTCATCGCCGAAAAAGGTGACGCAATACCTATCGCATGGCTCGCCCGTGAAGACCGCTACATCGAGAAGCTCGCCACGCCAGATGTCACCGTAGCCGATCTCATCGGCGACCTCGATCCCATTAAGGCAGCACGCGGAGGACAGGACTTTTCCAGCGAACTCACTATCCATTACGGTCTACTGCCACGCGCCAACCGCGGCATCTTCGCCATCAATGAGCTGCCCGATCTCGCCGGAAAAATCCAGGTCGCTCTCTTCAACATCATGCAGGAAGGCGACGTGCAGATTAAGGGCTATCCCGTCCGCCTTGAGCTCGACGTCGCGCTCGTCTTCAGCGCCAATCCCGAGGACTACACCGCCCGCGGCAAGATCGTCACCCCGCTCAAAGACCGCATCGGCTCAGAGGTCCGCACACACTATCCCGAAACGCTCGAAGAGGGCATTGCCATCACCACGCAAGAGGCCTGGACCGAGCGCGGCAATGGCAAGACAGAAGTGCCACAATATCTCCGCGAAATCGTAGAGCAGATTGCCTTCTCCGCCCGCGAAGACAAGAAAGTAGACAAGCGCAGCGGCGTCAGCCAGCGGCTTCCCATTTCCACCATGGAACTGGTGCTCTCAAACGCCGAGCGCCGCGCCCTTCTGCACAGCGAAAAACTCACCGTCCCACGCGTAGGCGACATCTACACCGCGCTCCCCGGCATCACCGGTAAGTTAGAACTCGAGTACGAAGGCGAGATGAAGGGCGCCGATACTGTCGTCAAAGACCTCGTCCGCGTAGCCATCGGAAAAATCTTCGACAATTACTTCGGCGACGTGAAGACGCAGCAAATCGAGCAGTGGTTCAATCTCGGCGGTACCACGAAAATCTCCGACGACTTACCAGCACAAACTATCCTCGACGAGCTGAACCAGATCCAGGGACTTTTTGAAAAGCTTTCTCCACTAAAGGTCAAGCAATCCGATGCACCGGAGCGCCTCGTAGCCGCAGCCGAATTCCTGCTCGAAGGCATGTGCGCCCATCGCCGCATCAGCCGCAACGAGGAACGAAGCTACTCCGCACAAAAGAAATCGCAGGAACGGCCAGAGCGCCCGGAACGTCTCGAACCAGAACGAGACCTCGACGAATGGCAACAACGCCGCTCAAGACGAGGCTTCAACTAATGGCTGACTTATGAAGCGCGTCCGCTACACAAAATTCAACGGCGATCTGGCCGGCGACATCGATATGGAGAGCCTCCTCCAGGCGCTCTCCGATTACCTGCTCGATTCCGGCTTCCAGAACCCCTTCGCCGAATTTCAAGACCTCGACCAAACAATGGACGACCTGCGCGAAGCCCTGCGCCGCGCCCTCGAATCGGGCGAGTTGTTCGACCAACAGATGCAGCAACGCATCGATGAAATGGCCGAGAGCGGTGAACTCGATGACCTCATCGACAAGCTCATCGACCGCATGGAGCAGGAAAACTACATCTCCACCCAAGGTGGTCAGGCTCCAAGACAGGGATCTCAGGTCTCCGGCCAGGCCGGCGATACGCAAGGAGAAGTCCGCTTCGAGGTCACCGACAAAAGCCTCGATTTCCTCGGGTTCAAAACCCTTCGCGATCTGCTCGGCTCACTCGGCAAATCCAGCTATGGACGCCACGACACCCGCCACTGGGCCACTGGCATCGAAGCCAGCGGCGGATCGCGCCCCTACGAATTCGGCGATGTGCTGAATCTCGACAGCACGGAAACGCTCCGGTCCGCCATCGCACGCGAGGGCCTGACTCTGCCGCTCAACATCGAGTACAGCGACCTGCACGTCCATCAATGCGACTACCAAAGCTCCTGCGCCACGGTCGTCATGCTCGACTGCTCGCATTCCATGATCCTCTACGGCGAAGACCGCTTCACACCCGCCAAAAAAGTGGCGATGGCACTCTCGCACCTTATCCGCACACAATTCCCCGGCGACTCGCTCTCGCTCGTCCTCTTCCACGACTCCGCCGAGGAGATGCCCGTCTCGCAACTGGCCCGGGTCAAAGTCGGCCCCTGGTACACCAACACCCGCGAAGGACTCCGCGTCGCACAGCGCATCCTCAAACGCCAGCGCAAGGACATGAAGCAGATCGTCATGATCACTGACGGCAAACCCTCGGCGCTCACATTAGAAGATGGCCGCATCTACAAAAATGCCTTCGGCCTCGACCCACTCGTCGTCGGCGAAACACTCGAAGAGGTAGCCCGCTGCAAACGCCAGAACATCATGATCAACACCTTCATGCTCGCGTCTGACTTCGGCCTGGTTCAATTCGTGCAGAAAGTCACGCAGATGTGCCGCGGCAAAGCCTACTTCACCCGCCCAGAAAACCTCGGCGAATACCTGCTCATGGACTACATGCAACGCCGCATGAAAACCATCCATTGATTCAGCCTCTCGGGGAAAAGGGCACCGCGGAAATTAAATATCACCACTCTGGGCCAAATTTCGTCTAAATCACACACGACGTAACTCTAGTGCCAGCAAGCCGTACCCGAAAAGTATGATGACTCGATTGCAAGCCCCCAACTCGCAAGCTTTTCGTTCAGTGTGGCTTGTCCAAAGGGCTCTGCAGTGGAGCTTGAAAAGCAGGATGTTGGTCTATACCGTAGTAATTATATTACTTGCTTTAGTGCCATGTCTGTACGCGCAGTCCGTGACCACGAACGTGCTTCATATTTCTGTGACGGACAACAACCGGCAACCACTGGCTGGCGTGGCAATCGAAGGCCGGTCGAATGCGGTTTTGTCGTGCAAAGCCATCACCGACGCAAAAGGTTGGGCCGCACTCGAAGGCTGCAATCCTTCCCCAGAGCTTCGTCTTACCGCAAGCCTCGAAGGTTACGTCTCTGCGTCGACCAACATCTCCTCGCGGGACCCGGCGGTAATCGAGATCACGCTTTCTAAAACAACAACTGTGCAACAGAACATCGTGGTTCAAGCCAGTTCGCAGAGTCCATTGACGGAAAGCGCGAGCAGCGAGGCAAAGCTTCCCATGGAGAGCGCTAAGTCCAGCCCGTTGCGTCCAAATACGCTGGTTGATACGCTGCCACTTGTTCCTGGCGTGATCCGAACGCCCGATGGCCGCGTGCAAGTCGCCGGCCTGGATGAAGAACACAGCAGTCTCCTCATCAACTCAGTCAATGTGAATAACCCTGCCACCGGAGACTTCGGGTTAAGCGTTCCCGTGGACAGCGTAGATATTCTCAAGGTCATGCAGTCGCCCTATCTGGCTCAATACGGTAGCTTCATCGCCGGAGTTGTGAGCGCAGAGACACGTCGCGGCGGCGACAAGTGGAGCTACAGCCTCAACGATCCCTTTCCCGATTTCCGAATCCGCAGCGGACATCTCGTGGGCCTGCGGGATGCCGCGCCCCGTCTGAATCTAAGCGGTCCACTCATAGCCAATCGTCTCTACTTCGTCGAGGGCTCAGAGTACCTCATCAATAAGGCAGCGGTACGCACGCTGCCATTTCCAGTAAATGAGAGCCGCTCGAATGCGTTCAATTCATTCACGCAACTCGATGCGCTCTTGGGTATGCGCAACAGCATTACCGCTACCCTCCACATCGCGCCTCACTCTCTGCGCTATGCCAATTTGAACTAATTTGATCCACAGCCAGTAACGCCTAACGCCGACTATCAGGAAGATACCGGAACC
>Ga0137415_10002866_pt1 | contig 17092 bp, 15 predicted proteins | sample CZODoug3_1_1_16f_FD_183082 | JGI IMG/M metagenome (GOLD analysis project Ga0137415, IMG submission 183082) | Vadose zone soil fungal communities from Angelo Coast Range Reserve, California, USA - CZODoug3_1_1_16fungal (Hybrid Assembly) | ecosystem: Environmental > Terrestrial > Soil > Vadose...
CACGTCGTATACCGACTCCTGCTCCGCGCTGAGCTGTTTCTCGAACAGCTGGGGGTTCTGCGCCAGCACCCGGCGCGCCGTCTCGAAGATCTGGCGCGAGCAGCGGCAGTTCTTGTCCAGCACGATGGGCCGATCGATCTCGTAATCCCGGGCGAACCGCACCAGGACGTAGGGGTCCGCCCCCGTCCAGGTGAAGATCGACTGCTCGTCGTCCCCCACGGCGAAGAAGTTGTCGTGCGGCGCCGCCAGGCGCTTCAAGAGGTCGTACTGGACGGCGTTCACGTCCTGGAACTCGTCCACCAGGAGATAGTCCCAGCGCGCGGCGATCGCATCGGCGATGTCGCCCCGCGTGCGCAACAGCTCCTCGGCCTTCGACACGAGGTCGTCGAAGTCCAGCATGTTGCGGTGCGCGAGCCAGGCGGCGTACTCGCGATACAGGCGCGCGTCGTCGGCCGTGAGCTCGTAGTCCTTCTTCTGGACGCGGTGCCGGCTGAACCGGTTCAAGAGCGAGCCCCGCTGCTCGAGCGGCACGTGCAGCCGGCCGAGGATGACCTTCTGGTACGGCTCGTCGGCCACTCCGAACCCCTTCCGCAGGCCCGCCGCCTCGGCATGCTCACGCAGCAGGGCCAGGCAGAGCGCGTGGATCGTGCCCCGGGTGATGCCCTCCGCGCGGTCCCCCAGCGTGTGCCTCAGCCGGAGGGCGATCTCCTCGGCGGCCCGATTCGTGAACGTCACGGCGCAGATGCGCTCGGGGGCCATGTGGAGTGTGTTGATCAGGTGGTTGATCCGGGCGATCAGGCAGAACGTCTTCCCCGCGCCCGGTCCCGCCACCACGAGGACGGGGCCGAGCGGCGCCTCAATGGCGAGCCGTTGCTGGGGGAGCGGGTCGATCTCCAGGGCCATGCAGGGAAAGCTAGATTAGGAACCCATGCCGAGTCAGGCACCAGCCGACGCCCGCGCGCCGGTCTCGTTCATTCCTTCAGATACTCCGGAACGGGGGCCCGAGGACGGCATCGCGTTGTGCCTCTCGGGTGGCGGCTATCGCGCCATGCTGTTTCACCTGGGGGCCCTCTGGCGGATCAACGAGGTAGGGCTCCTCCAGCGGCTCGACCGCATCTCGAGTGTCTCGACGGGATCGATCGTCGCGGGACTCCTTGGTCTCAAATGGCAGGCCTTGCGCTTCGATAGCGCGGGGGTGGCCGCCGGTTTCGACGCGGAGGTCGTGGCGCCGCTCCGCGCGCTTGCGAGTCGCACCATAGACCTGCCGGCCATCGTGCTCGGGATGCTGCTCCCCGGCGGCGCCAGCGCTCGCATTGCCGCGGCCTATCGGCGGCACGTGTTCGGGCGCGCCACCGTTCAGGCGCTGCCCGACTTCCCGCGTTTCGTGATCAATGCGACGGACATGCAATCGGGTGTGCTGTGGCGCTTCATGAAGCCGTACTCCCGCGACTATCGGGTGGGCGAAATCCCGCACTCTACGGTGGAGCTTGCCCGTGCCGTCGCGGCGTCGTCGGCGTTTCCGCCGTTTCTCTCGCCCGCGCGGTTCACCTTCCGGGAGTCCGACTACACCCGCGACTCAGGCCAGGATCTGCAGTACGCACCGTATACCACGAGCGTGGTGCTGACGGACGGAGGGGTCTACGACAACCTGGGGTTGGAGACGGCGTGGAAGCGATTTCGTACCGTGCTCGTCAGCGACGCGGCCGGCAGGGCTCAGCCCCGGGAGCAGCTCAAGGGGAATTGGATCAGCCAGTCGATTCGTGTCGAGGAGCTCATCCATGCCCAGGTCGGGAGCCTGCGCAAACGGCAGCTGATTGCGTCCTACCGCGCGAACGAGCGCAACGGTGCGTACTGGGGGATCGGATCGGACATCGCGAACTACGCGCTCGCCGACGCGCTGCCTTGCCCCTTGGACCACACGAGCGAGCTGGCGAAAATTCCCACGCGACTCAAGCAGCTGGACTCGGGCGTTCAGGAGCGCTTGATCGATTGGGGCTACGGAATTTGTGATGCCGCCCTCCGCAAACACTTCAACCCGGCGTTACCCAAGACGACGCGGTTTCCCTTCCAACGGGGCGTTTGATCCTCACTCGTACAGCTTGGCCGTGTCCGCCTTCGCGAGCTCCACCAGGAACCCTCCGATCTTCTCGCTCACCGCCTCCACGTATTTCCGACCCTTCTCCGCGGTCGCGGCCGCGGGGTTACCCACTCCCGTGTCATCGGTCACCTGGCGCCACTGGCGCGGCGCCCAGGCCCATCCCTCCCGCAGGGCCTTGATCGTGAAGCGGCGCGCGCGCCCGGGCCCGGCGTCGGATAACGGCCGCACCAGCTCCGGCGCGAGGTGCAGCATCACGCTGGTCTCAAGCTCGCCTCCGTGGTCTCCCAGGTCGGAGAAGAACAGCTTCGGGTCTACGACCTGATACCAGCTGACCGTGCAGAGGAACAGGGACACCGCCGGCTGCAGCTCCCGGATCATCTGGCGGAAGTCGTTTCCACCGTGGCCGTTGAGGATGACGAGCTTCGGCACGCCCTGACCTGCCAGCGCCGTCGCGAGGTCGCGCAACACGAGGGACTGGGTGCTGGGGTTCAGGTTGAGACAAAGGGGAATATCGAGCTGCCCGGTGTTGACCCCGAACGGCACGACGGGTAGGACGACGACCCGCGCGCCCTGCTCCCACGCGTGCCCCGCCGCCAGCGCGGCGATCCGCTCCGTTTCGATGTTGTCGGTGGTGTAGGGGAGGTGGAAGTTGTGCGCTTCGGTCGCGCCCCACGGCAGCACCGCGACCTCATAGCGCGCGTCGCGGACGGTCTTCCAGGTCAGCTCGTTCAGGATGTAGGGGCGCAGGGCGGGCAGGGGCGGCATCGGACACCGTCGGGACGGGGACTCCCGATACTAGCATGCGGCGGGCGCCGGCGCCGCAGATGGGCCTCTTGACGAGTCCGAAAGTCGCCGGTATATGCAGCCGTAACGCCGTCAGCGTTTAGGGATTCCCAAAGGCCGTCATCCCTTGGGTCACCCTACAAACAGTCGTTGGTGCGCCCGCGCCCCCTCTCATCAGGGGGTCGCGCCGTCATCCCGTCGGCAATTTGGGGGGCTCGTATGACAGACGTTCGTCGTTTGGTTCATTCCGTCCTCGCCAGCGGGCTGGTGCTGCTCGGACTGCTTCCCGTTGTCGTGGGGACGGCGCCGGCACAAGCGCCCACACGCGTGACCGGTCAGGTGCAGGATTCCGCTACCGGAAGACCGATGCGATACGCACGGGTCATGGTCCTCGGCACGGCGGTCGGCACGGTCACCGACGCGAACGGCCGCTTCGTGCTCGACGTGCCCGCGGGGCGAGACAGTCTCTCCTTCAAGTCCCTCGGCTACAAGCCGGTACTGCGGGGCGTCGAGGCGGTCGTCAACGTCGTCATGCAGCCCCAGGCGATGCAGGTGCAGGGAGTGGAGGTGGTGACGACGGCGCTCGGCATCCAGCGCGAGCAGCGGGACCTGTCATACTCGGCGCAGACCGTCTCCGGAGACCAGTTGACGAACGTCCCCTCGACCAACGTGCTGTCGGAGCTGCAGGGGAAAGTGGCCGGCCTCCAAATAACGAACTCGAGCAACCCATTCGGCTCGGCACGCATCATCTCGCGCGGCCCCAGCTCGATCCTGGGCCAGAACCAGCCCCTCATCGTGGTGGATGGCATCCCGATCGACAACTCGGCGGCCCAGAACGGAGGTTACGGGCCGGGCGCGGGGTCGACGGGGGCGTCGATGGGTGGTTACGACGTCGGCAATGCGGCCTCCGACATCGACCCGAACAACGTCCAGTCGATCACCGTGCTGAAGGGCCCGAACGCGGCGGCGCTGTACGGCTCGCGCGCAGCGAATGGGGCCATCCTGTACACGACGAAGAGCGGTAAGGACGCGCCGCGCAGTGGCATCGGCGTCACAGCCACGTTCGGCACGACATTCGCGACGCCGCTGCGCCTGCCCGATTACCAGAACCAGTACGGCCAGGGCTTCTACGGCGAGTTCGACTTCGTGGACGGCAATTTCGGCGGGAAAAACGACGGCGCCGACGAGAGTTTGGGCCCGAGGCTCGACGGCCGCACCAACGGGTGCGTCATGGTCGCGGGGACGCCCTTCGGTACGACGAATTACGATACCTCCAAGCCATGTCGTCAGTTCTTCGGCGCCGGGCCGTGGGCCGCCCATCCCAACAACGTGCGGGACTTCTGGAACACGGGGGCGCAAGTCAACGCGAGCGTGGCCATCGCCAAGAGCACCGACCGCAGCAGTGTGCGGCTGTCGGTCGGCCGCATCGGCCAGGACGGCATGTACCCCAACAACACCAATAAGCGGACCGATGTGACGCTCGCTGGTGGGACGCAGATCTCGGATCGGTGGAGCGCCGAGGCGTCGATCAACTATATCAACGAAGCGCTGACGAACCAGCCGGCGCAGGCGTACGAGGAGATCGACCCGATGCAGGGGTTCATCTGGTTCGGTCGCCAGGTGGACACCAGGATCCTCAAGGACAACCTGTACCGCAATCCCAGCGACCCGCTCACGCAGCAGATCCTGGCCGGCAATCCGAACATGCGCACCGACGCGCCCATCCCGTACAGCTGGAACTACAGCTATCACCCGAGCCCCTACTGGATGGCGGGCGTTAAGACGACCGCTTTCGCGCGCAACCGCGGCCTGGGGCACGCGTCCGTCACGTACCGGTTCAACGACTGGTTGAGCGTGACCGGCCGCACCGGTCGGGACTGGTACCAGAACCATTTGCGGGCGAACTACCCGGTGAACGACATCTCGCCGCTTCCGCAGGGCGGATTCAACGATGCGGCAGAGACCCATAGCGAAACCAACAGCGACTTCCTCGTCACGGCCAACCACCAGCTTGTCGGGGACTGGAGCGTCACGGTGAACGCCGGCGGGAACGCGCGCGTGAGTGACCTCGAGACCGATACGAGCAACGTCCATCAGCTGGTGATCCCCGGCGTGTACACGCTGTCGAACTCGGCCGGCGTGCCGGGGGTTGCGCTCATCCAGTCGAAGAAGAAGGTCAACTCGCTCTACGGGCTGGTCAGCTTCAGCTTCAAGAACTGGCTCAACGTGGACGTGACGGGCCGCAACGACTGGTCGTCGACCTTGCCCAAGGGCGGCAACTCATTCTTCTATCCCTCCGTCGGCGCCGCGTTCGTCTTCACCGACGCGCTCAGGGTGCAGAGCCAAGTCCTGTCGTACGGCAAGGTCCGCGCGAACTGGTCGCGCACCGGCAACGACACGGACCCCTACCAGCTCGCGGCCGTCTACAATGCCGGCATCGCGTGGGGCGGCCAGCCGAGCTTCACCGTGCCCGACCGGTTGCCCAACCCCGCCCTGAAGCCCGAGCAGACCACCGCCGAGGAAGTCGGCGCCGACCTGGGCCTGTTCAACAACCGGGTGAGCCTGACCGCGACCGTGTACCACAAGTCCAGCACCAACCAGATCCTCCCGGTGTCGATCTCGTGGACCACCGGCTCTAGACAGGCCGTCGTCAACTCGGGGAACGTACGGAACCGCGGCATCGAGCTGTCGACCACGGTTCGCCCCATCGAGCGGCCGGACTTCCGGTGGGACGTGACGGCGAACTGGTCGAAGAACACGAACAAGGTGCTGTCGCTCTATGGCGGCGTGCAGCGCGTGGTCGTGGGCAACTACTGGGGTGTGAACGTCACGGCGGATTCCGGGCAGCCGTACGGCAACCTGGTGGGCACCCAGTGGCAGCGCGACCCCCAGGGCCACATCGTCGTCGACTCGGCCAGCGGGCTGCCGATCCGTGACTCGAAGCAGGCGGTGCTCGGCAACTACAACCCCGACTGGGTGGGCGGCATCACCAACACCTTCAGCTACAAGAGACTGAGTCTGTCCTTCTCGCTCGACGGGCAGATGGGCGGCCACGTGTATTCGGTGACGAAGTGGTTCGGTCAGTACTCAGGGGTGCTGCAGGCGTCGCTGCAGGGACGCGAGAACAACTGGAACGACCGCATGGTGGTGCCCAACGCGGTCTACAACGACACCCTAAAGGTGCACAGGGCGGACACGACGCACGTGTTGGCGCAGGATTACTGGCACAACGGGTTCTACGCCAATGAAACGGGTATCGTGGATGCGAGCTACTTGAAGCTGCGCGAGCTCCGTCTCGCCTATGCGTTGCCCCAGTCGGTCGCCCAGCGCTTGGGCTTCGCCGACGCGACCGTCGCGCTCGTCGGCCGCAATCTGCTCCTCTGGGCCAAGCAGTCCACGATCGATCCGGAGACCACGTTCGACACCGGCAACCGCCAGGGCGTCGAGAACGGCCAGCTGCCCACGGCGCGCAGCCTCGGCTTCACCGTATCCGTGCGGCCGTAGCCGCCGAGCGAAGGAGAGCGACCATGAGAGACACGATCCTGAGCGTCCTCGCCGCCGCGCTCGTCGCGAGCGGCACGGCGTGTGGCAATCTGACGGAGATCAATACCAACCCGAACGGGCCGGTCGACGTCCCGCCGCCCTCGATCCTGCCGAACGGGATCCAACGGGTGGTCGACGTGGTGGACGGGGTCAACAGTCTGAACATCCGAGGCGGCGGGTTGTGGGTGCAATACTACTCGGAGATCCAGTACCGGGACGAAGACAAGTACATCGTTCGTCCGGGCACGAGCGGCGGTTGGGAGTTGTACGCGTCCAGCCCGAACGCGAGCGGGGCGCTGGAGGACTTCCAGCGGATGATCGACAAGGGCGTGGCCGTCAACACGCCCAACTGGGCGGCCGTGGGGCGCATCATGAAGTCCTACGCGTTCGGCGCCATGACGGACGCCATGGGCGACATCCCGTATTCGGAGGCGCTCAAGGGCAGCGCCAACCTGACCCCGAAATACGACACACAGCGCGACATCTACACGGCGCTGTTCGTCGACCTGACCACCGCCAGTCAGCAGATCGATCCCGCGGGCATCGGCTTCCCGACCGGCGACCTCCTGTACAATGGCGACATGACCAAGTGGCGGAAGTTCGCCAACTCGCTGCGGCTGCGGCTGGCGATGCATCTGACGAACCGTGACGCCGCTACGGCGGCGGCGCAAGCCCAGGCGGCCGTAACGGCCGGAGTGTTCCAAAGCAACGCCGACAACGCGACGCTCCTGTACCTGTCCGTTGCGCCCAACCAGAACCCGATCTACACGGATGCTCACGTGAACAACCGCGACGACTACGGGTTGAGCAAGACGTACGTCGACTCGTTGAAGAGCTGGAACGACCCACGCCTGCCGGTGTTTGCCCAGGTGAACAAGGACACCATTCTTGCCAACCGCACCTATCAAGGTCTGCCGAACGGCCTCAACGACGGCGAGGGCCCAGCGCTCTTTTATATCTCACGCATCGGTTCCAACTGGCGCGAAACACCGAACGCGCCGCTGTCGCTCATGACGTACTCCGAAGGGCTGTTCCTCGAGGCCGAGGCGGCGGAACGGGGTTGGATCGCCGGCAGCGCGGCCACGCTGTACACGAACGCGATTCGCGCGTCCATGGAGCAGTACGGCATCGCCACGGCCGCCATCGACGCCTACGTGGCCCAGCCGCGGGTGGTGTACGCTGGTGGGGCCGCGGGGCTGACCCAGATTGCGTACCAGAAGTGGGTCTCGCTGTACATGCAGGGAATGGAGGCATGGACGGAAGTGCGGCGCACGGGTGTACCGGCCCTGGTGCCGGGTCCGCGTGCCAGGCTCACGAGCATCCCCGAACGCCTGCCGTACGAGGACCAAGAGCTGGTGCTCAACAAGGCGAACGTGGACGCCGCAGTGTCGGCGCAGGGGTTCGCGAGCAGCACCGACCTGAAGAAGCCCCTGTGGTTCACGGGGCGGTAGTAGGTCGCCTGCTCAGCCGCCGCCGGTCGTATCCGCGCGCTCGACGAAGATGAGGATCAGGCCGTGGCCGCTGCTCGGATAGCCGGGCCGGGATGTGACTCCTTGCGGATACACCTCGATGCGGCGCGTCTCCGCTGCCTGGAGTGACACGAGCGGGCACGTGTCCGCGGTGCGAGTCCCATCCACGTATACATCGGGCTCGGAGCTGCCGGCCAAACTGTCCTTGCCCCGCAGCTGTACTAAGGGGCAGTGGTTGCGGGACCAATCGGAGACCCGGAGCTGTGGCATCGCCTGTCTGATGGCGTCGAGGACCGTCCGGCCGGGGTCGGCCGAGAGTGCATCACCGGTGATGACGACGCTGCCGGTCGTGCTCGGCGGCGGCGGCCTGCCGCCCGGCTCGGTGGACCGGTCGAACGGTCGCGTCGTCGCGCAGCCCAGGATGAGCGCGTAGGACGCGAGGAGGGGCTGGAGAGAACGGGAACGCGTCATGGCGAACCTCCGCGTGAGCCCTTACAATCGTACGGTCCGCGCCGGACCGCCAGCACGCCCGCTCAACCGTATTACCTTTCCTCATGAGTCGATTCCGCACCACCGCCCACTTCCTCGTTCTCGTCAGCGCCGCCAGCCTCCTGGTGGGCGAGACCGCTCGGGCGCAAATCCCGGCGTTCGCGGCCGCGTCGCACGTCACGCCCCCCAAAGGAGGGGGCGAGCAAATCGCCGTGTTCGCCGGAGGATGCTTCTGGGGCGTGGACGCCGTGTTCAAGCACGTGAGGGGCGTCTCGAGCGTGGTCTCCGGCTACTCGGGCGGAGGCGCGGCCGCCGCGCGCTACGGGGTCGTGAGCACCGGCACGACGGGGCATGCCGAGTCGGTACAGATCACCTATGATCCATCGCAGATCTCCTATAGCGACCTCCTGCGGGTGTTCTTTTCGGTGGCGCACGATCCGACGCAGCGGAACCGCCAGGGGCCGGACGTGGGGACCCAATACCGCTCGGCGATCTTCTACGCGAGCGAGGCCGAGCAAGCGACCGCGCAGGCCTACATCGACCAGCTGAACAAGGCCCGTGTGTTCTCCGGTCCCATCGTTACGCAGGTGGTGCCGTTCGAGCGTTTCTATCCCGCCGAGGACTACCACCAGAACTACCTCGCGCTCCACGCCGACCAGCCGTACATCGTCTTCAACGACGCGCCGAAACTTCGCCGGCTCAAGGAGCAGTTCCCGGCGCTCTACCGGCAATAGTCGCGGGGTCGGTAGTCCTTGACCCCCGTGACATTCACATCCTTCGGCCCGCTGGCATGGGCGGTCTTCGGCGCGATCGTGCTCGCCATGCTGGTGGTGGATCTGGTGGCGGCGCCGGGGCAGCACGTAGGGTTTCGGGCCGCGGCGCTGCGCAGTGCCGCGTGGATCGTGATCGGCCTCGGCTTCGGGGTCGCCGTGTACGGGAGAGCAGGATCCGACGCGGGGCTCTCGTACTGGGCGGCGTACCTGCTGGAGCAGTCGCTCAGCATCGACAACCTCTTCGTGTTCGTCCTCGTGTTCTCGTACTTCGGCCTCCCTCCGTCCTACCAGCCCCGGGTTCTGCTGTGGGGCATCCTGGGCGCCCTCGCCATGCGCGCGGTGTTCATCGCGGCCGGGGTGGCGCTGCTGGCGCGCTTCCACTGGGTCATGTACCCGTTCGCGGGCCTGCTCCTCGTGTCCGCCGTCCGATTCCTGCGATCCGGTGAGACCGCGATCGCCCGGGCCTGCTGCGAGACCGGTCCGCGGTGGGTGAGCCGGATCCTTCCGGTGGTCCCGCGGCTGCACGACGGCAAGTTCCTGGTGCGGGAGAACGGAGCGCTCGTCGCCACGCCGCTGCTCGCGGCGCTCATCGCTATCGAGTCGGCTGATCTCATCTTTGCGCTCGACTCGATACCGGCCGTGCTCGGGATCACGCGCGACCCGTTCCTCGTCTACACGTCCAACATTTTTGCGCTACTGGGCTTGCGTTCGCTGTACTTTCTCGTGGCCGGAGCGCTGGGCCGCCTCAAGTACCTGCGACACGGTCTCGCCCTGATCTTGACGTTTGTCGCCGCACGGATGCTGGTGGGATCGGTGTGGCCGATGCCGGTCTCCATATCCCTCGGCGTGATCGCGGTGGTGTTGGTGGTCACGGTGGTCCTGTCGCTCCGGGCGTCGGGGCGGGAGGCCACGCAGTCGGTGCCCGCACCCGAGCAACGGTAGCCGGATGGCGTCGATCGGACCCGATCGCATCTCGCTCGCGCAGCTCGATGACCTGCTCCGCCGGGGCGAGCGAGTCGTGCTGCTCGACGTCCGGAAAGAGCCTGGGTATCGGGACAGCGCCACCCGCGCCGCGGGTGCCATCCGCGTGCCGCCCGACCGCGCGGCGGAGACCGTGTCGGCGCTCGGACTGCCGCGCGACGCGTGGATCGTTGCCTACTGTACCTGAAGCGACGAAGCGACAAGCGTCCGGGTGACGCGAGAGCTGCAGGCGGCGGGATGGAGCAGGGCGCGGGCGCTGGTTGGGGGCTGGACGGCGTGGCTCATGAGCGGTCGTCCGGTCGAGCCGCGGCCCGATGCTTGATAGGGCTAGCCCGGGGCCGCCGCGACTGCGTAGACCGGATGAAGCTCCCACAGCGCGCGCAACGAAGCGTTGCAACGTCCGTGTTGGCTGGCGCGAGGAGACGCATCGCCCGCCGTTTGCTGCTGATGGTAACCGTCGAAGAAGGCGGTACCGGTGAACTGCAGCCGCAGCGGCGGATGGAGGTCACCGTTGGGACCGAGCTGCGTCGTATCCACGAAGGCAGCGAGTGCTGCACGGGCCCGGGCGTAGACAGCGCCGTACCGCTCCGCTGGGATCTCGACGATGATGCATGAGAGGACCGGGGTGGCCTGGGCTTCGGTCAGCTCGATGTGCCAGTCGCCGTCGGCCTCGTGGAGCCTCAGGCGCCGGACCCAGCCGACGACGGCGAACACGCTGTCCTCGCGCCCCGCCCGCGGGGCGCACTTGTCCTTGCTCGTGAGGCTCAAGGGCGTCCAACTCGTCAGGATCTCGGCGATGTTCGCCGGGGTGGCCGGGCGGGTCTGCAGCGTGGTGTCGACCTTCTCGCTCCAGCGATAATGCGGCTCGGCGCAGGCCTGCCCCGCCCCCGCCGCGGGCACGAGGAGTAGCCAACTCAGGGCGACTAGCACCAGGCGCGTCATCACATCCGAAATCATCCGGCTACCGACCGCGGGCGCAAGCCCCAGGGATACTGGTCGGGCTCAATTCGCACCCGTATCATGGAAACGTCCCAGACATCGAAGGTGCTGTGTCCGACCTTGCTAGTCGCTTGGAAGTTGCCCTGACTGGCCGGTACGCGATCGAGCGCGAGCTCGGCCACGGCGGCACGGCGATTGTCTTCCTGGGGCGAGATCCGAAGCACGAGCGCCTCGTCGCAATCAAGGTTCTGCGACCGGAGCTGGCGATGGCGCTGGGGGCCGAGCGCTTCCTGCGGGAGATCAAGGTCACCGCTCGGCTCAACCACCCCCACATCCTGCCGCTACTCGACTCGGGCGAAGCGGGCGGGTTTCTCTACTACGCAATGCCGTACGTCGAGGGCGAGTCGCTGCGCGACCGGCTCGTCCAGGAGCATCAGCTGCCCGTCGAGGAGGCGTTGCTCATTGCCCGGGAAGTGGCCGACGCGTTGGAATACGCCCACCAGCACGGCGTGGTCCACCGCGACGTCAAACCCGAGAACATCCTGCTCTCGGCCGGGCATGCGGTCGTCGCCGACTTTGGCATCGCGCGCGCGATTCAGGCTGCCGGGGATCAGACCGTGACGCAGACCGGCATACTCCTCGGGACGCCTGCGTACATGAGCCCCGAGCAGGTGGCCGGCGAGTCCGAGCTGGACGGCCGGAGCGACATCTACAGTCTGGGCTGCGTGCTCTACGAAATGTGGGCCGGCGCGCCGCCGTTCGCGGGGTCCTCGGCCCAGGCGGTCATGGCGATGCGTCTCACGCAGCGTCCCTCGGCCGTATCGAGCGTCCGCGACGCCATCCCCCTCTGGGGGAGCCGAGCCGTCGCCAGGGCCCTCGCCCTGGACCCGGCGGATCGCTACACCACCGCCGCGCAGTTCGCCGCCGCACTGATCGCTCCGGAGCCCGGGAGCCCGGCCCCACGCGACGCGTCGATCGAGAAGTCCATCGCCGTGCTCCCATTCACCAACATGAGCTCGGACGCGGAGATCGAGTACTTCGGCGACGGGATTGCGGAAGAGATCATCAACGCACTCGCTCAGCTGCCGGGGCTGCGGGTGGCGGGTCGGTCGTCCGCCTTCTCGTTCAAGGGGAAGCACGAGGATCTGCGCGTCATCGGGGACAAGCTCTCGGTGGCCACGGTGCTCGAGGGCAGCGTGCGGAAGGCAGGAGCGCAGCTCCGGATCACGGCGCAACTCATCAATGTGGCGGACGGCTACCACCTTTGGTCGGAGCGGTTCGACCGCGAGGCCGCGGATGTCTTCGCGATCCAGGAGGAGATCGCCCGGACGATCGTGGGAACGTTGCGCGCGACTCACGCGCGACGCGTATCGCGCGACGAAACTCGCTTGACATTGCGTTTTCTAAATCGCATATTGATCACAAGAAGAAGATGATCTATATCTATGATCTGAAGACGGCATGGGACAATGAACAGCAATTCCAGTACAACTACTTTAAGTACAAGTATTACATCCAAGATGCTGTATATTTCTACTTGGTGGTTGAGTGGAAGAAGAAACAGAAAGGGTTAGAGGATTATGCTGTTGCTTATCCTAGATTCATAGTAGCAGAGAGTAGCAATTATAAGAACCCTCTTGTATATACCACTAATGCTGAAAACTTTGATCAAGGTATGAGAGGGTTTATTATCAGTGGTAGATATTACCCTGGAGTGATCAAGGGTATACAAGACCTGATATGGCATAAAGAAAAGGCAATATGGAACATTAGCAAGGACAACTATGAGAGTAATGGGATAGTAAAGATCAAACCTTTTGATAAAGAATAAAAACAGGATATTATGCTAGAACAAGAGCTAGAGAAAGCTGGAGATATCCAGAAGAAGACATGTACTACTATCTTCCTGTTACCTGGAATAGGACTTAAGAGGCAGAATTTATTGAAACATGGTTTTATATCTGCTTACTTAGATGATAAAGATCATGAAGTACACTATGAGAATGCAGTTTATCTTCTATACAAGCCTTCTCAAGTACAGGAGTTTCAGAAGTTCCTTACCTCTGAGTATAAGAGAACTCCACTCTTGGTAGAGGATTATGACTATCCTGGGGGATATATAGTAACTGTATATAAGTTTCCTGCTGAGTTTATGGAGGAATATGAGCTATTTCTGAGGGGTAAGTATTCGAAGTTCAGGAAGAAGTATATAGAACTGTTCCCTATGAAAGTAGAGATGCTAAACCCTGCTACTCATATGTATACAGAGAAGTTATCTTTGCAGTATCATATCTTTGAGAGAACAGATGCTCTTAGGAAGTATTGGGAGGATAGGCTAGGTTATCGAAGTGGTGAGTTGCCAGAGAATCTGGAATACTGGTCCATCCCAGAGAAGGAGAAAGAAACATTAGATATTAACGCATTATAAATCAATCAATTATGTCAGAAAAACCAACGTATTTAAAGCTAGACTTTGATGGGGTTATATACCCTAGATTTCCACAATCAGTAAAAGCTATCACAGACTGGTTCTGTTCCAGAGAAGATATTATAGAAGGTCTTATAGGCATTGATGGTGGGACACTAAGTAAAGAAGAGGTAGTTGTTATAATGAAACAAGTAGTACCTGTAATCATCCAGAATGATCCTAGGAAACTATATGAATTCTTTGATGATAAGGGATTATATATCTCTATCAATCTATTTGTGGGTGCAGAAGGAGATATAGGATTTAACTATTATGTCTTCAAGTCTCCTCATTCCAATTCTCGTAAAACTAGGATAGAAGCTGAAGAAGGAGGATTTCTTGAGGCATTCAGTGTTCTGGAAGAACAGCTACAAAAAGGAAACAGCAATGGAGAAAGCACTAAGGTATAACACAGATAAACTGAAGTGGTCCTATATGAACTTTGCTTCCTTTGAACCTATGATAAAAGTTCTTATGTATGGAGCTAAGAAGTATGCTCCTCATAATTGGAAAAAGGGACTTGTCAAGGAGGAGATCTTGGAAAGTATGCAGAGACACCTAGCTGCTCTCCTAGATGGAGAAGATAGTGATCCAGAGAGTGGACTACCACATATTGGACATATACAATGCAACGCAATGTTTTACTCCTATTTCACAAAAGGAGGAGATAATGAGGAAACAGAAAGAAGTGTTAATAAGAACAGTTAAGGAGGTATCTGAGTATCAAGAGGTTGCACACTTTACTGATGATAAAGTCAACTTTGAGACAATCGCAGAACTTATCTTTGATGCTACAGGTTGGACTGACAAAGCTACTTTTGGCAAGGTCAGGCAGGTGGAAGCAGTGTTCAGGAGGGGTATAATTGATCTCATTGCAAACTGTAATGGAATAACCCTCTTGGAATGTGCCAAGAAGACATGGAGGGAGCATACTACAGTAATGCACTCACTTAGGAACATCGAAGATAGGTTAGATACAGATATGTATGCTAGGACTACCCTTCGGGAAATCATGGCTTATATCAGAGAAAATTACAAACAGAGGGCTCAATCTTAGGATTGGGCTCCTTTTTTATTTAACTTTGTCTACAATCTATAACTATGGCAAGAAGAGCAGCAACAAGTACCCTGGAAGGGGAAGAAGAAGTTAAAAAGACGCCACTGGAAGTAGAGATGGACAAGATAGAAAAAGACTATGGGAAAGGAACGATTATTACTGCTTCTCAAGGACGAGAGAAAGTTGATGTTATCAGTACTGGCTCAATTAAGCTGGACTTGGCAACAGGGATCGGGGGTGCTCCACAAGGCAAAGTACTCGAACTCATGGGTTGGGAATCCTCTGGTAAGAGTACCATTGCGCAAAACCTCATTGCTAACTGTCAGCGTAAAGGGCTTAAAGCTTTACTTATTGATGGAGAGAATAGTTTTGATGCAACTTATGCTAAAGCTTTGGGGGTTGACGTGGATTCCTTACTTATTGAACAACTCGACGAGGGAGGGGGGGAGAGATGCTACAATGTGGCCGACAGACTTATCAGGACCAAAGGACTTGGTATCGCAATCATCGATTCCCAAACCAGCCTCCTACCGAAAAAGGTCTTGGAAGGAGAAGTCGGAGATTCTGCGATAGGACTACATGCTAGGATGATGAGCCAGTGTGTACCAAAGCTAGTAAATGCTGCTGGTATAGGTAACTGCCTTGTAGTGTTTATATCTCAGTTCAGAGAGAAGATAGGAGTTATGTTTGGCTCGCCAGAGACAACCAATGGAGGAAATGCTCTCAAATTCTACTCTCATATGAGAATTGAGGTAAGGAAAACAGTACTGAGGGAGGGAGCAAAGGGGGAAGGTGGTGAAGCCTATGCTAATGAGACTAGATGTAAAATCATTAAGAACAAGCTGGCAGTTCCCTTTAAGGAAGCTAAATTCAATATCAACTATGGTATTGGAATTGACAACACTAAGGAAATCCTTGATTTAGCTATTGATCTTGGGCTGATAAAAATGGCAGGAAGCTGGTTATCTTGGATAATGAATGGAGAGGAAGTAAAAGTGCAGGGTGAAGATGCTGTATATAATCTGCTCCAAGATAACCTTGAGTTCAGGATAGCTTTAGAAGCTCAGGTAATGGAAAAACTGAAACCGTGAAAAAGAAACCACTAAGGAGAATCTCAACCAAGAAACAGGCTGAGAACAAGGTACAGAGACAGGACAGGTATGATATGCTAGCCTTATTTATGAGGATATGGAAAGATAGGGGTCACTATTGTGCCTCCTGTGGAACCTATCTAGGAAAAGAAGCTAGAACATATATGTTTGACCACCTGCTTGAGAAATCTAAGTACCCAGCTTTAATGATGGATGAAGATAACATCTTCCTCTGTTGCTGGGAATGTCATTCAAAGAAAACTAATGGTCATCCTACTAAGCCGCATCAGGATGCCGTATTAACTTACAAACAAAACATAGGGTTATGAGTGAAAAAACGTTAGGAGAGAGCAGGGTAAGGACATCCTTTAATCCTGCAAATGCTGGTTTGGTGGATCAGATCAAACAGAAAACCGCAGAATTGATTGATTTGGTAAGTAGCATAGATAATACCAGCAATGGAGAATTAGCTAGGGTAAAATTATTAGCTATGACAGAGTATGAATCAGCTGCTCACTGGGCTGTAAAGGCCGCAACCTTTGGCCTATGATACCATTACTTAAAGAACTCTATGAAGAGATAGAGCATGGGGATGAGGAACATAGAAAGTGGCTATGGGACAAACTAGATTCCTTCTCTAGGAGAAAATTCAGAGAACACTACTGTGAAGGACATGAATGGGAGAGACATATTCAGATGGAAGGATTATTTCAGTGCACAAAATGTGGATATATAACAGATGATCCATGTGATTAACAAGATGTATTCTAAGGCCCAAAAGAATATACCATGGGTTCCTTATAATAAAGATACTTTTAACTTAGACTACTTAAAATCAAAGAAAATGAGCGACAAACAGAGATTATTCCAGTATGCAGTAATACTGCACAAGTACACACAAACAGAGACCAACAACGGGAAAATGTATGATGGTGCAGAAATCATAGTAGATCCCACCTTTGTTATGGCAGCTAGCGAAAAAGAAGTAGTGTTCAAGGCTACTAGAAAGGTGCCTGAGGATAAAGCAGGTGATCCTGATAACGTGGAAATCATAGTGCGCCCTTTTTAGTAGCTCCAGGACTATATCAGCAACTACCTAGTCAGTCTATTGTACAGAGAAATAACTATAAAAGCCCAGAACCTAAGTTCAGGTCATCTCAGAGATCAATAGTAGGTAGTAGTGCTGGAGCAGAAGGCTTAGCATCACAGTCTCAGTATTTTAATATGGTAGGTGATATATTGGATAATATGTATCCACCACCTACTATCATGTCAAACAGTTACACATTATCAAGTGCATTAAACAACAAGTTATGAGTTCAAAATTGTTCTATTACAAGAGAGAAGTAAAGAGAAAACTGAAGGATCAGGAAGTGGTTGATACTTTCTGGGACTGTTTTAA
>Ga0137415_10002868_pt1 | contig 17084 bp, 16 predicted proteins | sample CZODoug3_1_1_16f_FD_183082 | JGI IMG/M metagenome (GOLD analysis project Ga0137415, IMG submission 183082) | Vadose zone soil fungal communities from Angelo Coast Range Reserve, California, USA - CZODoug3_1_1_16fungal (Hybrid Assembly) | ecosystem: Environmental > Terrestrial > Soil > Vadose...
AGTACATTCGGCATCCCGAATCCAAGAGCCTTGCGCCTTATAGGACACCATGCAAGGGCGACACCTGTGGTCTGCTAGGGCGCTATCCGGTAACAGCTTCCGGTTTTCATCTGATCGGCAAGGAAACGGAACGCGGCTGGGAGCAGAGCGAAGACATCAGTACCTTATTGCCGTCGCTGATGCGTTATCAGACAAGCGGTGTCGCAGGGGAACAGCTGAGAACACGGTTGCTGCATATCCCGTTGGACGTTCTGGAGCGCGAAACGGGCCTAAGCCGACACACGATCCTGCGGGCGCGCATGCGGAAGCGGGTGCACCCGAGATCGTGGCGACTACTCAAGATCGCAGTTAGCCAGATGCCAATTCGGAAATAATGACTTCGTACACAAGTCCATTTAACTCATACATGGACTGGTGCACTACAATCTGCCATCCAAAGAAGCCCACCTCAACTCTATGGGATCTGCGATAGAGCTCCATCCCAAAGCACATGGACCGGCCCGACGGTTGGCGGCGCAGGAAACAGGAACTCCGTGTTCCCCTTTGATGATAAAGACCTGAGTGCTAGATTCCTCACGCAGGAGCGTGCCGTCGACCGGGACACCCGGAATGCCCGCGGCAGCACCGTTCCAGAGTTGGAAGATGGGCTTGCCGGTAAAAAGATCGAAGTCCGTGCCTCCCACCCTTCGAGAACCGCGAAGGGTGGGCAACCACAGAAGGTGGTTGGTTCCGACGGTGGGAAAAGTGTGTCAGCTCCAGAGAACGTTCCTCACGAAAAAGCCACCACTACGGATTTACAAGGTATCCGGAAATGGTAGCGTCCGCGATGGCGCTTCCCGTGAGATCGCTACGAGTGACAATGAGGGTTGGAGCAGAATCAGTGTAGACCCGCATCAACTCGCTCGCGGTGAACGCGTCCGTTGGGCCCGTGATGAGAGGAAAAGTCCCTTGAGGCTGCAATACCACCCAGTTTAATCCCCCTCCTCCAGGCGCTGAGCTAGTGAACCCCGCAATGAATTTTTGGCCGCTCGGTCCGGTTGTGTACACCGAGATGTGCTCGATAACAAACCGCTTCCCTGCGGGCATGTTGAACGTTGCCTGGTTCTGCTGAGTGCCAGGGTCGATGTTGAAAACCACACGGTCTTCAAAAGGGGTGGTTGCGTCGTTAACGTTATGGACCTGCACGGGACTTGTGGCCAAGTTGACAGTTGGCGTCCCCCGAACGGAAACTACAGCGGTGCCTACGACAGCAGTCGGCACGGGATTACCGGCGTTGTTCACAACGGTAACGGGCACAGAAGGAGTCGGGGCCTGAGCAGGCACAGGAGTGCTGGTCAGGAAACCCGCGCCTACGGCAAGCACGCTTAAGCTCAGAGCGATCAAAAGCATTTTGATGATTCTTTTCATAGTCGTTTTCTCTGAAAACGGATTTGTGGGGCCCGAAAGAGCCTGGCTGCAGACATGAAGAGGGGAACGAACCACCGTCTGCATTACCGATCAAGTTGTAATCGCGGAGAAATTGGCCGAGGACGACTGGAAACCCAAAGACTGGCCCGAATGTGGCGTGATTTTGGGCCTGAGGCTTTCGTTTGTCAAGGGGAAACTGTCACGAAGAATTCGTGTGCGGGTCTTCGCGCAGTTGATCCGTTCCCGGCAGAATGTTTCTCGTCGATCAACGGAGCGTACATCGGCGCTCATCAATGTAACAGAGCACCAGCGACGCCCACGCCACCAAGTAGTATTAACCTAACTTAACTAAACTAGTTACGATTATTTACCATCTCGATAAGTGCATATTACCTTCCGTCATGTTCTCACCGCGTCAAACTGCGTCAGGGGTTAGAACACGACGGGAGAAAATATGAACCCCCAAGACATTGTGTTTACCGGTTGGTTAGCCACAAGAGTAAGATTTATGCGTGTCGATGTTTGCGAAAGAAGACCATGAGGGGATGGAGACGCACCCCTCGGGCAGAGCTGCGGAGCATCGTGCCGGGGGGGCACTTTGATGGATGTGCGTGTGAAGCGCCGAAGTTTCACTAGCTGGCGATCTTCTATGCCAAAGATCAGCCAGCCGCCCACCCTAATGCCTGGATGGTCTAAATCGCCGCCGTTTATTACGACCAGAGGTAGGTTCTTTATTGCAAGAAGTGCTGTATCAATTTCATGATTCTGGGAGCCGATACTTGCATCTGTCGTGACACGGAGACAAGGCCAATATCGGGTTGACGCTTGATCGAATACCATTTCCGGAGTTTGGCAAAATGGTGCGTCCATTCCTGAAAGAACGCAGATTGTCTGTTTCCGTGTGTGAAGTCGTCAACAACGGGTTGGCTGACGCCGTGCTGCCAGGTTCAAAGTGTCGCTCTTTGATCGGCCCGAATTTACGAGATCAACATGGATGATGCGGTTCTGATGTGGTCTTCCTTTTATCATCTAATGTTTCGTAATCCTGAAATCAAGGTGATGAAAAGCGGGAAAATACGGTGGGTGCTGCGGCGAGTCCGCGACGCATTTGCGGGGGACGGCATCCGCTCTGACTTTACGTATGCCAAACCAACCAAAAATGAGAGGGGGTATCGTTGGGTAGACATAGAAGAGCATGAAATCGACCCTTCCGATATCGACTGAAAGGCTTTCACGATGGGCGCGGAGGACGAACTCAAACACCATCCTCCGCGCCCGACGGGGTGAAAGGGTGCGCCCAAGATCGCTCCGGCGTCTCTGGATGATAGCAGGTGCAGTTTCCGTTGAGGCACCGTGACCCAGCTTGTTGCTACGACCGGTCGAGGCTAACCAGAATGGGACCAAGAACGTAAGCAACAACAAACTCCACAAATAAATCAAGGCGTCCATGGTCCGACTGTACGAACGGCTGTGCGAAGCCTCGCTCAATCCCCAGAATCTGCAGGCGGGGTGATCTTGACCACCTGCCCGAGGCCAACGGGCGGCGGACCGAAGCCGACGTTAGAGACGTAGAGATTGCCGTCCTGGCCGAAGGTCATCGCGGTCGGGAGGAAGAGACCAGTGGCGATTTCGGTCACTTGGTTCTTGCCGTCGATGCGTACAACCTTGCCGGTGCCTGGTGTGGGCATCGGATTTCCGGTTGTGTTTTCCAGCACGTAAAGCCTGCCCTTGCGGTCGAAGGCCAATCCGAGCACGGTTGTGAAATCGATAGCTACGCAGGTGATTCGGCCAGAGCGCGTGATCTTCAGAATCTTCGAGGAGTCCTTGATAGGGAAGGTATCGAGGTTCCCGACGTAGAAGCTGTCATCCCGGTAAGCGATGGCCGTCGGAACGATGTGGCCTTCGACCCCGGAAATGTCGGCGATTCGCCGGATGCGTCCGCCGGGCGTGATGACGTCGAGTTCGCCGTGGTTGGGTTCGACGGCGTAGAAAGCTCCGTCGACGGCGACCATGCTGTACCAGGTGCCATCCGGCTCGAAGTCGTCGGGTTCCGGGTTCGCGGTCGGATGAGCCTTCTGGAACGCACTCAGATCTGCGATCTGGGTCCAGGTGCCGTCGCCATTGATGCGAACGATGCCATTGCTAGTGCCGGCCAAGCCATGGGAGCATCCGGCACCGGCGAGCAATCCGTAGAGCCTGCCGTGCAGGAAGGCGACGTCAGCGACACCGCTAACCAGATTGCCGAAGGCGTCGCTGGTCTGGCTGGAGGGGAGCTTGTCGGCGACAGTGGTCACGACACCATTGTGGTCCACCTTCGAAATCCTTGCCGTGAAATCGCCAGTATACGGTCCGGGACCGGCGGGCAGTCCGACGGCCTGATCACATAGTCCGATGGTCGAAAGCGCACCGCCAGAGCCGCCTTCGGCGACGTAGAGATAGCCGTCTGGTCCGAACTTAAGCCCACGGGGATTGTTGAAGCCGGTGGCAAATACAGACACGTTTGAAGATTGCGCGAACAGCGCCTGCGTTAGACATACGGATGCAATGCTGAATAGAAGGCAAAACTTCGCCACACCCCACTTGTTGCGCATAACTGTTCCTTTCGAATATGAAAAAAAACTAGGTTGGCGGACGCCGGGTAGCCAACTCTCAGGAACTCGGAAAGACAACGTTTGCGTCACTTCCGCCAGCCGGCGATTGGGGCGGACTATCCCCAAAAAAGTCCCTTGCTGGCAATGCAATCCGCCTCGCCCGGAGAGCATTTAGAGGTCGCCGCGTAAGCCCCTGTAAGGATTCGTGTTAGGGGACCACAGCAGCCGAAGCTTCTCTCCTCCCCAGGCCGCAATGTTGGATTTTTTTGACGCTCTGGTACCATGGGCGCACCTCGGGCGATGCCTATCGCCCTTTCCCCCGGGCATCGTGCGCTCATGGGCCGCCAATTTTCAGTTGCTCAACAAATTCGTTTTGGACCCTATGCGGCCGATCTGCGTTCTGGCGAACTCTACAAATCGGACATCAAGCTGAAGTTGCGCGAGCAGTCGTTCCAGGTGCTCACCATGCTTCTGGAACATCCGGGAGAGGTGGTGAGCCGCGAGCAACTGCGGCAGAGGCTATGGCCGCAAGAGACGTTCGTCGATTTTGACCACGGGTTGAACGCGGCAGTGGAGAGACTTCGGCGCTGTCTCAACGATTCGGCGGCCTGTCCCACCTTCATCGAAACACTGCCCCGGCGCGGCTATCGGTTTATCGGCAAGCTCGACTGTGTGGAAGCGGACGTGCCTGTCCAGATCCCGAACGAGGGACTGGATGCTACGGGACAACATCGCCGGCGCACGATCTTTCTGGTTTCGACAGGTGTGTTGGCGACGCTGCTGCTCCTTTTCTTCCTCGGTGCGCGCGGGTGGAAGCGGTTACCCGGTGCAACGAAGCAGTTCCCGCATCGGACCATGCTGGCCGTGCTGCCTTTCCAGAATCTCAGTGGAGACGCTTCGCAGGACTACTTCAGTGACGGCTTGACGGAAGAGATGATCACGCAACTGGGGGAGTTGAATGGGGATCAGTTGGGCGTGATCGCACGCACATCTTCCATGATGTACAAACACACGACTAAGGATGTCGGCCAGATCGGACGTGAACTGGGCGTCGATTACGTGCTTGAGAACAGTGTGCGCCGCGACGGCGGGCAGGTGCGAATTACGGTGCAGCTCATCCGTGTAGAGAATCAAATGCATATCTGGGCTAACAGTTATGATCGGGAAGTGAGGCACTCGATTGCCGTGCAGGAGGAGGTGGCGAGAGCAGTGGCGCAGCAGATTAAGGTCAAACTCGCGTTTACAGAGGCGGGTCACACTCCCGGTCCGCGCCCGCTTAATCCGGGAGCGAACGAGGCGTACCTACGGGGCCGATATTTTTGGAACCAATTCACGGAAAAGGGATTCAGTAAAGCCATTTTATACTTTGATCGGGCCATCGCAGGAGATCCCACCTTCGCTTCCGCGTACTCCGGCCTTTCGGATTCTTACGCCTTTCTCGTAATCACGAATGTGATACCACCTAGCGACGGATGGCCCAGAGCGCGAGACGCCGCTCAAAGGGCGGTCGAACTGGACGGCGGTCTTTCCGACGGTCGTCTTTCTTTGGCTCATTTGAGAATGCACATGTGGGACTGGAAAGAGTCCGATTCGGAGTTCAAGAAGGCCATTGCTCTGAACCCCAGTAACGCCACGGCACACCGGTGGTATGCGGCGTATTTGGCCTCTCTCGGAAAACATCAGGAAGCCTTGGACGAGATCACACAGGCGCACCAATTGGATCCGCTCTCGCTAGCCAACAGTGCCGAAGTCGTGCGAACGCTCTATTACGGGCGGCAGTACGAGCAAGCGGTGGAAGAGGCGCGCAAAGCGGAAGTACTCGACACCGAATTTCCCAGAACGCATTTTTGGCTGGGACGTGTGTACGAGCAGATGGGCAAGTATTCCGAGGCGATTGCCGAGGCGGAGCGGGTGGGACCCTCGCCGGTTTCGACTTTGAGGCTGACAGAGATGGCATACGCACATGCGAAGGCGGGAAAAAGTGCCGAAGCGCGCGTGTTCCTCAGAAAGCTGGAAGAGCGCTCGAAGCGGGGTTATGTTCCAGCCTATGATTTGGCCGTGATCCACCTTGCCCTCGGAGAAAAAGAAGCCGCGTTACGATGGCTGCAAAGAGCCTACGACGAGCATGATTGGGCACTGGTGGTGCTGGCGGTCGAACCTCGTCTCGATCCGTTGCGCTCTGATCCGCGCTTCCAGGGGCTGGTGCGCAAAGTGGGCCTCCAGCCGTAGGTTGGGAGCGAGTCTGTTCTGCCACCATAGGGGTTAATCGACATTCCAGCTTTGAGCGGGAACCAGAGCAAGGGGTGCATATTCCATCCCGTTGTGTTCTCACCCCGTCAAACTGCGTCAGGGGTATTACCGTTCGGGAAAAATTCGGCTATACCACCCTCGGGGTTGGAATGGGGCCAGGCCAGGGCTCGCACACGGCCGACCACGATGAGCGGAGAAGGTTGGTTCAGTCGTGCCAACCGTCAGACCCTCACATTGCCAAGAGAGCCAAAGAAGAGTAAGCTTCCCGCTACGTCAAGAGGGTGATAACCCCAGCCTAGCTGCTAGCCCACCCGGGAAACCTAGACTTCCGGACAGGGACGATTGGTAACCACAGTAGGTGGATGGCGTGCAAAAGATCTTTCTCGTGTCCGTGTTTCTCTTTTCTGTGGTTCTCTCCAGCAGCCTGCCCGCTCACGGCTGCGGCGACAAGCTGCTGGTTTTGGGTCGCAGCCTGCGCTTTCAGACCATCTCCGGCACTCGCCCCGCGGGCATTCTGGCCTATGCGCGCCCTGGCACTCACAGCGCGGAGGCAATCACTGATCCGAAGTTTCAGTCGGCTTTCAAGAAAGCCGGCTATCAATTTCGTGTAGTTCGCGACGCTGAGGAAGTTGATGTCGCCTTGCGATCCGGCAAGTACGACCTGGTTTTGGCCGATATTGAAGACGTTGCCGCGGTGGAAGCGGCGATACAGTCGAACTCCGGCACGCCCGTGCTGCTCCCCGTACTGTACGAGCCGACAAAGCCGGATCTCACCGCGGCGGAGCGGCGTTACCGATATGTCCTCAAAGTGCAGCACAAGGGCGGCACCAATCTTTCCGTGATTGAGCGAGCCTTGGAGACGAAACTGGAAGCGGAAGCGAAACTCAAACGGGACCATCGCAAGGCCGGCGGCGCTCTGTAACGAGCGTCGCGAAAGGCTTGACATGTGTGCCACGCGTCTTCTGCTTGTTCTATCTTCCCTTTTGCTGGTTGGAGCACCTGCCTTCTGCCAGGCTTGGGTGCCTCCCAAAGGTGAGGGCGAAATGGCCCTGAGCTACCAGAACCTGTTCACGAAAGATCACTTCAATGGCGACGGCTCACGCCACGACTATGGGCACATCCGTCTTTTCGGGATGATTCAGGAGTTCGACTATGGCGTTACCGACAAGGTGGCGGTCAGCCTGAGCGTCCCCTACGGCTTTGGAAAATACCAAGGCCCGTACCCGCACCAACTCCCGATTGACAACGGAGACTACCACGGCGCTCTCCAGGATCTGCACGTCGGGGTCCGGTACAACCTGCGCACTCGTCCGTTCATGTTCACTCCGTTTCTAGCTGTTGCTTTTCCGAGCCACCACTACGAACATTTCGCACACTCGGCCGTGGGGACCGATTTGTGGGAGGTCCAAATAGGAATGAATGCGGGAAGGCGCTTGGCCCCAGTACTGCCCAACGCCTATGTTCAGCTGCGTTACTCTTACGCTATCCTGCAACGCGTGCTCGGGATTGGCGTTAATCGCAGCCGGATGGAGACTCAATTCGGCTATTTCCTGAATCGGCGGCTGTCCCTGCAAGCGATCGCGGCCTCTCAAATTACACATGGCGGGCTTGACTTCCCGCACGACTTTCCGTCCAGTTCGCCAACGGACGCACTCTGGCGCCATCACGATCAGATCTCTACCATCAATTTCCTGAACGTGGGAGGCGGGGTCACATTCGCACTCACCAATTCCTGGCAGGTGTACTCGTCCCTGCTGACCAGCGTGTGGGGGCAGAATGGACACGCGCTACGCACCGGGGTGAGCTTCGGCATGAGCTGGAGCTTCCGGACTCCTTGGGCGCGGCCACGAGTTCAGGCGGCAGTGGAGTCGCAACCAACTGAAATTGCCGAGTGGCGCGAGAAATTAATCCCCCCCACCCAGCAAGCCTGCCACTGATTGGCGGGCGGCGCTTTCCTTCAGTCCGTTCGGTTCGCCGATGCGTGCGCCAACGAGCCGACCACGCCGCCCATAGACGGAATCATCGATAAACAGAAAAGCACCCGCCGTCTGAAGACGGGTGCCACTCTGTCTGCACGAGTGCGAGCACGGTCTGGAAATAGCGCAACGAGGGAGTTCCAACCCTGCCGGGGCACCAGTGAAATACCTATTCGGTGCCGAGCTTGGTCACTACTCCGGCAAACTTGCCATCGACCAAGCCAGCCGGGTCCTTAGATCCGACCAAGCTCGTGCGCAACCTCTGGCCCGGACTGGCAAGTCGCACCGAATTCCCCTCCACCGCTGTGAATCTGTCACTCCAGGTCACTTTGTGAAAGAAATTCACAAAGAAATACTGCACGGCGTCGGTTGCGTCAAAAATCACTTGATGGCGCCATGTAGTCTTCATGATCGGAATGCCACTGCGAAAGGAATCCGGGTTGGGGGTGGTGAGATCGCCCGCTGGGTTTTCGTTGTAATAAACGGTTGTGGTCCCCTGCCGGGTGACGATACGCAGGTTGCCGTGGACGGTCAGACTGAGCCTGACCGAGTCGTTATAGAAGGTGTAACGAGCGGTTGTTTCGTCCTTGACCGTACTCGAAGCAAAGATCTGGCTGTCAGTCAACCCGGTGATGTGGCTCAGGTACCCGTATTGCACCGAGGTCGCTGGTAGTCCGGGGCCCGCGGGTGGCGCGTTCTTCACCTGGCCCACGAACTCGAAGGCCAGATCGTCTGCCCGCCAAAGGGATGACACAGTCTGAGCAAACGTACTCAGGCTCAGAGTGCACAGCAGGGTCAACACCGCTACGATCCACAATTGTTGTTTCGCACGCATTTCGAAACCTTCTCTCTCCTGGGAGCTGATCTCCAGGTGTCAGCGTGCCCCGGTTTATTCCGAATAGCCGCGCGCGAACAAGGACGTGCGGGTGAAGATAGAGTGAATTCTGAGTGGCGGAGCGCAACTCGTTGAAAACGTTGAGTATTTCGCAAGCCGCAGCGCGGGAGTATAGTTACGACTTTTGCAGCCAAACACCATGGCGGGACCGGTGCTCAAATTCGAGAATCTGGAATTGGACCTTGGCTCCTACCAGTTGCGACGCGACGGGAGGGTTCTCAAGCTTGAAAAAATCCCGATGGAGCTGCTCATCCTACTGGCCAGCAAGAGGGGCCAGTTGGTCAGCCGAGAGGAAATCAGCGACCGGCTCTGGGGCAAGGACGTCTTCGTGGACTCGGAGCACGGAGTCAATACCGCCATCCGCAAGATCCGCAACGTTCTGATCGATGATCCCGATCAACCCAGGTATATCGAAACCGTAATTGGAAAGGGCTACCGCTTTGTAGCCACCGTAAGCGCCCCGCCCGAGGACAAACCTCTTCCTGAGGTTGCGCCAGAACCCGCCTTCCGCTTCAGGCAGCTGATGATGGTCGGGGCCTGTGCTCTGGTTGCGCTCATAGCAGGGTATTTGATGGTTCGCCGCGTCTGGCCGACGGGTGGCCGGACCATGCTTGCGGTGCTGCCGTTTCAAAACCTTAGTGGAGACTCGGAGCAGGACTACTTCAGTGACGGGATGACCGAGGAGATGATCACCCAGCTGGGTCGCCTGGATCCCCAGCGGCTGGGAGTAATTGCGCGCACTTCGGCCATGAGCTACAAGCATTCGACCAAGGGGATTGACCAGATCGGCCGTGAACTGGGCGTCAGCTACGTCCTCGAAGGCAGCGCGCGTCGCGAGGGCGACCGCGTGCGCATCACCGCACAACTCATCCAGGTCCGGGATCAGAGCCACGTATGGGCTGCCGAGTACGATCGTGAGCTGCAAAGCGTCCTGGGAATTCAGACCGAGGTAGCCAGTGCCATTGGCGATGAAGTCCGCCTTAAACTCACGCCGGCGCAGCGGGCTCACCGCGCAAACCTGCGGGTCGTCAATCCCGAGGCTTATGAGGCCTATCTCAAAGGCCGTTACTTCATGGAGAAGTGGACGGAGGAAGGGACCAGGGTGGGGCGCGAGTATTTCCAGCAGGCGCTTCAGAAGGACCCAAACTACTCCCTAGCATACGCCGGACTGGCCGACTCCTATGTTTGGGGTCGCGCTGGACTGCCCCCGGGAGAAGCAGTCGAGCGGGCAAAGAAGGCGGCGACCAAAGCCTTGCAACTCGATGACACGCTGGGCGAACCGCACGCTGCGCTCGCACAGATCAAGTTCACGCAGGACTGGGATTGGGCTGGGGCAGAATCTGAATTCAAGCGCGCCATCGAGCTAAACCCCAACGACACCAATGCGCTCCACATGTACTCGCACTACTTGCTCTCGATGGGGCGAATCGACGAGTCGTACGCCGTTAGCACGCGGGCTCTCCAGCACGATCCTGTCTCCCCGACCATGCAGCTTCACCTCGGGTTCCACTACTTGACCGCTCGTCACTATGAGGTTGCCATCGCGCAATATCAGAAAATTCTGGAGAAGGATCCCAGCTATCCCGATGCCCACAACCAGCTCGCTGTGGCCTACCGGCAAAAAGGAATGCCTGAACAGTCCGTTGCGGAGTATCTGCAGGAGCAGACATTGCTGGGCGCGACTCCAGATCAGATTGCGGCCCTGAAGGAAGCGTATGCAAGATCGGGGATGAGAGGCTTCTGGCTGACAGTGCTGGAGTTTACAGAGCCGTCGGAGCAGAGCGGCATCTCGCCCTATCAAATCGCTTCTTACTACTCGATCCTCGACAAGAAGGATGAGTCTTTTGAATGGTTGAAAAAAGCGTATGAAGCGCATGACGGTGGCCTGGTCGCTATCAAAACCGATTCGGATTTCGATAATCTTCATTCCGATCCGAGGTTTGCAGAGCTCCTCCACCGCATGAACCTACCCGGGTATTAGTCACACGCTGTCCGTAACGATCCGACCGAAGCCACTTCCAAACATTTACAAGACTTAAAGATCTGGGCAAGTAGAGAACGAGGGGCGCAAAATTGCGATGCATGTTGGCGAAATCAGCAAATGGCTCAAGATTGGCGGCCCCTGCATCAGACGACCTACCTTTTGAAGGTCATTGAAAGTTTGCGTCCCCCTCGAAAACGAGCTGCTGGCCGTGAGCCGCGATATGGTTCGGACCCCGCTATTTTCAGTTGCTAAGAACAGTGTTCTGGGGACGAGCATGATGCCACGAGCGAGAGTCAGGAATACCCATGTTGCGCCCTTTCCAATTTTTCTACCGACTCCTCCAATCGGGCTCGCGTGGCGTGGCGCGGGGAATGTGTGAGTGGGCCAGCGGGGGGCGGGTGAATAGTTTGATAGGAAAGGGCACCGGGCATCACTTGCCAAAACGTGCCTCGGCATCTTGCAACCCTGTATCATCAGGGAAAATGCGCCTGCCTTTGCGCAGAATAGATCGAGCAGACTTCATATCTCCAAGGACAACGTACACACCTGCGAGGGACCTGAAAATCGTTGCATCAGCATCTGGAAAGAAACGCACCACCCACTCGAAATGTTGGCGCGCTAGAGAGAATCGATCGGTTTGACGATACAGTTCCCCAAGCTCGAGGTGGCAAGCGTAGCTGTAAGGGTCCTTTAGCGTTCCTTTGAGCAAAACTGGTTCGGCCTCCGCGAGATTGGGTATCTTCATCCATAGAGCTCCCAATCGGCAGTATTCCGACGCGGGTGCATCTGGCATTAGGGACATCCGCTTCAACTGTGCGCTCAGGGCGACCTGAAAATCCTTTCGATCTGCTGCAAACTGCATTTCATCGTCGAGCGCAGGCACGAATCCAGGGTGACGCTTGAGAATCTGGGAAACGTGTAATTGGGCAAGAAAATCATCTCCGCTCCGGTGTTCGGCGACCGCCAGCCAGTGCTTGACTTGGGGAGAGCTTGGATCTGCTTTAAGAGCCTCCTCAAGATAGGACTTGGCATTCGGCAGCATGCCTTGCATCAGCGCAAAGCGGCCTTTAGCAAGGTAACTCTGAGCGGACCTCGGTTGAGATTCTAGAGCTCCGACAAAGCTTTTCGCATTAGCCGTGTCATTGAGATCAAGCGCAGTGACCGAGCCTGCCTGCAGAGCACGGGGGACTTCTAAGGGTCCCAGATTCGCTGGCAGTGGGCCCGTCCGAAGCTGAGTAATCAATTCTTCATTGGCGTCGGACAGGCCATGCATCAGCATGGTTTGCGGGGCGTGGTATTCGAGCAGAGTGCGGTCGTCAGTGTTTAAGGCGCTCCCCTCGCCCAGTTTTCGGACCGCTGCATCATCTAGCAAGTAGTAGGCGACGAGTCCCTCGGGCTCGCGGACGTCGATGGACCCAAAGTCCTTACGCAGAGCTTGGTTTTCCCAGAGCGAGCGGAGCCGACTAAACTCGAAAGGAACTGCGTTCATGCGTCCCAGGAGTAGAAGGTCAGTCTCCTCGCCACGCCAGAGGGTGACTTCGGCGAAGTGCGGGGCAAAAGTCGCCATGATCATGCTGAGATCTGCCGGTTCCAGTGAGTATGACTGCAACCACTGGACAAATATTCCGCCTGGCGCGAGCCGCTGACGAGCGGCGGCGTAATACTCATCCGTGAACAGCGTGGCGATTCCTGCGATCCAAGGATTGGAGGGCTCAGAAATGATTAGGTCGTATTTCTCACGCGAAGTTAGCAGGAAGTTTCGCGCGTCATCGAAAATGACGTGAACCCGCGGATCACTCAGGACGCCTCGGTTGAGATCCTCCAGGTATGGTGCCGCACGTATTACGGCAGGCTCAATCTCAACGCAATCAATTTCCTCAACGTCTGGGTAACGGGCCACTGCCGACGCCGTCATTCCGCCGCCGAAGCCGACGATGAGAACTCGCCGGGGCATAGTGTGAAACACGGCTCCCAAATGACCCAGCAGAAGCTGCGTTCGGGCGTCGCCGGTGGAGGCATCCACTTTACCGTTGATGCGGAGGGACACGTTGGCATCGGTGCGGACAACCGCAATCGAGTCATTCACGCCGTCTTCCGCAAAAACCAAATCGGTTGTCGCGGCGACTTCGCCAAATGTGAGACGGCCCTGGTGAGAGTTCCCATAAAGTACTGCAGATAAGGACAAGAGCGACTGATTGTGAAAGAAAGAGGACGAGCCGACGACCACGGCGAGCAGCAAGCAGACAAAGTCTATCGCCAGAGGCAGGAGACGGCGCTGCGGTGAGCGTAGGTCAAGCACCAAAGCGAGCAGGAGATTCACTGCAGCGGCAACGGCAATCACTCGAAAACTTCCCAACCAAGGAACCAGCCAGAAACCGGTTATTAGCGACCCAACGATGGCGCCAACCGTGTTTGCGGCGTAAGCCTGACCTACGGTCACGGAGGTCCCAGTTCGAGCTCCGTCGCCCCGACTAAGCAAGACGACGACCATTGGAAAATTGAAACCGAAAACTATGGCTGCCGGGAGCACGGTCAAGGCGCTTACAACAAATTGTGCCAGAATCAGTCCACCAAAAGTCTGATCGGTCCCTCGTAGTAGCGCCGGAACGAAGGCCACAATCCGATGAAAGAAGACCATGGAAGAGAGTGCAGCTATCCCGATCCCGATCTGCGTCTGAGAGAACGTAGTAATCGAGAGTTCTCCGGAGCTTGCAAAGTAGCGATGGAAGAATGCGCTGCCAATCACGATGCCCACAAGAAACGCTACGAGCATCAGCGTGAACGCGTAGGTGGAGCTACCAATCGTGACCGCCAGAAGCCGCGTCCACGCAATCTCGTAGGCAAAGGCGGTACAGCCGACGACAGCAAACAGAAAAAGCAGGAAGCGAGGTGTGGCTCGTTGCGGAGTGTGACTATCGGACGTCACTTTTGCCGGCAATTCCTTAGTGCCTGGCGTGCTACGGATCTCCTTCGCGATCTGGAGTGCGATCAAGCCCGCGAGGATATTCATAGCGACAGCGCACGAGATGGTGAAACGCAAGCCCCACGTGGGAAGCAAGATAAATCCCGAAATCAAAGTCCCTAGAACCGCTCCTAGAGTATTGACCCAGTACAGCTGACTGACGCGCCCACCCAATTCGCCAGACTTCTGTGTGAGGCCGCGAACCAGGATAGGGAGCGTGCCTCCCATCAAGAAGGTCGGAATGAACAGCACTACGGCCACGCCAAGAAACCTCAGCGTGAACAGAAAGGGCGGCAAGCCGTTAACGGTCGGATACACCATTACGTAGAGTGAACGCACTGCGGCAAGACCAGCCAGCGACAGCGCTCCCGTCGCCGCAACGAGAAATTCAATCCGCGCATACAGAGCAATAGGTTCGGTGTGGCTGTCGCCCCAGCGGCCGAGATAATCACTCCCAATAGCAAGGCCAGCCATGAAGACGGCAAGCACGACTGCGGTCGCATAGACGGTGTGCCCAAAGATTAACCCTAGGGCTTTCGCCCAAGCCACTTGGTAAACAAGACCCGCTGCTCCCGACAAAAAGAAGCATCCCAGAATGCCAAAATGTCTGTCGCGTGGAACGGACCCTTTTCTCATTGGCGAGGAAGAAGCTAGATGGCTAATGGAGAATATCAAGACTCAATAGGAGAATGGCAAATGTTATGGCTCCTGCGTGGCAATCCTTGCACCTGTGCCTGGCTCTCCATAGAGTCTCTGTTTAGTGTGCTGGGATGATCGGTAGGATAAGACGAGAGGGATACTCCAGACCATGCCTCACCGTCTGCTTCGCGGAGAGGACGTTCATTTCCGATGCGATTCTGTTCCCGGTATTTGGATTGCGATCGAAGCGTGGGAAATTGCTGCTTGAAACCTCCAGCCTTATTCGATGTCCCTTGAAGAACACCATGCTGGTTGGCCAAAGCTCGATGCGGATTTCATGCACTTCCTCGACGGCTGACAGACCTTAGTGTTTGCCGATAGGTGCGCCCGGTGCGCCTCAATATCCCTTCAGAGATATTGAAAGCGGAGCCGTCTGAGTGAACATCCACCAGCTTGGCAGTGAAATCTGTATTAGGCGCGGTTGTTGAGACATACAGGATCGGCGATACGGGCCCGGTCACCTCCCCATTCTGATTCAAAGATGGGGTTGTGTACACAGGCACATCCTGCCGACCGTCGATGTCATTTTGACGCTCGATGCCTGCTGCTCCGCCGATCATGGCTCCGCCAGCAGTGAGCACCGGATGCAGAGGATCGTATGTATAAAAATCGGCTGGTTCCTTTTCGGTGGGCGCAATGGCATTCAGTGTTCCGTCTCCAGCAGCAGTGTTCGCCGCCCGCGTGCTGGTCAAGAAATATCGGGTGTATTGTGTTCTGGCCAAGGTGCCATTCCTGCTCGGACCGCCATTCGTTCTTGCCCATCACAAACAGCTTGATTGGGGAACTGGCCGACGATGGGGTCGCCAGCCCTGAGTTCTCATCGAACCACGGGAGACTGACAGCTAAGAGGCAGGCAGATCTTTTCGCGGCGGGCGAAGTGGTGATGGGTTAAGTCGTAGGTGCCGTCGCGCTTCACCGCCATATCGATCAGCCTGCGAAATGCCTCTGCGGAACTTTGTGGCCGCCCCAACAACCACACACTCGGCGATCATGAAATCCCAGACTCCCAGAAGTGAGTTGCAGGTTGGATACTGAGATGTGAAGTCCACGAGCATCTTCGTTTTTCTGATGCGACACTCCGCCCAGCCACCGTAATAGGATTGCATCGCAATCCCGTGCACCTTGTTTCCAAAGCAGATGGACAGGCCGCCTAATCGCTCCTGACAGCACGCACCGCCCCTCTTCCCTGTTCGCTCCTGCTGAAGTATTGCGATTCGCGAGGCGGTATAGGCTGGTCGGATCGTCGGTAAATGCTCCCATAAGTTTTTTGGCCATACGGGTCACCTTGCAAGTCGCCGGACTATCGCCCGCCCGAGGAGACCAACCGCTATCCATTCAAGAGCACTCGTGAGTACCAGCCAAGCGTTAAACATCCAGAACACCAATGAAGATGGGCCGAGGCCCCTATGCCGTACCAGCCTAGCAGCGAACATACCCGGATAGTTCGTGACCACTGCGAGAAAAGGTTTGCCGCTGTAGATCACAAACATCATCCAGACAGCGCCCGCGAGTCCGAGAATGACTATCCATCTCTTCATGCCGCAGCCTCAGTCGTATCTCCTTCCAATAATGTCACCAGTTCTTCCAGACTCCAAACCTCATCCGTTGGTTACACGACTGGCAAAGCCTCCATACCACCGCAAGGACCGTTCACGAGTTTACTGATTTTCTCTTCGCGGATGAACCTGCTCTGCAGTTTTCTCGTGTCTATCGAAACCAGGATGATCGCTCACGGGCTTTTGGAATCGGGGGGTCGCATTCATTTGACCTGTTTCTCGGAGGGCGGATGGGCGTTGCCGTCGACCTGATCACGGCAGACGGATCCAGGGTCCACTTCGTCCACCAACCCCCGAAGGCCGGCCAGCGGGGTGACATCTATCGGGCCGATTGGAGGGCAGACAAACGTTTTGCTGATACCCAGGCCGTATTCTCGAGGGATACATGGCAAATCAAAACGACGGACGGTTGGACTTATTTCTTTCCCTATCGACCGCGGGCCCTGCCGCAATATGTGACCGTTTCTGACGTCCTTCGTGGACCCCGCCCAACGTAAATGTGAAATGGAGCGTGACTCCTTCGGGTCGCTGCTTGTGAGCAGCTACTACAGCCGCCTGAGCAGTACAGAGGATTTCAAGGAAGTTGTGGAGCGCCCCATGACCCGGGAAATGGACCAGGAGGGAAATGGCAAGATGGACTGGTTTTTCAACCAGTTCGTCTACGGAACGTTTCTGCCCGACTATAATCTGGAAGCGAGTTTCACGCCCGCATCGGACGGATTCACGATGAACGCGAAGATTACTCAATCCAGCGTGAATGAAAC
>Ga0137415_10002869_pt1 | contig 17084 bp, 18 predicted proteins | sample CZODoug3_1_1_16f_FD_183082 | JGI IMG/M metagenome (GOLD analysis project Ga0137415, IMG submission 183082) | Vadose zone soil fungal communities from Angelo Coast Range Reserve, California, USA - CZODoug3_1_1_16fungal (Hybrid Assembly) | ecosystem: Environmental > Terrestrial > Soil > Vadose...
CGGGTCAATAGTTATACCCCACCTGCGAGGAGCAGTAGAAATGTTGGAAGAATGCAGGCGGAAGGAAGGACAAACCTAGGGCTGGTAGCTCACGCTACTTTGTAGATTAACCAGTTCTTGTCTTTGAAATTGATCAAACGATAATCTCCCTTCAACTTTCGCCCCTCCAAGAGAACGTGGTACTTCCTTGGCTCCCTGACCTCTAAGACATAGAATCCTTTGTCCCAGACCTCTACCTTGCCAGCACCATACTCGCCTTCTGGAATGGTTCCTTCGAAGCCGTAGTAGCTCAGAGCATGATCCTCAACCTGGACAGCCAGCCGCTTGACTCCCGGCTCCGTCGGGGGACCCTTCGGGACAGCCCAGCTCTTCAAGACCCCATCTAACTCGAGACGGAAATCCCAGTGCAACCGACGGGCATGGTGTTCCTGGACCATGAATCTTAGCTGTGACTTCGATGCTCTTTCCGGACAACTTCGTCTGCCCACTCGATTCATGGGAGCCTCTCTTCCAGCTAACCAGTGGATGGTGATTCAAGAATTATCGTCCGAACAGGTTATTAGGATGATTCTATTGCGATAGAATGTTTCGGGATGAGAAGAATCTGGCTGATTCTGGCAATCCTCGCAATCTTGGTAACGATTGTCGCTAGCTCCGCGTTTCCTCTCTTGACAAGATTGCCACCTTCTATTCCCAAAGCTCACGCTGCAACACGCTCTGTTACCCTCGTGGGCTACGCCGGTTCTGGCTGGAACATGGCCAACCCTTCTATCACCGTAACCCAAGGCGACGTTGTAACAGTAACCCTGTCAAGTGGCGACGGCATTATGCATAGTTTCGTTGTCGACGCGGACAAAGACATGCCATTCTTTTCGTCGACCGGTTGCCCCCCCTTGCCTGACAATGATAAGTGCTCGGGCTCCTTTACAGCCCCTAGTGCTTACCCGGTAACCTATCAGTTTACGGTCGATTTCCCTCCAGGTACGTACGTTTACTATTGCAGCTTTCATCCAACCACGATGGTCGGCAATTTCATAGTTCAACCTCAGCCGGGACCTGATTTCGGCGTTTCTTCCAACCTCTCGTCACTAACCATACTTCAGGGCTCGAAGACTAACTCGACCATCGCAGTGACTAGCCTCAACAATTTCGCGGGCTCGGTTACCTTGTCATCGTCACCATCATCGCCGTCCGGCCTCACGACAAGCAGCTTCAGTGTCAATCCGGTTACGGTTTCAGCAGGTGGAACAGCAAAGTCAAACTTCACAATCTCAGTACCCGCGGGTACATCCCCAGGCTCTTACAGCCTCACTTTGACGGGCTCAAACACGACAACATCTCGTAATACTATCGTGAGCGTTGCCGTGATCGCTTCTGACTTCACCATTATCTCCAGCCCGTCATCGCTCAATATTCCTCAAGGGTCATCTGGCACGACCACCATTACTCTGACTAGCCTTAACGGGTTCTCTGGGACCGTGTCTTTGACTTCCACTCTTTCTTCTAGTGGGCCTCAGCTAACCTTCAGCCCTGCGTCCGTGGCTGTGCCCTCGGACGGTTCAATATCGTCGACCTTGAGCGTGTCCGCAGCTTCTTCCGGAGCATATTCCACGCCGGTATCGCAGGGAAGCTACACAGTGACTGTGACCGGGACAAGCGGATCGCTGGTCCACTCGGCAACGCTTGCATTGACCGTGGGCTCATCCTCGGGCGTCGGACCCCTCCCGAGCGCAGCTATCATAGGAGGAGCGATTGCCGCCGCTATCGCAGTCGTCGCGGGGATAGTCTACGTCCTACGGCGCAGACCTAAGACAAACACGTAGTCAATCTCGCATCCTCGTCCTTCTGAAATGGAAGTAGATCCCCGCTGACAGTGTTATCATTCCGATGGTTATCCCGATAGAATAGCTGCCCGAGTCTGCTCCAGGCAACGCCAACAGTTCTGCATTGCTGACTGGTCCAAAAGAGGCTGCTCCGCATATCAATGCGAAAGGCATGTATTTTGAGGGTCGCGCGACGCCAAACAACCATTTTCCAACACTAAGCATCGCTAGTGCCAATCCCTCTGACAAAGCCATGTACGATACAACAAAGGGAACGACTGCCCAGGGTCCGATCAGGACTGCAGATGCGACGAACGGGTTCTGCTCCCAAGCTCCTTGGGACAATCCAATTAATGTGAGGTAAATGTCGGCGACGACGAGAGCGATTGGGATGGTGAAGATCCATCCATCATTTCTGAAGAATAGTTGGGAGAGTTCCTCGAAATCTGTCGGAATTATCCAGAATCCTAGGACGAGACAGGCAATACCTGTTGCGAGGACCAGGGTGATTCCCAGTTGTGATAGATGAACCTGTCCGGAATCGACTACACTGAACCAGCCTATGAGAGGGCTTGCCAGGACCCAGTACAGTCCCGATCCGACGAGCAGCAGTCCAGTACCGGGGCGGATTTTCAACTCTTTTCCCTGCTGGTATTTCTCGATCGACCGAGTTGGCGAAGGCGTTGAGAAATCTTGACTTTCGGGGACCGTGGGGTCGTTTTGGGTTTGAAGACGCGTAAGCCGATAGAGGATAGAATAGAGCTGATCAGCGTCGCGAGCCCCGCTACGGGGTAGAGGATTTGCGCCGCCACGCCTAGACCGGTCCCTTCTTGGGCGACGATGAAGGAGAATTCTCCTCGGGGAAGCATCGAGAGGCCGACCCTGGTGGCTTCATCTTTTGCTCCCGATAGTCTCGCGCCGGCCCAGCAGCCAAGGAACTTTCCGAAAATGGCTATGGTTAGGACTGCGATGATTGGCAGTGTAACCGTGAGGAGTGCTCCGATGTTGATGAGTGTTCCCATAGAGACGAAGAAGAGGACGATGAACAGGTCCTTGATCGGGCCCACCTTTTCCTTGACGAACTGGGCTTGGGGCCCTCTGATCATCAGTCCCATGAGGAACGCGCCAACCGCGGGCGAAAACCCAAGGTAGGACGAGAGGAGTGCGAATGCGAAGCCGAAAGAGAGAGCGAGCAGGAACGCGGTTTCCCTGTATTCTTGATCTGCTTTGCTGATCCTATCTATGAGCCAGGGCGCGATTCTCCAGCCGAAGAAAAATATGATTCCCACAAGTAATGCTCCCTTCAATGCGAGAAAGATGATGTCCTGGGGGGGGACTTGGTTGCTGGCCGCGGCGAGACCCGGCAATAGTAGAAGCATGAAGACTGTTGCGAAATCTTCGATTATCGACGCAGTCACTACTGTGTGGGATTCCTTCGGCGTCAGGCTCTTTGTTTCAAGCAGAATCTTGCTCATTATCGCTGTGCTGGTGGTAGCGACCACCGCTGCGGCAAAGACTGCTTCGATCTGCGTGAGGCCTACGGCTAACCCAACGAGTGTCACGAGGACGAATGTGACTGTCAGTTCGACGATCGCAAGTATGAAACTGTCTGGTCCAATCTTTCTGATCTCTAGCGGATCTAGTTCGAGTCCGACCGTGAACAGAAGGAGTATGATTCCGAGAGAAGCAAGAAGGTCAATCGTGTTGAGGTTCTGAATAAGCCCGAGCCCGAAGGGTCCGATGATTATCCCAGCGATAAGTTGGCCGACCACAACGGGTTGCTTGATTTTTGAAAAGAGATAACTGAACCCTAGAGCAGCGAAAACCGCGAGCCCGAGGTCAAATAGAAAACTGAAATCAGCGGAAGCCGTCAATTGGATTTCCCGAAATGATGGTTTGTTCCTAATCTCCTCAGTTCCAGTTTAACAGTTTGACCCTTGTGATGTGGTCTATGGGTTCCAGTCCCAAAGATGAAATTAGGAGTAACAGGGAGCCTAAGTAAGAGAGGTCTCCTTGAACCGAAGTAGGATCCTTGGACCCTACAATTCTGGTCGTCTCGATCATTGGTTTGGGAGTTACGACGGGTCTAATCTATTACAGTTTCAGAACTCTGTTTCTCTTCAAGCGAAATATTGCTGCTAGGGCCTGGGTTTACATTTCTCTCAGTGCAATCTTCTCCAGCACGGGGGTTATGGCGTTCCTCATCGAGTCCCTGGCTCCCATTGGGCTGTTGTCGGTTGGAGGTGTGTTGGAGACTGTGGGTGCGTCATTTCTCTTCCTCGGACTAAGGAAGAACTTCCTTTTCTGGGCAAGCAAAGACCACTTCGCATGATCGATTCCTTCTGATTCCCTCTTCTTGCATAACAGGGACAGTTTTTCTGATATGCTGGAAATTTCTACCAAAAGGTAGATTCCACGAATATAAACGGTCGTAGAGGTTTTTTCACATGAAAGGTAGGTGACGATTATATTCCTGAGACATAGCTGAAACTAAACAGAAACTAAGTCTGGATTGAGTGCGTTGTCGGTGATTGGTCAAGTTCTGGAGAAAAAGGATGAACGATCCGTCGTTCATGGGCCCATCACTGATCTTTCACCGAAGCGTTTGGAGCTCGAAGAGGTCATTCGACTCTATAGGTCCATAGGACGCAGAAATACCGAATACTTCCAGTGGATTCACAATGTCTACTCTTGGATTTGCCTCCCGTGCGTGAGTTTCGACTATCGCAAGGTGTTGGGAGAGGACAAAACCAAGATGGCGGTTTTTGACGTCATGCTTGACGATCTAGCGGATAACTATGACACACGAAGCCAAGTTCTCCTAGAGGAATTTCTTCAGATCCCATGGCAGAATACTCGGACGAAGCATGAATACCTGGACGCTGGTGTTTCAATCTGGGAGGACTACATAGGATCAGTCGGGAGCTATCCGAGGTTCAGAGAGTTTGAGAGACTGTTCTATCTAGACCTTCGGCAAGTTCTCACCTCGATGATCTACAGTTCCCTGGTCAACTGCATAGGTCTTGACAATCCTCTGGAGATGAACATGTACTCCTCATACGGATGCATGGTTATGCTCGCGATGGATATGGACCTGATGTGTTCTCCAACTTTCGATATGAAAGATCTCGGAAGGATGAGGGCAGTAGGGTTCCTCGCGCAGAGGGTTGCGCATATTGGAAACATGCTCAATACGTATCCGGGCGAATTGGCCGAGAAAGATCTTTCTTCCCCAATAATATCCATGGCCGTCCGCAAAGGGATCATCGAAAAGGAAGAACTAGGGGACCTATCCGTTCTCCCTAGGCTCGTCAAACTCGAAGGAATCTTCAAAAAGAATGCACAATCGTACATTCAGAAAGTATCGACTCACGAGAAGAAGATTTCCAGTGTAAACATCCGGGGATTCTCCGACTTTCTCACGAAACTAATGGATCGGTTTAGCGACTCAAGATCTCTTAGGTAGAATTCCGAACTATCCAGACGAGACAATCAGAGCCGCCTTCTTCCTGACCTCCGGAATACGCGCTCCCGGCCTCGATATCAGTTCAAGATCGAAAAGATTCTCAAACATAGGCGTGGTCTTTGCATCATGTGCTGGGTAGTTTAACAGAAAAACGCCCGTGATCCTGCTCGAGACCATTAGTTCAAGTGCTTGACGAACGAATGAGTGGGCTCTCTCCGGTCCGAGGGTGAAGATTTGGTGGGAAATACTGTCGAAGATTATCGTGAAAGGAGTTGACGCGTAGGCTTCGATTGTCTTGTTCATCGAGTCGAGAATTAGCGAGCTGTCGAAGGCCGGTATGAGAATCACATTCTCGCTCTCGACCTTTGGATAGGACACTCTCGATGTTAGTACGAACATCTTCAACCCTAGCTCATCTTCCATGGCCGAATGAATTGGGCTGTCCTTTCTTGTGAAGAGAATTACTCTCTCGAAATTGGAGGCAGCTTCCGTAGCCAATGTCCGGAGTATCTTTTCGTAGCCCGAGAGAGGATCATATTCCAGTAGAATTTTTTGACCAGCGATCTCATCGTGAGACAGCCCGACTGTGCGAGAGAATACGTCGGTCGACTCGGTTAGGTCGATGACAGGGACCTTCGACTTCAGAAGGTCAAGGGTTGTTTTCTCATTCTCGAAAGCGTGGCTTGCAAAAGTCATCATTACTTGCACGTAGTGGTCCTGAGTAGCCCACCTCGGGTCCGCGATGTGGTTGACAAATTTCTGATATGGACGTTTGGTCCTATCGCTGTAGTCTATCACTATCCGTAGCCCATTCTTGCCTAAGGCTCTGGTCTCATTAGCGAGCTCTTGGCACTGACCAATTGCTGCTTCTTCGTCAAGAAGGTTTGCGCCTTGGTAGAGACTGTCGATAGACGGCAGCCGAAGGTTTCCCTTGGTAAGGTTATACTTTACATCAACACCGTTTCTTGAGAGTTCTTCTCGGGCAGTTGCCTCATCATCAAAGTGAAAATACAAGACCCGGTTTTGTTGATTGACCCCTTCGTTGACAAACCTAGCGATTGGGGTAATTTTCGCGTCATCATTTTCATAGATTAGAACGATTTGGTCGCCCCGCATCACAGCTGGATTTGGACCCAGTGAGGGAACTAGTCCGAGGAATGCTTTGAGAAAAGTCGGTTTCTTGAAGCCACGAACGGCGACTACTAGAAGAGCGACGCAGACGAGATGAACTAACCCGAGCAAGCTGTATCCAAAGCTTGACAGTGAGTAGCCGACTAGTAACAATGCTGCGACTGCCGCGAAGGATGATGAGATTACTCTGAGAGCGTTTCTGACTTCACGATCCTTGAGTTGCGATCTGAGTCGAGATAGTGTTACAAATGGATAGACCGTGAACGTCGTAATTACTATTGCAGCAGCATCGAGAAGGAGATTGCTGAAACCAACGGCTCGATAGGATGTGTTGTCAAAAACGTAGACCGCCACCCTGCTGGCGCTTGGATCTATTGATGTCGTATCGGCGATTGCTAAGATTACAAGTGAGATCATCGGAAGTAGGTAGAGGAGGTAAGCAAGGTTAGTCTGCCTCAGTGGATTGGCTAGTGCCGATCGTAGCGAGAACTTTTCCGGATAGAAGTACAGCTTGGTAACCAAAAGGCCCCACAAAGTTGCAATAATCGCTGCCGCAGCTGCGAAGGCTTGGGCGCTGAGTCTGATCAGGAATTCATCAGGGTAAAACACCAAGATTAATTGCGAAATTGGAAACGCATTGAAGAAAACGTAGATGGCTACGAAGTAGCTCTTATAGGGTCGGAAATAAGAAAGCGGCTCTCTTAAGATGAAAAGGACCATCAGAGCGTCTACTACGATTGTTACGATGTTTAGAGTCGCGGCTACGTAAGGTTCCATCTTTTTCAGCCCTCTAGGCTTGACCTACGCCAGCATCTACGCTGGCTCAACACCCTCCTTTTGCAGAAGCCTAGGCGGGGGTCGAGTTGGGTTTAGATTCGTGTTACCTGAGAAGACCCAGCCTAGTGACTGCTACGCAACATCAGGGAGGCCGAGGGACTTTGCCGCCGCTTTTAGGTCCCTCATCCTGCTTCGTATAGTAACCTCAGAGACACCTGCTGCTTTCGCGAGATCTCTCTGCATGACCATAGAGCCTCGTATTCTTGCTGCGAGGTCAAGAGCCGCGGCCGCCAAGCCGTCTGGGTCCTTGCCAACATTTACCCTCAGTCGGATTGCTTCTCGAAGAATCTTCCCTGCCAACATCTCTGTTTGAGAGTCTGCTCCCGCTCGAGACGCTATTTTCGAGACCCGCTTCAATGGATCCTCAATCGCCATAGTCACGTCGAGAGAACGGACTAGGGCTCTGTAGTAGTGGGCTAGCAGTTTCCTGCTCATCCCTGACGCCTTCGCAATCTCGCTGAGCGATCGTGGCACATCGGTTAACCGACAGGCCGCGTAAGTCGAGGCTGCAACCATTCCGTTTATCGGTCGGCCTCTGACGAGACCTTTGTTGAGGGCTCTCCGGTACATTAGCGCCGCTCGTTCCGTGACGACCTCAGGGAGGTTCAACCTTCCCGCAAGTCCTCGGAGCTGGCTCATTGCTCGGGATAGATTTCTAGCGGTTGATGATCCTGCGGATGCACGGAGTTGGGTCCTTCGCAACCGCCATAGTTGCAACCGCTCGTCTGCGCTAAGCGATCTGTTAGAAGCTTGAGCCCTGGAGATTATCGTGGAGAGGTTCTTGTCGAAAGCGGAGAATCTTCCTGGGGGTCCTGACTGGCTCTCAAGCAGTCCTTCCTCGGTTCGTCTGGGAACCGGTGCGGCGTATTGTTCAGTAGGATCTGATAGGACGAAGCCGCAGTTGGTGCATATGACCTCACCTGTCTCGGCATCTCGAACCAGGCTTGGGCTGCCGCAGTTGGGGCAGACGTAGTGTCCGACCTCGTCTCGGGGTCTTGTCTTCCTCCGGCTCATTACGGACCCGCCAACTGGATAGGTGGTCTGCGGGGTCCTGGCTGGGTTAAGCTGGTTATCCTTTTCCGGTGAGACCGTGGAAGTGCCCGCCATCTGTACTTATCTAGGTGTCGGGGGCCACAAATGAAGCTTGTTACTCTTTTCAAAAAGTCGATAAAAATGCCCCCGGAATATGTCCCTGGTAAGTGCAATATTGGAGCCCGGGGACGGGCCATACGACTGGCCACAGGATTAGGGATAATAGCCGTATTCATTGGATTTGACCTTTTTGCTCTAGGGTCGATTTCCTCTGTTTTCCGCCTCTTTCTGTTCATCCCGTTCTACGTCGGGTTGCTAGCAGCCTTGGAGGGAACAATGTCTTTCTGTGTGCTTCACGCCTCCAAGGGCACCTACGACCTCCACGAGCCTAGCGGTATGGCCTTTGGCAGGTCCCGGAGCAAAGTGGAAGTAGCCTCTGAGGAGTGGCGGGGACTGGACCGGCGTAAGGCTAGGTTAATGCACCTTGAAGCCGTCTTAGGGGCGTTGGTATTGGCTGGGCTACTCGCCCTTGCCTAGCTGACCGCCCGTTATCCGCGGCTTTCTCAGGGATCTACGGATCGAGTACCGAGAAATGTCGAAGCTAGGCTCCCGGTCAAGCGTCAATTCCGCCAACAGCTTACCGATGAGGGGGGCGAATTTGAATCCGTGTCCCGAAAAACCATAACCATAGACAATGTCGCGATTGTCAGGGTCTCTATCTATGACAAAGTCAGAATTCTCCGTCATATCGTAGAGACATACTTTTGTCCTGATAACCTCTCCGTCTGCGAGGTCGGGAATGAATTCACGGCAGGCAGCTCTACACTGTTCTATCTGGTCCTGATCAACCGATCTCCTCGCTGTTTCAGGGTCGACGGGGTCGGTCAATTCCTTGTTAGAAATCTTGACTCCATCAATGCCGACAGCTGGAAGGCCGTAGTGGTGGTCTGTAAAGAAGACTGGGCAAGAGGTCGGTTGGAACTTTACGAGGTCCCGAGAGGGTTTGAGATAGACGAGTTGTTGCCGCGTAGGGATTATTCCTGTCATCCCATCTCTCAGGAAACTGTTAGACCAAGGCCCAACTGTCACGACTAGTTTCCGGGCTCGAATTGTTTCTCCATGCGACGTTTCGATTTCGAGGCCAGATTTGTCCCGAAACGCGGTTACGTGTTTTTCTAGAATCCTAACTCCGCGAGCGCCGGATCGGGAAGCGAAGGTCTCCAGACTCTTCGAGGCCAATAGAACTCCTCCGTGAGGGTCGAAGAATCCCATGTTGGCTTGGAACTGAGGGAAGCGTTTCTTCAGCCCCGGTCCTTCGTAGACTTCGGCGCCAAGCCCTAGGTCGGTTAGCATCTTGAAGCTGGATTCATTGAACTTGTTAGCGCGCTCATCTTCTCCTTCCAACATCAATAGCCCAGCGGGGATCAACAATTCTCGGCCGGTTTCCTTCTCAATCTCCCTCCAGAGTCTAAGACTCTCAATCGCCATCTTGGTGTAATATTGATCATTTCCATACGAGTAACGGAAGACCCGGTTGACGTCATTGGAGCTGCAATATTCGTTCCCGACACCGTATCGGTCGATCAATATGATCCTCTGGTCGGCCATACGGCTGATTGCGTATGCAGTGGCGGCCCCCATCACTCCTCCGCCGACAATGCAAACATCAGCGTCTAGTTGCAAGATCTACGCCCTGAGCCAGTGTTTCTTGTGATATTACACTCTTCCAAATTCTCCGTCCTTCACGCGAAAAGAGCATGAGAGATCTTTCGAAATCCGATCCCAAAGTGCAGTCGAGAAAAAATAAGCTACGTCGCGGTTTGACGTTCTTTGCTCAATCATACATGGCTTCGTCGCGCTATTTCGGTTGGAGGGACTCGAACTCCGCATGGTAAACGTGTTTTCCAGTTATGAGTAAGTCAAACCGGGAATGGAGCTTTTCCAGATGAGGGCTCTTGGCCACCATTGCGTGAACGTCTATCATGTGAGACGCATCTTTGAAACGCGCAATCTCCACCCAGAGATTCTCGTCCTCAGACATTCCAATCGCCGGCGGAAGGCTCATCGAGCCGAACTTTCCCTCCATCTCCCTAGGCTGTAGCAATTCTTCGGAGAGTGCCCCTGAGTCCACAAACAATTTCATTATCGGCTTCAAGGCTTGGACAAAGGCTTCCGCTTTCCTCTTCGGAACCCGATACAGGAAGACGGAGCAGTAGACCATCGGCGTGGGCTTCTTCTCATTGATGGCTTATTTAGACTCCACCCAGCACGATTTTGAAGGAACCCTTACTAGCCTCGACATGCAAGTCGGCATTATGAGAAAGGGACCCTCCACTAGAGTGTCCGGGTTCACCGAGTCTGTCATCCGGGAGATGACTAGGCTCTGCCAAGCCTATGGAGCGGTCAACCTCGCGCAGGGCTTTCCCGACTTCGACCCTCCTGTCAGCATCAAACGAGCTGCCGCAACAGCGATCTCCAAGGGTTACAACCAATACTCCACTACCTATGGGACCATAGGTCTGAGGAAAGCGATTGCCCGCAAGGTGGAATCGTACAACCACATTGACTGCAGCGTGGACGAGATCACAGTTACATGTGGCACAACGGAGGGAATGATTGCTTCCGAACTAGCATTGTTGGATCGGGGAGACGAGGTTGTGATCTTCGAGCCCTTCTACGAGAACTATGGTCCCGACGCGATTCTCTCTGGCGCAAAATGCCGTTACGTCAGATTGCGTGAGCCAGACTTCAGGATAGAAGAAGAAACTCTCAAACAAGCTTTCAATCGCAAGACCAAAGCTGTCATCATCAACACCCCCCACAATCCCACAGGGCGAGTTCTAACGAGTCAGGAGTTAGGCCTGGTCCGCGATCTCTGCCAAGATTACAATTCCTATGCAATCACCGACGAGATCTACGAGCACATCATGTATGATGGGCACAAGCACGTGAGCATTGGAAGCCTCCCGGGAATGGAGGATCGAACAATCACAATCTCCGGGTTTTCCAAGACCTACAGCGTGACAGGCTGGCGTGTAGGTTACGTGGTCGCTCCAAAACCGCTCACATCGGCCATACGAAAGGTGCATGATTTCCTCACCGTTTGCGCCCCCACACCTCTACAGGAAGCGTGTACAGCCGCTCTCCAGCTTCCAGCGTCCTACTATGAACAGTTGCGAGAAAACTATCGCAAAGGCAGAGAAATGCTAGTTGAGTCGTTGAAGAATGCAGAATTCGGGGTCTTCAAACCGGAAGGCGCGTACTACGTCTGGACCACTACAAATAACACGGGTTTCAAGGATGACCGAGAGCTGGCCTTACACCTGATCACCAAGATAGGAATAGGCGGCGTTCCAGGGTCAAGCTTCTTCCACAACCCATCTCACGGAAGGCTGAGATTCAGGTTCTCCTTCTCAAAGAAACCAGAGACGATTCGTCGAGCAATCAAAAGACTGGAAAGATTCTCACCCAAACACCCAGCTGCACGCCCGGACCACAGAATGCGATGCAGAGTTGCGATGACAGCAGGGTCCTAACAAAGGCTACCCCTTTATCTGTTTCAAGCCCGAGGGTAACTAGAATCGTTTGGAGACGGAGGACAGAAGTTGATCAAGGGTCTTCATGCATTGTTGTACACGCCTAAGCCGGAGGAACTGCGGGCGTTTATTCGGGACAAACTGGGGTTTCCTTTCACCGACACAGGCGAAGGCTGGCTAATCTTCGACATGCCAGAGGCCGATCTTGGATGCCATCCATCCGCTAGAGTGTTTCATTCAATTTCCTTCTATTGCGATAACATCCAGAAAACGGTTGAAGAACTGAAATCTCGTGGCGTTGAATTCACGTCGGGCATCAGCGATGAAGGGTGGGGGCTATTGACTCACTTTCGAATGCCCGGAGACGCGGACGTGGAATTGTACGAGCCGAAGTACGAGAAGCGCGCGGGAAGTAAATCCCGCCGAGTCGATGTGACGCAGAAAAGAAAGACAGAGACTAGAAAATAGTCAAAGCTAGTCTGGTGGGCCGGGGGAGATTTGAACTCCCGACCCTACGGCCCCATATGAGGGGATTCCGCGTGTAAGGCGGACGTTCTGTCCGGAGAGTCATACTCCTAACCAGGCTGAACTACCGGCCCAAACCAAAAACACGCAAACTATGTCCGAGTAAATTACAATTTAGGTAGAGATTACCGATCCTCAATCATGAAGGGAGCTTGCACTTTTATACCCGGGACACTCATTTCTCTCTCTGGACATTTATGGCGGGGAAGGAACCATTCGTCTATATCGACGGTGAATACCACCCCAAAGGGGAAGCCAAGATCTCAGTCTACGACCACGGCCTTCTCTACGGAGACGGGGTCTTCGAAGGGATCCGCGCCTACAACGGCACGGTCTTCCGACTACGCGAACACATCGAGCGATTATTCGAAGGACTACGAGTCATCAGAGTCAACATCCCCCTAACCAAAGAAGCAGTCATGAACGCGATCGTCGACACCCTGCGACGAAACAACCTAACCGATGCGTACATACGTCTAGTAATTACCCGGGGCCGCGGAAACCTTGGACTGGACCCGCGAAGCTGTCCGAAACCCTCCATCATAATCATGACCGAACCCGTGCTCCCGGCTCACGGCAAGGATGCCCGGGAGAGAGGCGTTACCGCGGTCATTTCCAGTTTGAGACGTGACATGGTTGATGGGACAAGCCACGAGGTCAAGTCTCTGAACTACATCCAGAGCGTCCTCTCCAAGTTCCAAGCGATAGATTCAGGAGCCGACGAAGTGGTCATGCTCGATCATAGAGGGATGGTCTCCGAGTTCCATGGCTCAAACCTCTTCATTGTCAAACAGGGAATAATCCATACACCAACATCGGCCGCAGGTATTCTTCACGGAGTCACGAGAGCCCGGGTGATGAAACTCGCCGAGGAACTGGGATACGAGGTCCGAGAGCGAGATATTACTCCCTACGAGCTCATGACCGCTGACGAAGCCTTCCTAACCGGAACTATGGCAGAAGTCGTTCCAGTCGTCAAGATTCACGGAGTTGCCATCGCAGAGGGCAAACCGGGACCGGTGACCAAGGAGATAATCAGAGGGTTCCAGCGAATAATCCAGGACCCGAAGGAAGGCGTCCCAATCAGAGAGACAATTTCCATCCCGGCCAAAACGAGAAACTAGACGCCTTAGGTCTAAACACTTCAAGTGAGCACTCCGGGTGTGCCTGCGTTAATAGCAGGCCAAGAGCAAGGCCAAAACAACCGGCAATGGAGCTTCTGGAAACCGACTCCCTAGCAAAATCCTTCACAGTCAAAGAAGGCCCACTCTTCCGGAAAAACCCGAAAACGGTAACCGCGTTAAGAGACGTCAGCTTCAAGGTCAAGAAAGGCGAGGTCTTCGGCCTACTAGGACCCAATGGGGCCGGAAAAACAACCACCATCAAGATTCTCTGCACGCTCATCCAGCCTACCTCTGGAGACGCATTCGTCAACGGAAACAGCGTCACCCGATCCCCCCAGAAAGCCCGACAAGACCTAGGGGTAATGCTAACCGGAGACAGGACGCTCTACTGGAAACTAACCGGGAGAGAGAACCTCGAATATTTCTCTGCCCTATACCATATGCAGAAGGATCTCGCGAAGAAGAGAATAGAACAAGTTCTCAAACTGGTCGGACTCGAAGACCGACAGAACACTTTGGTCGAAAACTATTCCACCGGGATGAGGATCCGACTCTCCTTCGGCAAAGCCATTTTGCACGAAGCTCCGGTAATTCTCCTAGACGAGCCTACCATGAGCCTCGACCCACAATCGGCACGTCTCATCCGAGAGATCATCCAAGACCTCCGACGCAAAGGACACGCGATCGTCCTGACAACCCACTACATGGAGGAAGCGGACCAGCTCAGCGATCGGGTCGCAATCATAGACCAAGGAAGAATAATCGCGCTCGCCCCACCCGCAGAACTCAAAGAATCAGTGATGAAAAGCGAGACCATAGACATCGAAGCAAGAAACATCGACCCACGAACAGTCGAGAAGTTGCGGGGAATAGGCACCATCACGGAAGTCGCCTCGTTCGTCGAAGACGCTTCATCAATGAAAGGCGTGATCAAGATTCATGCCACAGACGCAAAAGACGCGATACCAGAAATGCTGGGTGTGCTGGTAAAGGGAGGCGTAGAAATCTCCAACGTGAAAGTTGCTGAGCCGACTCTAGAGGATGTGTTCATCAGCCTCACAGGGAGAGCTCTCCGTGACTAGCCTCCGCGACCTCGCCGTTCTAGGGGCGATATTCAAGAAGCAAGTGCGCCACCTTACGCGCTACCCTGGCGAGTTCATCTTCGTTCTCATTATCCCATATTTCCTAACAGCAATGGTTGTGGCAATGGGGACCTCTGTAGGCGGAGCGGGGGCGGCTTCAAACTTCTCAGCTCAGACCGGGTCGACCCTAAACCCCTTCGTCTTCCTCATCATTGGAGCGGGCGTCTGGATGATCTCTTGGATGGTCTTGGAAGGAATAGGCACCTCGCTGCGGGACGAGCAGATCAAGGGAACACTGGAGCAGAATTTTCTGGCGCCGATCAACAGGTTTCTCTTGCTTGTCGGAACGGCTCTTGCTCAGATTGTAATAACGACGATACTCTTCATTAGCGTTATCGCCGCTACTGTTCTCGTGCTCGCACCAGGTAACGCCATTGGACTCATCTGGGCGTTCGGGATCCTAATGGTAGGCCTCATACCACTATTCGGAATAGGATTCGTCTTCGCTGCCTTGGTGGTACGGTTCAAGGAGCCATACGCGTTCACTCAAGCTGCAAACGTGCTTTTCGCAGTCATCACTGGAACATTCTACAGCGTCACCGTGCTCCCGTTCTGGGTCCAGGCCATTTCATCCGCGATCCCCCAGACCTTTGTCGTGCAAGACATGAGACTCGTCATTGGGTCTGTTAACAACCTGTTCGGGGCCGCGGGTACAATATTGGTACTTTTGACAATGGCTGTCATCTACCCGTTTCTGGGATACTCATTCTTCAAACTCTTCGAGAAAAGGGCTAAGATCCATGGCGACCTTTCCAAGTTCTAGCTCTCTAGGCCGCCTGGTAGTAGAGATGCGGGCCGCGTTCGTCAAAGACGTCCGAGTCTACTTCCGTTATCCCTCGCTAATCCTCAGCGAGTTCATCACCCTGCCAGCCTGGTTCGTCCTCTTTGCGGTCGGGGTAGCAGCTAACTTCGTTCCGAAAGGGACCGTTACGAATACCCTGGGGGCTGCCTCAGCCTTCAGCTTCTTCTACTGGGGCTTCGTCTTCCTCATTATCTTCAGCACCAGCATCTGGGGAGTCGGCCAGTACATCAGGACTGAGCAGCTCCAAGGAACAATCGAACAATTGTTCGTTGCTCCGATCAGCAGAGTCAGCATAATATTCGGAAGATTCGCCCGGACCTTCTTCACCGACCTAGCCATAATCGCCTACACTGCCCTATTGATAGGAGGACTGGGCCACCAGCAAGTATCCATCGGGAACCCTCTACTGTTCGCTCTTGTATTCGCAATACTCTACCTTGGGGTCCTCGGCTTCGGCCTTGTCTTCGCCGGAATCACCTTCAGAATCAAATCGTTCAACATCCTGTCAAACCTGACCCAGTTCTTGGTCATTGGGCTCTGCGGCGTTTTCTTCCCGCTGACCGTCCTACCCGGCCCGGTCAGGTTGGTCTCCTTCGCGATTCCTTTCACCTACTTTGCTGACCTTCTTAGATATGCAGCCTCCGGTGCGACGACAATAACTGATCCGGCCTTGGAGGTTTTGATTGCTCTTGTTCTCAGCCTGGGACTGTTTGTAGTGGGCTTGTTGTTCTTCAAGGCGACGGAGAAGTACGCGCAGACCCGGGGCGTGATAGGGACCCACTAGACCCTATCCTCCTCCCTAGGATATTCAGATGGAAGAGAATGTAGACCACCAGTCCACCTGCCGCGTCCATGGCCACCGCACCTGCGACAAGTGTAATGTCGTTAACAATGCCACCCGCAAGATATGCCGTCCACTGTTGAACGGCGCTCCAGAGTGATCCGGCAACGACTGCAACGCCGATAGCTAAAAGAGCCTTCTTCTCAGGAGGAAGTTTCACTTTCAGGTTGAGCACCCAGCCTGATACCACTATGGCCCAGACGAAATGGAGGAGAAGGGTGAAAGGGGTGATGTTGAACGGGTCGAGAAGGTTCAGGACAAACCCAACGCCCGAAACCAGAAGGGCGCAGGAGGTTGAAACGAGAGTTATGCTGAGCCATCTTGGAGTTGTGTCGAGCAGGTGCTGAGCCGTGAAGGTCATTCTCTAATCCGCTCGTTTCTTTGCTACGACAGGAGGCGAATGGTGAAGATGGAAGGGGAACGTGAAATTTATCCGATGATCTTTCAAGAACAGGCTCAGGCGGGGCCAATGCTGAACCGCGACGACGCTCCCAATTATTCCGCCTGACAGGGAGAGAATCGCATAGGTTGCCGTCAGAATACCTACTGCGGTCTGGAAGGCGACAGACCAGAGGCTGCTGGGAAGGCTCAGAAGATTTGTTGCGACCCACAACCCGATACTTGCCAGTCCGCCTAGCGTCCCGGCGAAGAAACCTGCGATGGCGCCTTTCCACGGTCCTTGTTTGATGATCACACCTGCAACCAGTCCTGCGACGAAGGGTCCTATCTCGGGGAGGGCTACTCCTATGATCAGGTTGATGAGGAACCCAACTCCGATTGCCAGTAAGAGGTCTCCCTTAGTGTCGGGAGCGGATACAGGGCTTG
>Ga0137415_10002870_pt1 | contig 17081 bp, 15 predicted proteins | sample CZODoug3_1_1_16f_FD_183082 | JGI IMG/M metagenome (GOLD analysis project Ga0137415, IMG submission 183082) | Vadose zone soil fungal communities from Angelo Coast Range Reserve, California, USA - CZODoug3_1_1_16fungal (Hybrid Assembly) | ecosystem: Environmental > Terrestrial > Soil > Vadose...
CGGACCAGGTCGCAGAACAGGCGGTGCACCCGCCCGTCACCGGTCAGCTCGGGATGGAACGCGGTAGCCAGCACCATGCCCTGCCGAACCGCGACGATCCTACCCTCGGCCGCTCCGGCCCCCGGCTGGCGCGGCACGGTGGCCAGCACCTCGACGCCCGGACCGACGGATTCCACCCACGGCGCCCTGATGAACACCGCGTGCACCGGGCCGCCGGCCAGCCCGACCAGCGACAGGTCGGTCTCGAACGAGTCGACCTGCCGGCCGAACGCGTTGCGCCGCACCACCACGTCCAACCCGCCGAGCTGGCGCTGGTCCGCGCGGCCGCCCATCACCTCGCGGGCGAGCAGGATCATCCCGGCGCAGGAGCCGTAGGTGGGCATGCCGTCGGCGATCCGGGCGCGCACCGGCTCGAGCAGCTCGAAGGTCTCCAGCAGCCGGCTCATCGTGGTCGACTCACCACCCGGCAACACCAGCGCGTCCACCGCCGCCAGCTCGATTGGGCGGCGCACCGGTACCGCGCGCACCCCGCAGTCGGAGAGCGCAACCAGATGTTCCCGAACATCGCCCTGCAGGGCGAGCACGCCGACGGTCGTCACCCCATCCAGGGTAGGCGAGCCCAGCGGCTGCCCGACCAGAGCAGTGAGTCCGGCCGAACCCTTGTTTGAGCCGGTCATCGGGTGTGAGATCGGACACACGACGTGGGGGTAACCAGCAGGTAGACGGAGGTGGTTCAGATGGCAGTCAGAGTTGACGCCGGCCAGGGAACCGGCGCGATCGTGGCAGCGGACCCGACCGCGATCCGCAACGTGGTCCTGGTCGGGCCTTCCGGGTCCGGGAAAACCACCCTGGTCGAGGCGTTGCTGGCGACCGCCGGCGTGATCCCCAGGGCCGGCACCGTCGTCGACGGCAGCACCATCTGCGACCACGACCCCGCCGCCGTCCGCCAGCAGCGCTCCGTGGGCCTCGCGGTCGCCCCGCTGCGGCACGGCGACATCAAGATCAACCTGATCGACACCCCCGGGTACGGCGACTTCGTCGGCGAGCTGCGGGCCGGGCTGCGCGCCGCCGACGCGGCCCTGTTCGTGGTCAGCGCCGCCGAAGGAGCCGGCCGGGGCGCCGGTCAGGGCATCGACGCGGCCACCGTCGCGCTATGGTCGGAGTGCGCGGCGGTCGGCATGCCGCGCGCTGTCGTGGTGGCCCGCTGCGACCACCAGCGCGCCGACCTCGAGTCCGAGATCGACGGCTGCCAGAGCACCTTCGGCGCCGGAGTACTGCCGCTCTACCTGCCGATGCGCCAGGACGGCTACCTGTCCGGGCTCTACGGCCTGCTCTCCCGGACGGTCGGTGGCCGCCCGGTCGACGAGCCGCCGCCGGACGCCGAGCAGGCCCGCAACGAGCTGATCGAGGGCATCATCGCGGAGAGCGAAGACGAGTCCTTGATGGAGCGCTACCTCGAGGGCGAGGAGATCGACACCGGCACGCTGATCGCCGACCTGGAGAAGGCGGTCAGCCGGGGCAGCTTCCACCCCGTGGTGCCGGTCTGCGCGTCCTCCGGCACCGGGTTGCCCGAGCTGCTGGAGCTCATCGTGGGCGGCTTCCCCTCCCCAGCCGAACACCCGCTGCCCCCGGTCCGCGGCGTGGACGGCGCCGCCCACCCACCGCTCACCGCCGACCCCGCCGGCCCACTCGCCGCCGAGATCGTGCGCACCTCGGCGGATGCCTACGTCGGCCGGGTCTCGCTGGTCCGGGTCTTCTCCGGGACGCTGCGGCCGGAGCGCTCGGTGCACGTGTCCGGGCACGGCTGGACGGCCGGCAACGGCTCGGGTCCTTCGGGTCCCGGGCAGGACACCGCCGAACACGGCCACGACGGCGACGAGCGGCTGGCGCACGTGTACTCCCCGCTCGGCGCCAACCTGCGCGAGGTGGCCAGCTGCGTGGCCGGCGACATCTGCGCACTGACCAAGCTCGGCTCCGCGGAGACGGGCGACACCGTCTCGGCGAGCGACCACCCGCTGCTGCTCGACCCGTGGGAGCTGCCCCAGCCGCTGCTGCCGGTCGCCGTCGTGGCGCACAGCCGGGGTGACGAGGACGCGCTGATCAAGACGCTGGCCCGGCTCGTGGTGTCCGACCCGACGCTGCGCCTGGACCGCAACCAGGAGACCCACCAGATCGTGCTCTGGTGCATGGGCGAGGCGCACGCCGACGTGGTGCTGTCCCGGCTGCGGGCCGGCGGCGCCGAGGTGGACACCGAGCCGGTCCGGGTGGCCATGCGGCAGACCCTGGCCAAACCCGGCCGGGCCACCGGGCGGCACGTCAAGCAGTCCGGCGGGCACGGCCAGTTCGCGGTCGTGCACATCGAGGCGGAACCGCTGCCGAGGGGCGCCGGCCTCGAGTTCGTGTCCAAGGTGGTCGGTGGCTCGGTGCCCACGCAGTACATCCCCAGCGTGGAGAAGGGCGTGCGGGCGCAGATGGAGCGCGGCCTGACCGAGGGCTGCCCGGTGGTGGACGTGCGGTTCACCCTGGTCGACGGCAAGGCGCACAGCGTGGACTCCTCGGACGCCGCGTTCCAGACCGCCGGCGCGCTGGCCCTGCGGGAGGCGGCCGCCAGCTGCGGCACCGTGCTGCTGGAGCCCGTGGACGAGATCACCGTGCGGATCCCCGACGAACACCTCGGCACCGTGCTCGGCGACCTGTCCTCGCGGCGCGGCCGGGTGCTCGGCACCGAGCTGGACACCGGCGACGACGGCACGGCCGGGCCTGGGCGGACCGTGGTGCACGCCGAGGTGCCGGCCGTGGAGCTGCTGCGCTACGCCGTCGACCTGCGCGCGATGACCTCCGGCACCGCCGTGTTCAGCCGCCAGTTCGCCCGCTACGACGCCGCCCCGGAACACGCGAGAGGCTAACCACCGCCCCAGCGTTACCGAGCTGCACACCAGGCAGGTTTTCGGCGCCGAAAACCTGCCTCCGGTGCAGCTCGGTAACGGCGGGCTCCACCGCCGGCCCGGCGGCGGCTCGACCGGCGCGGCGGGTCAGTCGGCTCCGGCGCGCAGGACGCGGAGCATGAACACGTAGCTGGGGGCGACGACCGCCAGGCCGCTGAGCAGCACGATCAGCACCGGGCCGGCGATCACCGGGGGCGCCGCCGACTCGGCCAGCAGCAGCTGGCCGGGCAGCACCCACGGGTACACCCCCAGCGCCCAGCCGGCGAGCAGTCCGACCGGCGCGCAGGCCGCCGCGATCCGGGCGAGCCCGTGCCGGCGGCGCCAGAGCAGCACCAGGCCGAGCACGCCGCCAGTCGCCGACACCAGCACCGCCGGCAGGCCGACCCCGCGCAGCGCACCGCCCAACGCCGGCGGCAGCAGCGGCAGCGCGGCCAGCGCCAGCCCACCGGCCAGCACACCGGTACTCAGGGCGCGGCGGCGGAACCGGGCCACCAGGGCGGGCGATTCGATCCGCTCGGCGTCCCGGCTCAGGTACACCGCCGCCAGGTAGGCACAGCAGGTCACCGCGAGCAGCCCGGCGAGCAGCGGCAGCGGGGCCAGGTAGGGCGCCCAGAGCCCGGCCGAGCCGTCCGCCCGCAGCGTGCCGAGGGCCAGCGCGCCCGCCGCGGTGCCGAACGCGAACGGGGTGACCAGCGAGGAGATCGCGAACACCCGACCCCACAGCGCGGTCCCCCGCACCGGCCGGCCCGCGCCGCTCGAGCCGTCCGTGTCGTCCGTGTCGTCCGTGTCGTGCGTGTCGTGCGTGTCGTGCGTGTCGTGCGTGTCGTGCGTGTCGTGCGAACCGCCGTACTGGCGGAACACGAACGCCGCACCCCGCAGCACGATGCCGAGCAGCGCGACCGACACCGGCGCCACCAACGCCCGGGACAGCGCGCCGAACGCTCCGGGGAAGCCGGTGAACAGCGTGATCACCACGAAGATCAGCCACACGTGGTTGGCCTCCCAGACCGGTGCCATGGCGCGCGCCACGAGGTCGCGCTGCGCCCGGTCCCGGCTCAGGTCCCACAGCCCGGCGCCGAAGTCGGCCCCGCCGAGCACCGTGTAGGCGGCCAACCCCACAAAGATCACCAGCCCCAACCCGTCCACCGCGGTCACGCCCGCGCTCCTTCCCAGCTCCGGACCCGTGAGTGGCAATGGTCGCTATCGCGACCATTGCCACTCACGGGGTTTGACCTGCGGTTCATGCTGCGACCTCGTCACGTGCCGGGGTACTGGGCGTCGGGTCGGGCGGGGTGGCACCCCGGGCGATCCGGCGCAGGATGGCCACCAGTGCCACCGCAAGGACCAGGTAGATCAGTGCCGTGGCGTAGAGGTAGGTGGCCAGGCCGGTCTGCGAGGTGAGAGCCTCGGGCACCCGCATCACCCGGTAGACGATCCACGGCTGGCGGCCGACCTCGGTGACGATCCAGCCGGCCAGCAGCGCGACGAACGGCGCCGGCCCCGCGACCACCATGGCCAGCAGGAACGCGCGCCGGTCCGTGGGGTGCACCGCGCCGGCAGCCCGCCGGGCGCGCCCGGCGACCACCGCACCGGCAGCCTCGGCCCGGCCGGCGGCCACGGCCCGGCGGTGGCGCAGGTAGAGCCACAGCGCCCAGGCGGCCAGGGCGAGGAGCGCGGTGCCGATGCCGGCCATCAGTTGGAAGGACCAGTGCACCACGGCGACGGGCGGCCGGTCCGGCGGCGCGATGGCGTCCATGCCGACGACGCGAGCGTCCGGGTCGAAGTGCAGCAGCAGGGACAGGGCGTTCGGGATCTCGAACGGCCCGGCGTGGAAGGGCGCGCCGTCCACGGTCCGGGGCAGGCTCTCCATGGCGGCGAACTTGGCCGGCTGGACGTCCGCGACCACGCGCGTCGCCCAGTCCCCCACGAGGACCTGCAGCGGCGCGCAGGTGAGCCCGAGCAGGGCGCCGGCGGCCAGCCCGCGCCGGTGATAGCCGTTGCGGCGGGCCGGGTCGCGCAGCATGGCGAAGGCGTAGACGGCGGCCACCGCGAGGCCGGTGCACATCAGTGCGGCGAGACCCATGTGCACCATCTGCGGGCCGGCGGTCGGGGCCAGGAACGGGCCGAGCGGTTCGGTGGCGACCAGGCCGCCGGTCGGCCCGGTGACCAGCCCGACCGGCCCGTTCATCCAGGCGTTCGCGGTGGTCACGAAGAGCGCGGAGGCCATACCGCTGAGCGCCACCGGGACCGCGGTGAGCAGGTGCACCCGGGGGCTGAGCCGGTTCCAGCCGTACAGGTAGAGCGCGAGGAAGATCGCCTCGATGAAGAACGCGAAGGACTCCAGCGTGAACGACAGCCCGATCGCCGAGCCGAAGCGGGCCATGAACACCGGCCAGAGCAGCCCGAACTCGATGGACAGCACGGTGCCGGAGACCGCGCCGACCGCGAACAGCACGGCCACCGCCTTGGACCAGCGCCGCGCCAGCGCGGTCCAGCGCGGGTCGCCGGTGCGCAGCCCGCGCCACTCCGCCGCCAGCATCAGCCACGGCATACCCACGCCGAGGACCGCGAACACGATGTGGAAGCTCAGCGAGAGCTCCATCTGTTCTCGGGCCGCTGTCAGGTCGTCGATCATGACACCAGCCTACTTCTACAGCCGGTAGAAGTTCTACTTCTTGTAGAATGATCGCAGTCACGTATCGGGATGAGGGGTGTGATGGCAGGCCTGGGGGAGCTGGAGCGGGCGGTCATGGACGTGTTGTGGGCGGCGCCCGCGCCGTGCACGGCGCGCGATGTGCAGGACGCGCTGGCCCAGCGGGAGCTGGCCACCACCACGGTGCTCACCGTGCTCGGCCGCCTGGAACGCAAGGGCCTGGTCAGCCGGGCGAGGGACAGCCGAGCGCACCGCTACCAGGCATCCGGCACGCGAGAGGACCACATCGCCACGCTCATGCGGGACGCGCTGGAGGGCGCGCCCGACCGGGGGGCGGTACTGGTCCGCTTCCTGGGCGGCATGCCGCCGGAGGAACAGGCCGCGCTGCGCGACCTGCTGCGGTGATCTCGAACTCGGCGGCGCTGCTCGTGCTGGGCGTGCTGCTGGCCGAGCCGGTCAGCCGGGCACTCGCCGCCGCCCGGTGGCCGGCCCTCGACCCCACCGGCGCGCTGCTGCTGTGGCAGGCCGTCGGGCTGGCCGGCGGGCTGGCGCTGCTCGGCGCCGGGGTGAGCTTCGGGCTGGCCCCGCTGGGTCCTTCGCTGCCGGCCGCGGTCGGCGCACTCGCCGGCCACCTGCGCCGGTGGGACTGGCCGGCCGGGCTCGGGCCGTGGCAGCTGCTCGCGCTGGCCGCGGCCGCCGCGCTGGCCGGCCGGCTGTTCGGGATACTCGGCCTGGCCGTCACCCGTACCCTGCGCGCCCGCCGGCGGCACCGCGACCTGCTCGACGTGCTGGCCACCCCCTGGCCCGCGATGGCCGGCGCCCGGGTGCTGGCCCATCCCCTGCCGGTGGCCTACTGCCTGCCCGGGCTGCGTTCCCGGCTGGTGGTCAGCGAGGGCACACTCGCCGCACTGTCGCCCGCCGAGCTGGCCGCCGTACTCGCCCACGAACGCGCCCACCTGCGGGAACGGCACGACCTGGTGGTGCTGCCGTTCGTCGCCTGGGGCGCCACCGCGCCGTGGGTACCCGGCATGGCGCGCGCCCAGGTGGCCGTGGCCGCGCTGGTCGAGATGCGCGCCGACGACGTGGCCAGGGCCCGCGTCAGCCGTCTCGCGCTGGCCGGTGCGCTGCGCCGGGTCGGCGGCGCGGCCACGCTGTCCGGCCGGGCCACGCTGACCTCGTTCTCCGCCGCCGTGCGCGGCCGCCTGGACCGCCTCGACCAGCAGCTGGACTCCCCGCCCCTGACCCTGCGCCTGGTGCCGAGGCTGGCGGCCTTGGCCCTGGTCGCGGTGCCGACCGCCGTGCTCCTGGCGCCCTAACCAGCCGTGGTAACCGGGCTTGCCCGAGGACGCCTGTCGTTACCGAACTGCACAGGAGGCAGGTTTCCGAGCAACAAAACCTGCCTGCTGTGCAGTTCGGTAACGCTGGGCAGGCCTACGCGACGCCGGCCAGCCGCAGCGCCGCCGTGCTACCCGCCGCCACCAGCACCACCACGACCAGCGGCAGCCGGCGCCACGCGGCGACCGCGCCGAGGGCCACGCCGATCGGCCGGGCCCAGCCGGCGAAGCCCTCGCCCTGGGTGAGCGCGGCGGTGGCGACCAGCGCGATGAGCAGCGCGGTTGCGCCCAGGTCCAGGTGGCGGCGAACCCCGTCCGGGATGCGCAGCCGCCGGCCCAGCAGCAGCCCGGACAGCCGGACCAGGTACGTGCCGGCCGCAAGGCTCGCCACCGCCCAACCGGTCAGGTTCACCCGACCAACTCCTTCGACCGCTCCTCCGGTGCCCGTCCGGCCGCGACCAGGCCGAGCAGCGCCAGCAGCACCGGCAGACCTGCGGGCAGCCACGGCGTCGCGGCCAGCGCCAACCCCGCGCCGAGCAGCGCCACCCTGGCCGCGTCGGCCCGGCGCAGCGCAGGCAGCAGCAACGCGAGCAACGCGGCCGGGAAGGCGGCGTCCACGCCGAACCGGGCCGGGTCCGGCACGGCCGCCCCGGACAGTGCGCCGAGCACGGTGCCGAGGTTCCAGCCGACGAACATCAGCACGCCGACCAACCAGTAGCCGCGGCGGGCCCGGACCGGGTCAGGCCGGGACCGGGCGAACGCGACGACCTCGTCCACCATCAGGTGGGCGCCGAGCAGCCGCGCCGGCCAGGACCGGCCGACGAGGTCCCCGACCGCGAGCCCGAACGGCAGGTGCCGCAGGTTGAGCAGCAGCCCACCGAGCACCGCGGCCACCGGGGCGCCCCCGGCCGCGATCACCGCGACCGCCAGGAACTGCGAGCCGCCGGCGAACACGAACACCGACATGGCCACGGTGAGCAGCAGCGGCACGTGCGCGGACGCGGCCAGGGCGCCGAAGGACCCGCCAACCACGATCATCGCCGCCCCCAGAGCGGCGGCGTCACGCAGGTCGTCCCGCGCGGTCGTTCGCCAGATCGAACACATAGTCCCCTATGCTGAACACGAGCGCCTGCGTTCGTCAAGTCGAACGGAGAGACCGATGGAACGAACAGACCCGATTCCCCTGATTGCCCGAGCGCTGCGCCGGGAGCGCGACCGGGCGGGACTCTCGCTGACCGAGCTGGCCAGGCGGGCCGGCCTCGCCAAGTCGACTCTGTCGCAGCTGGAGTCGGGCAGCGGCAACCCGAGCGTGGAGACGCTGTGGGCGCTCGCGGTGGCGCTGGACGTGCCGTTCAGCCGGGTGGTCGACCCGCTGCCCCGGCCGGTGCGGGTCATCCGGGCCGGCGCGGGCCCGGTCATCCCGTCCGCCGAGGCGCCCTACACGGCGACGGTGCTGTCGACCAGTCCCCCGGGCGCGCGCCGCGACCTGCACGTGATCACGCTCGAACCCGGGGCGGCCCGGCTCGCCGAGGCACACCTGCCCGGCACCGTGGAGCACCTCGTGCCGACCGCCGGGGTGATCCGGTGCGGTCCGGTCGGCGAGGAGGTCGAGCTCAACGTCGGCGACTACGCCTGCTTCCCCGGCGACGTGCCGCACAGCTACTCGGCGCTCGCCCCCGGCAGCACCGCGGTGCTGGTCATGGAGTACGTCTGACCTGGGCGACCCCGGCCCGCCGGCGCCCCGTCGGCGGGCACCCGGCTCCGCGCCGGCGACAGTGGCACCGCACGGCTCCGGCCCAGCGCGGCGGACAACCGCGGTGGGCCGGAGTTCGTTCCGTGCGCTCGAAGTTGCTAGCTCCCAGCCGGCGCGACGGGCACAGCGACGGGCAACGCGGGCGCCGGCAGTGCGGGCAGGCCCGCCGGCAAGCCACCGGGGACCGGCAGAGCCGGCAGACCTGCCGGTAAGCCACCGGGGACCGGCAGCCCGCCGGGCAACCCACCCGGAGCCGGAATACACGGCACATCGACAGGCAAACCACCCGGCACCGGCAGACCGGCCGGCAAGCCGGCGGGCAAGCCACCCGGAACCGGCAGACCACCAGGCAGCGGCAACCCACCAGGCACCGGCAGACCACCAGGCAGAGGCAACCCACCAGGCACCGGCAGACCTCCCGGCAACGGCAGTCCACCCGGCACGGGCAGTCCACCCGGAACCGGCAGACCGGCCGGCAGACCACCCGGAACCGGCAGACCACCGGGCAGAGGACACGGCAAACCGGCCGGCAAGCCACCCGGAACCGGCAGACCGCCGGGCAACCCGGCCGGCAGACCACCCGGGATGGGCAACCCACCGGGCACCGGGAGCCCGCCCGGCAACGAGGGCAGCGGCGGCACCGGCGGCACCGGCGGGGCCGGGTCGGCCGCCAGCGCGGCACCCTCCGGCGCGGCACCCTCCGGCGCGGCGGCCGGGAACCGCGGTGCGGCTGGGAGCGCGGCAGCCGGAGCCGCCGGCACGGCGGGCAGTCCAGCGGGGGCGGCCGGCAGCGCGGGCGCACCCGCCGGCAGACCACCCGGCACAGCCGGCACACCAGCCGGCAAACCACCCGGCACAGCCGGCACACCAGCCGGCAAACCACCCGGCACAGCCGGCACACCAGCCGGCAAACCACCCGGCACAGCCGGCACACCAGCCGGCAAACCACCCGGCACAGCCGGCACACCAGCCGGCAAACCACCCGGCACAGCCGGCACAGCGGCAGGCACACCACCCGGCACAGCCGGCACAGCGGCAGGCACACCACCCGGCACAGCCGGCACAGCGGCGGGCATCCCGCTCGGCAGGCCCGTGTCAGGGGCGATTGGGGCCGGCGGCAGCACGGACGGCGGGCTCGCGTCGGCCGGCGGCAGCGGCGGGCCGATCGGCGGCGGGGAGCCCGCCTCCGGGGCGGACCTGGACCCGCTGTGGGCCGGGACGTAACCGGAGTCGTCCGACGCGCCCGGCGCAGTGTCCGGCGTCGAGCCGGAGTCCGGAGAGGAAGCGTCCGGCGAATCGGAGCCCGGTGACGAATGCGACGACGAACTGCGCGACGGCGCGGCATCCGGCGAGTCCGAATCCGGCGACGACCCCGCATCCGAAGAACCCGCGTCCGAAGAACCGGCGTCCGAGGACCCGCTGTCCGACGAATCGCCCGGTGGGTCGGGCTGGACGTCGGCCTTGTGCAGCACGGTGACCGTGGACACCGCGCTGGCGAGCTCCCCCGTCGGGTGACTCAGCGCGCCGGCGAGGTGCGCGCCGGCCATCGCGAGGGCCACCACGCCGACCAGGCCGGCCACCGCCATCGCGTGCCGGCGCTGGACCAGCGCGCCACTGTCCGACTCCATCCGAGGCACCAGGCCCCGGGCGCGGTCCCGACGGTTCCGGTTCAGCGCACGGCGGCGGGCCCGCGGCCGTACTCCACGTCGATCCCGCATCAGGACCCCTCCCCAGGACGGGTCCGCACCGTGCGAGCCCACGCCGCGGCCGCTATGACCGGGTGTCGGTGATCGCCGCCGCCGTGCGCTCCGTGCCAATAAGCCGAAACAGAGCGTGAAGTCACACCAGTCACAACAGCCACACGAATCACCTCCCGTAACGTCCGCCTCATTACTCACCGAAATATAGGTGAGTTGAGTGACGAAGGAGCCAAGATTCACCGCAGAGCGTGACGCCTATGGTGCTAGGACATGCACGGAGAGTACTGCCGTGCTACGCGAGGTTAATGGACCGGCAATACCGGAAAACCAGCTTCTACCAGCCGCGGTCGGCGTAGCGCTGGCTCTCCGGCAGGTCGCTGAGGTTGATCCCGACCATCGCCTCGCCGAGTCCCCGGGACACCTTGGCGATCACGTCCGGGTCATCGTGGAAGGTCGTCGCCTTCACGATGGCCTCGGCGCGCAGGGCCGGGTCACCGGACTTGAAGATGCCGGAGCCGACGAACACGCCCTCCGCGCCGAGCTGCATCATCATGGCCGCATCGGCCGGAGTGGCGATGCCGCCGGCGGTGAACAGCACGACGGGCAGCTTGCCAGCGGCGGCCACCTCGGCCACCAGGTCGACCGGGGCGCGCAGCTCCTTGGCGGCAACGAACAGCTCGGTGCTGTCCAGACCGCCGAGCCGGCGAATCTCGGCCCGGATGGAACGCATGTGCCGAGTCGCCTCGACCACGTTGCCGGTGCCGGCCTCGCCCTTGGAGCGAATCATTGCGGCGCCCTCGGAAATACGCCGCAACGCCTCACCCAAATTTGTCGCGCCACAGACGAACGGCACGGTGAAAGCCCATTTGTCGATGTGGTGCGCCTCGTCGGCCGGGGTGAGCACCTCGGACTCGTCGATGTAGTCCACCCCGAGCGACTGAAGCACCTGCGCCTCGACGAAGTGCCCGATCCGCGCCTTGGCCATCACCGGGATGGAGACCGCCTCGACGATGCCCTGGATCATGTCCGGGTCACTCATCCGGGCGACGCCGCCCTGGGCGCGGATGTCGGCCGGCACCCGCTCGAGCGCCATCACGGCCACCGCGCCGGCATCCTCGGCGATCTTCGCCTGGTCCGGGGTGACCACATCCATGATCACCCCGCCCTTGAGCATCTCCGCCATACCCCGCTTGACTCGGGCGGTCCCGAACTGGGAGCCCTGGGCGGGCGATGAATCAGCGCGAGACTCGGAGCGAGACGCGGCACGATCGGACGGGAGTTGCTCGGCGGACACGCTGTGACCTCTCTGCCTTCGGTTGGTTACCCGATGGGGTGGCTCCGATTGTAGGTCGGTCACGACACGACGCGGGTGACCCCGTCCCATTGGCTTGCGCCAAGCGCGCCCAGCAGGTCACCCAGCTGCCGGGGGAAGACCACCGCGGCACTGCCGCGCAGCTCGTCGTCGGTCCACCAGCGGTGCCCGAGCACGACATCCGCCTCCAGGTCGGTGAAGCCCGACGTGTCGATCCGGCACGTGGCGGCGCGGGCCACGAAGAACTCCTCCTCGGCCGCGAAGCTACGGCCGTCGAAGCTGAACACCGCGTGCCGCCGCCAGACCGGGCCGACCAGCTCGTCGGGCGGCAGCCGCAGCCCGGTCTCCTCGGCCAGCTCGCGGCGCGCCGCCGCGCGGGCATCCTCGCCGGACTCCACCCCACCGCCCGGGGTGAACCAGAACGGCTCCTCGGGGCGTGCCGGGTCGATCCCCTCGAACAGCAGCACCCGGCCCTTGGAGTCCAGCAGCAGCACTCGGCCGGCGCGGCGCCGGCGGGGCGGCGCGGCGAGCGGTTCGCCCAGCTCGGCGTCGGTGTCGGCGATCTCGAAGTAGCCGGGCGCCGGGGCCGTGCCGGCCAGTCGCAGCCAGCGCACCAGCCGTCGGGAGCGCAGCGCCAAGGTGTCCCGGACCGCGTCGTTGTGCACCCGTCTGGCCAGCATCACGCGCTGCTGGGCGTCGGCCAGCTCGATGGCCAGCTCGGCCGGCACCCGCTCCGGTGGCACCACGCCGAGCAGCTGGCCCAGGTCGTTCTCGGCGGCCTCGCGCTCTGTGGCGGGCACCCGCTCGGTGCGCGTGGCCGCGGTCAGCAGCGGGCCGTCGCCGAGCGTCCTGGCCAGCGTCCTGGCCAGCACCGCGCGCCGCTCCAGCGCGGCCAACAGCGCCGCCCTGGCCGCGTCGGTGCGCACGTGCAACCGGTCCAGCCGGTTCGCCCGCAGCAGGCAGGACGCCACCACGAGCAGCACCACGACCGCGAGCACACAGCCGAGTAGCAGGCCGAACGGGGACATCAGCTGGCCGCCCAGCGGTCGCCGACCGGCCGCACGTCGTCCGCACCGGGCAGGCCGACGGATTCCCCGACTCGCGGGGGCGAAATCCCCGACTCGCGGGGGGCGGGGGGCGGGATGCCGCGCGGGTCGGCGGCGATGGCGGCCTGGTACACCCGCAGCACCGACTCGGCGATCACCGGCCAGTCCCACCGGGCGGCCCTGGCCCGCCCGGCCGCCGCCAGCCCCGCGCGGCGCCGGTCGTCGTCGAGCAGCGCGCCGAGCGCACCGGCGAGCGCGGCCGGGTCGCCGGTCGGCACGAGCACCCCGGCCCGGCCGTCGTCGAGCACCCTTCGGAACGCGTCCAGGTCGCTGGCCAGCACCGGAGCGCCGGCCGCCATGGCCTCGGTGACCACCATGCCGAAGCTCTCGCCACCGAGGTTCGGCGCACAGTAGACGTCCATCGAGCGCAGCGCGGCGGCCTTCGTGAGGTCGTCGGCCTCGCCGAGCACGTCCATCCGCGCGGCCAGCTCGGCACCGGCCCGGCGGCGCAGCGCCGCCTCGTCGCCGCGCCCGACGACGAGCAGCCGGGTGCTCGCGGCCCGCTCCGGCGGCAGCGCGCGCAGCGCCTCGAGCAGCACGTCCATCCCCTTGCGCGGCTCGCCGAACCGGCCAAGGAAACCGACCGTGCGCACCCCGGGGCGCGGGTAGCCGGGCAGCGCCGGGCCGTCGGCGAACCGGGCCACGTCGACGCCGTTCGGGATCTCCACCGCGTCCCCGCCGAGGTGCTCCACCTGCACGCGCCGCGCCAGCGGCGACACCGCGATCCGGGCGGTGATCTTCTCCAGCATCGGCCGCAGCACGCCCTGGAACGTCGTCAGCGCGCGGGAGCGGGGGTTCGCGGTGTGGAAGGTCGCCACGATCGGGCCGTCGGCCACCGCCAGGGCGATCATGGAAAGGCTCGGCGCGATCGGCTCGTGCAGGTGCAGCACGTCGAAGTCGTGCTCGCCAAGCCAGCGCCGGACCCGGGAGTAGGCCACCGGTCCGAAGGTCAGCCGCGCCACCGAGCCGTTGTAGCGCACCCCGACCGCCTTGCCGGCCGGGGTGACGAAGTCCGGCAGACCCGGCTGACCGGCCCGCGCCGGCTCGTCGCGCGGCAGCTCCGCCGGGGCCAGCACGTTCACGCTGTGGCCGAGCGCGAGTAGGGCCTTGGCCAGGTCGACCACGTGGCTCTGCACGCCGCCGGGCACGTCGAGCGAGTACGGGCAGACGATGCCGACCTTCAGCCCGGCCCGCTCCGGCGCCCGGATCAGCCCGAGCCGCTCCACGTCGGTCACCTGGCCACCTCGGAGACCGGTGCGGCAGCCGCGCGGTCGGCCGACCAGACCGGCTGCAGCATGTGCCAGTCGGCCGGGTGCTCGGCGAGCTCGGCGCCGAACGCGTCGGCCAGCGCCTGGGTGGCGGCCAGCACCGCCGGCCCGCCCGGCCCCGCCGGCACCTCGATCGGCGGGGCGAACCGCAGGCCCCAGCCGCCGGGGGTGAACCAGCCGCCGAACGGCAGCAGCGCGGCGCCGGTGTGCCGGGCCAGCTGGGCGGGGCCGCCGGGCAGCCGGGCCGGTTCGCCGCACAGGTCCACCTCGATGCCGCCGCCGGTCAGCTCGCGGTCCGCGACCAGGCAGACCACCCGGTTGGCGCGCAGCCGGGCGGCCAGCGTGGCGACCGTGCGCGCCCCGCCGTCGGCCGGCAGCACCTCGAAGCCGAGCGACTCCCGGTAGGCCACGAAACGCCGGTAGAGCGACTCCGGCCGCAGCCGCTCGGCCACCGTGACGAAGGTGGCCGGCTCGCCGCGGCGGCGCAGCGCCTGCACCAGCCAGGCACCGGCCACGTCCCAGTTCCCGCTGTGGGTGAGCGCGGCGACCACGCCCCGACCGTCCGCCAGCGCGCGCTCCAGGTGCGCCACGCCGGCCACCGCCGGATCGACCGCGTCGTGCAGGGCCACCGGGTCCAAGGCCGGCAGCCGGAACGCCTCGCACCAGTACCGGGCGTAGGACCGCAGCCCGTCGGCCACCACCGCGTCCAGCTCCGCCGCGCTCGGTACGGTGCTCGGCGCGGTGCCGCCGTGCGCGAGCACCCGAGCCAGGTTCGCCCGCAGCTGACGGGCCCCGGCGCCGTCCCGGCGGGCGGCCAGGTCGGCGCCGGCCCGGAACAGCCCGGCGGCCAGCCCCGGCGGCGCGGCGCGCACCGCCCGCCAGCCCAGTGCGTAGCCCAGGTCGGTCAGCCGCCCGGTCAACTCGCCGGTCACCGGGCCTGCGCCCCCTCGTCGGGAGCGGGCGGCGGCACCGGCTGGACCCCGTTCGAAGCCGGCTCAGCTGGCAACACAACCGGCTCGGCTGGCAACACAGCCGGCTCGGGCGGCAGCGCGGCCGGCTCGGCCAGCGGTACAGCCGGCTCAGCCGGCGGGTTGGCCATCGCCGACCGGTGCACGGCCAGCAGCCGCTGCCCGAGGGTGATCACCGAGCCGACCGCGAGCAGCCACAGCGCCACGCCCAGCGCGCCGGGCACGCCGAGGCCCTCCAGCGCGGTGCCGCCCAGCGCCAGGATCAGCCGTTCGGCCCGCTCCACCAGGCCGCCCTGCGCGGACAGCCCGCTGGCCTCGGCGCGCGCCTTCAGGTACGACACGACCAGCCCGGCGACCAGCGAGATCATCGCCGCGACCGCCGTGTGCGGCTGGTCTCCGAGCCGCAGGCACCACCAGGTCAGCGCGGCGAACAGGGCACCGTCGGCGAGCCGGTCGCAGGTCGAGTCGAGCACCGCGCCGAACGGGGTGCCGGGGCCGATCGCCCGCGCCATCGCCCCGTCGACCAGGTCGAGCAGTACGAACGCGGTGATCACACAGACGCCCAGGAACAGCTGGCCCCTGGGCAGGAACCACAGCGCGGCGGCCACCGAGCCGACCGTGCCGAGCGCGGTCACCAGGTTCGGCGGCACGCCCCAGCCCACCAGCGTGCGACCGACCGGGTCGGTGATCCGACCGACCGAGGCGCGGGCAACGATGTTGTCGAGCATGAACCCCTACCGGGAGGGCGTGGCGGCTGGTACGCCCAACCCTATTCGGTGCCCCGCTCCGGCCAGGCCCCGACCAGCAGCTCGCGGGTTTCGGAGAGCAGCTGCGGGATGACCTTGGTCTGGCCGACCACGGCGATGAAGTTCGCGTCGCCACCCCACCGGGGTACCACGTGCTGGTGCAGGTGGTCGGCCAGCGAGCCGCCGGCCACCGCGCCCAGGTTGAGCCCCACGTTGAACGCGTGCGGCGCGGCCACCTTTTTCATCGCCCGGACAGCCCGCTGCGTGTAGTCCATCAGCTCGCCGGACTCCGCCGGGGTGAGCTCCTCCAGCTCCGCGACGTGCCGGTAGGGCACCACCATCAGGTGGCCGGGGTTGTAGGGGTGCAGGTTGAGCACCGCGTACACCTCCTGGCCCCGGGCGACCACGAGGCCCTCGTCGTCGGGCAGCTTCGGGATCCGGCAGAACGGGCAGCCCTCCTCGGCGCTGCTCGCGGCGGCCTCCTTGATGTAGGCCAGCCGGTGCGGCGTCCACAGCCGGCGAAACCCGTCGGCGACCGCCACCCCGTCCTGGCCGACCAGCTCCGGCTGGTCGGCCCCCGGCGGTTCGCTCACGTGGCCCCCACCACACCGAAGTTCTGCTCGCTCGGCGAGGAGTTCTCGCGGCGGGCCACCCACGACACCACCGCGTCGACGGCGTCGGCGACCGGCACCTGGTTGAGCTGGGTGCCGTCCCGGAACCGGAAGCTGACGGCTCCGGCCTCGGTGTCGCGGCCGCCGGCGAGCAGCAGGAACGGCACCTTCTGCAACGTGTGGTTGCGGATCTTCTTCTGCATCCGGTCGTCGCTGGCGTCCACCTCGACCCGCACGCCGTGGGCGCGTAGTGCGGAGGCCACCTCCTCGACGTACTCGACCTGGTCCGCCGACACCGGGATGCCGACTACCTGCACCGGTGCCAGCCAGGCCGGGAACGCCCCTGCGTAGTGCTCGGTGAGCACGCCGAAGAATCGCTCGATCGAGCCGAACAGCGCCCGGTGGATCATCACCGGCCGTTTCCGCGTGCCGTCGTCGGCGGTGTACTCCAGGCCGAAGCGCTCGGGCAGGTTCAGGTCGAGCTGGATGGTGGACATCTGCCAGGTGCGCCCGATCGCGTCCTTGGTCTGCACCGAGATCTTCGGCCCGTAGAAGGCGGCGCCGCCGGGGTCGTCGACCAGCTCCAGGCCGGACGCCTGGGCGGCCTCCCGCAGCGCGGCGGTGGACCGCTCCCACACCTCATCGGTGCCGACGTACTTCTCCTCGTTGCGGGTGGACAGCTCGA
>Ga0137415_10002872_pt1 | contig 17072 bp, 19 predicted proteins | sample CZODoug3_1_1_16f_FD_183082 | JGI IMG/M metagenome (GOLD analysis project Ga0137415, IMG submission 183082) | Vadose zone soil fungal communities from Angelo Coast Range Reserve, California, USA - CZODoug3_1_1_16fungal (Hybrid Assembly) | ecosystem: Environmental > Terrestrial > Soil > Vadose...
GCCGAGCGCGTTGTCTGTGAAGTCAACAGCAGCCCTCCAAACCCGGCATCGGATGCTTTTCATGCTGCGTTGGGATTCGTCGAGGTCGGCACGGCAAGCGTCTATGATGGCAGCCGCACGGTCCGGTACTTGTCGCACACGCTGTAACTCGTCATTCCGGAGCGCGCAGAGCGCGGACGGTGAACCAGAGGGCTTGGCCGTCGTTCTGCCTGGCAGGCACTCCCGTTGGCGCTATTTCAAGGACGCCTTGAGCGCGAGCAGCGCCTCCTTGAGCGGCGGCAAATCGTCTTTGACCGCCTTCCAGATAATCGAGGCGTCAACGCGTTGGTAGTCATGCCGCAAGATGTTGCCTATTCCGGCGATATCCTTCCAGCGCACATCCTTGTGTTGTGCTTTCAGGTCGCGGCCGAGATGGCGGCTGGCTTCGGAAATAACCTCGATGCCGCGCTCGACCGCCGAGCGCAGTAGCCACGAGCGCTCGTAGTCGCGCATTGTTTTTCCAGCGAGCGCCTTTTCGATTCCACGGATGCTTTCGAGCATGTCGTGGATGCGTAGCAAAGGGGAGCGCGTGGCCATCTAGAAAACCCGCGTCGCCTCGGCCTCGACCTGTTTGCGTATCAGCGGGTGCAGCCCTTCGCGGGTGGTGGGGTCGACCGTCAAGCAATCGCTTGGCCGCCACAGGCCCGCGGATGATCCTTACGCTGCCGTCGCCGGCGGCAGCGCCAGCACCGAATAGATCGCGGGTGCATCGCGCGAGGCGCGCAGCTTCTTGGCGACGTCCTGGTCGCGCAGCAGCCGGGCGATCCGCGCCAGCGCCTTGAGGTGGTCGGCGCCGGCGCCTTCCGGGGCCAGCAGCAGGAAGATCAGGTCGACCGGCTGGCCGTCCATCGCCTCGAAATCGATCGGACGTTCGAGGCGGGCGAACAGCCCGAACAGCTTTTCGAGTTTCGGCAGCTTGCCAAGGGGGGTGGCGACGCCGTAGCCGACGGCGGTGGTGCCGAGCTTCTCCCGCTGCAGCAGCACCTCGAACACCGAGCGCTCGTTCTGCCCGGTCAGGGCCGCAGCGCGGGCCGCGAGCTCCTGCAGCGCCTGCTTCTTGCTGATGACTTTCAATACGGGGAGAATCGCCTCGGGTGCGACCAGATCGGTAATCGTCATGGGGCGTTCCGAGGTGAGTAGACCGTCAGGTTGCGAAATAGGTTCTTTGGTGGCGGCGTCAAGAAGATGAGACGGGAGGCGGGCTGAAACCGGGGTCCCAATTCACGGGCTTCTACTCCAACGCGACGGCGGTGCCAACTCCTGCGTGCCCGTTCCCGCACCCTGTGATTAAGGGCGGCGGACCATAAGGATGCACCTCCCGGGCGTCAATGCCACCGGACATATATCTCAAGGGGTAACCGCCGGCGGATCGACCCAGCCGACATTGCCATCGGTACGCCGGTAAATGATGTTCACCCGGCCGCTCGAGCCGTGCTGAAATACGATGCAGGCGGCGCCGGTCAGGTCCAGCTCCATGACGGCCTCGCTGACCGAAAGCCGCTTCAGCGAGGTGGTCGCCTCCGCGATGATGACGGGGCTGTATTCGGTGACCTCGTCGTCGCCCTCAGCCGGCGCCTCGATGACATAGCTCGGCGCGTCGAGCCCCGCGCCGTTCAGATCGGCCAACGCGGCGGAGGCCGCATAGGCCTTGCGGGCCGAGCGATCCTTCAGCCGGCTCTTGTAGCGGCGCAGCCGCTTTTCGATCATCAGCAGCGCCCCATCGGCGCTGGCATAGGCGTCGGCCGCGTTCGAATCAGCCTCGAGCGTAATTCCGGAATCCAGGTGCAGGGCGCAGTCGGTCCGGAAGCCGAAGCCATCCTTGCTCAGCGTGATGTGGCCCGAATAATTGCCGTCGAAATATTTCCTCAAGACCTCATCGGTGCGCTCGCTGACGCGCGCGCGAAGCGCCTCGCCGATACTGATGCTCTTTCCCGAGATTCGAAGGGTCATTTGATGCCTCGATTGCTTGATGCCTCGATCATCCTTTTTGTTGTTGGAGCATGACCTTTCGGAAAACCGGCGTCCACTTTTCCGGATCATGCTCAGGGGGCACCGACACTATCGCGATTTGACGCGAACGCAATCAGGCTGGCGCCGTGTCGCGGGACCGGTCCGAGGAGGCGGCAGGTGCCGAAAGGGCGTTACCGAGCATGCTTTGTTTGTCGCGGCGGCGCTGCACCGAGGAAGGAATCCGCATCGCCTCGCGGTATTTCGCGACGGTGCGGCGGGCAATATCAATGCCGGATGCGCGCAATCGTTCCACGATGGTATCATCGGAGAGGATCGCGGCCGGCGCTTCGGCGTCGATCAACTGCTTGATGTGATGACGCACGGCTTCCGCCGAGTGCGCTTCGCCACCATCGGCGGAAGCGATCGAGGCGGTGAAGAAATATTTTAGCTCGAAACTGCCGCGATTCGTCGCCATGTATTTGTTGGCGGTCACGCGCGACACCGTCGATTCATGCATCTGGATCGCATCCGCCACCGCCTTGAGGTTGAGCGGCCTCAAGTGCGCCACGCCGTGGGTGAAGAAGCCGTCCTGCTGACGCACGATTTCGGTCGCCACCTTGAGGATGGTACGGGCGCGCTGATCGAGCGCGCGGACCAGCCAGGTCGCGTTCTGCAGACAATCGGTGAAATAGGATTTGTCGCCGTCCTTGCGGATCGTCTTCGACAGCTCGGTGTAATAGATCTGATTGACCAGCACGCGTGGCAATGTGTCGCTGTTGAGTTCGACGTGCCAGCCGCCGTCGGGACCGGGCCGCACATAGACATCCGGCACCATGGTCTGGGTCCGTGCCGAGCCGAACTTCAAACCGGGTTTTGGATCGAGGCGGCGGATCTCGCCGATCATGTCGGTGATGTCCTCGTCATCGACGCCGCACAATTTTCGCAACGAGGCGATGTCGCGCTTGGCCAGGAGATCGAGATGTTCGACCAGGGCCTGCATCGCAGGGTCATAGCGATTGAGTTCGCGCAACTGGATCGCCAGGCATTCACTCAAGTTTCGCGCGCACACACCGGGCGGATCGAATTTCTGCAAGGCCGCCAGAACGGTGTCGACGTCCTGCTGCGACGCGCCGAGCCGCTCCGCGGCCTGGCCGAGATCCGCTGGCAGATAGCCGGCGTCGTCGACGAGATCGATCAGATACTGCCCGATCATGCGCTGCGCCGGCGCGGTGAACGCCACCGCGAGCTGCTCGGCGAGGTGGCCTCCGAGCGTCACCTCGGCGGCGACAAAGGCTTCCAGATTGTATTCATCGTCATTGGAGGCGCCGCCGCCCCATTCGGTGTAGGCGGTGGGAGCCGCATCCTGTGCGACACGCGCGGCCGCTTCGGCCGGCTCCTCGGAAAAGACGTTGTCGAGGCCGGTATCCAGCGTCTGTTCGATTTCGGTTCGGGTGCCGAGATCCCGGTTCAGCCATTCCTCCTGGCCGGGTTCAAAGCCATCCGCGGCGGAACTGCCGTTCATTTCGGAATGCTCAGTCCCGCCCTCCTCGCCATAGCTGGCGGAACCGTCAGAGCCGGGCAGTTCGGTCGGTTCCATCGCGAGTTCGCCCGCGACCGGTGCCTCCGGCCCGTCGTTGGCGCGGTCCAGCAGCGGATTGCGCTCCAGTTCCTCCTCGACGAAGGCCGACAGGTCAAGGTTCGACAATTGCAGCAGCTTGATCGCCTGCATGAGCTGCGGCGTCATCACCAGCGACTGCGATTGCCGGAACTCTAGTCTTTGCGTCAGCGCCATGGAGGCAAGAACCGATCCAAAAAAGTTGGTCCGATTCTTGCTTATCCTAGTCCAATGCCGATGTACACGGCTTGACGGGTTGGAAAAAAGGGCTAGAGGCGGAATTCTTCGCCAAGGTAAAGGCGCCGCACATCCGGATTGTTAACGATCTCATCCGGACTGCCTTCCGTCAAGATTTCTCCAGCATAGACGATGTAGGCACGATCGGTCAGGCCGAGCGTCTCACGCACATTGTGGTCGGTGATCAAGACGCCGATGCCACGATTGGTGAGATGGCGGACGAGATCCTGGATGTCGCCGACCGCGATCGGATCGATGCCGGCAAAGGGTTCGTCGAGCAGCATGTAGTTGGGCCGCGTCGCCAGCGCGCGCGCGATCTCGACGCGGCGGCGTTCACCGCCGGACAGCGCAATCGACGGCGTTTTGCGCAGCCGCGCGATGTTGAACTCATCGAGCAGCGAATCGAGCTCGGCCTCGCGCTTTTTCTTGGAGGGCTCGACGACCTCGAGCACCGCGCGAATATTCTGCTCGACCGAGAGGCCGCGGAAGATCGAGGCTTCCTGCGGCAGATAGCCGATGCCGAGCCGTGCGCGCTGATACATCGGCAGCTTGGTGACATCGTGGCCATCGAGCTCGATGGCGCCGCGATCAGCCTTGATCAGCCCGGTGATCATGTAGAAGACCGTGGTCTTGCCGGCACCGTTCGGGCCCAGCAAACCGACCGCTTCGCCGCGCCGCACATAGATGCTGACGCCGCGCACGACCTGGCGGGTGCCAAAGCTCTTTTCCACGCTATGCACAGCCAGATAGCCCGGCCGCTTGATCAGACGCGGTGCGGTGGCACCATTGGTCTTGGTATTGGTCTTGGCGGGTTTGGCGCGGGGGCGTGATTTTTCCTCGCGGGGCGGTTCCACAGCAGGCTGCGGCCGCGCCAGTTCCAGGCCAGGTGCTGCACGGGCCATCGGAGGCGCGTCGCGCATCGGGCTCGTCAGCATGTCGCCGAAGGAATCGCCGAGCGCGGTAATATCCTCATGCGACCGCGCAAATCCGGGCGAACCGCGCTTTGCGAGGCGTCGACGGAACATGCCGAGTAAATCCACCATCCCGCTTCGCTTAAGCCTTTCACGGTGAACCCGCGATACGCCCGCGGGCAAGTCGATTCGCACGCGAACCATGAATGAATGGATGTCCGCTGCCCAGCGGAACACCGCGATCCCCAAGACACATATCGAGGCGTATATCCCCACGCCGGCCGCCAGTAGATACAGGCTCACCCCGCGCGCTTCAACCTCGCGCGCCCAAATTATTATCTAAGCTATTGATTTATTTAGTCTTACCTGGAATCAGCGAGGGTAGCGCGGGCCCCGAACCGGGCGCCGCGGTCGCGCAACCCGGGCCTGCCGACTGCACGAAGAGGCCCTGCACCTTGCCGCCGTCGGATTCCACCCGCGACACGCCGGTCGTCATGTCCACCAACAGCCGGTCACCGCGCAGCACATTTTTGCATTGCGTCAGCACAACGCCGCCGAGCATCGTGATCAAATTGGCCCTGGTGTCGAACACGGCGGTCTCGCCGGTGACGACCTGATCCTTTTGCGTGACGACCACGCTGCCTTTCGCTTCCAGCCGCTTGATCGAGGAACTGCCGCCGGGGCCGGGGGAAGCCGCCTGCATCGGCGCCGACTTCGCCGCCTTCGAATTGGCCGGCGGCGGCGCCTGTCCCGAGCTCGACTCGTAGAACACCACCAGTGTTTTCGACGTCATGGTGGTGTCGCCCTGCACCACCTTCACATTGCCGGAAAACGTCGCTTCCTTTTTCTTGTCGCGCATCTCGAGCGCGGCCGCCTCGATCTGGATCGGCTGATCCCGGTTCTGCGAAAAGCCCTGCATGGCGTTGGGCACGCCCGACACCGCACTCTGCGCGCGCGCACTATTCGCCGCGATCAGCGCAAGTACAAAAGCCGCTGTTCCAAGGACGGCCGCAAGCCCGCGCGGAGAAAGCATCTTCATCAAGGTCATTTCGCGTTGGAAGATTTGCCGGAAACGGATCGTGTCTTCGGCGGCGGCGCTGCAGGTTCAGGTGCAGGAGGTGCGCTATCGTCACCCAGCTTGTCCAGGTTCATCACCACATTGCCTTCGAACCGCACCACCTCGCCGCTGTTGAAAATCCGCAGCCTGTCGGAGGTCAGGGTTCCGTTCAGCAGCTTAACGTCGACATGTTCATCCGACGTTACGGTACCCTTGTTGATGTCGACAAAGGCCTGCGAAAGATTGGCCTCATAACCGGTGGAGGATTGCAGGAAGATGTCCTTTCGCAGATCCAGTAATTGCTGCTTGTTGTCGAAATATCCGGTGCGGGCAACCATCGTCACCGTGGTGCGGTCTTCCATCAGGACCTTGGCGCGCGGCGTCGTGAGTTCGACGTGATCGGGATCGGTCAGATCCTGGATCGCGGCCTTCGCCCATATTTCGTACGGGCGCTGGTCGGTCGAAAAGCCCGCAAGATGCGGCGATTCCATCGTGATCTTGGTGCCGGATACCACGACGTTTCCGATATCGACGGGCAATTTGGGCAGCAGCATGCGGAACGGATTGAAGATCGACACCCCGACGATCCCCGCCATCGCCAGAATCACGGCGGCCGGCACCGCCACGCGCAGCGCCCGGACCATCCGGCTGTGGCGCGCCGCCGCGGCGAAGCGTGCCTCGAGGCCGGCGAGATAGGCTGGGTTGTTGACCGAATTCACCGCTGCTCCAGGAGCGAGGACTAAGGCGCGAGGATCAAGGCACGAGAGTAATGGCCCATTCTACCCGGGACTGGCCGATTATGCAGCCCGGACCTCGCGTCGCGCCCCCTCCCCGGGGCAAGACCTCGCGTTAGCAGTGTGACCGAAACGGGGCGGAAGCGGTCCGGCAGCGCTTCAAATGATGTCAGGCCTTACGAATGCGCAAAGACATCCTCGGCCTCCCAGCCGTCCAGGTCGAGCCGGGCCCGGGTCGGCAGGAATTCGAAACAGGCTTTTGCGAGCTCAGTGCGGCCCTCCCGCGCCAGCATGGTATCGAGCCGTTCGCGCAAGCCGTGCAGATGCAGCACGTCGGAGGCGGCATAGGCGAGTTGCGCTTCGCTGAGCGTCGGCGAACCCCAGTCGCTCGACTGCTGCTGTTTCGACAGATCGATGTTGAGGATCTCACGCACCAGGTCTTTCAGGCCGTGGCGATCGGTGTAGGTGCGGGTCAGCCGCGAGGCGATCTTGGTGCAGTAGACCGGCTTTGGCATCACGCCGAAGGCGTTGTACAGCGCCGCGAGATCGAACCGCGCGAAGTGGAAGATCTTGGTCACGTTCGGATTGGCGAGCAGCGCCTTGAGGTTCGGCGCGTCGGTATTTCCCTTCGGGACCTGGATAACATCGGCGGTGCCGTCGCCATTCGACATCTGCACCACGCAGAGCCGGTCGCGATGCGGATGCAGCCCCATGGTCTCGGTATCGATCGCCACCGAATCCGTGTAGCGGGACAGATCGGGCAGATCGCCACGATGCAGGCGAATGGTCATGCAGGAAAGCCTCGTGTCTAAAGTCGATTCGATTACAGACACTAGCGTCCAAACCCCGGGGAGGCGAGCGCCAGGCGCGCCCGGGTGACAAGAAAACCGGCGTTTCGCCGAGGTTTTACCGGATCCGGAACGCGGTGGTTATTTCGCTCGGAGCTGGCCGATCGCGCTGAGCCAGTTCTCCATGTGGAACGTCTTTGCAATTTTGCCGTCCCGGATGGTCTGGATGTCGACCGCCATGATGCGAAAACTTTTTCCCGAATGCGGCACGCCGAACAGCTCGGCGGCGGGCGTGCCGGTGACCTCTCCGCGCACGATGACGCGGTCATCCGCGACTAGCACTTCCTTGATGTCGAATTTCATGTCCGGGATCGTGTTGGCGAAATTCGAGACCACCTTGATCGAAGTCTCGCGGCCCCAGCATTCGCCCGGCAGATAACCGGCGCAGGATTCATAGTCCTCCGTCAGCAGCTGTTCCTGAATGGCCCTGACATCGCCGCGGCTGGCAACATTGAACAGGCTGTACCAGGGCGTGATCGCGGCGCGGGCTTGTTGTTCGGTGAGGGTGGTCATGCCGGGCTCCTGCTGGCTGCTGCGGATTGGAGGCGTCCGCCCGAGGTCTGGAAGCGGAACGAGCGACAGTGCGTTGTGACAACTAGTATGTATATCGTCCGACATACTACTATGAAGGTCGACATACTGATTAGCAATTGATATTTTCGCGCATGCCAAAAGCTACTGATTCAAAAGGGAAAACACTAGCCGCCGCGGCGAAACTGTTCCGTGAGCAGGGCTATCACGGCACCGCCTTGCACGACATTCTGGCGGCGAGCGGATCGCCGCGCGGCTCGCTGTATTTTCATTTCCCCAAGGGCAAGGAGGAAATCGGCGAGGCGGCGCTGACGATCGCCGGCGAGGCGGTGCGCCAGGCCATCGCCCATGCCGCCGAGACGTCGGAGAATGCGGAGGTCTTTGTCACGCGGATCGCGCGCGGCATGGCCTCCGATCTCGAGAAATCCGGCTTCAGGGAAGGGTGTCCGATCGCCACCACCGCGCTGGAAACCGCGGCCCAATCCGACGCGCTGGGCGCCGCCACGCGCACGGCATTCCAGAAATGGGAGGGTGAAATCAGCCGCGGCCTGCAGCGCTTCGGCGTCACGCCAGACAAATCCGGCCCGGTCGCAACCACCGTGCTCAGCCAGCTTGAGGGCGCGCTGCTGCTGGCGCGGACCTATCGCAGCCTCGAGCCGATGCATCGCGCCGAGCAGGCGTTGAAATTTCTCGTCACGCCATCAAAATAAAATGATGAGGATCGCGTCCGTTCGGAAATCTTACGCCGCAATATTTCGATAACTTCGTTTTGGATTGGCGGCCTCTCGTCAGCCGTCCGTTTTTAAGCCTTTCGATTCAAGATGGTTGCTTTATGCCAGCCGCGTGAAATCGCGCCAGATCGACCCTATCTCTTGCCGGCAAGCGCGACGTCCGCAGAACGCTCCGCGCGCCCTTCTCTTCCCACGAATGAGCATCATGACCGAACAAACCCTGGCGGCGTCAATCGACGACCCACAAGAACAGGAACGCGGCTTTTCCCGCTACCAGTCACTCCTCATTGCGTTACTGGCACTCGCCCAGTTCACGATCATTCTCGACTTCATCATCATGTCGCCGCTCGGCGCCATCTTGATGCCCGCCCTCAATATTACGGCCGCGCAATTCGGCGTGGCGGTCTCAGTCTACGCGTTCAGCGCCGGGATTTCGGGCATCCTTGCCGCCGGCTTTGCCGATCGCTTCGATCGCAAGCGCCTGCTGTTGTTCTTCTATGCCGGCTTCACCCTGGGAACGCTGCTCTGCGCGCTGGCGCCGAACTATCATGTGCTGCTGCTCGGCCGAATCGTAACCGGAGTGTTCGGCGGCGTGATCGGTTCTGTCGTGCTCGCCATCGTCACCGACCTCTTTGCGCTGCACCTGCGCGGCCGCGTGATGGGCTTCGTGCAAACCGCGTTCGCCGCAAGTCAGGTGCTCGGTATTCCGGCCGGACTTCTTCTCGCCAACCACTGGAACTGGCACGTCTCTTTCGCGGCGATCGTCGGCTTGTCGATCGCGACGATGGCCGCGATCTTGTTTGTGATGCAGCCGGTGAACGCGCATTTGCGGCTCAAGCAGGACAAAAATGCCTTTCGGCACCTGATCGCGACCGTCGGACAACCGCGCTATACGCTGGCTTTCGTGGTGACGACGCTGCTGTCGACCGGCGGGTTCATGCTGATGCCGTTCGGCAGCGCCTACACCGTGCACAATCTCGGCATCGATATCCTGCATCTTCCGACGATCTATCTCGTCTCCGGTCTGTTCAGCATTTTCACCGGGCCGCTGGTCGGCAGAGCGAGCGACGCTTTCGGCAAATATCCTACCTTCATCTTCGGCAGCGCGGTGTCGGTCGTCATGGTGCTGATCTACACCCATCTCGGTCAGGTCGGATTGACGACCGTGATCATCGTCAACGTCTTGATGTTCGTCGGCATCTTTTCGCGCATGATCCCGTCGCAGGCGCTGATTTCGGCGATCCCCGAACCCAGTCAACGCGGCTCGTTCAGTGCGGTCAGCGCTTCCTTGCAGCAACTCTCCGGCGGGCTCGGGTCCGTGCTGGCCGCAGCGATCATCGCGGAAAATCCGGATGGTACGCTGCGGCATTTCGATCGGCTGGGATACATCGTCGTTGCGACGTCGATCCTGTCGCTGATCGCGCTGTATTTTGTGCAGAGGCCGATCGCGAAAAAGGCCGGCAAGCGATTCGTCTGAGGCGGGGGATTGAGCTAGCCGGGGCGAGCCGGCACGCCATCAACGGCGGTGGTCGTATCAGACGCGGGCCAGCACGAAGGCCATGTGCCCAGAAAACCGATACTTTTTGAATTAAGCTCTTAAGTAGGCCGCAGTAGTGGCTGGCTTATAGGTTGGCTGATGACCTTGCGATCGGCATATTTTGCGGGCTGGAGCGGCGCTCCCACTGTTCTTCTTTGGGGAGATGCAAGGGGCATGCGTGAGCTAAGGGACTTTCTGCGCAGCGCATGGCCGGCTTCGAATGCGCTGAAACTTGACAGGTTCTGCGAGGCGGTAGATGGCAGAATGATCACCGTCATAGCCGTACCTGACCAACGTGACACCGGCATCTTCTTCGCCGGCGACGGTCTGGAGTGGAGACTCCGGCCGGATTTGGCAGTGGACTTCGCTGAAAAGGTCGATGTACTCGCGTCATGCGTGGCGGGACATCAATACCTCGGCGCTTACAGCAGCGATATTGCCGTGGAAGTCTCGACGGGTGAGTATCCTGAGAGTTTGCATCCAGATCGCCCTGCAGACCCACAGTTATGACCCCAGTCGACCACCTTGGTTATTGAAGAATGAAATTCTTTGCGCGAGACGAGGCGACCTTGCTGGAGGAGAAGCTACGTCGTGACATCGCAGAATACGCCGATCCGAAATTCGTCCTCTATTACCAGAGTGGCGGTCGCGATTATTCGGCTGCGGCGAATGCAATCGCGCTATCGACCGGAACGTTTTCCGAGGCCACGGTGCTTTTCTTGTTCAGCGTCAGCGGCGACGGGTGGGACGAACATTCGGCGAGCGACCAGAGGTGGAACCGGTACAGAAGGTGGCGGGCCGCAAATCACGAGGATCATCGACTGTATGAAGCCCCTGGCCATCAGTTCGAACCGAACGAAGTCGAACATTTGTCCAAAACCGTCGAGTTTGCTCTTGAACTTGGCTGGGACGCATTGGTCGCGGTAAAGCCCGGACGACAGCTTCTGTTCCTCTCGCACGACGATCGATTGGAAATCTATCGAGGTTTCAGTGGTGGATTGCTTGTCAGGCAACTGACCGGGCTCGGATATTGGCGTCGCGCTGATCGGTAACGAAGTGACGGAATGCACTGCCTGTGAAGGAATTGAAGATGGCCGCACTCTCCCAATTCCTGAATTTGGATGTGGTTTTGAAGTCGAATTCGGACCTGGGCGCACTCGTCAGGCATCTGGATCAAAGAGTATTTGTACTCTCGGATCAGAAATTTGAACGGCAGTTTTTCCTCGTTCTCGAGCTGGCCGGCAAAGATTCGGCGCAAGATGCCCGATGGTGTACGCAGCAGTTTCTGACGATCATTGATGATTTTCAGGACGCGGTGCTTGACCTTTGGAAGGGTTGCACCTCGCGCACCTTCTCCTACGGATTTGAGGGGGGATGCGATTATCCTGCGCTCAACACGACAATCAACGCCGATTTGCTGCTCCAAATAGGACGGGTCGGCGCAGACATTGGGATCACGGTGTATCCTTATCGGACCGATTGAGATTCGAAGAATGGGCGAACGATCGCGATCACAACAGACTGCGCCAAACTCATGCGGCTTCCTCCAAAACCGACTGGCTGATCTAGAGGAGCACCACTTGTGCACGCCGACAGTACCAATCCGGCTGGCGCTCGGTCATGAATACTGAGCAATCAAGCAACACCAGTTGTGGCGTGGGATTTGCCGAAATGGCTGACGAAGCGGGCTGGCGAGCGATTCGTCTGAGGCTGGGCGTTGAACTCGCCGCGGCGACCCGGTCGCCACAAACGGGGGATGGCCATGCGTCGCCGGGCGGGGGCACCATTTTGCGCAAAAATCCGCGCAAAATGGTGCCCAGGAAAGGACTCGAACCTTCACGGCCGTTAAGCCACTGGCACCTGAAGCCAGCGCGTCTACCAATTCCGCCACCTGGGCCCGGGGCGGGTTAGTAAGGACCGGTCGCGCGCTTGTCAAATTGGCGAACGGATCGGTCTAATATCCTGTACAGGGTGGGCATGATGGCGTATCGCGAATCCGCAAAATACCCGCATGATCTCTCGAATTCGGCAGGAACTGACTCCATGGCACCGAACCTGGCCTCGAACTCGGAAACGCTCGTCACGGTTTTTGGCGGATCGGGCTTTTTGGGGCGAAACGTGGTGCGGGCGCTCTGCAAGCGCGATTATCGCGTCCGCGTCGCGGTGCGGCGGCCGGAACTCGCCGGGCACCTGCAGCCGCTCGGCAAGGTCGGCCAGATCCATGCCGTGCAGGCCAATCTGCGCTATCCGGCCTCGGTCGAGGCCGCGATGCGCGATTGCCAGATCGCCATCAACCTGGTCGGCATCCTGACCGAGAGCGGCGCGCAGACCTTTGACGCTGTGCAGGCCGTGGGGGCTGAGGCTGTTGCCAAGGCCGCCAGCGCCGCTGGCGCGCGGATGGTGCATGTCTCGGCCATCGGCGCCGACGAGAACTCAGCCTCGCGCTATGCCCGCGCCAAGGCCGCGGGCGAAAAGGCGGTGCTCGCTGCCGTGCCCTCGGCCACGATCCTGCGGCCGTCGGTCTTGTTCGGGTCCGACGATCAATTCACCAACCGCTTCGCGGCGCTGGCGCGGATGTCGCCGGCGCTGCCGCTGGTCGGCGGCGGCGTGACGAAAATGCAACCCGCCTATGTCGGCGACGTCGCGACCGCGGTTGCGGAAGCCGTGGACGGCAACACCAAGGCGGGCGCGACCTACGAGCTCGGCGGCCCGGAAGTGCTAACCATGCGCGAGATCATGGAAATTATCCTTAGCATCACCGAACGCGAGCGCATGCTGATTCCGCTGCCGTTCGGCCTGGCGAAACTGCAGGCGCTGCTGCTGCAATTCGCACCGGGTGCGCTAAAGCTAACGCCCGACCAGGTCGAGCTGCTGCGCGCCGACAATGTGGTCTCGGAGCCCGCGAAAGCCGGCGGACTGACGCTGGAGGGCCTCGGGATCACGCCGGATTCGCTGGAAGCGATCGCCCCGCAATATCTCTGGCGTTTTCGCGCGACCGGGCAGTTTCAGAAGAAGCGCGCGTAGTTTTCGCCCGGCGTTCGCCGCGACGACGAATATTTATTTCCCCATCGCCAGCGCGATCAGGCCGAGCGTGCCGACGATCACGCGCCACCAGGCGAAAAACGTAAAACCGTGGCGAGTGACGTAGTTCAGGAACGCCTTCACCACGATCAGCGCGGTAATGAACGAGACCACGAATCCGATCGCGACGATGCCGATGTGATCGGTCGTCATCTCGGCGCGGCTCTTGTAGAAATCATAGGCGAAGGCGCCGATCATGGTCGGGATCGCGAGGAAGAACGAAAACTCCGCCGCCGCGCGCTTTTCGGCGCCGAGCAGCATCGCCGCCACGATAGAGGCACCCGAGCGCGACACGCCGGGAATCATCGCAAGGCACTGCGCGATGCCGATCCAGAGATACATCGGGAGCGGAAATCTCGTGGCGTCGTCTTCGTGCGGCTTGAGATCGAGCTGATCGACCCACAACAGGACGGCACCGCCGACGATCAGGGAAAAACACACCACCCACGGATTGAACAGATAGCCCTTGATATACTTGCCGGCTATCAAGCCGATGATGACCGCCGGCAGAAACGCCACCAGCACGCCGATGACGAAACGGCGGTCATCGGGATTGGAGAACATGCCGAGCGCGACCCGCCACAATTTGGCGAAATAGATCACGACGATTGCGAGGATCGCGCCGAGCTGAATCAGCACGGTGAAACTGTCCCAGAAACTTCCCTCACCGAGACCGAAGAACCGTTCCGCCAGCAAGAGATGGCCGGTCGAGGAAACCGGCAAGAATTCCGTGACGCCCTCGATAATCCCGAGAATCACCGCCCGCAACGTATCCGACATCATGATGTGGCCCGCTTTTACTGGAAAACCGCGCTCTTCTCGCCTATTCCCCCAGTTGCTGCAATCGCAAAAAAACGCCAAACACTGGTTGCCTCATGGGCCTGCTTAGGTACCTTGTCGCCCTTGAGCGGTTGATGGTTTTTTAAAGGCCGCGAGCCTACACAAGGACTTCATGTACACGTTGTTTCATCATCCGTTCTGCCCGCATTCGCGCTTTATTCGCCTGGTGCTTGGCGAGTATGGCCTCGATCTGCGGCTGGTCGAGGAACGGGTCTGGGAACGGCGCGAAGCATTCCTCGCGCTCAACCCCGCGGCCACCACGCCGGTGTTGATCGCCGGGGGGTTCCCTCCCATTCCCGGCGCCGCGATCATCGCCGAATATCTCGACGAAGCGCACGGTCTGGACGCGGGCGAACGGCGGCTGTTGCCGGCTTCGATGGGCGAACGCGTCGAGGTGCGCCGGCTGATGGCGTGGTTCAACGAAAAATTCTTCGAGGAAGCTTCCAACCCGCTGGTGACCGAGCGCATCTACAAGCGTTTCATGAGCGAGGAAAATGGCGGCGGCGCGCCGGCCGCGGAAGTGATCCGCGCGGCCAAGGTCAATGTGCGCTATCATCTGACCTATATCGGCTGGCTGGCGCGGACGCGGAATTATCTCGCCGGCGACCGGCTGACCTACGCGGACCTCGCCGCCGCAGCGCATCTTTCGGCGATCGACTATCTGGGCGACGTGCCATGGAGCGAGGACGACGCGGCAAAGGCGTGGTACGCGCGGGTGAAATCCCGCCCGTCGTTCCGCCCGCTCTTGAGCGAATGGCTGGCGGGCGTGCCGGCATCGCGGACCTACGTGGACCTCGACTTCTGAACGAAGCGCTCAAGCTTTCCTCTGCCGATCTGAAAGCTGCGCTGGTGCGCGAGGCGCGCGCCCTTGGATTCGACTGCATCGGCGTGACCGATCCGGAAGCCATCGCCCAGGCCGGAACGCATTTTCGCGAATTCCTCGATCAGGGCTCCCATGGCGACATGGATTGGCTGGCCGCCCACCCCGAGCGCCGCACCGATCCACGCGTGCTGTGGCCGGGCGTGCGCTCCATCATCATGCTCGGCGTCAATTACGGGCCCGATGAAAATCCGCTGGAGATCCTCGAACAGCGCGACCGCGGTGCGATCTCGGCTTACGCGCAGGGCGACGACTATCACGATCTCATCAAGAAACGCCTGAAGATGCTGGCGCGTTGGCTGGTCGCGGCCTCGGGCAATGAGGTGAAAGTGTTCGTCGATACCGCCGCGGTGATGGAGAAGCCGTTGGCGCAGGCCGCCGGGCTGGGCTGGCAGGGCAAGCACACCAATCTGGTGTCGCGCGAATTCGGCTCATGGTTGTTTCTCGGCGCGATCTTCAGCGCTTGCGATCTGCCGCGCGATGAGCCCGATATCGATCATTGCGGCTCATGCCGCGCCTGCCAGGACATCTGTCCGACCGCGGCGTTTCCCGCGCCCTACAAGCTCGATGCGCGGCGCTGCATTTCCTATCTCACGATCGAGAGCAAAGGCCCGATCCCGCACGAATTCCGCAAAGCCATCGGCAACCGCATCTATGGCTGCGACGATTGCCTCGCCGTGTGTCCATGGAACAAGTTCGCGCAAGAAGGGCGCGAGGCAAAACTTGCCGCACGCGCGGAATTGCGCGCGCCGTCTCTGGCGGAGCTGGCGCGGCTCGACGATGCGGCGTTTCGCGTGCTGTTTGCGAAATCCCCGGTCAAGCGCATCGGCCGCGACCGCTTCGTGCGCAATGTACTGATCGCGATCGGCAACTCGGGCGCGGCGGCCATGGCGGTTGAGGCCGAGCGATTGCTGGACGACGAAAGCCCGCTGGTGCGGGGGGCCGCGGTGTGGGCGCTGTCGCAATTCATCACGCGGGATCAGTTTGATGCACGTGCGGCAGCGGCATTGGACCGCGAAGTTGACGAGAGCGTCCGCGCCGAATGGACGATGAGCGGGGCTGCATTCGCTGCACACCCTTGATTTAACGGTGCGGATTCCGTCATGTTCGCGCGCCATGACAAATCAGCCTTTCTTCACCAGAGACCGCGACGCCTTCATGCCCACGCCGGTGGCGAACGGGCCGTGGAATCCCAACTCCCTGCACGGCCGCGTCGTCATCGGCCTGCTCGCCTTCGTCATCGAGGAGCGCCACGGCTCCGATGATTTCGTGCCGTCGCGGCTGACGGTCGACATGTTTCGCCTGCCTGACATCACGACCCCGATCGAGGTCACCACCAAATGCGTCCGCGACGGCTTGCGCATCAAGATGATCGAGGCCGAGTTCCTTTCCGGCGGAACCAGCATGGCGCGCGCCTCGTGCCAGTTATTGCGCAAGACGGAAAATGCGCCGGGCAATGTCTGGTCGCCGCCGAACTGGGACGTGCCGGCACCGGCGGATATTGCCAAGCCCACCGATCCCCGCCTTGGCTTGAACGGCATGTGGACCACGCGCCCGATCATTGGCCAGATGGGCTCGCTCGGCCCGCGGCGGCTGTGGATCAGCGAAGTGCGCGAGCTGGTTCAGGGAACCACGATGACGCCGTTCGTCCATGTCGCCACCGGCGCCGATCTGGCGAGCCCGTTCGCCAATGCCGGCGACCGGGGGCTCGGCTACATCAACAGCGATGTGACGATCTATCTGCATCGGCTGCCGGTGACGAACTGGATCGGTTTCGAGGTGGTCAATCATCACGCCACCTGCGGCATCGCGATCGGCGAATGCTGGCTTTACGACGAGAACGGCCCGATCGGCACCTCAACGGTCGCAGCCCTGGCGCAGCGCCAGCCGTCGCCGCGGTGAGGTCTCCAGCCGTCATTGCGAGCGAAGCGAAGCAATCCATAGCGCCGCGACAATGGATTGCTTCGTCGGGCCTGTCATTTTTTTGGTGAATTGGGATGATTGATTACTGGCGTGGATTCGGAGCACGTGATGGACATTCGCATACGGCGGGCAGAGCGTAGGCAGATCGGTTTTGAACT
>Ga0137415_10002874_pt1 | contig 17068 bp, 24 predicted proteins | sample CZODoug3_1_1_16f_FD_183082 | JGI IMG/M metagenome (GOLD analysis project Ga0137415, IMG submission 183082) | Vadose zone soil fungal communities from Angelo Coast Range Reserve, California, USA - CZODoug3_1_1_16fungal (Hybrid Assembly) | ecosystem: Environmental > Terrestrial > Soil > Vadose...
GACCGGATCGAGAAGATCAAGGGCATGAACATCACCATCGTGACCACGGCGAGGAGCGACGAAGAGGGCCGCGCTCTATTGCGATACTTCGGCATGCCCTTCCGGACCGCGTGACATGGCCAAACTCTCCAAGATGGCGCAGGCGAAGCGCCTGCAGAAGAAGCCGAAGTTCAGGGTGCGTGCCTACAACCGCTGCGAGCTGTGCGGGCGCAGCAGGGCATTCCTGAACAAGTTCCAGATGTGCCGTATCTGCTTCCGCAATCGCGCTCTCCGTGGCGAGATCACGGGCGTGATCAAGTCGTCCTGGTAGTCCAACGCAGCATCAGCCGGCGCGCCCATGGGTACGGCCGGCGGAGGTAGCAGCAAATGAGCATGACCGATCCGGTTGCAGATCTGCTGACGCGGATCCGCAACGCACAGCGCGCGGGCCTGGAGGGGCTCGACCTGCCCGCGAGCAACATCAAGCAGAGGATCTGCGAGGTGCTGCGCGACGAAGGCTTCGTGCGCGAGGTGTCGCGCACCGACGACGGCCGGCAGGGAACCTTGAAGGTGCTGCTCAAGTACGACGAGGGCCGCCGTCCGGCGATCAGCGAGATCCGCCGCCAGTCCAAACCGGGCCTGCGCCGGTACGTGAGGTACACAGAGATCCCCAAGGTGATGAACGGCCTGGGGATCGCCATCCTCTCCACTTCCAAGGGCGTGCTCGTCGATCGCGAGGCGCGCAAGCAGCACCTCGGCGGCGAGCTGATCGCCACCGTCTGGTAAGGAGCCGCCATGTCGCGCATCGGCAAGCTCGCCATCAAGATTCCGGACAAGGTCAAGGTGACCGCCCAGCCGGGCCTGGTGAACGTCGAAGGCCCCAAGGGCAAGGTCGCGCAGAAGCTCGACCGCGAGATGAGGGTCACCGTGGAGAACGGCCAGGTCCGCGTGGATCGGCCCAACGACTCGCGCCGCTCCCGCGAGCTTCACGGCCTGACGCGGACGCTGGTCGCGAACATGATCCACGGCGTCACCCAGGGGTTCTCCCGCTCGCTGGACATCGCCGGCGTCGGCTACAAGGCTGAGCTGAAGGGCAAGGAGATCCACCTGGCGCTCGGCTTCTCCCATCCGGTGGTGTACCCGCTGCCGGAGGGCGTCACTGCGGAGTACGACGCCAAGGGCAACCGGCTGACCGTGAAGGGCGCCGACAAGCACCGCATCGGTCTGGTGGCGGCGGAGATCCGCAAGCTGCGCCCGCCCGAGCCCTACAAGGGCAAGGGAATCAAGTACGCCGAGGAAACCATCCGCCGCAAACAGGGCAAGACGGGAGCTGCGTGATGAGCGCCTCGACCAACATGAGGAAGCAGTTGCTGCGGCTGCGCCGCAAGGCGCACATCCGCAAGAACCTGGAGGGCTCGCAAGAGCGCCCCCGCCTCTCGGTCTACCGCAGCCTGAGCCACATCTATGCGCAGGTGATCGACGACGTGACCGGCAAGACGCTGGCCGCCGCGTCGACGCTTTCGCCCGAGTTGAAGGACGGCAAGGGCAAGAAGAAGGACCTGGCCAAGGAAGTGGGCAAGCTCGTGGCGAAAAAGTGCCAGGAAGCGAAGATCGAGACGGTCGTCTTCGACCGCAACGGCTTCATGTACCACGGCCGGGTGGCGGCCGTCGCAGAGGGCGCCCGCGAAGGCGGACTCAAATTCTAGCCGCGGCCGCCGGAGGCGGCTTGGCGGCTACGCAGTTGCTGCGTGTTCCCGCGGAGGCGGGAACACGCTGAGGAAAGGATTTACATGGCTGCACCGATCAATCCGAACGACCTCCCCGAGCTGAACGACCGGGTGGTCCACATCAACCGCGTCGCCAAGGTGGTGAAGGGCGGCCGGCGTTTCTCGTTCTCCGCGCTGGTGGTCGTCGGCGACGGCCAGGGACACGTCGGCGCCGGACTGGGCAAGGCGAACGAGGTGCCGGAGGCCATTCGCAAGGGCGGCGAGCAGGCCAAGAAGAACTTGTTCAAGGTCCCGCTGGCCGGCAACACCATTCCGCACGAGGTGATCGGCCACTTCGGATCTGGCCGGGTTCTGCTCAAGCCGGCGGGCGAAGGCACTGGAGTCATCGCCGGCGGCAGCGTCCGCGCGGTGCTCGAGGCCGTGGGCATCCGGAACATCCTGACGAAATCGCAGGGGTCGCGGAACCCGCACAACGTGGTGAAGGCGGCCCTGGACGGGCTGCGCAAGCTCCGCAGCCCCGAGGAGGCCGCTCGCCTGCGCGGCAAGGAGCTGACGGAGATGCGGGCGGAGCAGGGAGCCTGACATGTCGCTGAAAGTGAAGCTGGTCCGCGGAATGAGCGGCCATACCGAGAAGCACCGCGAGACGCTGCGCGGTCTGGGGCTGACCCGCGTCGGCCGCGAGCGGGTCCTGCAGGACACGCCGGCGATCCGCGGCATGATCGAGAAGGTCGCCTACCTGATCGAGTGGTCCGAGACGAACGAGGAATTCAAACCCTTCGGCCGCCGCTCCCGCCAGCAGGCCCAGAAGACCGCCTCGGAAAAGTCTGCGAAGGTCGGGAAGGAATTGCGATGAACGAGCTGACGAGATTGACGCCGCCGAGAGGTGGCGGGGTGAAGGAAAAGAAGCGGGTGGGGCGGGGGCAGGCCAGCGGGCAGGGCAAGACGGCCGGCCGCGGCGGCAAAGGCCAGAAGGCCCGCACCGGCAACATGAACTTCATCGGCTTCGAAGGCGGCCAGATGCCGTTGCAGCGCCGCATTCCCAAGCGCGGGTTCACGAACCCGTTCCGGGTCGAGTACGCGCTGATCAACATCGGCGATCTGGAGCGGCTGGGCCTCGCCGAGGTGGACGTGGAGAAGCTGCTCGAAGCTGGCGCGGTGAAGGAGCGCAAGGATGGGCTCAAGGTCCTCGGCGACGGCGAGCTCACCAAGCCGGTCTCGGTCCGCGCCCACAAGTTCTCCGCATCCGCCAAGGAGAAGATCGAGAAGGCGGGCGGCAAGGTGGACGTGATCGTTCTGCCCCCCAAGGTCACACCCCAGCAGCGCAAGGCGGAGGAAAAGAAGGCGGCAGCGGCCGCAGGAAAGCCTAAACTGCGTTAGCCGCTGCCGCACCGCAAGGTGCGGCTTTGCGGCTATTGCTTGAGACTGTGCCGCGCGTTTTCTCTGTTAGACTCCCAGCTTTCCAGGAGACGCCGTGTCGTTTGCCAACGCCTTCTCGAACCTGTTCAAGATCCAGGAGCTGCGCAAAAGGCTCGCCTTCACCCTCATGTGCCTCGCCGTGTACCGCATCGGCGTCTTCGTCACCGCGCCAGGCGTCAACCGCGAGGTGATGAAGAAGGCGGTCGAGTCCAGCGGAGGCTTCCTCAACCTCTTCAACCTGTTCACCGGCGGCGCCCTCGAGCAGCTCTCGATCTTCGCCCTCGGCATCATGCCGTACGTCAGCGCGAGCATCATCCTGCAGCTGCTTACGGTTGTGGTGCCCACCCTGGAGAAGCTCTCCAAGGAGGGCGAGATGGGGCGGCGCAAGATCACGCAGTGGACGCGCTACGGCACCATCGTCCTCTCCGTGGTCCAGGGCTTCGGCATCGCCCGCTATCTCGAGTCGGTGAAGGCCGGAAACGAGAGCGTCGTCCCCGACGACGTGAAGGGCTGGGGCTTCCGATTGCTCACCGTGATCACGCTCACCGCCGGCACCGCGTTCATCATGTGGCTCGGCGAGCAGATCACCGAGCGCGGCATCGGAAACGGCATCTCGCTGATCATCTTCGCCGGCATCGTCGCCCGCATTCCGCAAGCGGTGCTCCAGACCTGGACCACCTTCCAGGACAAGGCGGAGGGCTCGGACATCCAGCTGCTCATCCTCGGCGCGGTGATGGTCCTCACCATCGCGGTGATCGTCTTCGTCGAACGCGCCTACCGGAAGATCCCGGTGCACTACGCGAAGCGCGTGGTGGGGCGGCAGACCTTCAGCGGCCAGAGCACGCACCTGCCGCTCAAGGTGAACATGTCGGGCGTGATCCCGCCCATCTTCGCCAGCTCTATCCTTCTCTTCCCGGCGACGCTTGCGACCTGGATCCCGGCGTTCAAGCCGTTCGCGGACGCGATGACCCGGGGCGGCTGGATCTACGACGGCCTGTACGTGATCGGGATCGTCTTCTTCTGCTACTTCTACACCGCGGTGACGTTCAACCCGGTGGACGTCGCGGACAATCTCAAGAAGTACGGCGGATACATCCCTGGCATCCGCCCCGGCAAGAAGACCGCCGACTACATCGACCACGTGCTCTCGCGCATCACCTTCGGCGGCGCGATCTACATCTCCGCGGTCTGCGTGCTGCCCAGCATCCTGGTCACCAGGTACAACGTGCCGTTCCAGTTCGGCGGCACGGCTCTGCTGATCGTGGTCGGTGTCGCCCTCGATACGGTGCAGCAGATCGAGAGCCACCTGATCACGCGCCACTACGAGGGCTTCACCGGGCCGCGCGGGCCCCGCATCCGCGGTCGCCGCGACGTCGGAGCTCCGGCGGCTGCCTGACAAGAGGACTCGAGGGCAGCGTGAACGTCATCCTTCTCGGACCGCCCGGGGCGGGAAAAGGGACCCAGGCCAAGCGGCTCACCGCCCGGTATGGAATTGCCCAGCTCTCCACCGGCGACATCCTCCGCAAGGCCGTCGCCGACGGAACGCCGCTGGGAAAGAAGGCCAAGGCGCTGATGGACGCGGGAAAGCTGGTCCCCGACGAGATCGTCAACGCCATCATCGAGGAGGCGCTGGCGTCTCCGCAGGCAGCCAAGGGGTTCCTCTTCGATGGGTTCCCGCGGACCGTGCCCCAGGCCACCGCCCTGGACGAGATGCTGCAGCGCCGCGGCAAGCGCATCGATCACGTCATCGTGCTCGAGGTCCCGACCGAGGTGCTGGTCGAACGCCTCTCCGGCCGGGCGACGTGCCCCAGGTGCCAGACATCCTACGGCAAGGATTCGCCGCCGAAGCGGCCGGGCATCTGTGACAACGACGGCGAGAAGCTGGTCGTGCGTCCGGACGACATGCCCGACCGGGTCCGGCAGCGGATGATCGAGTACGAGAGCAAGACAGCCCTGCTCACTGGTTACTACAAGGCGCGCGGTGTGGTGCGGCCGGTGAACGGCGTGGGTACCGTGGACGAGGTGGAGAAGCGCGTCGTGCAGGCGCTCCAGTAGATGCCGGGCGGAATCGAAATCAAGACGAGGGACGAGATCGCTTACATGCGCGAGGCCTCGCTGATCGTCTACGAGGTTCTCGAGGAGCTGACCCGGGCGGTGGCTCCCGGCGTGACCCTGGAAGAGCTGGACTCCATCGCCGAGCGTGAGACCGTCGGCCGCGGCGGCGTCTGCGCCTTCAAGGGGCTGTACGGGTTCCCGAAGAACATCTGCATCTCGGTGAACGAGCAGGTCGTCCACGGCATCCCCACCCGCCGCAAGCTCGTCGAAGGCGACTTGCTGAAGCTCGACTACGGGGTGATCAAGCACGGGTACTACGGCGACTCGGCCCGCACCGTGGCGGTCGGCAAGGTCTCGCCCGACGCGTCGCGGCTGCTCGAGGAGACGCGGGTCGCCCTGGAGAAGGGCATCTCCGCGATGGTGGCCGGCAACCGCATCAGCGACATCGGCTCGGCCATCGAGGCGCACGTATCGCCGTTCGGCTACGGCATCGTCCGCGACTACGTCGGCCACGGCATCGGCAAGAAGCTGCACGAGGAGCCGCAGGTGCCGAACTACGGGCTCTCCTTCTGGTCGCGCGGGCAGCCGAATCCCCGGATGCGCCCGGGAATGGTCCTCGCCATCGAGCCGATGATCAACCTCGGCACGCACGAGGTCGACACGTTGCCCGATGGCTGGACCGTCGTGACGCGCGACGGGAAGCTCTCCAGCCACTGGGAGCACACCATCGCCGTCACCGAGAACGGCCCCCAGGTCCTGACCCGCCCGTGATCGCCCTGATCGCAGCGGGTCATCTCTACTTGTTCCAGTGGCCAGGCGAGCCGCCCAAGGCCCTGTTCCTCCTTCCCCTCGAGGGCGAGAACGCCTGCGGCGTCGGCCCGGTCAATTTCGGCGCCCCTGACGGGTCGTGGAGCAGCGGCAGCGCCGGATCCCAGGCCTCCTGTGAGTTCCGCCAATCCGTGCAGCCGGATTCGCTGCTCCCCGCCTGGATGGACGCGGGCAAGGCGTCCGCGGGCGCCGAGGTCGAGGTCGCTTGGACGCTTGAGGGTGGCGGGGCGAGCGGGAACGGGCACAAGACCACGCTGCGAGCCGAAGCCATCGCGGCGGACGCGCTTCGGATGGGCCCGTCGGGCCTCTCCGCCACGGCGACCAAGGTGAAGAACGACGTCCGGGTCGTGCTGAAGAATGGTGGTTCCGGCCCCATCCTGATCGGCGACGCTGTCGCCGCGCGAAACCGTCCCGAAGACGGCTGTGTCGGCGCCGGTCCCCAGGTCTTGCTGCAGCCAGGCGAGACGCTGGTCGATACCCGGCCGGGCTTGCTGTCGAAGTCGATGCAGGTGTGGGCCGCGGCCTTCACCGGCCCGAAATCTTGCAGGTGGGTCGAGGTCAAACGCCGTCCTTGAGTTTGACGCCGACAGGTCGTGGGTCGGATCCCCCGCGCTCCCTGGCGCCAGCTTGACATACTGCGGCGAGGCTGTTATTAGGCGCGCTCCTTTCGTTCCGGGTTGGCCCCGTCGGTGCGAGCCGCGGTAGGGGGTGCGGGACGGAAGAAAAGTGATTTTCGGGGCGTTTTCGTCGGCTGGAGGAAGCCGTGAAGGTCCGTGCTTCGGTGAAGAAGATCTGCGTGAAGTGCAAGGTGATCCGCCGCAAGGGCGTCGTGCGCGTGATCTGCTCCGCGAACCCCCGTCACAAGCAGCGGCAGGGCTGAGGAGACCCATGGCGCGCATTGCAGGTGTGGACCTCCCCCGCGAGAAGCAGATCCAGATCTCGCTCACGTACCTGTACGGAATCGGCCGGACCACCGCCAGGCAGGTCTGCGGCAAGGCGCAGATCGATCCCGAAAAGCGGACCAAGGACCTCACCGAGGACGAGATCCACCGCATCCGCGAGACGCTCGAGCAGGGCTACAAGGTCGAGGGCGACCTCCGCCGCGAGGTGAGCTTGAACATCAAGCGGCTGATGGATCTGGGCTGCTATCGCGGCTTGCGCCACCGCAAGGGACTGCCCGTCCGTGGCCAGCGTACCCACACCAACGCCCGCACGCGCAAGGGCCCCAAGCGCGGAATCGTCCGTCAGCGCGTCGTCTCCGCCGCGCCTCCCCCCAAGTAAGGACACGTCGACATGGCCGAAGAGCAGAAGCCGCCCGCAGCTCCCGCGACGCCCGCAGCAGGCGCTGCCGCGACCCCGGCGGCGGTCGCCGAGCGCAAAGGGAAGAAGAAGACGCGCAAGAACGTGCAGACCGGGATCGTCTACATCCAGAGCACGTTCAACAACACCATCATCACCATCACCGACGTGTCCGGGAACGTGATCTCCTGGTCGTCCGCCGGTGCGCGCGGCTTCAAGGGCTCGCGCAAGTCGACGCCGTTCGCCGCGCAGGTGGCGGCCGGCGACGCCGCCGCCAAGGCGATGGAGCACGGCCTGAAAAACGTGTCCGTGCTGGTCAAGGGGCCCGGGGCGGGCCGCGAGTCGGCGCTGCGCGCGTTGGCCGCCGCCGGCCTGAAGGTGACGCTGATCCGGGACATCACGCCCATCCCGCACAACGGCTGCCGGCCGCCGAAGCGCCGCCGCGTTTAAGGAGCTTCTCATATGGCTCGGTACACCGAATCGTCGTGCCGGATTTGTCGACGAGAGAACTTGAAAATGTATCTCAAGGGCGACCGCTGCTACACGGACAAGTGCGCCATCGAGCGGCGTCCCTATCCTCCCGGGCAGCACGGCCAGGGGCGCGCCAAGTTCTCCGAGTACGGCGTGCAGCTGCGCGAAAAGCAGAAGGTGAAGCGCCTCTACGGCCTGCTCGAGACGCAGTTCCGCGGCTACTACCTGCGCGGGAGCGCGGCCAAGGGCAAGACGGGCGAGAACCTCCTCCAGTTTCTCGAGCAGCGACTCGACAACGTGGTCTTCCGGCTCGGCTTCGCCGACACGCGCGCGGAAGCGCGCCAGCTGGTGCGCCACGGGCATTTCCGCGTGAACGATCGCAAGGTCAACATCCCCAGCTTCCAGGTGAAGGTGGGCGACGTCGTGGCGGTGAAGGAAAAGTCGCGCAAGGTCGTGCGCATCAATGAAGCGCTCGAGGCAGTGGACCGCCGCGGCGTCCCTTCCTGGCTCGACCTGGACAAGGGCGGGTTCAAGGGCACCGTGAAGTCCACGCCGAGCCGCGACGACATCACGATGCCGATCCAGGAGCAGCTGATCGTCGAGCTCTACTCGAAGTAGTTCGAAGGAAGTGCCCGCAACGGACGACCCGATGGTGCCCCGCAATTCCGCGGGGAGCAGGGCGGCGTTGCAAGGAGAAGAAAAGTGGCAGAAGCATTGATCGCGAAGAACTGGCGTGACCTGATCAAGCCGCGCGGGCTGCACGTCGAGCAGGACACGCTCACCGACACCTACGGCAAGTTCGTCGCCGAGCCGCTCGAGCGCGGCTTCGGCATCACGCTCGGGAACGCGCTCCGCCGCGTGCTGCTCAGCTCGCTGCAGGGCGCGGCCATGACCAGCGTCCGCATCGAGGGCGTGGAGCACGAGTTCACCACCATCTCGAACGTGGCCGAGGACGTCACCGACATCATCCTGAACCTCAAGGAAGTCCTCCTCCGCATGCACACGCAGGAGGAGAAGACCATCCGCATCGAGGTCGAGGGCCCGAAGGAAGTGAAGGCGGGCGACGTCATCGTCGATCAGGACGTGGAGGTGCTCAATCCGGGCCATCACCTGTTCACGGTGGCCGAAGGCGGGCGGGTGCGGATGGAGATGACCTGCCGCCGCGGCCGCGGCTATGTGCCGGCCGAGCGGAACAAGGTGGTGGGCGCGCCCATCGGCGTGATGCCCATCGACTCACTCTTCAGCCCGGTGAAGAAGGTCAACTACCAGGTGACCAACGCCCGCGTCGGGCAGGCCACCGACTATGACCGCCTCTCGCTCGAGGTGTGGAGCAACGGCTCGGTCACGCCCGCGGACGCGGTCGCTTTCGCGGCGAAGATCGTCAAGGAGCAACTCTCCATCTTCATCAACTTCGACGAGACGGAAGAACCCGCTCCGATCGAGCTGCCCAAGAACGAGGAGAAGCTGAACGAGAACCTCTTCCGCTCGGTGGACGAGCTGGAGCTGTCGGTCCGCTCGGCCAACTGCCTGCAGAACGCCAACATCAAGACCATCGGCGACCTGGTGCAGAAGACCGAGGCCGAGATGCTGAAGACGAAGAACTTCGGCCGGAAGTCCTTGAAGGAGATCAAGGAAATCCTCGCCGAGATGGGCCTCGGTCTGGGCATGAAGCTGGAGAACTGGCCGCCCAAGCCCCCGACCGCGCAGGCCCCTGCCCTGAAGCAGTAACAAGGAGAACGCGATGTCCCGCCACGCCAACGCCGGCCGCAAGCTGAGCCGGAACACCAGCCATCGCAAGGCCTTGCTCGACAACCTGGTCCGGGCGGTGATCCTGAACGAGAGCATCTGCACCACCACGCCGAAGGCCAAGGAGGCGCGCAGGCTGGTGGAGCGGGTGATCACCAAGGCGCGGGAGAATACGCTGGCGTCGCGCCGGGTCGTGCACAAGACGGTGCGCGACCAGGCGGCGCTCGCCAAGCTGTTCCAGAGCATCGGGCCCCGGTTCAAGGAGCGGCCGGGCGGGTACACGCGGCTCGTCCACGTCGAGAACCGGGTGGGGGACAACGCGCCCATGTCGATCCTCGAGCTGGTGGAGAAGAGCGAGAAGGCGGAACCCGAAAAGAAGCCTGCTCCGGAGAAGAAGGCGGCCGCGAAGGAGACCGGCGATCAGGGCGCGGGCGACAAGAAGTCTGCGAAGCAGAAGAAGGGCAAGAAGGAGCAGGAAGTGAAAGAGTAAGGATGCGCAAGCTGGTGCAGGGGATCGTCGACTTCCGGCGGAAGCGCCGACCGGACTACGCCGAGACGTTCTCGCGCCTGGCCCTGCGGCAGAAACCTGACGCGCTGTACATCGCCTGCTCCGACAGCCGTGTGCAGGCCAACGTTTTCGCCTCCTCGGAGCCGGGCGATCTGTTCGTCGTCCGCAACCCGGGAAACCTGGTGTCTCCCGCGGGACGGGATGGAAGATCGGTCGCCGACGAATCGGAGGCGGCGGCGATCGAGTTCGCGCTCGATGTCCTGGAAGTGCGCGACATCATCATCTGCGGCCACTCGAGTTGCGGCGTCATGGCCGCGCTCGTCGACGGGCGCGAGAACGTCCGCTGGCCGCACCTTCGCTCCTGGATGCGTCACGCCGACACCGCTCTGGAGAGGCTTCGGCAGGGAGAAGGAGATCCGGAACGTCCGCCCCAGGACCGGCTTTCGCAGCTCAACGTGCTGCTCCAGCTCGAGCATCTGCGCAGCTACGAGCCGGTGAGACGCCGTGCTCCGGCCCTCCATGCCTGGTGGTTCGAAATCGGCGCGGCCGAGGTCCACGCCTGGGAGCCCGGCGCCGGCGGGTTCCGGGCCATCGACGAGGATCACGCCGCGCGGATCCTGCAGCGGATCGCGCGCTGAGGCGTCAGGCGCTCAGGCGAACGCGAATCCGCTGGATCAACTCCTGGTTCTCGAACGGCTTGCGGATGAATTCCTCCGCTCCCGCCGCGAGCGCCCGCTCCACGACGTCCTTCCCCGGCCGCGCGGAGACGACGAACACCGGCACGTCGCGTGTTCGCGGATCCTTCTTCAGCGCGCGGCACAGATCGAGGCCGTCGCGATCCGGCATCGCGATGTCAAGCAGGACGAGATTCGGGACTACGCGCTCGAGCTTCTCCAATGCCGCCGCGGCGCTGGTGGCGACGGTGGAGTCGATTCCCTCCAACTCGAGCAGGGTGGCGAGGAAGGTGACGATCTCCGGATCGTCGTCCACCACCAGGACGCGGCGGCGCAGCGACCGCTCTTCGGCCGCGCTCATTCGTGGAACTCCGCTTCGTATCGGCCGGCGAGCGTGTCGACGAGCAACGTCTTCGGCTCGAGGTTGCGCGGAGCGTACGTCGGCTTGCCAACCTGATCCCGGATCGTGAACTTGTTCACGGTGAGCATCACATGTCCGCCCGGACCGACTTCCTCGGTCCGGTACTCGTAGATTCCATTGAGGGTGAGCCGCACGCTCCGCCAGGGCCTTCCGGAGTCGTTGCGGACGAAGATCTGCGTCATCGCCGGCAGGTCGACGCGCTGGACGCGCACGTACGCGCTGAGCACGTTGTCGGTGTAGAGCTGGCCGGCGAGCGTCGCAGCGACGATGAGGCCGTAACTGCCGAGCGCATAAGCGCGCCAGCGGGAGTGCTCCGGACGGGCCCGGAAGTCGGCCCAAGCGGTGCCGCCACGGCTCGCGACCGACCCGAAAATCCGGCTGGTGATGCGGATCAGCCCGCCTGCCGCCGCCGCGAGGCCGTTTGCGATGGCGCTACCGGCCGAGCGCTTCTGCGGCGCCGCCGAGGTCGCTGTCGTGACTTCCCCGACGGAACGCTTCTGTCGCGCCGCTGCCGTCGCTCCCGGCGGTCCGGTGACTTCTCCCACGGAACCATCGTACCCGAGCAAGTCTCGATCGCAAGCCTCGCCGTCAAGGTTTGCTGAACAGGCGATTTACCGGATTTTTCCACATGTTGCAGGACCAACCTGGATAACGCAGTGCGTCTACGAGGAGTCTCCCAAAGGGAAATGTCGGCGTGCTTGGAGGGTCGATCTGCAATTTTTCACCGACTCACCTGCCGCCAGGCCGCGAGCCGGAAGCCGGGATCGTTCGCCCAGCGCGAGAACGCCGGGTCGGCCTGCATCTGCGCGAGCGACCGATCGGTCGCTTTCAGGACCGCGTCGTCGAGCGCAGCGCCTCTCAGCCCCTGCTCCGCCAGCCGCAGGCGCGCATCGGGCTCGACGAGCCTCGATGCCTCGCCGAGCGCCTCGGCGGCGAACGCACCTTCTCCTCGCGCCGCGAAGACGCGAGCACGGCCGTAGAAGCCCTGCGGGGAAGCCGGGGCGACGGAGAGCAGGCGGTCGAACGTCGCGCTCGCCTCGGGCAGCTGGCCGTCCTCGAGCAGCGCAAGACCGTACTGGTACAGCGCGGGCACGTTGTCGGACTCGAGGTGTACGGCCCTCTCATAGTCCGCCAGCGCCGCCTTCCGGTCTCCGGCGCGGGCGGCGAGATTGCCGCGCGAGAGCAGCAGGAAGAGGTTCGTGGGGGCGCGCTCCAGCGCCGCGTCCAGCTCGGCGCGTGCGCCCGCGAGATCTCCCTGGTCTCCGAGCACGCGGGCCACTCCGATGCGGGCGGTCACGGAGCCTGGGTCGACGGCCGCCGCGTCACGGTAGGACGAGAGCGCCTCGGCCTTGCGGCCCAGGTCGTACTGGGCGTCGCCGAGCCGCTCGCGAGGCAGCGCGCTGCGGGGCGCGAGGCGCGCGGCCTCCCGGTACTCCGCCACCGCCTCGTCGCGGTGCCCGGTGTTCACCAGGACGTTGCCGCGCGCCAGGTGCGGCGCGGACGGGTCGGTATGGCAGGCGCCGGCCAGCGCCAATGCGACAGCTGCTGCCCGCTTCATGGCGCGCGCAGGATAATCGAGACGATCCGGCAGTGAAAGCGCTTCCTAGGCGGGAGGCAAGGTGAGCACGAAGGTGGCGCCGCTGCTGCCGTCCCGCAGCGTGAGCGTGCCGCCGTGCGCCCGGGCGATGTCCCGGCTGGTGGATAGTCCCAGACCGTTTCCGCCCGGCCGGGTGGTGACGAAGCGCTGGAAGATGCGCTCGCGGTTCTCGGGCGAAACGCCGGGCCCGTCGTCGGCGACCACGACCTCCGCGCGGCCTTCCCCGGTGCGGGTGGTGCTGATGCTGATGCGGGTGCGGGCGAAGTCGAGCGCGTTCAGGAGGAGGTTGAGCAACAGCTGCCGGATGGCGAAGGGGTCCGCGTCCACGCGCGGAGGCTCCCCCGCGGCCTGCTCGAGCTGCAGGTCCTTGATCCGCGCCATCGGCCGCACCATCTGCAGGGCTTCGTTCACCAGCTCGTTCACGTCCTGCGGCCTGCGCGCGACCTTCTCGCCGGCGGAGTAGCTGAGGAAGCTCTGCAGCTGCGCGACGGTGCGGCGCGTCTCGTTCTCCAGCTCCTTCAGATGGCGCGTGACCTTGGCATCCGACTGCGCGCGCTCGGCCGCGGTCCGCGCCAGCTCGGCGAATCCGAGCACGACGGTGAGCGCGTTCTTCATCTCGTGCGCGAAGCCCGCGGTGAGCAGGCCGACCGTGCTGGTGCGCTGCGCGCGCTCCAGTGCGACCGAGATCTCCGCCAGCCGCCGCTGCAGCGTCCACGCCGAGGCCACTCCGCCCGCCGCGAGCAGGAGCACGGCCAGGTACTGCAGGCCGCCCAGGTTGATCCCCTTCCAGAGCGAGACCACCAGCACGATGGTCGAGAGCAGGAAGATGATCGGACCCCAGTACAGCGCCGCCACGGCGATCTTTCGCGCCCGCAGGGCGGCGAGGATGCCGGGGGAGGTCGGACGCCGCTTCTGCACGCGCGCCATATAGCAGAACTGGAAATGCGCAGGGCGTGCGATCCATCATGTGCCCATGAGCGTGCAAGGGCGGCGCGTGCTCCTCTGCGTGGGAGGCGGGATCGCGGCGTACAAGGCCTGCGAGCTGGCCCGCCTGCTGGTGAAGGCCGGGGCCCAGGTGCGCGTCGCGCTGACGCCGGCGGCGCAACGCTTCGTCACTCCGCTCACCTTCCAGGCGCTGACCGGATCGCCCGTCGCCACCGACATCTTTTCGGCCGAGCAGGATCTGGCCGCCGGCCACATCGCGCTGGCGGACTGGGCGGAGCTGGCCACCGTCGCGCCGGCGACCGCAAACCTGCTCGCGCGCTTGCGCATCGGCCAGTCCGACGACATGGCGGCCGCGGCGCTGCTCGCGATCGATCCGCGCCGCTGGCTGCTTGCGCCGGCGATGAACGAGAAGATGTGGGCGAGCCCTGCGGTCCAGGAGAACGTGCGGGTATTGAAGGAGCGCGGAGCGCGGTTCGTCGGGCCAGCCGTCGGGGAGATGGCCGAGCGCAGCCATGTCGGTCCGGGGCGAATGTCGGAGCCGGCCGAGATCCTCGCCGGCTGCGCCGACGCGCTGGCACCGCGCGATCTGGAGAACGTCCGGGTGCTGGTGACCGCCGGGCCGACCCGGGAGATGCTCGATCCGGTCCGCTACTTGTCCAATCCTTCGTCGGGGCGAATGGGGTATGCGATCGCCGAGGCCGCCCGCGACCGGGGCGCCCGGGTCACGCCCATCTCGGGGCCGGTCGAGCTTCCCCGGCCGGCGGATGTCGAAGTGGTGGACGTGGTGTCGGCGGAAGACCTGGCCCGCGCGGTGGACGAGCGCCTCGACGGCGTGCGGGTGGTCGTGATGGCCGCGGCCGTCGCCGACCAGCGGCCAGCCACTCGCGCTTCGCGGAAGGTAAAGAAGCAGCCCGGCGACGAGACCATGACCCTCGTCCGCACCCCGGATATCCTGGCCGGCCTCGGGGCGAGAGCCCAGCGCCCCATGCTGGTCGGCTTTGCTGCCGAGTCGGAGAACCTGGAGGAGAACGCCCGCGACAAGCTGGCGCGCAAGAAGCTGGATCTGATCGTGGCGAACGACGTCGCGGATGCGTTTGGAAAGGAGACGAACCGGGTGCTCGTCTTGGGAAAGGACGGGGCGCGCCGCGAGGTGCAGGGCCCGAAGCTCTCCGTGGCGCACGCCATCTGGGACATGGTGCGGGAACGGCTCGGGGGCTAGAGCCTTTACGTAGCGATGGCCCGGAATTGTTCTAAACTACCTGCATCATGCGCGAGCTGGTGGACGAGGTGCGTGCTTGGCTCGCCTGGGCAGAGGAAAGCGGGCTGCAGAACCTGGCGCCACCAGGGCGCCAGGCGCAGCAGGTGGAGACGGTGAAACTGCCGCTGCTCGAGGCGGTGCGGACCGAGCTGGGCGAGTGCACCCGGTGCAAGTTGCACAAGACGCGCACCAACATCGTGTTCGGCGTCGGTAATCCCGAGGCGCGCCTGATGTTCGTCGGGGAGGCCCCGGGCGAGGACGAGGACCTGCAGGGCTACCCGTTCGTGGGCAAGGCAGGCCAGCTCTTGACGAAGATGATCGAGGCGATGGGCCTGCGGCGCGAGGACGTCTACATCTGCAACACCGTCAAGTGCCGCCCGCCGAACAACCGCAACCCCGAGCCGGAGGAGCTTCTCGCGTGTGAACCGTTCCTCAAGGGGCAGCTCGGCGCGGTGAAGCCGGAGGCGATCGTCACGCTCGGCAAGTTCGCCGCGCAGGCGCTCTTGCGCGAGCAGACGCCGATCACCCGGTTGCGCGGCCAGTGGCGCGAGTACGAGGGAATCCCCGTGATGCCCACCTTCCACCCGGCCTACCTGCTGCGCAGCCCCGCCGAGAAGAGCAAGGCGTGGGAGGATCTGAAACAGGTGATGAAGAGGCTGCGGCTTCCCATCCCGAAGGGAGGCGCGTCGTGATCCTTGCACTCCTGCTCGCGGCCGGCCCCGTGGTGCACTACGCCGAGTTCACCGGCTCCGTCGATCCGGGCTCGGGCGCGTATCTGATCGCCGCCATCCATGGCGCGCAGGAGAGGGGAGCCGAAGCGCTGGTCGTCCGCATCGACACCCCCGGCGGCCTGCTCACCACCACCCGCGACATCGTCCAGGCGGAGTTGAACGCCAAGGTGCCGATCGTGTTCTGGGTGGGTCCGCCCGGTGCTCGCGCCGGGTCCGCCGGCGTGTTCCTGACCATGGCCGCGCACGTGGCGGCGATGGCGCCGTCCACCAACATCGGCGCGGCCCATCCGGTCGCGCTCGGCTCTTCCGAGGAGAACAAGAAGGGCGAGCAGAACACGATGTTCCAGAAGCTCGAGAACGACACCGCGGCGTTCGTCAAAGGGATCGCCGAGCGCAGGTCGCGCAACGTCGAATGGGCGGAGAAGGCGGTGCGGCAGAGCGAGAGCGTCACCGCCTCCAAGGCGCTCGAGCTGCACGCGATCGATCTCATCGCCGAAGACCTGCCGGAGCTGCTGCGCAAGATCGACGGGCGCAAGATCGATCTGGGCGGAGGCGAGAAGCGCACGCTGCACACTGCCAGCGCGGAGGTGCGCAACGTGCCCTGGGCGGTGAAGGACGAGGTCCTGCACGGGCTCGCCAACCCCGAGGTCGCCTATTTGATCGCGATGCTCGGCGTGATCGGCGTCATGCTCGAGCTCTTCCATCCGGGGACGGTCGTTCCCGGCGTGGTGGGCGGCATCTGTCTGCTGATCGCCGCCATCGCCTTCCAGATGCTTCCGGTGAACGTCGGCGCGCTGCTGCTCATCCTGCTCGGGATCGGCTTCTTCCTCGCCGAGATGTACGTCGGCGGCCACGGCGGGTTCGTCGCCGCGGGGCTGGTCTGCGTCGTGATCGGCTCGCTCTTGCTCATCGGGCCCGTGGACAAGAGCTTCTACGCCGATGCGGATTTCGGGCTCGGCTGGCGCATCGTCGCGCCGGTGGGCGCCGCGATGGCGGTGATCGCCGGAACGCTGGCCTGGAAGCTCTCTTCCAGCGTGCGGCAGCCGCTGCGGTCCGGCGGCTACTCGCTGATCGGGGAGATCGGCGAGGTGCGCGACGACGGAACCGTGCTGGTCGCCGGCGAGCTGTGGAAGGCTTCCAGCGCCGAGCCGCTCACGCCCGGCGGGCGCGCGCGCGTGCTCGCGGTGCACGGACTCACCCTCGAAGTGGCGCCCGAGGGCGCCGCACTGACAAAGGCAACGTCATGATCTACTGGGTATTCGTCGTTCCCGTCCTGTTCTGGATCATCTCCGGCCTGCGCGTCATCCAGGAATACGAGTCGGGAGTGATCTTCCGCCTCGGGCGCTTCGCGGAGGTGAAGCGCGCGGGCCTCAACTGGATCGTCCCCGGCGTGGACCGGATGGTGAAGGTGGA
>Ga0137415_10002875_pt1 | contig 17054 bp, 15 predicted proteins | sample CZODoug3_1_1_16f_FD_183082 | JGI IMG/M metagenome (GOLD analysis project Ga0137415, IMG submission 183082) | Vadose zone soil fungal communities from Angelo Coast Range Reserve, California, USA - CZODoug3_1_1_16fungal (Hybrid Assembly) | ecosystem: Environmental > Terrestrial > Soil > Vadose...
GTACAGCTTGAACCAATGCCAGTTATAAGGATGGATGTTGTCCTTATACTGACGCCGTGGCGCAGGCCCCTGCCATAGCTCCCAATCAAGCGTGGCTGGAACGGGAATGACTTTGCCAACGCCAATAGACTTGCGCGTGTTGCTGTACCAGGCCTTTGCGAAATAAGCGCGGCCAATCAGCCCCGAGTGTATCTTCTGAACAATCTCGATGGTGTGTGGTGAAGAACGTTGCTGATTACCCATCTGCACCAGCTTGCCGTATTTCTTTTGCGCAGCAACAATCAGCTCGCACTCATGCGGATTGTGACTGCAAGGCTTCTCCACATAGACATGCTTGCCGGCCTGCATGCCTATGATGGCCATTGGCGTGTGCCAGTGCTCCGGCGTAGCAATGGTGATCACGTCCACATCTTTCGATTCGAGCGCCTTGCGAAAGTCTTTGTCCGCCTGGGGAGCAGTGCCCATCTCTTTTTCGGTCGCTGCGGCATATTTCGAAAGAATATTGGAGTCGACGTCGGCGACATGCGTAATGCGTGCAGAACTGCTGTTGGCTTTCAGGGCAGATAGATGAGCATAGGCTCGACTGTTCAGACCAATCACCGCGAAATTGACGCGCTCATTCGCGCCAATAATCTGTGCATAGCTTTTTGCGGTACTGGCAATGGCTAGCCCTGCCGCAGATGTGGCAAGGCCTTTGGAAAATTCACGACGAGACAGCATGGGTTCTCCTGTACGGCTGCCATTCTAAAACACTCTGTTCACGAAGACGCACCAGCATTCCCCAAAGCGAGATGAAAGTCACAGGATCGGCTTCAGACAATACGCGCCCACAAGCAGGCATACTATGGTTGCCAGATACGTATGCGCAAGATCGTTCATATCGATATGGACGCATTCTATGCTTCTGTCGAACAGCGGGACGATCCTCAGTTGCGCGGCAAGCCGGTCGTTGTCGCCTGGAAGGGTAACCGTTCTGTTGTCTGCGCCGCTTCCTATGAAGCCCGTCGCTTCGGCGTGCGTTCTGCCATGCCTGCAATGCGCGCGGAGCGCTTGTGCCCGGATGCAATTTTCATTCCTCCCGACTTTCCTCGCTATCGGGCTGTCTCGCATATGACACGCGAGATCTTCAAGCGGCACACCGACCTGATTGAACCGCTGTCACTCGACGAAGCCTATCTCGACGTAACCGAGAACAAGACCGGCTTATTGACCGCCACGCGTGTGGCACGCACCATTCGCGAGCAAATCCGGGAAGAACTTCATCTGACCGCCTCAGCAGGCGTCGCACCCAATAAGTTCCTGGCAAAAATCGCCTCAGACTGGCGCAAACCAGATGGACTCTTCGTCATTCAGCCTGAGGATGTAGATACGTTTCTGCCACCATTGCCTGTAGGGCGTTTACCAGGCGTCGGCAAGGTAACAGGAGAAAGACTCGAACAGCTTGGCATAAAAACCGTAGGAGACCTTCAGCGTCTGGAGCTGCCAGTTCTTGAAAATCACTTTGGCCGCCATGGGCTGCGCTTATACCAACTGGCCCGAGGCCGCGACGATAGCGAAGTCGTCCCCAACAGACCAACACAATCCATCTCCGCTGAAGACACCTTTGAGCGCGATTTACCGCTCGACGAAACAGAGCCAGTCATCCGCCGACTGGCGGAAAAAGTCTGGTCCGCGTCGCGCAAAGAAACGCGCATCGCACGCACTGTGGTTCTTAAATTGAAGACTAGCGAGTTCAATATCCTCACGCGCAGCCACACGCCCGCCACTCCTCCCTCTTCCTGCGAGGAGTTGACGAACATCGCCTTATCTCTTCGTAAAAAGGTGAACCTCAGCATACAGCAGCGCTTTCGCCTTGTCGGAGTCGGATTAAGCAACTTCCGCAATCACGAAGACGAGCAACAACCAGCGCTTTTCGAATAGGACATCAAAACGCGAACCGCACGCCAAGTTCCACACGCCGGGCGGCCTCGGCAGCAATCGGCTGACCGACATTCGGTGAAGAGACGATCGTACCAACCGCGGTAGGGTTGGTATGGTTCAGCAGATTGACACTGCGCACATTGAATGTGAGAGTACGCGGATGGTCTGCGTTCTTTGGATCAAGTTTGAAGACGCGGCTCAGGTTTGAATACATGTGCAAGATATCCGGCATAATCCCCAGATTGCGCGGGACATTGCCGTTGACGGTGTTGGTTGTGAGCATCCCTAAGGGGGTGTTGTATACACCAGCGCCGGAAGCCGCCGCGTAGGATGGCCGGTCGTTGAAGATACCGTCTCCATTCGCATCTGTGCCAGTGGTGACGGTGTAAGGATTCCCGGTATGCAGATAGAACTGCGTTGACAGGTCGATTTTGTAGGGGAAATGGAGATCGTTCTCCGCTAAAGCACCGTTCGACTGCGAGTCGGGCCGTGAGGACTCTCCCTGATTGCTGTAGCTGGATTGCGGCGAAACTGGCCCGTTCCATCCACTATCGGATCTGAAGTGCGCGTACCAATATCCCACGTTAATGGTGAACCACTTGTAGCTGCGCTGATCGATGCCGACTCCGTACGCAAATCCTCTCAGGTGGCTTGAGTTTTGGTATTCGAAGATATTGAGGTCCGGCGCGAGGGGTCGTGGAGCGAGGAGGGCCACAGTTGGGTCCGGCGCAACGCCAATACTGCTGTTTACCAGCGGGGCATTGATGTTTCGAATCAGCGGATCTCCCCATTCGCTTCCCAAAGCAAACCATGCCGAAGGATGCCAGTGGTGTGGAAGGTCATGCTCAACTTCGGCTTCAAGCCAGCCTGCTGGCGGCTGATCGAACTTATGTGGAAATTGCCACTTTGAACCAACCTGGATGGATCCCGTAACTGGCGTCAGCGGGTTGGTGTAGTTTGGCGAGTAAACCATCGTCGATTGCTGACGCGCGCCATTCAACCGGTAAACCTGCGCGGCATAGCTCTGGTTGACAGGCGTATTGAAGAGACCAGCACGCAGGTGGATCGTCCATGTCGATTTTTTGTCAGGCGCCCATGAAAGCCCCACACGGGGCAGAACATTGGCGAAGCTTAAGGGCGAGGTCTGAAGCTGATACCGCAACCCGGCGGTAATAGTAAGACGGGGCGCAAGTCTGATGGTGTCATTTGCGAACAGAGCCAGCCGCCATTGCGCAAAGGGGATGAGTGGTGTTCCGGTGGTGATCTGATACGTCGTCGGCGTGCCTCCGGAGAGATTCAACAGTGCACGACGGTATTGTTCGATCGCGCTGATGGTTGTCGTTTCACCGGTCGGATTGTTGTTGGCATCGAGCAGTGGCGCACTGCCTCCGCCAAAGACGTATGCGCCATTGAAGGTATCCGGAACATAGTTGTGTGCAAAGATGCCCAGGGATTGAGCACCGATCTTCAGCTCATGCTTACCGCGCGTGAGCATGACATCATCATCGATCTCGAGATCGCGTTCCCGCTCGTTCAGATTCTGACTGGTGGCACCGCCGCCATTGAAGTATCCGGCAACCTGCAATGCTGGAGCCGTCGAGAGCGGAGCTTGCTCGGTGCGCTTCCAGGTATAGCCAATGCGGGTCTCGTGTAACAGGTTGGGGTTCAGCGTCAGTACGTTTGTGAACCGCAGGTCATATTCGCTCACCAGGCTGGAGTAGCCTGCTTCCGGCAACACAAGACCGCCAACTCCCTGATTGCCAAGATTGTTCACGTTGGATGAGAAGGAAAGTGTTGCAATATCTTTTGGCGTCATCTGCCAGTCGCCGCGAGCGGAAGCAATCCAGAGCCGCTGCGGGGCATCGACTGTCTGGTGCAGTGGGGCCTGATTGTGATTCGCGTCCAGCGTAATCGCGTTGACGACGTTGAACTCGTCGATATCGCGTTTTTCGAGCGCGAGCGAAAAACCGCTCTTCTTCGAAATGATTGGGCCGCTCAACTCAAAGCCGTACCGCCGTTTGCCTGCCGGGGTTGCGGTAACGGAGAACGGATTCGTCGCATTGAAACTGCCGTCGCTGTCTGTAAGAAAGAGAGCGCCGTGAAATGAGTCTGCACCCGGTTTGGTGATGATCTCAACACGGCCTCCCTGGGAATTGCCACGTTCGTGTTCAGCCGAATAAGGATCTGGGCTGATGCGAACCGAAGCGATGGCGCTCTTAGGCGGCAACGCGCTTGCATTCTGAAAGCCATCGACAAAAATGGTAGCTGCGTTGGCCGCGCCGCCTCCACTCGAGGCGATGAGTTGAAGCTGCTGTACCAAATCATCTGGATCGTCAGGAAGCTGCTGTATCTCAGTGGCAGTCAAGGTTCTCGTTCCGGCACCACGATCGGTATCGATTGCAGGAGTATTCGCATTGACTTGCACATCCGTTTCCGCGCGCGCGACTGTGAGTTGGAGGTTGATGTGGGCAATTCTTCCGGGTTGCGCATCGGCTCTAGCAGTCCCTGGAGCAAACCCTTGAACCTGTGCTGTAATCGTCGCCAAGCCTGCTGGTACGCATGGCAGCACGAAGTTTCCTGCCGCATCCGATGTCGTCTTCTCGCCATCGGCCGCCTGCACCTGTGCCCCGGGAATGATTGCTCCGGACGGATCGGTAATGACGCCTTCGATGCGAATGCCACTTGTACAGGGCTGTTGCGCATGGCCCAGTGATGGACTACAGAGCACAGCAAAAATGATTACGAGCTTCCAGTTCCTGTCTCTGCAAAGTTCCAGAAGTCGTTTGCCGCGCATGCAATTGCACTCCGTGCTCATCACAAATCTCACCGAAGCTGCAAAGGCTATCTAGCGATATGCAGGGGAGCAGTAGAACTATGCAGGGAAGAACAGATCCAGCGCAGGAAGCCATGGAACTGTTCGCATAAGAAAACAGGAGTATCCCTTCCTGGAACTCCTCTCCAGCAATTTGCGTAACCTATAGAGTCAGATGTAACTCGGAGGTGCGAGTTATGTATTGCAGCGCTTGTGGTCAACAAATCGATCAGAACCAACCGGTATGTCCGCGTTGTGGGAGACAAACAGCCGCAGTCCCAGTAGCGGCTCCTGCATCATCATATTTCTATGTGCGCGTGCACCGGCACATCCAGACGCTTTCCATTCTCTGGATCATCTATGCCATCTATATCTCGTTCACCTGGTTAGTCGCGGTGCCTTTCCTCACCGGCTTCTTTGGTAGCTGGGCGCATCACTGGCATGGCGGATATGGCTTTTACGGTTTCGCTCCCTTTAACCATCTGCCCTGGCTCGCGCCATTCATCACGATAGCGTTGATGGGACGCGCCATTCTCTCCGCAGTAACGGGAATCGGGCTGCTACGCCGCGCACCGTGGGCACGCACACTGGCCCTCGTGACGGCTTTCCTGACCCTGATCAAACCGATCTCAGGCACAGCGCTGGCGATCTACACGCTTTGGGTACTGTTGCCCGCAGCTTCAGGACAGGAATACGACCAGATTGCTGTTGTCTAAAAAACTTGGCACTAAATTTCTCTCAGTTCAGGGGAATTAGGTCCTGCACGTAAAATCAAGGCATGGAATATCCCATCACCCGGTTGCGGCGGTTGCGCCGCAATGAGGCCATGCGCTCACTGGTGCGCGAGACACGCCTCGAACCCAGCGCCCTGATTCTGCCCTTATTCCTCTGCCCTGGCGAAGGTGTGCGCCGCGAAATCGGCTCCATGCCCGGCGTCTACAACCTCTCGATCGACGAGGCCATGAAGGAAGTCGAATCCGCCGCCTCGCTCGGCCTCGGCGGACTGCTGCTATTCGGCCTCCCGGAGTCGAAGGACGAGCAGGCTACCGGCGCATGGGACGAGAACGGGATCGTCCAGCAAGGCCTGCGCGCCTTCAAAAAGTCTTCTGCGGCAAAGAAGCTGCTCCTCATCGCCGACGTATGCCTCTGCGAGTACACCTCCCACGGCCACTGCGGCGTAGTGAAGAAGCAAGGCAACGACTACGAGATCGAGAACGACAAGAGTGTCCAGATCATCTCCAGAACTGCCACCTCGCTAGCCGAAGCCGGAGCCGACATCGTCGCTCCCAGCGACATGATGGATGGCCGCGTTGCAGCCATCCGCGATGAGCTCGACGATGCGGGTTACGAGCAGACGCCGATCCTTTCGTATGCCTCGAAGTTTGCCTCGGCCTTCTACGGACCATTCCGCGAAGCCGCCGATTCAGCCCCGCAGTTCGGCGACCGCCGCAGCTACCAGATGGACGGAGCCAACCTTCGCGAAGCCATGCGTGAGATCGACATCGACCTGGGCGAAGGTGCGGACATGATCCTGATGAAGCCCGCCATGCCTTACCTCGACGTCATCCGAGCTGCTCGCGAGCGGTTCGACGTGCCCATCGGTGCCTACCAGGTGTCGGGCGAATATGCCATGCTGCAGGCCGCTTTCGCCAAGGGTTGGCTGGAGAAGGAGCGCGCGATCGTGGAGTCGCTTGTCTCGATCCGCCGCGCTGGAGCGGGGTTTATCGCGACCTACTTTGCCCAGGACGCAGCGCGTTTGCTGGGATAGGCCGCTTGAATCCTTCTTAACCTGCTTGCATCTTCCATCTCAGCGCCTCATGCGTACAATAAAGTGTTTGGTCACCTTAGAAACGGAGCATTCCTTTGGCAGAAACCATTTATGACGTAGCGATTATTGGCGGAGGTCCCGCCGGATACACAGCAGCCATTCGCGCCGGACAATACGGTCTGAAGGTGGCGCTTATTGAGAAGGAGCCTAAGCTTGGCGGCACTTGTTTGCATGTTGGCTGCATTCCGACCAAAGCGCTGCTCTTCAATGCCGAGATTTATGACCACCTCAAGCATGCCGAGGAGTACGGTATCGAGGGGCTTGGCAAGGGCAAGGTCAACTGGAAGACCGTCCTTGACCGTAAGAACCAGATCATTACCAAGCATGTGAAGGGTTTGGACTTCCTGATGCGGAAGAACAAGGTCACTGTGATTCCCGGTTATGGGAAGCTGACTGGTCCTGCTAAGGATGGCGTTCACTCGATTGAGGTATCTAGCGGCAAGGGCAAGGCTGAGACTGTCAAGGCTAAGAATGTCGTTCTTGCGACTGGCTCGGATGCCAAGATGCTGCCTGGCGTTGAGGCTGGTCCGAATGTGCTGACGAACATCGAGATCCTTTCGCTGAATGAGATTCCCAAGTCGCTGGTGATTATTGGCGCGGGTGCGGTTGGTGTTGAGTTCGGGTCGATCTTCCGCAGCTATGATGCGGAGATTTCCATCGTCGAGTTTCTGCCTCGTTTAGTTCCGGCTGAGGATGAGGACGTTAGCAAGGAGCTGGCTCGTGTTTTCAAGAAGCGCGGCATCGACATCAACGTCGGCGCTAAGGTTGAGAAGGTTGAGACCTCCAAGAGCGGCGTCAAGGTCACCTTTACTGCTTCTGATGGAAAGCAAGTCGTCAAGGAAGCCGAGAAGGTTCTGGTGGCTGTGGGCCGTGCTCCTCGTACGGAGGGCATCGGGCTTGAAAAGACAAAGATCAAGCCGGATCGCGGCTTTATCAAGGTCAACGAGTTCATGCAGACCGATGAGCCGGGCGTCTATGCCATTGGCGACATCGTTGCCGGGCTGCCGCAGCTTGCCCACGTGGGCGCGATGGCTGGAATGGTCATCGCGGCCAAGATTGCCGGCAAGTATGCGCGTCCGATCAAGCGGAACCGCATTCCGGGCTGCACCTATACCGAGCCGCAGATCGGCAGCGTTGGGCTAACCGAGGCGCAGGCCAAGGAGAAGGGCTACCAGGTGAAAGTCGGCAAGTTCCCGTTCTCGGCCAACTCGAAGGCCTCGATTGTTGGCTCGCACGAGGGCTTTATTAAAGTCGTGGCCGATGGCAAGTATGGCGAGATCCTTGGCGTACACATCATCGGTCCGCAGGCTACGGAGCTGATTGCCGAGGCGGTCACGGCGCTCGAACTCGAAGCCACGGTCGAGGAGATGATGTTCACCATCCATGCTCACCCGACACTGGCTGAGGCTCTGCTGGATGGGTTCGGCAGTGTTGAAGGTCTGGCGATCAATATCTAGCTAGCGATCGACCCCACTCAAGCAACAGAAGCTTGAGTGGGCCACCCACCCTATCCCTCTTTTGTTATGTGATTTATTTTCAATGGCTTATCAAATTGGGACGTAGGGCTTGGGTGTTTATTTGATTGAAAACAGGTCACTTGCATTAGGGCTTATGTGGGTCAAGTTGATCCCCATCTAGGGTCTAGGTGGTCATGTGGTTGGAATCAGGTCAGTTAGACCTAGGCCTTCTGTTTTCGCGGCTTCTTTTGCTCGTTTCCTTCCTTAGATCTATTCTCTCTGCTCTTAACTTCTTAAAAGCGGGCGTCCATTGGGCGCTTTGGCCCACACTGCTGCCTCTCCTGAGGGGTATCCCCTCCCCTGGTGTATTGATTTCTGTACGCATTTGAAAAGAAATGAGTTACGGATGTTTATTCAACGGTAAACATGCGTATGTATTTGACTTCAGAACAGTTGCGTTAGGGCTTAATACGCTCGATGGAGTGCTTTTTGATACTGGTCACGGCCGTGAATTGTTTTTTGATGACTGAAACCAGTCTGTAGCGTTCCTGTAGCTTCTTGTCTTTCTCTCTATTTCTATTTTACTGGGTTTGGGGAAATGGAATGCCAAATGATTTTCCCGGCAAATGGCAGATAATAAGGAGTTTGCTGGATGGATAGAAAGAAAAGTGCTTGACAAGTTTTGAGTGACTGCCAGTGCTTGTATTGAACTCAGGTCTCAGAATCGAGACTTGGGGCACCCGGCTTGAATACTACCCCACTCAAGCCAAAAGATGGTGTAAAGTTCCGAGACATTGTTTACATTTTGTCTCCACAGATTCTTTACAGTTTTGGTTTCAGAACGAGTCCTGCATCCAGCGATCGACGATCGTCGATCGCTGGATGGAAAGGTCGAGTTCCCGGATGAGGGTGGCACAGTAATAGATCAAGACACGTTGCCCCAGTGGAACGATCTGGACCCATTGACGGCTGAGAGCGCGGCTAAAGTGCCATTGCTTACCTGCTATTTGGATTTTGCCATCCGCGTCCACCTTGCGTAAGACCGCCCCTTCCGGGTACTCCCACTTCGGTGGATGCGGCTGATATTTCCTCGGGCTCGGCTCCCAGACGGTAGCTGGAGTTTTCATCCCTAAAGCTTCGTGTGGCCGCAGATGGTTATATTCCCAACGATAGTGATCTAACCATGCCTGGCTTGTCTGCTTCCAGACACGCCGCTTTTCGATGGAACGAAGCAGTGTGCCGTGGAATCGCTCCACTTTCCCTTGTGTCTGCGGATGGCCGATTCCGCTCCAGTACAAGCGAACCCCTTGCTCCATCAACCACACAGTGATCTTCGTCAGGCCCAACGGCGATCTGGAGTTCCACCACGGAATGCCATGATCCATCAGCATCGCTTCGGGCATGCCCACCTTTTGAAAGGTATCTTCCAGCTGCTCGCGTACAGGCCCGCCTTCGGTGCTTCCCAAGGCTTTTAATCCAATCAGGTAGCGGCTATGGTCGTCCAGGATCGATAGTGGACCAACATCCTGGTTCCATCCTCGTGGGCCCTTGAAGTCCATCTGCCACAGCTCGTTGGGCCGGCTCCGTTCGAACCGTCTCCACTCCCGGCTGGCTTGGTAACGATCTTGCACCATCCGGTTGCGCCGTAAGATCCGATGGATCGTGCTGGCTGGCAATCTGGTTCCGGCTTGCTCCAGCAGTGCTCCCAGCTTCCGCGCTCCCCAGTCTGGATACTGCTGTCGCAGTTCTATGACCTGTTGCTCTACATCGGGTGAAGTCTTCTTCGGGCTTACATGCGGCCTGCGTGTCTTCTCCGCTATCCCTTCCAGCCCGCTAGTACGATAGCGCCTTAACCACAAATACCCCGTCGGTCGCGATACCCCAAACTCTTTGCATAGTTCTCCAAAGGGCTTCTCTTCGCGTATCGCTGCTATGACAAACTCCACTCGCTGCTGCCGTACATCCATCGTCTTCCAGCCCATCTCTCTTCACACTCCACAGCGCTCTGTTCTTGCGCCGGAGTGTAAAGAATGTCCGGAGACATCTTGTAAAGCATGTCATGGAACTGCACACCAAAAGATGGCTTGAATGGGCCACCCGCCCGCCCACCAGATCAGGTCAGTTGGGTTTTCCCGGTTTCTTTGCACTTGGTGATACAGGCTGGTGTGGGCGTAATTTGGAGCCTGGCTTGATCGTGGATTTTCGCGGTATGAATTGGTCAATCTTCTTTTCAGGCATATGTCATGGTTTCACATCCTATCCCGTTGTGCCCGGTAGCGAAGAAGTTGACCTAGTTATAGTGTTGACGGCACGGTAGCCGTTTACGGCGTATGCTTAAGAAGTAGTCCGGATATTTCTCCTCGCCTTCAGCCCTCCAAGCTTTGCTCCAGACGAGCACCTTTCAAGCAAGCAACGGGACGACTGGAGCCACTATGAGCCTCATCAAGAAATCTGATGTAAAGAATCATCTTTCTGCACGACGAAACAAACGATTACTTCCATTCAGGCTGATGAGCCAGCCAAATACCGGTAACTCAGGAAGCGGGCTTCTCGACACGAACCCGAATGTGCCAGGTTCTCGTCAAGTTTCCGGCCCAGAGACTTCTTCCGCAGTCCCGCCCATCGCATCCATTGACGTTCTCATTGGATCTGCTGGCAGTCCAGTGGAGACATCGACAGCCAAAAAGCCACAAGCGTGAAATCCCATGCGATGTTCCTGCGCACGGGGTGCTTGCTTCCTGATGGACTCGATCTGATACAAGAGCAATTTTGTGAAACGTGGATGTCGGTCGAAGAGACAACATCCACCGCTCTGGATGTAAAGGTTCGAAGTACGGGTTGGCACTTTATGTGGTTAGAGGATGCTTATTCTCGTTTTGGTATCGGCCTTACAGCAACATCAGCTATTCATAAGGCGATAGCTCGTGCTCTGAACCGGGTAAAGATCAGGTTCAATGCCGCTGAACTGGACTTGATATCTGTCTCGAAGTATCCGGGTTTCCAAGTTGCCAAGATCAGCGTTTGTGCCCGGCATATCCAACGGCAGGCCTCGCTTGGTCTGGTTGACGAGATGACAATCCGGCAGCTCTCGGCGCGATAAGCCTCTAAGTTCGCAGCTTCAAGAAGCTGACTAGAACGTGCATTTCAGGTCCCTCATGAATAGCTCAGATAGCGCGTGTCGCGCCCAGGACACGTGTGAAAGCAGGAAACCATGCCTCTCCCGGAAATACTTCGTAACGAAGAAATAGCCAGGGCCTCTTCTAAAGAGGGTCATTCGCTACCTTTGCCGACACGCATCGCTTTTATCGGCAATTATCTGCCGAGACAATGTGGCATTGCCACGTTCACAACAGACCTATGTACCGCGATAGCAGCCGAATATGGCAGCGGCCGCCTCTTCGCGATTCCAGTCAACGATCCGGAATCAAGTTACCAATATCCCGAACAAGTCCGTATAGAGCTTGCGCAGGAGGATCTGGCCTCTTATGAGCGGGCTGCCGAATTCCTAAACTTCAATGGGAATGATCTGGTTTGCATGCAACATGAATACGGCATCTTCGGAGGGGTTGCGGGCAGCCATATATTGGCCCTGCTTCGCAAATTGAAGATGCCGCTGGTGACGACGCTTCACACCGTTCTGCGCGAGCCGGATTCCAATCAGCGTGCGGTGCTCGACGAAATTTCCCATCTTTCGGATCGTTTGATTGTGATGAGCGAACACGCCGCATGTCTTTTGCGCGATGTGTATGAAGTGCCACACGAAAAGATCGATATCATTCCGCATGGGGTGCCGGACCTTCCGTTCATGGACCCCAATTATTTCAAGGACCTGTTCGGTACCCAGGGAAAGTCAGTACTGCTTACATTCGGATTGCTATCACCGAATAAGGGAATCGAAAACGTGATCCGCGCGATGCCGGCGATTCTGGCAAAACATGCAAACCTGGTGTACATCGTTTCCGGAGCAACGCATCCGCATATCAGACGACGCGAAGGTGAGCGGTACAGGGAAGAGCTGCAGGCGTTAGCCAAGGAATGCGGCGTTTCCTCGCAAGTGATCTTCAACAATCGTTTTGTGAGCACCGAGGAACTGGTCGAACACGTCGGTGCTGCAGACATCTACATCACTCCCTATCGCCAGGAAGCTCAGGTTGTTTCCGGCACGCTCGCGATCGCTCTCGGAGCGGGGAAAGCGATTATCTCCACTCCGTACTGGCACGCCAAGGAGCTTCTTGCGGATGAGCGCGGTGTCATCGTTCCGTTCGACGATCCTTCTTCTCTTGCAGAGGCGGCGATCAAGTTATTGGATAACGATGCCGAGCGGCATGCGATGCGAAAACGCGCTTATCTTTATTCACGCGGCACGACATGGCAGAAGACAGCGCAGGCTTACATGGCGAGCTTCCAGCGCGCACGCATTGAACGGATGATGCGGCCACGGCCCGCTCTGCAGGACATTTTCGCGGCAAAAGCAACAGATAGATTGCCGATGCTGGATATATCTCATTTATCGAGCATGACGGACGACACAGGCATGTTGCAGCATGCCATTTTTTCCCTGCCCAATTGTCTTGAGGGGTACACGACCGATGACAACGCGCGTGCGCTCATCGTGACAACTTTGCTGAATGAATCGCCTCTGCCCTACCGCCACGAGCATGCGATTTTGTCCCGCCGATATCTGGCTTTTCTATGGCTTGCCTTTCACGAAAAGACGGGCAGGTTTAGAAATTTTCTTAGCTATGACCGCGAATGGCAGGAAGAAGCCGGTTCAGAGGACAGTCATGGTCGCGCCTTATGGGCACTGGGAACAGTGCTTGGCCATTCGGAGGACTCTGGTCTGAGAGGTGCGGCAGGCAGGCTCTTCGAGGCTGCGGTTCCAGCTACGCTAACGTTCTCCAGCCCGCGTGCCTGGGCATTCTCAGTGCTGGGCATGCAGGCATATCTGGACTGGTTTCCTGGAGATAGAGTGATCCAGGGTACTCGCAATCTACTCGCAAACCGGTTGCTGGACATCTATGAACGCAGTCATTCAGAGACATGGCAATGGTTTGAGAAGAGCCTCTCCTACTCGAATGCAAGGTTGTCCCAGGCGCTCTTGATTGCAGGATGGCGAAGTGACAATCGGAGAATGGTCGAAGTAGGGTGTGAATCTCTCCGTTGGCTTGTCGCCGCCCAACATCGACAGGAAGAAGATATCTTCGTCCCGATAGGCTCCAGAGGATTTTTCACCGAGGGCGGCGAGAAGGCCCGCTTCGATCAACAACCCGTCGAGGCTTGCGCAGTCATCTCTGCTTGTTTGCAGGCCTACCACTTAACGGGCGAGAAGCGCTGGCTTGACGAAGCATGGTGTGCGTTCCGCTGGTTTCTCGGTGAGAACGATCTGCAGGTTCCTCTTTACGACGTAACGACTGGTGGTTGTAGAGACGGACTTCATCCGGATCGTGTAAATGAAAATCAGGGAGCCGAATCAACGCTTTCGTTCCTGATGGCTTTGCTCGAAATGCAAAACATAGAAATGCCAATCGCAGAAAACCAGCATCAGGAAATGAGTGTCTCTCTTTGAGCCAAATTGTGCTTCCAGCAACATCACCAGAGCCCTTTACCGTCGAGCAACAGAATTCACAAGTGCGAGAGGAGGATTCTCTGTTTGTACGTCATCCTGGTAATCCGATCCTCAGCCGTCAGGATTGGCCGTATCCGGTCAACAGTGTCTTCAATGCGGGTGCGACGTTGCTGCCCGATGGTGATACCTTGCTGCTTTGCCGTGTAGAAGACCGGCGAGGGCTGTCCCATCTTTGCGCGGCTCGTTCTGCGAATGGAATCGATGGGTGGCGGATTGATCCCCAACCAACGTTGATGGCGAATCCCAGGGAATATCCGGAAGAGATTTGGGGTATTGAAGATCCGCGCATCACTTACGTTCCAGAGCTGCAGCAATATGCGGTTGCTTACACTTCCTTTGCTAGAGGCGGTCCAGGTGTCTCACTTGCACTGACCAAAGACTTCAAAACCTTTGAACGGTATGGTGTGATCATGCCGCCAGAGGACAAGGATGCTGCTTTGCTGCCGCGAAGAATTGACGGCTTCTGGGCTCTGATTCACCGGCCAGTGACGACGCTCGGCGCCCATATGTGGATCTCATACTCACCGGATCTGCAGCACTGGGGCAATCATAAGGTGATACTCGAGGCGCGACGCGGTGGATGGTGGGATGCAAACAAGATCGGGCTCTGCTCTCCGCCGATTGAAACAGCGAAAGGCTGGCTAGTGATTTATCACGGTGTGCGGCAGACCGCATCCGGCAGTATTTACCGGTTGGGGCTTGCTCTGTTCGATCTCGACAAGCCAGATATCTGCCTGCAGCGGGGAGACTCCTGGATGTTCGGTCCAGAAGCTCCCTACGAACGAGCGGGAGACGTTCACGATGTCGTATTCCCTTGTGGACAAACCATCGGGGCAGATGGAGACACCATTCACCTTTATTACGGAGCGGCCGACTCATGTATGGCGCTGGCCACTGGTAGCATCCGCGCTCTTCTCTCATGGCTGGATTTGAATTCCAGCGCAGAAGGCGCAAATGACTCTTAGCAAGCATGTCACCAGATTGGAAGGAGCTTAGTTCATGGGTATTGCAGATCTGACCTGGCCCAGCAGCATTCCACGGCTGCTTTGGATGCGTCGAAAATGTCCTCTCTGTAGCTCCATCCGATTCCAGACGGCCGATTCGCATTCACTCGATTGGCTTCTGGGACTCATCGCTTTTTCTCCGATTCGCTGCGCCAATTGCTGGCGGCGGTATTACTGGTTTGCAAAGAGAAGCCCAGATAAAACGTGACAGATGAGAATCACACTGCCGGAAATGATGGAGCCGATACGCTCTGCGGCGATTGAACGAAAGAGAGAGCATCATGGATAACCCACAGTATTCATCCACTCACACGTCGAACGATGTATTGTTCGACCTGGAAGAGGAGCAGTCCCAGAGATCGCTGAATTATGAGATCGTCGCGCAAAGCGCGGAAGAAGTGCAGGACATCCAGAATGCTCCTGCTGTCAGCATGGGGCCATACCTCATTGAGTCTGGGCAAACGCAGCTTCTCACCACGATCAGTATCTATAGCCTGCGCGGTGAGAGCCGGGAGCAGGTTCGCCTGCTCTATATGAATGCTGTTGCACTTCGTGTCTGGAAAGCTATGGGCAAGCGGCCAAACCTGGTCGGTGCACAGCATCGTCCGCCTAAAATAGCACTGCTGGCGTTTGGCGTTCCATTCAGCGAGTAAGTCCCTGCTCGCACTACCCCACTCAAGCCAAAAGATGGCTTGAATGGGCCACCCGCCTGCATCAGTTCCAGCGGATTTTTATTGAAGAGTTGAGACCCGGTAGCGGAAGTGACATGGCCTCGGCTTCCACTGCTTCTCGCTCTTTCGCGGAAAGGCGGCGCCAGGTGTCGATGGAGATTTCGGCTGCCGATCGACGCCACACACCGGCGATCTCTCCACTTACGAGTACCGCGCCGGGCCATACGCGTGTCGTCCATAGCTCGGCCCGTCGTTTTGGTTCAGGCACGAGGAGCTCTCGGTCGGCTCCCCACAAGAGATAGTACGCATCACCGCTGGGCAGCAAGCGTGCCGGTGCATCGGGCTTAGGCTGGTCCTTAGACTGTTTGAGGAACGCGGCTTCGTCATTGGCCAGTATCCATGCGTTGCCGATTGGTGTTCGCACCGGCGTGAGTGTACGCGCAAGCGCTTTGAAGGCGTCGCTTGCCTCGGCAGGTCGAATTCCTGCCCAGCGCGCAAACGATGCGGCAGTAGCCGGACCGAAGATGTGGAGATAGCGGCGCGCGAGTTCGAGCCGAGCGTGTTGCGGGTCCACTTCCGGTGGCGGCACCGTCCAAACCTCGGGCTGGCGCGCGCCTTCCCAGCGCATGAGGACTGTACCTGTTGGCGCAGCGTATCGAAGACTGTTGTGTGGCACGCCCATTGCGCGTCCGGCCTGGCCGAAGGGCATCCGCTGGCCATTGAGGATTGCGTGGAGGCGGTCTGCCGTTTTCTGGGCTCTTGCCAGGCGACTGGCGTCGTTCGGCAGACGCCCGAGCGAGAATGTTGGCAGATCGTTGGCCGCCACGACATAGACATTGAATCGCGGGCCCCAGAGCTGCACGAGAGACGCATGCTCCCAACTGGCCGGGCTGGTCCCTTTTACTCGTGCATGGATCGACAGCAGCGCAGCGCGTGGCACGGAGTCCTGCAACCCGGCCCACGCAGCCCGGCGGAGCGACTTCGCTCCTGGCGGGAGGCGCTCATCCAGCGAATTGATCCTCCGCCTGAAGCGGAGGATTTGCGACCGTGAGAGTTCAAGTCTGGGATTCATGCGTGGGGTATTTTCTTATGCCGATGCTACCCCACTCAAGCCAAAAGATGGCTTGAATGGGCCACCCGCCCGGTTCAAATGCAACACTGAATGCTGTGAAACTTCTTCCCACCATCAGCCTGATATCCGGGGCGCGGGCCTGTAAACATCTCATCTAGAAGCACAATTTCACTCATAGAAGCGACTAGATACTCTCTCCATCCATGCCCACCTGAACTGCTAACTCCCATCTGTAACCATCCACTCATGACAAGATGGTTCTTCTGGTTATAAGCAATCATATGTGGTTCAACAATACGTACACCCGGTTTAGTACCACTCGCATAGTAGAACTGGATAACCCTTCGTGTCCGAATCGCGACGGAAACGACTTCTATGCTCATATTCATCACCGCTGTCCAGCTCTGCTCATTACATGTCTTGCTGAACTTTTGCCAAAGTTTTGGCTTTCAACGCACAAATCTTGTTCAAGATAGTCTCTAATGAATTGCTCATGATGTTCTGTTCCGCCAGCTTAGCTAATGTCTGTTTCATGATCGTAGGAGCTTTGATTGCATCTTCTTTTCTCCCCCCTACCGAAAACTCTTGCATGGCCTCCGAAAGAGCCGTCTCTAACTGTTGAATGCCTAGTTCCTCTTCCAAAGTTTTTTCCAATTTTCTTTCG
>Ga0137415_10002878_pt1 | contig 17047 bp, 14 predicted proteins | sample CZODoug3_1_1_16f_FD_183082 | JGI IMG/M metagenome (GOLD analysis project Ga0137415, IMG submission 183082) | Vadose zone soil fungal communities from Angelo Coast Range Reserve, California, USA - CZODoug3_1_1_16fungal (Hybrid Assembly) | ecosystem: Environmental > Terrestrial > Soil > Vadose...
AAGGCCTGGGCGTACCGGCAGGACCAGCTGCCCTCCACCCACCCGGTGGCCGCCGACATCCCGGACCTGGCCGCCGTCGAGGTCAACTTCGACGGCATCACCTACGCCAAGGGCGCCTCGGTACTCAAGCAGCTGGTGGCCTACGTCGGGCTGGAGCCGTTCCTGGCCGGGCTGCGCGACTACTTCGAGACGCACAAGTGGGGCAACGCCACCTTCGACGACCTGCTCGGCGCGCTGGAGAAGTCGTCGGGTCGGGACCTGTCCGACTGGGGCGCGCAGTGGCTGCGGACCACCGGGCTGAACCTGCTGCGGCCGGAGTTCACCCTCGGTTCCGGCGGGGCGTTCGAGACGTTCGCGGTGCGGCAGGGCGGCGCCCGCCCCGGCGCCGGCGAGCTGCGCACCCACCGGCTCGCGGTGGGCATCTACGACGATGACGGCAAGGGCAACCTGGTGCGCACGCACCGGGTCGAGGTGGACGTGGCCGGCGAGCGCACCGAGGTTCCCGAGCTGGTCGGGGTGCCCAGGGGCCAGCTGGTGCTGGTCAACGACGACGACCTGACCTACGGCGCGCTGCGGCTGGACCCGGCCTCGCTGGCCGTGCTGGTCGAGCGGATCGCCGACATCACCGAGCCGCTGCCCCGCACGCTGTGCTGGTCGGCCGCCTGGGAGATGACCCGGGACGCCGAGCTCAAGGGCCGCGACTTCGCCGCGCTGGTGGCCCGCGGCGCCGGGCGGGACAGCGAGACCGGCGTGGTGCAGCGGCTGCTGCTGCAGGCGCAGACCGCCATCGCCTCCTACGCCGACCCGAACTGGGCGACCGAGACCGGCTGGCCGCTGCTCGCCGACGCGCTGCTGGACATGGCCCGCGCCGCCGAGCCCGGTTCGGACGGCCAGTTGGTCGCGGTGAACGCGCTCACCGGCGGGGTGCTGGACCGGGCGAAGCTGGACGTGCTGGCCGGGTGGCTCTCCGGCGAGCAGGTGCTGGACGGGCTGACCGTGGACACCGACCTGCGCTGGCGGCTGCTGCAGTCCCTGGTGGCGCACGGCGCGGCCGGGGAGGCCCAGATCGCCGCCGAGCACCAGCGGGATGCCACCTCGGCCGGCGAGCGGCAGGCCGAGCGGGCCCGAGCGCTGATCCCGACCGCCGAGGCGAAGGAACGGGCCTGGCAGCGGGCGGTGCACGACGAGGAGCTACCCAACGCGGTCAGCGACGCGATCATCTCCGGCTTCTCCCACCCCGCCCAGCCCGGCCTGCTCACCGGGTACACCGAGCGGTACTTCGCCGAGGTGGCCGACGTGTGGCAGCGGCGCACCAGCGAGCGGGCCCAACCCGTCGTGCTGGGGCTCTTCCCTTCCTGGGCGGTGGACAAGGCGACGGTCGACGCGGCGGACGCCTGGCTGGCCGACGATGATCCAGAGACCCGCCCGCCCGCGCTGCGTCGGCTCGTCTCGGAGGGCCGTGCCGGTGTGATCCGGGCCCTGGCCGCCCGGGAGTTCGACCAGTCCTGACTTCAACCAGTGCCCCGGTGCGCCGCGGAGCACCGGGGCACCGGTTCCCCGCTGCTAGTCGTAACCGAGAACGACTGTGTCCACGATCTCGCGCCCATCTATCTCATCGAGCGTGGGGTGCACCGTCCCAGTGTCCAGGACGAGGAGTGCGTTCCCGGCCCGTACGACCCCGGCCACTGGACAATTCGCCAAACCTGACGAACCCGCACGCCGTTCACCTGATCGGCGGGCCGGCGTGGGCGATCTCGTCCAATCCGGCGGCCCAGCCAGATCGGCACACGGCAGTACTGACCCTCCAGACTTGCTGACAAAGCATGACGACGGGTGCCGCTACCAGCGGTGTGACGACAGGGGCCCGCTGCCGCTCCCCTCGATCCAGAACATTCGTAAGCGCGCTACTCGGCGCGGTGTGGACACCTCGAAGCCCTCCGACGGGGGTGTTAGTCACTAATGACGATGCCCCAACCGGTGCGGGACGAGAGGCTGTGAGCGGCCACGAAAGCGATGGTCGAGGGCGGTCAAATCTTGGCGGGTCCGCTTGCTGAATTGGACGACCGGCGAAGCCGGACGGTGACGATCAACGTCGCGGATCGATAGGCCATCTCGGAGGAACTGGGTGAAGGCGGTCACCGAATCTACCAAGCTTGTGGGCGAAGTCCACTCCAGCCAGCAGTGCCGGTTGTGTGGATCCGCACAGCTCGACACCTTTGTTGACCTTGGCGCCACTCCGCCGTGCGAGAGCTTTCTCGCGGCGGACGAACTCGACGCACCGGAGCCGACCTACCCGCTCCACGTACGCATCTGCCGGGACTGCCTGCTCGTGCAGCTGCCGCCGCTCATCACTCCCGAAGAGACGTTCACCGAGTACGCCTACTTCTCCGCGTTCTCGACCTCGTGGGTCGAACATGCACGAAGTTTTGTCGATTCCGCGGTCAAACGACTCGGCCTAGGCTCCGAATCCTTCGTCGTCGAAGTTGCGAGCAACGATGGATACCTGCTGCAGCACGCAATCGCACGCGGTGTCCGCAGCCTGGGGATCGAACCGGCGCTTAATGTCAGCGCGGCCGCGCGAAAGCGGGGAGTCCCGACTCTGTCTGCGTTTCTGTCGCCCACTGTCGCCGCCCGGGTCCACGCCGAGCACGGCCCCGCGGACCTGGTCGTGGCCAACAATGTCTACGCGCACATTCCGGACGTGGTCGGCTTCACCCGAGCGTTAAGAGCCCTTGTCCGGGATGACGGTTGGGTGTCGATCGAAGTCCAGCATCTGCTCGCCCTTGTGGAGAACAATCAGTTCGACACTATCTACCACGAGCATTTCCAGTACTACACGGTCGACACGGCTATGAAGGCATTGGCATCGGGCGGGCTGGCCTTGGTGGATGTCGACCTTCTACCCACCCACGGTGGATCCATTCGGCTGTGGGCTCGCCCATGCGAGGTCGCCGGCAAGCCATCGAACGCCGTCGTGGATGTTCTTGCACAGGAACGCAAGGCAGGCCTGACGGAGCCCGAGGGACATGCCAGATTCCGCCACTCGGTCGATCAAGTACGCGCCGATCTCCTGCGCTTCCTGCTCGACTGTGCGGCGGAGGGCAAGACCGTGGTCGGCTACGGTGCGCCCGGCAAGGGAAACACCCTGCTCAACTACTGCGGGATCCGGCGCGACCTCCTGCCTTACACGGTAGATCGCAATCCATACAAACATGGCCGGTACACGCCGGGCAGTCGAATCCCCATTCTGAACCCCGAACAGATCTCTTACGACCGGCCCGATTTTCTCCTGGTTCTTCCATGGAACCTGCGTGCCGAACTCATCGACGCCCTGGCATACGTCGGCGAATGGGGTGGTCGGCTTGTCTTTCCGATCCCTAGCTTGGAGGTAGTCTCGCCATGAAGGTCGTACTCTTTTGCGGCGGGTACGGAATGCGGATGCGTGATGGCGTATCGGACGTTCCGAAGCCCATGGCAAAGGTCGGCCCTAGACCCCTGCTGTGGCACGTCATGCGTTACTACGCGCATTTCGGCCACACCGATTTTGTGCTATGCCTTGGCTACGGCGCGCACCACATCAAAGATTTCTTCTTGAACTACCGCGAGACGGCCTCCAATGACTTCGTCCTGCGCGGCGGCGATCTCACCTTGTTATCGACGGACATCGAAGATTGGACCATCACGTTCGCCCACACAGGGTTGGATTCGCCGATCGGTGAGCGACTGCGCCGCGTACGCAGCCATGTGGACGGCGAGGAGATGTTCCTGGCTAACTACGCGGACGTGCTCACCGACGCTCCCCTGGACGACATGGTCGACCGCTTCGCTCGCTCGGATGCCACCGCGACGCTGCTCGCGGTGCCTCCTACGCCAGCGTTCCATTGCGTCCAGCTCGGCGAGCGGTCAATGGTGGAGCAGATCGTCGCGCTGAACACCATGCCCCTTTGGGAGAACGGTGGCTACTTCGTGCTTCGGCAAGAGGTGTTCGACCACATTCCGGAGAACGGGGATCTCGTCGGCGACGCCTGCACTGAGCTGAGCAAGCGGGGCAAGATGCTCGCCTATCCCTACCGCGGCTTCTGGCAGTCCGCGGATACGGTCAAGGAGCGGTTGGCGCTCGAGGCCAGCTACGAATCCGGCCGACGCCCATGGATGTTGTGGGAAAAATGGTCCGATCGAAGCCCATTGCAAGACCTCATTGCTCGTGAGGTGGCAACTCGATGATGCATGGCCTTCCGCTCAGGAATTTGGACCACCTGCTTCTCCTCGGTGCACATTGTGACGACATTGCGGTGGGTGCCGGGGGCACTGTCCTAAGCTTGTGCCGGGCCCAGCCGGGACTGCGGATCACCGCACTGGTGCTCACCGGCGGTGGCACAGTTCGCGAGTCCGAAGAGCGGATGGCGCTCACCGCGCTATGCCCCAAGGCAGACCTCGACCTCACTATCCTCGATATTCCCGACGGACGCCTACCGGCACATTGGGACCGCGCCAAGGATGCGATGGAGGCGCTGCGCTCCCGGTGCGATCCCGACCTTGTGCTCGCACCAGCGCCGCACGATGCACACCAAGATCACCGCGGGCTCGCCCAACTTGTCCCGACCGCCTTCCGGGACCATTTAGTGGCGGGTTATGAGATTCTCAAGTGGGACGGCGACCTTGCCCAACCGCAGGCCTACGTACCGCTCGACCGCGAAGTTCTGACCGACAAAGTTGCCGTGCTGCACGAGCACTACAGCTCACAGCGCCATCGTCCGTGGTTCGATTCCGAGACCTTCGTCAGCCTCGCCCGGATACGCGGAGTGCAGTGCCATTCCCGGTACGCCGAGGCATTCCATGTGCCCAAGTTCGTGCTGCGGCCGAATGCGCCCACCGCCGGAAGGGCATAGCCGTCATGCGGATACTGCTCACCGGGTACCAGGGCTACCTGGGCTCCCTCATGGCACCGATGCTGACAGCAGCCGGCCGCGAGGTCGTAGGCTTTGGCACAGACTTGTTCGCCGACGGACGGCGGCTCGGGCGCCGAGCACCTCGTACCCATGCCTAGTCCGCACCTCATCGCCCGATGAACGGCGCGACGTTGTCCCGCCCCGGCATTGGCGGGGTGAGAGCTGTTCGCTGCTCGTACGGTTACGAGATTTTCGAGCTGCCCGGAGGCCTGCTCATGACTGTAAGGTCCGCGCGAGTCCGAGCAACGTCCGCGCTCGCCGAGGTGACTGGCCGCCTCGCATGATCGACATTGACCACGGGCTGCCTCTTTCGAGTGAGCTGAACGCGCACCTGCACAGAATGGTGCCGGGCGGCGCCCATACATATGCCAAGGGCGATGACCAGTACCCCGAGGGCCTGGCACCCGTCATCGCCCACGGTCGGGGCGCTCGAGTCTGGGACGTCGACGGCAACGAATACCTCGAGTACGGGTCCGGACTCCGTTCCGTCAGCTTGGGGCACGCGCATCCGCGGGTCATCGAGGCAGTGCGGCACGAACTGGACCGAGGCACGAACTTCGTGCGTCCGAGCGCAATCGAGATCGACGCCGCGGAGCGCTTCCTGGAGATGGTACCGACGGCTGAGATGGTGAAGTTCGCCAAGAACGGCTCGGATGCAACAACCGCCGCGGTACGACTCGCCCGCGCCTCGACCAACCGCCCGATGGTCGCCCTCTGCGGTGACCAGCCCTTTTTCTCCACTGATGACTGGTTCATCGGGACCACACCGATGTCGGCCGGCATACCGGCGCAGATCGCCGAGCTCACCGCCCTGTTCCCCTACGGAGATCTCGCCGCCGTCGATCGTCTGCTCAATCAATACGAGGGCCAGATCGCATGTCTCGTGCTTGAACCAGCGGCTCAGCGCGAGCCACCACCCGGCTATCTCGACGGCTTGCTGGAAATCACCCATCGGAACGGCTGTTTGCTCGTGTTCGATGAAAACATTACTGGTTTTCGCTGGTCGGAGTCCGGCGCGCAGGGCCTTTATGGTGTTGTGCCTGACTTGTCGATATTCGGCAAGGCTCTGGGCAACGGTTTCGCTGTCTCAGCGCTGGCCGGCCGGCGTGAGCTGATGGAGCTGGGTGGTCGTCGCGAGAGCGACCGCGTATTCCTGCTGTCCACCACGCACGGCGCAGAGACCCACTCGCTGGCGGCCGCCATGGCGGTGATGGCGACGTATGCGGAAGAGGGAGTGACGTCACAGCTCCACGCGCTCGGGGAGCGGCTGGCCGCCGGTGTTCGCGAGGTGGCTTGCGCCGCGGGAGTCGAAGAGCACGTGGTTGTCCGGGGCCGCGCGAGCAACCTGGTTTTCGCTACGCTCGACGACCAGCATGAACCCTCGCAGGACTACCGCACCCTGTTCATGCGGCAGTTGATAGTGAATGGGGTACTCGCTCCCTCCTTGGTGGTAAGCAGCGCACTCACCGAGGCCGACATCGACCGAACCATCCAGGTAATCGCCCAGGCGTGCGTCGTATATCGGAAAGCGCTTGAGGCCGGGGACCCAACGCCCTGGATGGGCGGACGGCCGGTCGTTCCGGTGTTCAGGCGGCTCTCATGAACCGACCAGCCCCCGGAAGGAACCATGGTAACCGGATGCGCCAACCAGCATGGTATTTGGCGTTTCCATTGGGGTTTTTCTTGCTCGTGGGTACGTTCTCGTTGGGTGCCGGACTCCTCGCCGGCCTCGACCCACTGATATTCGCGCAATGCGCCTCGCTCGTCGTCGGGGCGACGCTTTGCTTCGTCGGCCCGAAGAGCCGGCTAGTGATATCAGTGGTAGGGGCACTCCTTGTGTTCCAGTCCGACTTCACCTCGTTAAAGTACGGGTATCTCGCAGTGGCGTTTCTTTGTTTCCTACTGAGCCTCAGGAGCATCTTCGATCCGGGTGGCGGGATTCGTCGCGAGTTCCGAGCGCTCGTGGTGTGCAGCGCACTCCTAGCGTGCTACCTGGCCTTCACGTTCGTTGTGTCACGATCGAATGACATCTCTTCCGTGCAGTGGTTCAGAGACGCACTACCCTATTTCCTTCTCGTTCTGCTGCCCTATATCGGGATTGCTGCCGGCCCGGCGATTTCACCCCGGTGGAATCATTGGTGGTTCATCGCCATCGGTCTCGCCGTCAGTGTCGGGCTCACAGCGGACTGGCTGCACAGGCGGGGCGTGTCCGCCCTCCCCTTCGGGCGGTTCGTGCTCTCGAGCACCGTCGTGGTCGCGCTGTGCTTCGCGTACGCCATTACGCAGGCAGGACTGCCGCGAAACCCAATGCGATGGTGGTGGGGGACAATCTCCTTGATCATCCTCGTGGCGGTGCTGCTCACCGGCTCTCGTTCGAACCTTGTCCTGCTTGCGGCCTTCGCCGGCATAATCGGCTCCGCGCGGGACTTCCGCGTCACACCACGTCGGGCATGGGGCGTGTTGTTTGGTCTCCTGCTGACACTCGTCGTGGTGACGCCACTAGTTGCGAATCTCCTCGTATCCGACCCCGACTTCCTCAACACGAGGATCAACGACGCACTTGCAGTTCTTCAGGGCCATGCCGATGCGGACGCCAGCTACGCCATGCGGAAGGCCAGCTATGACCTGACCGCCGAGGCTCTTACTGATCACCTCGCGCTGGGAACCGGACCAGGCTATCTGTACCCCACACCACCGAAGCCGACGTTCAACCTGGATGCACCAGGAATCGTTCCAGCCAAGTTCGGCCTCTTCGGGCTGGCATTCATCGGAGCGTTTCTCCTGTCCGTCGCGGTCAGCGTCCGAAACATTCGGCGAGCCCACGGCCCTTCACCTGCTTTCACAGCGTCCCGAGGGTGGCTCGTGGTGCTCATCGCGCTCGTACCGTTCGGCCCGTGGCTCGAGGACAAGGGCTTCCCCGTGGCGCTGGCCATGCTGTTCGCTGCCGTCATCTCGGACGCGCGCCCTGAGTCCTCGGAGTGTCGCCCACCCACGGCCCCACAATCGGACTCCGTGGGAGCCGGCCGGGTCAATGGGGTCAGCGCGCCCCGCGTCTTGAGCGACACCTTGTCCGGATTGGCGGGCCGTGCCGACACTCGGGAAGCCAGTCGTCCGGATTCTCACCGAGTTGTCCGCGGCCGCTTGGCGAGGAGGGCCATATGAAGATCGCCTGGATCACTAACTACCAGGCGCCGTACCGCGAGCCCATGTGGCGAGAGCTGGCAACGATCGCCGATCTAGATGTCGTGTTCCTCTTCCACCAGGAGAACGTTAGGCACTGGACGTGGCGCAAAGCCATCGGCTACCGCTCGTCGGTCCTCCGCACCCGACAGATCCCCCTCCCACGCGCGGTCGCCCGACGGTTGGGCGAGCCCATGGTCATACTCGAGCCTGGGGCCGCGGGCCGGCTCCTGCGAGGAGCCGATGCCCTCGTTGTCCACGAATGGTGGCAACTAGCGTATGTCTGGTGTGCATTGCGCGCCCGAACCATCGGCATTCCTTACCTGATCTATTCCGAGAGCACACTACAGAGCCGCCAGTTCAGGTCTGGCCCGGCGGCCTGGTTCCGGTCTCTTTTCTTCCGGCAAGCGGGCGCCGTAATCGTTCCCGGACCCGCCGCCGCCGGAGCTGCGATGTCGAACGGAACGGCCCCTCACCGCATTGTCGAGTCGGTCAACAGCGTCGATCTTGATCTGTTCGGACGTAAGGTTGCCGCACTTCGCGTTGGCGAAACGCCCTGTGCCGCTGGCCATCGCTTCGTCTATGTCGGCCAGCTCATCCAACGGAAGAATGTCCACTCACTGATCCGGGCGTTCACCGCGGCCGATAAGTCGTCTTCGCTGGACATCGCCGGTGATGGAGCTGAGCTCGAAGCGCTCAAGTCATTGGCGGTCGAGTACGGAGTCGCCAGCCGAGTTCGGTTCCATGGATTCCTGCCGGAGGCCGAGGTACTGCAGCTCTTGGCGAAGTCGCATACCTTGGTGCTACCGAGCACCGAAGAGGTATACGGATTCACAGCGCTCGAGGCATACGTGGCGGGTTTGCAGGTCGTCGTGTCCGAACGAGCCGGCGTCGCCCCGAACCTTGCCGGTCGAAGGGGCACGTGGATCGTCGATCCGACCGAGGATGGACTCCATGCGGCTCTCCGCGAGGCCGAGAGCCGATGGGCAGGTTGGCGCGACCGAGTAGATACAGAACTTGCGTCTCCACGTCGCGCGGCCTCGGACATAGTTCTCGCCGCACAGATCGCTCGCGAACCCTGGATCAGGGCGCCCTCGACCCACCGACGACCGCGTGGAATCCACTGACACCAGATAGCTTTCGAAGGATTGGGGCGGACTATGCGGGCGGCCCACCAAGCAGCCGTGCTTCTCATCATCTACAATCGGCCAGAGAAGACACGGAACATGATCTCAGTGCTCCGCAATGCCAAACCCACCGAGCTGTTCGTGGCGGCGGACGGTCCTCGTCAGGATAAGCCGGACGACGTCGAACGGTGCGCCGACAGCCGCCTCGCCTTGGATGAGATCGATTGGCCGTGTGTTGTCCACCGGCTGTTCCAGGACGACAACCTCGGGTGCAAGATTGGACCCGAGACGGCCATCACCTGGTTCTTCTCACACGTTCGTGCCGGCATCATTCTGGAAGATGACTGTGTGCCGACTCCGGACTTCTTTCCCTTCTGCGCTGAGTTGCTGGACCGCTTCAACGAGAACGAACGCGTCATGATGATCAGTGGTTACAACCAGCTTGGGGCGTGGTCCGGAACGACAGCCAGCTACGGTTTCAGTCGGACCTCGCCGACATGGGGATGGGCCACCTGGCGACGTGCGTGGCGGCATTACGACCCGCGAATGACCGACTGGACGTCGAGTGAATCACAGCGCGCGGTGAAGGGGCGGATGCCGGTCGCCGAGTTCCGCATGACACAACGACGGTTCGACCAGGTCCATTCCGGTGAATTGGACGCTTGGGATTTCGCCTGGGCGTTCGCGATGCTACGGACCGGTGGCCTCTCGGTGGTCCCCACGCACAACCTAATCAGGAACATCGGGTTCGACCATGATGCCACCCATACGAAGAACCGGTGGTCCGCCGACGCCCGAGTTTCCACCGCGCCGCTCTCATTCCCGTTGTCACATCCCGCTCGCCTGGAGCCAACGAGCGAACACGAACATGCACTCTTCGCCCGTCGATTTCCGATCTCCCGCCGAGTAATGCTGCTGCTCCCGGCCAGCTTCGGAAGCTGTATAAGAGCGGCGGCGTACCGCGTGATGTTGCCGATGACCGGTCGGTCAAATCCCTCGAACAACTCCCAGCGGGATAGCAGAATAAGCGATACAGCGCCGAGCGTCGGCACGCGGGAAGGGCATGAGTAGCGTGGGAATCGACGCGCGGGGGACATCACACGATCACGAAGTCGCAGCTGATCTATGCGTGATCGGCGCCGGACCCGCCGGAATCACAATCGCGCGCGAGCTCGACGGAACCGACATCCGAGTCTGCCTCCTCGAGAGCGGCGGCGAGGATGTCGAGCGTCGATCCCAGCGAGAACTTCGAGGCCAAAGCGATGGTTATCCGATCCATCGTCTCGATCAGTCGAGAATGAGCGCCTTCGGGGGAACACTTCGCCATCCCCGACTCGGCGACGAAGGTTGGGCCGCTCGCCCACTCGACGCCATCGACTTCGAGCACCGTCCAGGTATTCCCTACACGGGGTGGCCATTCGATCTGCAGCACCTGGATCCGTACTACGCACGCGCACAGCGGTTATGCGACCTGGGTGTGTATCCCTACGAGCCGGAGGCGTGGACGGACGTGGCTGCCCGTAGGTGTGCCCTTCCACTCGACGGTGGCGAGGTCGACACGACGGTTTTCCAGTTCGCCCAGCCACCGTTCCAGGATGCTCTCGAGCAATTTTCCGGATCCGCCAACGTTCAGGTTCTGCTCCACTCCCGCGTGGTGGGGATGACCACGTATCCGAACGAGCGCCGGGTCGACACGGTTCTCGCGCGTCGGCGCGACGGGTCCAGCTTCGTGATCCGGCCGCGCATCGTGGTGTTGGCGGCCGGCGGAGTCGAGAACGCGCGCATACTCCTCAGCGCGAACGGGATGCGGGGCCTCGGCAACGAGCACGACCTGGTCGGGAGATTCTTTGCCGAGCGGCTGTCAGTGCACGCGGGGCACATCGTCACGCCCCTTCCCCATCTGATCGAGCGGGCCGCGTTCTACGACTTGCATCACGTCGGGCGGACTCTCATCCGGGGGGCACTGCGGGTCACAGACAAGATCCAGCGCCACCGGGATCTGCTCAACTGTGCTTTCTTCGTTCTCCCTCGCCCGGAGGCGGTTACCACGGATGCGGTGCGCTCGTTGGCGACCCTCCGGAAGGCCGTCGCTCGGAAACCACTGCTCGACAACTCAAGACAGCACATTGCCACCGTCATCGGCGGCGTTGGTGACATCGCGGATTTGGCCCTCAGCCGAGGTAAGGGCGCCCGGCGGCGGCTAATTATCCGCGCGCAGGCCGAGCAGGCACCGAACCGAGACTCGCGGGTAACACTGGGCTCACGACGCGACAGTTCGGGGTTGCCTGTTCCCCGGATCACCTGGCGGATGAACGATTCCGACGCGGCCTCGATCAATGCCTCCCTGGACATTGTTGACTCGGCGCTGAGATCGAGCGGACTCGGAGTCGTCCAGAGTGCTATGGGCGACGAACATCGTCGCCCGCTGATGGAGGGAAACCATCACCACTTGGGAACGACACGCATGCACGTCGATCCGCGGAACGGGGTGGTGGACGCGAACTGCCGGGTGCACACTGTGGCGAATCTCTACGTGTCGGGAAGCTCGGTCTTTCCGACCTATGGGTCCTCGAACCCCACGCTCACGATTGTGGCGTTGGCCGTACGACTCGCCGACCACCTCGCGAATCAGTTTGCCTCGGGCGCGGATCGCCCCGGCCACATCCGCGCCTGAAGCGCGACCGGTCTACGATTTCACATTCCGGCCCAGAGCCAGCAGCTTCAATGCCGCCCGCCGCCGAACACTGCGCGGCGGTCCCGCTGCAGCGAAGAGCATGTGGTGACGCACTCGTGTCAAGGGCGCACGCAACGCCCCATAAATGACGTCGTTGCTCCGGACGATCTCGGAGTTTGCACGGCGGAGGCCTACGATGAACTCTCGCTGGAGCCGAATCGCCTCGCCACCCAACTCGGTTGTGTGCGACCCTGAGTTGATCCGGAAACTCGTGAGTGTCTCCGGCATGCCGAAGTATCCGCCGTGCTCCAGCAGACGAATCCAAGTGCTGATGTCGAGGGTGAAGAATTCTTCGTCGGCGAACCCTCCGGCGGCGTCGAACGCGGTGCGCCGAAAGAGCACGTTCCCAGGGTTCCCGATCGGGTTGCCCCCGTGGCGGATGATCCGCCGGATCACCGTCTCACGATCCTGCGGTCCGACCAGGTCGCGTGTCCGGAGGGTCCGGTCCGGAGCCAGGAGATGTCCTGCTTCGTCGATGACGTTGTGCCGGCACGTCACCATGGCCAGTTTCTCGTTCCGATTCAGAACCTCGACCTGGCGTTCCAGACACTCTGGATGAATGAGGTCGTCCGCGCTCAGAACCTTGAGCAGCGGAGCCCGGGACAGGCTCACTGCCTTGGCGAAGTTCTCCGTGGCCCCGATGGTCTCCTTGTTCTTCACCACCACCACACGAGGATCGTCGAACGACCGAGCAATCTCACCCGATCGGTCCGGACTCGCATTGTCGAGAACGATCAACTCGAAGTCTGTGAAGGTCTGGGCAAGGACACTGCGGATAGTGTCAGCAATGAACTCCTCCTTTCGATAGAGGGGCACACAGACAGCGACGGGAGGCGTGTTTGTTCTTCTGGCCGAAGGATCGCTCGGTTCAGAGCTCTCCGTGATCAGCGCTGCTTCGTGCACATTGCTCTTGGCCACGACAATCAGATCCTCCGAAGAGATCCCACCACTTCGTGGTGCTCCCGCGTAGCTCGCCATACTTGCGCCCATCCAAATCAGACCGTGAGCGCCACAGGCACTGCCAGAGGCGCGATCCCTACCTTGGAGCTTGCCCACGAGCCTAACAGGCTAACCGCGCCGACGAAAATCATTATTGCGCGACGCGAAACAGGTCTTGGGACAGAAATGCGAGCTAAAAAGAGTAGCCGGATAAGAATTCGACAACATTGCGACTGGCGTCGCGGAACTGGCCGCGCAGCAGGGCCTGCTGTCTCACGACCCGTTCCGCGCGCTCTCATACACGGTCTCAAGCCGCGACACTGCTGCCGAAGCTGTGTACGCCTCGAGATATCGCTGGCGAGCATGCAGACCACGATCATCGACCGCCCTATCATCGGTGAGCGGCTCCAGAGCACGAGCCAGCATCCGCGGGTCGTCGGGCGGATTCACCCATCCAGCCGCGCGTCCGCCGAGCAACTCGGGTAGACCACCAATTTCGGAGAGCAGCAACGGGGTGCCCGCCGCCAGCCCCTCGAGCGCTGTGACCGGCTGCATCTCGTACCAGACGGAAGGTATGACCAGCGCGCGCGCACGAAGCATGGCGCTCATAACCTCCTCGGAGGAGCGATGCCCAAGGAACTCAACGCCGGGTGGCGCACTGCTCTGAAGTGGCGATCGGTCAGGCCCGTCGCCGATCACGACGAGGCGCAGTCCACGAGGCGGAGCAGAACGCCAGGCGTCCAGAAGAACGGACAAGCCCTTCTCCGCTCTGATTCGCCCGACAAAAAGCACATCTCGACTCTGGGACGGCGCGTCCTGACGGGGCCCAGGATCCTCCACGAAGTTCGAGCCAAGCGTGATTTTTTGAGACGGAAGTCCCGCTCGGATCAGACGGTCACTCGCAAATTTGTTGAGCACAATAAACCGGTCGACGGACCGTGCCCAAGTGTCAAGCTTCGAATGCATCGCTATACCCGCCGCTGCGATCGCTGACGCCGGCCGACTGTTCCGATAACAGCGATGCCGCACCGCCGGCCACGGTCCGTTGTCAAGGCACTTCTCACAAGGAGCGCCGTCGCGCAGGAGCAGGGCGTTCGCGCACGCGAGGCGATAGTTGTGAACGGTCATGACCACCGGGATACCGCGACGCCGAAGCGCTGCCAAAACGGACGGCGAGGAGGCGAACCAGGTGTTGTGCACGTGCGCAACATCAGGCTGGACAGCATCGATGACAGCTGCGATCCGTCGCGCAGCCGCCGGGTTCCACACTGATCCAACAAAGGCCGCGGTCGCCGCCGCCGGCTTAGTTGGATTCGCCTCAATGTGTTGCCAGACTTCGTGGCCAGCTCGCCCCAATGCTACCCGCTCAGCCTGGACAACGGCGTCTTCACCGCCGAGCTGGCGGTAGCGAGTATGGACCTGAAGGATTCGCATCGTCGATTCCCGCTCGAGTTAGGCTTAAACCAAGCGTAGCGGGAACTTGTCGAATTAGCTGATACGAGTAGGTTTCCTTCGGGAATCTTTCCTGAGACTCTATCAGCATCGGGCTTGCGTGCTATCTAGAGCAGCAATGAAATTCTGGCTGACATACTTGTCATTCCCCCAACAGCCCTTCGGTGAAGTGGCTCGCGTTGATCCGCACCGCATATCGACGGGTCGCGTCGACATGTATTTTTCGGTTGCGCGTCACCGCCCGGATTCCCTCGGCGATACCCATCGCGGTGAGCGGTGACGCAGCACCGATTCCGGTGGACTCGGCCACTCGGGCAAGCCAGCCACCGTACGGCACGAGCACGGGCGTGTGGCGGACGCAAGCCTCAGCCAGGATCCCGCTCGGCGCATCATTGTCGTGCAGCACCGCGACCATGTCCACGGTGGCCAATGCGGCGGCCAACTCCTGTGCGCTGAGTAATCGGTCCATCACCACGACTCGCCCGCTGGCGACGAGTTCCCGCGCACGGGCGTCTGTACCGAGGAAAGCACGGACATCGGGCTCCAAGCGCCCGCCTACCACCAGGGTTACTTCGGGATGCCACGCGGCCGCGCGCACCAGAAGCGGAAGGTTCTTGCGTGGGCTGATCACTCCGAATACGCCGACAGTCGTCATCTTCGGGTCAGCGGGAATCCACGAAGGGCGTTCGTATCCAGGCTCTCCCGGTGGCAGCACGGGATCGTTCACCGGCCGAATGCCCGGAAAACCCTTCCTCGTAGTGACCACCCCGAGCGCGTCGGTGAGAAAGAGAATGTGTATCTGAGGGAAGATCCGGAGCAACTGCACTAGCACGGGCTTAACGATCGTCGCGAGTCGGAGCCGTTCCGGGCCGCGGACCGCGGTGGTCCGCATCAGGAGGAGCCGGACCTCAAGCGGAAGGCATGGTCGTCGCAGCATCAGGAGAAGCAACGGCAGAAGGTATCGGTCGCCGTCCGGGAGAATGAGTTTGCGCGCACCGGAAGCGCGAGCTCTGGATACTCCGGCATTCAGCAGCGCGCGATGCGTATCGGCCGTGTCCAGGACCTCCGTTGTCGCGGAAGTCGAGCCGGGGTGCGCGGCATACTCCTCGGAGCGGGCTGCGTAAGAGCTCAGGAACACGACGCAGCGTTCGTGCCCGGCGGCTTCGATGAGGTGCCGTATGTACAGCAGCCGGTGTCCGGTTGGGTCTGCCTCGAGGACAGCGACGGTGCCGCCGGCCGACGCTGGGGATCGCGTCGCGTGATCGACTGACATCGGTCCCTCGGTGATCTCGGCCGTGCCATCCGCGCCGTCCCTCATCGTCTACCGCTTCTTTCCGCCGAACAGGGACGTGTCCTGCGCATGGTCGCGGAGAGGTTAGCGAGGATGAAGAGCTGGCTTACCGTGAATCCCGCCGCCGCCCACACCGGACCGCCGGCCTCGGCCAATAGATACGATGCCACCAGCCCGAGAATGAGTCCGATGCTGATTGCGTGGCCAACCGATCGCTCGTGCCCCCGGTTCTGCAGAACGATCGCTATCGCTTGGTTGACCGTTGAGAACGCCGCGCCTACGGCCAGAACCGAAAACGCCGATCCGGACTCCACGAACGCCTTTCCCAGAATCCAGGGGATCAGGACAGGGCCGACAGTGGCGGCCACGAGCGGGCATGAACACAGCATGAGTGCCGCCCGCAGGATTCGCCGTTCCTCCGTTCGCAGGGCCTCCGGATCGTGTCGCGCGCGCGCCAACCAGGGAGTGCCAACCAACGCAAGGGATGTCGACATGAACAGCAGTGGGCCGAGGAGGCGACCCGCTCCGGCATAGATGCCGCCCGTGGCAGCGCCCCCGCCGGCGGTCACTACTGGAGTGTCGAGCTGTTGTCCCATACCCGCGAGCGACACGAGGCCAAAAGACATCGTGCGGCGGTGGATTGCGAGCATCTCGCGCTGGCTCGCGGGACGAGCTGGGTTCGACCCCAGGAAGATACGGTCGATGAGGGCCTCGGCGACAAAGCTGGATACCAGGCCGATCGAAAGAGCTAATTCGGGCCTTCCGACGGACAATATGGCCACCGTAGTAACGAAGCCCGTCACACGACCGGTGAGTTGCGCCGACGCGGCCTTGGAGAACTTCTCCAGCGCGCGAAGCAGAGAGTTGGCAGTCTGAGCCTCCCAGATGGCCCAGCCGGTGAGCCCCAGTACCATCCCTTCCGCTGGCGTATGCATGATCAACACGCTCGCTACCGTCGACGGAACGACGAGGATAAGGGCGGCCCGTCTCTTCGCGCCCGTGAGTGACCGGGCACGGACCATACTCAGTTGGCCGCTGGCGATCTCCCGGACCTGGTAGCTCGTCAGACCGAGGTCGAAGACCGTGGATGCGATCGTTCCGATGGCAAAGCAAGTGGCGACGAGGCCGAGGCTGGCCGGGCCCATGCTCCGGGCAGCAAAAACGTAGGTCAGACCGAGGACAAACTGGCCGAGCACCAGGGATCCCGCAACCCCACCGACCCGTCCTATCAGGAGCTTCCCGGCTGCGAAACGTGTCTTGGCCACCTCGTCTCCCGTCACCAACGTGCCGAATCACGCAAGCCGGGCCTCAACTTGCGCCTCTGGCGCGCAGCTCGGCATCGACCATGATCTCGGCGATGCGGGGCATCAACGTC
>Ga0137415_10002879_pt1 | contig 17045 bp, 14 predicted proteins | sample CZODoug3_1_1_16f_FD_183082 | JGI IMG/M metagenome (GOLD analysis project Ga0137415, IMG submission 183082) | Vadose zone soil fungal communities from Angelo Coast Range Reserve, California, USA - CZODoug3_1_1_16fungal (Hybrid Assembly) | ecosystem: Environmental > Terrestrial > Soil > Vadose...
TCAGCGGACAGCGAGTCGCCGAGGTTCGCCTCGGTCTCGTACCTGTCGAACTCGCGGGCGAGGGGACCTTCGGACAGCACCACCGACTCGATGTCGACATCTGTGAGCGGCGTGATGAGGGCCACGAACTTGCCGTGGCGCGTCACCGCGGCGGGGCGCCCGAGCCGCGCGATCTCCTGCATCACCTCACCGCAGTGCTGGTTGAGCTGCGTGACGGAGTACACCTTCGCGGCCGTCACCGTGTGGCCACTGACCAGCCTGATCTCGGTCTGCGCGGTCATGTTGACCTCTCGGAGAGGTGATCTAGTAGAGAACTACTAGAAGAATACTATTTTCGCCCGACGACGGCAACTGTCCCGGCGGCCGGGCGCTGACCGACGGCTACAGGGTCAGTTGATCGAGGGGGAGCGGGCCCCGGCTGAGCACGGTGCGGATGGCGAAGGTGCTGCGCGCGTCGGTGACCGGGCCGATGGCCAGCACCTGGTCGAGCAGCAATTCCTCGTAGGCGGCCAGGTTCGGCACCGCTGCCTCGACCAGGAAGTCGGCCTCACCGGAGACGACATAGCAGGCCACCACGGCGGGGATGGCGACCAGCGCGGCCTCGATGAGCCGGGACGTCTCCCGGGAGTGCTGCTCGACCTTCAGCGCGATGAAGATGGTCAGCTCCAGTCCGGCCCGGTCCCGGTCCAGCTCGGCGCGGTAGCCGGCGATGATGCCGTCCGCCTCCAGGCTCTTGGTGCGGCGCAGGCAGGACGACGGGGACAGCGAGACCGCGTCCGCCAGGTCGACGTTGGCGATCCGGCCGTCTCGCTGCAGGTGCGTCAGGATGGCGTGATCTGTCCTGTCATATCCATGTTCCGGCATGTCATGCAGCGTAACCTCGATCGGGTCGAACAATCGTGCGTGAATTACTCCGTTAGCGCTCACATTTGCCATCGCGTGCCGGCCGTTTCGGCGCACGCTGGAGGCATGACTTCGACACCAGCCCTGTCCACCACGCACGGCGCCGCGCTCTACGTCGGCGCGCTGCTCGGCCCCAGCCTGTTGCTGCTGCCCGGGCTGGCCGCCGCGCTGGCCGGGCCGGCGTCCATCCTTGCCTGGCTCGGGCTGCTGGTCGTGTCCGGCGCACTGGCCTCGGTGTTCACCGCGCTGGGAACCCGGTTGCCGGGCGCCGGCGGGGTGGCCGGGTACGCGGCGGCCGGGCTGGGCCCGAGGGTCGGCCGCGCGGTCGGCTGGTGCTTCCTGGCCGGCGTGGTGTGCGGCGCGCCGGTGGTCTGTCTGATCGGCGGCGGGTACGTCGCGGCGCTGCTCGGCGGCGGCCGGCTGACCGGCGTGGTGGCGGCGGCGGTGTTGCTCACCGTGGTGCTGGTGCTGACGTTCGGCGGGGCGCGCGCCACCACCTCGGTACAGTTGGCGCTGGTCGCGGTGCTGGTCGCACTGGTGGTGGTCGCGGTGGCCGGGTCGGCGCCGGCGGCCAGGGCCGCGCACTGGACGCCGTTCGCGCCACACGGCTGGGCCTCGGTGGGCGGCGCCGCCTCGGTGCTGATGCTGTCGTTCGTCGGCTGGGAGGCCATCGCCCCACTGACCGCCCGCCTGGGTGACCCGGCCCGCCAGCTGCCCCGAATCATGGCGATCGCGTTCGCGGTCACCTCGACCGTCTACCTGGCGCTGGCCGCCGCGACGATCGCCGTGCTCGGCGCGGCGGCCGGCAGCCCGGTACCGCTGGCCGAGTTGCTGCGGGTGGCGGTGGGCTCGGCCGGCCCGGTCGTCGCGGCGGTCGCGGCGGTGGCGCTCACCCTGGCGGCCACCAACGCCTACCTGACCGGTGCCGCCGCGCTGGCCGCCGAGTTGCGCGCCACCGCCGCGCTGGCCGCCGCGCCGCGTGGTGGTGTGACCGCCGGCGGGCCGTCCCGGCGGTTGCGGGCGGGCATCGCGGTGACCGGGCTGCTGGTACTCGGTGGCGCGGCATCCGGGCTGGTCAGCACCGCCGCCCTGGTCGCGCTGCCCACCACGCTGTTCCTGGCCGTGTACCTGGGCTGCACCGTGTCCGCGGCGCGCATCCTGACCGGGCGGCTCCGGGTCACCGCCGCCCTGTCCGCCGCCGCGGTGGCCGGGGTGCTGGCCTTCGGGGGCTGGACGCTGCTGGTCGCTGCCCTGGTCGCGCTGCTCGGCGCCGTCCAGCGGCCGGGTCAACTACCCGTGAGTGGTAAGTGGTCCTATAGCAACACTTACCACTCACGAGTAGTTGGGCGCGGGGTAGCGCTCGGCGAGTCGCTCGACGACCAGCGCGGCGGTCTCAGCGCATGCGGTGGTGCCGCCGTTGCCGTACTCCTTGACCGCGTCGCCGACGTTCCACAGGTTGGGCAGCGGTGTCTCGCTGGGCAGGTCGAAGCCGGACACCGCGCGCTGCGGCGGCCACTCGTCGCGCATCACGGCGATGGACAGCACCCGCGCGGCGGCGAAACCGGGCACCTCGTCCCGCAGGTCGGCCATGAGCAGCGCGGTCTCCGCGTCGGCTTCGAACGCGCCCACCGAGGGCTTCGGCACCCCGGCACCGGCGTACAGGTGCCAACCGGGCGGAGCCATCTCCGGGCAGGTCGCGGTGAAGTTGGCTACGTAGCAGAGCCGGCGGGTGTTGCCGAAGCTGGTCAGGCCCGGTGCCTCCAGTAGCGGCCGGTCGCTGGCGAAGTTCACCGTGATCATCCCGCACGGCTTCGCCCGCTCGTGCACGTCGGCCCGGTACGCCTCGGGCAGCTCGGGGCACAGCTCGGCGGTGGCCACCGGGCCGACGTCGCTCACCGCGAACCGGCAATCCACCTCGACGGTCTCCCCGCCGCCGCGCTCCACCAGCGCGCCGGTGACCAGCCCGTCGGCCACCCGCAGCGAGCGGACCGTCGAGTTCAACCACACCTCGCCACCGTGCAGCCCCACCACGCCGGCCAGCGCGGACATCGCGCCGATCGTGCCCTCCGGGGCGAAGCCGAACCTCTTGAACGCGCTCTTGCGGGTGAAGTAGGTCAGGAACACCCTGGCCGGCAGCTCCTCCGAGCCGACCGCGAACACCGAGGCGCACATGTTTCGGAACACCCCGTGCACGGTCTCGTTCTTGGTGTACCGCCCGACCCAGTCGGCCAGCGAGAGCTGGGCGTCGGGCAGGCCGCCGTCCTCCCGGGCCGCGCCCAGGCCGGTGAGCAGCTTGGCGCCGTGGCGGGTCAGTGTGGACAGCAGGAAGCCCCAGCCGCCGCCGGTGATGTCCACGGTCTTGCCGCCGATCCGGTACATCAGCGGCGGCTTCGGCATCCGCACGTCGTACGGTGCCCCGACCTCGGCGAAGGTCTGCTCCATGATGCCGCCGAGCTCCAGCACGATGGCCCCGTTGTTGACCTTGAAGCCGTCGATGTCGTAGGTGGAGGCCCGCCCGCCCACCCGGTCCAGCCGCTCCACCACCAGGGTGCGGTAGCCGCGGTGGGCCAGCCGGGCCGCCGCGCAGAGACCGCCGGCCCCGGCGCCGATCACGACTGCGTCCACGCTGTGCCCAGGGCTCATAAAATCTAATTTTATGTAAAAAATACCGCGGCGGTCAAGCTGGCGGCGGCCTAGCCCACCCGGACGTAGGGTGAGTTCGTGACAGCGCCTGGGTCCTTGTTCGGGGCAATCGACCGGTCCGACGACCGCCTCGCGGTCACCGTGGGGGAGGCGGGGCTGCGCCGGGCCGAGCTGTTCGCGGCGGCTTCGGCCGTGGCCGACCGGGTGCACGGCGCTCCGGTGGCCGCGGTGCACGCCGAGGCCGGCCTGCCCACCGTGGTGGCGGTGCTCGGTTGCCTGCTGGCCGGCGTTCCGCTGGTGCCGGTGCCCCCGGACTCCGGACCGAAGGAGCGCGCGCACGTGCTGCGCGATTCCGGCGCCGCGCTCTGGCTGGGGACCCCACCGGCCGGTGGGGACGACGGGGTGCCCGAGATCGTGCCGGTGGACCCGGCGGCGCGATCGGCCACCAGTTGGCCGGCGCCGGAGCCGAGCGGCACCGCGATGATCATGTACACCTCGGGCACCACCGGCAACCCCAAGGGCGCGCTGATCTCGCACCGGGCGCTGGCCGCCGGGCTGGACGGACTGGCCGAGGCGTGGGCGTGGACCGCCGAGGACGTGCTGGTGCACGGGCTGCCACTGTTCCACGTGCACGGCCTGATCCTGGGCGTGCTCGGTGCGTTGCGGGTGGGCAGTCCGCTGGTGCACACCGAGCGGCCCCGCCCGGTCGCGTACGCGGCGGCGGCCACCGAGCGCGGCGGGACGATGTTCTTCGGAGTGCCCACGGTGTGGTCCCGGGTGGCCGCCGAGCCGGACAGTGCCAAGGCGCTGGGCTCGGCGCGGCTGCTGGTCTCCGGCAGCGCGGCGCTGCCGCCGTCGGTGTTCCGCGACGTGCGGGCGCTGACCGGGCTCGCCCCGGTGGAGCGGTACGGGATGACCGAGACCCTGATCACCATCGCGGTCCGGGCCGACGGGGAACGCCGCCCGGGGTGGGTGGGCGTGCCGATTCGCGGCGTTCGCACCCGGGTCGTGGATGACACCGGGGCGGCCGTCAGCACGGACGGCGAGACCATCGGTGACCTGCAGGTCCGGGGCGACTGTGTGTTCGACGGCTACCTCGGGCGGCCGGAGGAGACCGCGCGTAGCTGGACCGATGACGGTTGGTTCCGCACCGGCGACGCGGCCGTGCTGGACGCCGCCGGCTACCACCGCATCGTCGGGCGGCGCTCGTCAGACCTGATCAAGACCGGGGGCTACCGGGTCGGCGCAGGCGAGGTGGAGGCGGCGCTGCTGGACCACCCGGCGGTGGCCGAGGCGGCCGTGGTCGGCCTCCCGGACCCGGACCTCGGCCAGCGCATCGTGGCGTTCGTGGTGATGGACGCCGTGGTCGACCCGGTCGCCGAGGGGGCGGGCGAGGCGCAGCTCATCGAGCACGTCGCCGGGCAGCTCTCGGTGCACAAGCGCCCGCGCGAGGTGCGCGTGGTGGACGCGCTGCCGCGCAACGCGATGGGCAAGGTGCAGAAAGCCCGACTGCTCGACTGACCGGACCGTGCTCGACTGACCGGACCGTGCTCGACCGACCGGACCGTGGTCGCCTGACCGGGCCGCCGCTACCGGCCTTGCATGAGCGGCACCAGGTAGCGGCGGGCGAACGCGCGCATCTCATCGTCGGTCCGGCACGGGATGCAACTGGCCGGGCTGAGCAGGAACGACGTGGTGATCCGGGCCATCAGCTCGGCGATCGGCTCCACGTCCGGCTGGTCCAGCTCGCCGGCGTCGCGGGCCCGGCCAAGGTGCAACGCCAGGAAGCCGCGGATCACCGAGGTGGCCAGCTCGGCGCGCACGGTCAGGAACGGCAGGATGACCTGCGGCTCCACCCGCAGCAGCCCGCCGATCAACGGGTGCTCCCTGGTGTAGCGCAGCGCGAAGGCGAACCCCTCCACGATGCGACCCTCGATCCGGGGCACGCGGCCGACCGCTTCGGACAGCGCGTCCAGGCAGCGTCGGCACTCCCGCAGCAGCACCGCCTCGATCAGCGCGTTCTTGTTCTCGAACCGCCGGTAGATGGTGACCCGGGCGAGCCCGGCGCGGCGTGCCACGTCGTCCATGGTGGAGCGGGTCAGCCCGGTATCGCAGAACTGGGCCAGTGCGCCGTCCAGGATCCGTTCGGCGATCGGGTCGATGGTCGGCTCTCTGCCGACCCCGGTGGCGAGGTTGAGCGCCCGCACCAGCCGCACGTCCGGTGGTGTGGGCGAACTGGTCCAGCTGGACGGTGCGGTCCCGGTCGACACCGGGACCACTCTACGGATAGTCACGGGTTGAGGACGGTCTGTACAGGAACTGGGAGACAAGTTTAACATTTCTGTATCTCGCGGGTTCGGTGACAGGGAGGTCGGCGATGGTGGAGGCGGATTTCGGCCTGTTCGGTCCCGACTCGGTGACCTGGCGGGTGCACACCGATCCGGTCCTCGCGGTGGCCGGGTTCTTCGCCCTGGCGGTGCAGTCGCTGCACCCGCCGACCATGTGGGGCACCTACCAGAACTCCAGCCTGTTCGACCGGGAGCAGGCCTTCGCCCGGTTGATGCGCACCGGCGACTTCGTGGCGGTGCGCACCTTCGGCAGCACCGCCGAGGTGGAGCGGGCCGGCCGGCGGGTGCGGAAGATCCACGCCCGGCTGCGCGGCCACAACCCGCTGACCGGCGAGGAGTTCCGGGTGGACGAGCCGGAGAACCTGCGCTGGGTGCACTGCGGTGAGATCGTCGCCTACCTGCGGGTCGCTCAGCGAGCCGGCATCCCGCTGACCGACGCCGATGCCGACGCCTATGTCGACGAGCAGCGCGCCGCCGCCGCCGTGGTGGGGTTGGACCCGGCCACCGTGCCCGGTTCGGTCGCCGAGCTGGACGCCTACTTCGTGCGCATGTTGCCCCGGCTGTGGCTGACCGACGAGGCCAAGGCCGGGTTCCGGATGTGGGCGAACGCCCCGGTACCGCTCTGGCTGGCCCCGCTCAAGGTCGTCTACCCGACGTTCGCCGCGCTCGCGTTCGCACTGCTGCCCGGCTGGGCGCGCGCCCTGTACGGCATGCCCTGCTGGGAGAACCCGCTGCTGGACGCGCCGGCCACGGCCGCGCTGCGGGCACTGCGGATGGCCATGCTGGCCACCCCGGAGCGGTTCCGCGGCGGCACGCCCATCCAGCGGCGGTACGTCTACCGAGCGCTCGAGCTGATGCGCACCCAGCGGCCAGGAGACGGCGGCGGTGGAGGGCTGGCCGCCGCTTGAGCCGTGCTCCGGCCCCTTTGCTCTGCGCACCGATACGCAACAGGGCGGGCTTTCCCCGGCCGCGCAGACCGTCGCTGACCCCGGCCCGCGCTCACCGAGGTCGACACTATTCAGCTTCGATCTTGGTGATTCCTGAATGGCGTCGATCTCGATGCCGAGCCCGCTCACGGCCGCACAGACGCTCTACATGCGGCACAGACTCCGCACGGTCTGTGCCGCATGTGCTCAGGCTGTGCCGCCATCCGTGGCTCATCGCGGCGGCGTGGTGTCCTCCGGCGCTTTGCTCTGCGCACCTATACACAACAGGGCCCCCGTTGCGTATAGGTGCGCAGAGCAAAGGTGCGCCGCGGCCCATCGGTGGGCCCGAGGAGTCGCGGCACCGTAACCTCGGCGCCGTGCTGGATCATCTTGTGCTCGCCGCGCCCGACCTGGCGGCGGCGGTCGCCCAGTTCGCCGAGCTCACCGGCGTCGAGCCGGCGCCGGGTGGCCACCACGTGGGCGTCGGCACCGCGAACTACCTGGTCGGCTTCGGCGGGGCGCACCGGGACGCCTACCTGGAGATCATCGGCCCGGACCCCGACCAGCCGGAGCCGGAGCAGGCCCGGCCGTTCGGCATCGACCGGCTCACCGAGTCCCGGCTGGTGACCTGGGGCATCCACCCGGGCGACCTGGATGAGCTGCGCGCGGCCGCCCGCGCGCGGGGCTGCGACCCCGGCCCGGTACGGGCGATGTCCCGGGCCACCCCGGACGGGGAGCTACTGCGCTGGCGGCTCACCCAGGCGAATCTGGGCGACTCCGCGCTGGTGCCGTTCCTGATCGATTGGGGGGCCACCCCGCCGCCACCCGGCCGCGGCCTGCCCGAGGTCGGCCTGCTGCGCTTCGAGGCCACCCACCCCCGGCCAGACGCCGTTCGCTCGGCGCTGGCCGCGCTCGGCGCCGAGCTGGAGGTACGTCCGGGCAACCGGGCCGGCCTGACCGCCTTGCTGGACGGCCGGCACGGCCCGGTGGTGCTCAGCTGACCCGCGCCCGCCGGCGGGGGCCGACCGGCCGCCAGATCGGCCGGGGTCGCCGGCGGGCCGCTCGGCCAGCGACTTCAGGCGGGGTCGCCGCCGGCGCGCTCGGCCAGCGACTTGGTGATCGTCTGGGCGGCGGTGCGCACCACGTCCAGGTACCGGTGCACGTCGGTGCCGGTGCTCGGGTGGGGCAGCCCCCACAGGGTCAGGGTCAGTGGCACCGACCCGTCCGGCGCGAACACCGGCACGCTGACCAGCCGCACGTCGTATTCGGTGGCCGCGTCCAGGTCGTGCTCCGGCTCGAATCGGTAGGCCAGCTCGGTGGCCAGCCGCTGCACTCGCGCGCGGCTGTCCCGATCGCCCTCGGAGTAGCGGTCGATGGCGTCCAGCAGCTCGGCGTGCGCGTCCCGGGCGGCACCCCCGCCGAGGCTCAGCGACCAGCCTCGGTCGCGCACCCTGGCCAGCATCTCGGCGTGTCGGGAGCGGTCGGCGTCGGTGAGCGGGCGCCCGGCGCGGGACAGCCAGGCGCCCACCGCCGCGTCGTCCGCCCAGGCCAGGAACGCGCCGCCGATCGGCGGGACGAACGGGATGCGCTGCCCGACCCGGGTGAACTCGGCGCCGCCGGACGGCGAGCCGGCGCTGGCCAGCACCACCAGCTGGTCGTCCACCGGGGCGATCGCCACGCACTCGGTGCCCAACTCGGCGGCCACCCGTTCCATCTCGCCCCGGGCGGCGTCAGCCAGCCGCAGGTGGCTGATGAAGTCCGCTTCGGGCAGCGCCACCAGCGAGGACGGGGCGAACTTGCCGTAGCCGCCCTGGAAGAAGACCAGCGGTAGCCGCTCGCCGTGCGAATCCAGCTCACGGACCCGGCCGAGCACGAAGTAGTGGTCGCCGGCGTCGGCGATCGACTCGAAGTCGCAGTCGATCCAGGCAGCCACCCCGTCCAGCCTCGGCGCCCCGGACCCGGCCGGTGACCAGGCCACCCCGGCGAACTTGTCGCCGCCCCGGGTGGCGAACGCCCGGCAGATGTCCTCCTGGTCGGCGGCCAGCACGTTCACGCAGAAGCTGCTCGCCGTCCGGATCTTCGGGAAGCTGGTGGAGGAGCGGTCCGGCAGGAACGCGACCAGCGGCGGGTCCAGCGACACCGAGGTGAACGTGCCCACCGCCATCCCGGCCGGGTTGCCGTCCTCGCCGATCGCGGTGACCACCGTCACCCCAGTGGGATAGCTGGCCAGCACCTGCCGGAACCGCTGGCCGTCGATGTGCGTGGTCTCCCCCGAGGTCATCCCGCCTCCTCTTCCGGCGAAGCGCCCGCCGACTCCAGCATGAAGCATGGACAGTCCCCACGCGCCCGGCGAGTGGTATTCCGCACGGCGGAGCAATACCACTCACCGGGTTATCGGGGCACGTCTTTCCACGGCAGGTCGCGGTCCACGCGCGGCTCGCCGGGCAGGCCGAGTACCCGCTCGCCGAGGATGTTGCGCATCACCTCGGAGGTGCCGCCCTCGATGGAGTTGGCCAGCGAGCGCAGGAACGCCCGGCGCACGTCCACCGAGCCGCCGGCGCCGCCGGAGGACCGGTCGGGCTGGGACATCTGGTAGCTGTCGATCTGCATGCCGTCCGCGCGCAGGTCCACACAGAGCTCGTAGATGGCCTTGTTCAGCTCCGCATTCTGCAGCTTGGCGATGGAGCCCTCCGGCCCTGGCTCCTTCTCGCCGCGCCGCCCGGCCGCCCGCACGTTGGTCAGCCGGGCCGCCTCCGCCCTGGTCCACAGCCGCATCAGCCGGTCCCGGGCGGCCGCGTCGGCTCGGCCGGCCTCGGCGGCTGCGCGGAACTCGGCGACCGCCGCCCCGATCGCGCCCTCGCCGCGCCGGGAGACCCGGCGGCCGATCGTCACCCGCTCGTTCATCAGGGTGGTCATCGCCACCCGCCAGCCCTCGCCGACCGCGCCGAGCCGGTCCGCGACCGGGACCACCGCGTCGGTCAGGTACACCTCGTTGAACTCGGCCTGCCCGGTGAGCTGGCGCAGCGGGCGCACCTCGACCCCGGGCGCGGTCATGTCCAGCACGAAGTAGCTCAGCCCCCGGTGCTTGGGCAGGTCAGGGTCGGTGCGGGCGACCAGAAGGCCGCGCCGGGCCACGTGCGCCAGCGAGGTCCAGATCTTCTGCCCGTTGAGGATGTAGTTCTCGCCGTCCTGGATCGCCCGGGCGCCCAGCGCGGCCAGGTCGGACCCGGCACCGGGCTCGGAGAACAGCTGGCACCAGATCTCCTCGCCGGTGAACAGTGGCTTGAGGTACTTGGCGCGCTGCTCGTCATTGCCGTGGGTGTGCACGGTCTGCGCGGCCATGCCGAGCCCGATTACGTTGCGGGCCATCCAGTCCTCGCAGCCGGCGTCGGAGAACAACCGCTCCACCACCGGGTGCAGCGAGGAGTCCAGGCCCAGCCCGCCGAAGCCCTTGTCGAAGTGCACGAAGGCCAGCCCGGCGTCGTACCGCGCGGCGCGCAGCTTGCGGTCCGGGGTGGTCTCCACCGGGTGCTCGGCCAGGAAGTCCTTGACCAGCCGCTCGACGGTCGCGTGATCGCCAGTCAGCTCACTCGACAACGATGATTCGCTCGCGAGCTCGCTCATGCCGAGACCTCCGGGATGTCGAGGATGGTGGCCAGCCGGGCGCGGTGCTTCGAGGGCGAGCCGAGGTAGAGCTGGGTGCTCCTGGCCCGCTTGAGGTACAGGTGGGCGGGGTGTTCCCAGGTGAACCCGATGCCGCCGTGGTTCTGGATGTTGTCCAGCGCGACCCTGGTGTACACCTCGGAGCACACCGACCCGGCCAGGCCGGCGGCCACCGGCAGCTCGTCCGGCTGGTTCACCGCCGTCCAGGTGCCGTACTGGGCGGCCGAGCGGGCCGACTCCACCTCCACGAGCATGTCCGCGCAGCGGTGCTTGATGGCCTGGAAGGAGCCGATCTTGCGGCCGAACTGAACCCGGGTGTTGGCGTACTCCACCGACATCTCCAGCAGCCGCGCGGCGCCGCCCAGCTGCTCATTGGCCAGCAGGACCACGGCGTGATCCAGCGCCACTGCCAGCTCGTCGCGCACCGCGCCGGGGCGGCCCACCGCGTGGGCCGGCGCGGCGGCGAACTCCACCGCGGACAGCGTACGGGTGGAGTCCAGCGCGGTCAGCGGTGTCCGGGTGAGCCCGGCGGCGTCGCCGGCCACCGCGAACAGCCCGGGGCCGTCCGGGGTGGACGCCAACACCAGCACCAGGTCCGCCGCGACCGCGTCGATCACCTGCTCGGCGCTGCCGGTCAGGGCCCAGCCTGGCCCGTCCGAATCGCCGGCCGGGGCGGCGGTGACCGTACTGGCCAGCGGGTCGGTCCCACCCCAGGCCAGGGTGGCCACGGTGTCCCCGGCGGCGATGCCGGGCAGGTATGCCTCGCTGGCCGCCTCGTCGGCCACGGCCAGCAGCGCGACGGTGGCCAGCACGGTGCCCAGGAACGGGGCGCAGAACAGCGCGCGGCCCATCTCCTCGAGGACCACCCCGAGCTCGACCAGGGAGGCGTCCGACCCGCCCCAGCGCTCGGGGATGACCAGGCCCTGCAGGCCCAGCTCCTCGGCGGCCTGTCGCCATACCGCCGGGTCGTAGCCGGTGTCGGTCTCCATCAACCGGCGGACCTCGGCCTCGCTGGATCGTTTCTCCAGGAAGCCGCGCACCACAGCGCGCAGCTCCTCGGCCTCCGGTCCGGGGGTGAACGTCACCTGTCGCCTCCTCGCGGCCGTGCGGCGGCCGGTCGCATCGATGGTTCGACTCGCGAGCTCGTCTCCGTATCGATGGTTCGACTCGCGAGCTCGTCTCCGACGAACACTTTCCGGCAGCTTAAGCGGAAAGTGAGACCGTGGCGTATCGACCGGGCGTATCGACCGGGCGCGCGCGGTGACGATCAGGGCTGCCGGACACCGACCTCGTCGAGGTGGGCGAGCAGGTCGGCCGGGTCGGCGTAGACCCGGTACGCCCCGGCCCGCTCCAGTTCGTCGCTGCCGTACCCGCCGGAGAGCAGCCCGACGCCCAGCGCCCCGGCGCGGCGGGCGGCCAGCAGGTCCCAGACGCTGTCGCCGACCACGATCGCGTGCTTGATGTCCACCCCGACGGTGGTCGCCGCGGCCAGGAACAGGTCCGGGTCGGGCTTGGCGTGCCGCACCTGGTCGCGGGTGACCATCGGCGTGTCGGCGGGCAACCCGAGCAGCTCCAGCGCCGGCCGCGCCGAGACGTCCTGGCCGCTGGTGGCGATCGCCCAGGAGATCCCCTGCTCGGTGAGCGTGGCGAGCAGCTCCCTGGCGCCGGGCAGCGGGCGCACCGACACGCGCAGCCGGGCGTAGGCCTCGGCGTGCGCGGTGGTCAGCCGGCGCAGCTGCTCGTCGGTGAGCTTGTTGGCGATCTCCCGGCGCAGCGCGCTGACGAACAGCCCGCCGCTCATGCCGATCCGCCGGTGGATCCGCCAGATCGCCACGTCGAGGCCGAACTCGGACAGCGCCTCCCGCCAGGCCAGCACGTGCTGGTAGACGCTGTCGATCAGGGTGCCGTCCAGGTCGAACAGCAGTGCGGGCGGTGGATGTTCAACTGGCTCGCTGCGGGGCGTCATGTGCTCAGCCTGCCGCGGCGACCCGGTTCCGTCTGGTCCTGGGTGCCACCGGTGGGGCGGCCAGCGTCGGCTCCGGGCCGAACCGCATCGGCTGCCCGGTGGCCTCCAACACCGACATCCACAGGTCGCCGTGCGGGTCGACCTGGTTGCGCCGGCTCACCGCGAGCGCCATCGGGATGTGCACGAAGCGTCGCCGCAGCCGGCCGACCACCATCGCGGTGCGCCCGGACATCGCCGCGTGCACCGCGTGGTTCGACAGCCGCAGGCAGTACGCCTTGTCGTAGGCGTTGGCCGGCACGCTGCGAATGGCGTAGCTGGGGTCGATGTAGCGAACGCTCGGCGCGGTGCCCGCCGCCGTCAGCGCCTCGATGATGCGTTCGCGCAGGTAGGGGCCGATGTCGCGGAGCGTGGTGTTGCCCGAGGCGTCCGTGCCCGGATTGCCGCCCGGGTTGCCGCCGGCGTGCCCCGGCCGTTTCTCGGCGGCGGCCACCGGGAGCAGCTCCTGGCCGGCGCCCTCGGCCACCACCACGACCGCGTGGCCCCGGTCGCGCACCCGCCGGCGCACGTACTCCAGCAGCCCGTCCTCGCCCTCCAGGCCGAACGGGACCTCCGGGATCAGCACCACGTCCGCGTCGTGGTTGGCCAGCGCCGCGTAGCTCGCGATGAACCCGGAGTGCCGGCCCATCAGCTTGACCAGCCCCACGCCGTTCGGGGTGGACTTGGCCTCCACGTTCACCGCCCGGATGGACTCGGCGGCCCGGGAGAACGCGGTCTGGAAGCCGAAGCTCTGGTCGATGTACGGGATGTCGTTGTCGATGGTCTTCGGGATGCCGACCACGCTGATCCGCAGCTCCCGCTCGGCCGCCACCTGGGCGATCTGCATGGCCCCGCGCATCGAGCCGTCCCCACCGACCACGAACAGGACGTTGATGTTCAGCCGCTCCAGGCAGTCCACGATCTCCTGTGGATCCTGGTGCCCCCGGGAGGTGCCCAGCACGGTGCCGCCCTCGTTGCTGATGTCGCTGACGAACTCCGGGGTCAGCTCCACGATGCCGTGCGCGTAGGACGCGACGAAGCCCTGGTAGCCGTTGCGGAACCCGGTGACCCGGCGCACCCCGTAGTGGTGGGTGAGGCTGCGCACCAGGCCTCGGATGACGTCGTTCAGCCCGGGACAGAGCCCGCCGCAGGTGACGATGCCGGCCCGGGTCTTGGACGGGTCGAAGAACAGCTTGCGGCGCGGCCCGCACGGCTCGAGGCTGGGCAGGTCGGCGATCGAGGTGCCGCGCGCGGTGGCCATCGACAGCGTGTCGTCCAGCAGTACCCGGTCGTGCTCGTTCACGTAGTGCTCGGTGGTGCGCCAGGCGTCGAGCATCGCGGACAGCGGGGAGTCGATCCGGGCCGGGCCGAGCGTCGCGATCGACAGATCCGGCACTGTGCTCACTGCTCGGCTCCGCGCTCGTTCCGCTCCTCGCTCGCTGGCGCTCGCTGCGATGCTCGCTCGCTGTCGCCTTCGGAAGCAGTCATGAGGATCCCTTCGGTGGGTTGCGGTGGTCGTCAGCCGGTGTTGCGCAGCCCGGCGACGATGCCGTTCACGGTCAGCAGCAGCGCGCGGCGCAGGTCGGGGTCCGGTTCGGCGGCCTCCCGGCTCCGGGCGAGCAGTGCGACCTGGAGGTGGTGCAACGGCTCCAGGTACACCTCACGCACAGCCAGGGTGCGGCGCAGCTGCGGGTACCGGGCCAGCGGGATGTTCTCACCGGTCAGCGCGAGCACTTCGGACCGGGTGCGGTCGTGCTCGGTGGTGATCATCTCGAACAGCGGCTGCAGCGCCGGGTCGACCAGCGCGGAGACGTACGAGCGGGCGATCCGCAGGTCGGTCTTGGCCAACGTCATCTCCACGTTGCCCAGCAGGTTGCGGAAGAACGCCCACTCCCGCATCTCGGCCAGCGTGGCGCCGAAGCCCTGGTCCCGAGCCGTCGCGAGCCCGGTGCCCAGGCCGTACCAACCGGGCACCACCATCCGGGTCTGTGTCCAGCCGAACACCCACGGGATGGCCCGCAGCCCGTCCAGGCTCGTGTTGCCCGAACCCGGCCGCTTGGCCGGGCGGGAGCCCACGTTCAGCCAGGCCAGCTCGTCCACCGGGGTGGCGGAGGTGAAGAACTCGGGCAGCCGGGGGTGGCTGACGAACTCCCGGTAGGCGGCCTGGGCGGCCTCGCTGACCACCTGCATCGCCTCGTCCCAGCGAGCCAGCGCGGCGGGCGGGACCCGGGAGCTCTGGTGCAGCAGGGTGGCCTCCAGGGTGGCGGCCAGCATGGTGGTGAGGTTGTGCTCGGCCAGCCCCGGCAGCGAGTACTTGTCGGAGATCACCTCGCCCTGTTCGGTGACCTTCATCCGGGCGTCCACCGCGCCGTACGGGGACGCCGCCACCGCCTCGGCGGCCGGCCCCCCGCCTCGGCCCACCGAGCCGCCCCGGCCGTGGAACAGCCGCAGCCGGACCTGGTGGGCGGCGGCCACGTCCCGCAGCTGCCGCTGCGCCTTGTGGATCTCCCACTGGGAGGTGGTGATGCCGGCATCCTTGTTGGAGTCGGAGTAGCCGAGCATGACCTCCTGCAGGTCCCCGCGCACCCGCACCAGCTCGCGGTACCCGGGGTCGTTCAGTAGCTCGTCCAGCAGCTCGCCGGCCCTGCGCAGCTCGGTCGCCGTCTCGAACAGCGGCACCAGGTCCAGCCGGGACCAGCGGTGTTCCCCGGTGACCGCGAGCAGCCCGGCCTCCCGGGCCAGCACGGCGACCGCGAGCACGTCGTCGGCGCCCTGCGCCATGGACACGATGTAGGTGTGCGCGGCCACCTCGCCGAAGGTCCGCTGGGCCTCGCGCAGTGTGTCGAACACCGCGAGCACGTCGGCCGCCGCCGCGTCCGGCACGTCGAACCGGCCGGTCAGCGGGCGTTGGCTGAGCAGCTCGGCGGACAGTCGGCGGGTGCGCTCGGCGCGGTCCAGCTCGGCGTAACCGTGCTCCCCGGCCTGGCGGTAGAGCGTGGCCAGCGCGGCGTGATGGCGCTGCGCGTGTTCCCGCACATCCAGGGTGGCCAGGTGCAGCCCGATGGCCCTGGCGCAGCGCAGCGCCCTGGCCAGCGTGCCGTCCGCGATCCGGCCGCCCAGGTGGCCGCGCAGCGAGCGGTCCATCACCTCCAGGTCGGCGATGAAGGCCTCGGCGCCCAGGTAGTCGATGCCCGGCCGGTGCGGTCTGTCTTCGGCGATCCGGTCGTGGGTATTGGCCAGCCTGGCCAGGATGTAGGAACACTTCAGCCGGTACGGCTCCTCGGCGTTGAGCCGGATGTACCGGTCGTACACCTCGGGCAGCAGCCGCCGGTCCAGCGCCAGCGACTGGCGCAGGCCCTCGGAGATACCGACCACCCGGGTGGATACCCCGAGCTCCGCCACCAGCTCGTCGAGCAGCGTGGTCTGGATGCGCAGCGCGCGGTCGGCGTAGAGGCGCAGCGCGTCCGTGGTTACCGCGGCGGAGACGTTCGGGTTGCCGTCCCGGTCCCCGCCCACCCAGCAGCCCAGTTGGATCGGCCGGGCCTGCTCGGGCAGCGCCAGCTCGGCGGTCGCCAGGGCCAGGTCCAGCTGCTCCAGCACGTCCGGCACGGTGACTTCGCCGAGCCGCTCCAGGTAGTACGCGGTGGCCCTGGCTTCGTCGGCCACGGTCGGCTTCCCCGGCCGGATCTCGTCGGTCTGCCACAGCAGGTCCACCAGCCTGGCCAATCGGCGTTCCGACCCTGGCGCGACGCCGTCCCGGTCCAGCACGTCGGCCACCCGGCGCATGATGCTCAGCACGGTCTGCCGCGAGGCTTCGGTCGGGTGCGCGGTGAACACCGGCCGCAGCTCGGTGCGGGCCAGTACCTCGGTGAGCGCGTCGCCGCCGAGCTCCTTGGTCACCCGTCGCACCAGCTCACCCAGCGGGTCGGTGTCCGGCCCCTGGCTGATCTCCCGGGACCGGTGCAGCTGCTCGGCCACGTTGGCCAGCAGGAAGAACGTGGTGAACGCCCTGGCCAGCTGGGCGGCGGTACCCGGGTCGACCCCGGCGAGCAGCCGGTCCAGCTCTTGGGTAGCCGCTCCGCCCGGTGTCTTGTCGCCGCCGGACGCGTCCCGGGACAGCGTGCGCACCCGCTCCACCAACTCGAGCAGTTGCGCCCCGCCGTGCTGGGTGAGGGTCTCGCCGAGCAGGCTGCCCAGCCGGCGGATGTCGGCGCGCAGGGCGTTGTGGGCCGGTTCGGACACCACACCCGCGTGCCGGGCCAACGTGTCGCGGCTCCGCGGGTCGTGGCTCCGCCGGTCATGGTTCCGCCCGTCACGGTTCCCCGGGTCACGGCTCGGCGCGTCATGGGTTCTCGGGTCACGGCTCTGCTCGGTGGGCTCGATGGTCACGGGCGTGCTCCAAACTGCGGGCGTGTTCCACACTGGCTGAGGTGGTCCCCTCGGGCTGAGGTGGTCCCCTCGGGCTGAGCGGTCCCCTCAGGCTGCGTCGCCCGCGTCGGCGAGGACGTCACTGCCGCCGCTTCTGAATCCATCCCTGAATGCATTGAGTATCCCGCCCGG
>Ga0137415_10002880_pt1 | contig 17043 bp, 9 predicted proteins | sample CZODoug3_1_1_16f_FD_183082 | JGI IMG/M metagenome (GOLD analysis project Ga0137415, IMG submission 183082) | Vadose zone soil fungal communities from Angelo Coast Range Reserve, California, USA - CZODoug3_1_1_16fungal (Hybrid Assembly) | ecosystem: Environmental > Terrestrial > Soil > Vadose...
GGATTGTTTCCCTCGCGTAGCCTCGCGCGCCGTGCGTTCCTCGGTCGCCCGCGGCAGCATTCCGTATTCGCTCGTGACCCAGCCCTTGCCGCTGCCCTTCAGAAATCCCGGCACGCCGTCGTCCACCGTCGCCGTGCAAATCACCCGCGTCTTTCCCAGCTCGATCAACACGCTGCCTTCCGCGGTGGAAATAAAGTCCGGCGCAATCTTCAGCGCGCGCATCTGGTCCGCGCTGCGTCCATCAACTCGCAATTTTCCTCCCGTCGCTGCGCCGCGTTCGCGCGCCCCGCTCATGGTTTTGTTGCCGGCGCGGTCAGTTTGACCGTGGCCGCCGTGGGTGTCAACGCTGGTGCCGCCGCGGCTGGACCTGGCGTTGCCGCAGCTTGCGGCCCCGAGCCGGCATTTGCATTCACTAGAAACGCCTGGGTCAAATCCAAATGCCCCGCCAGCGTCTCCACTTCCTGCCCATGAATGAGAATCTTCAGCCGCCGCACCTTTGGCACGTTCGCTTCCAGCGTTCTCGCGATCGAGTCCACCGCCATCTGCTCGCTTTGAATTCCCGAAGGTGTCGCAGTCCCCAGCGCCTCCGAAAAATCCGCGATCGCCGTTCCGTCCGGCAGCAAATAAAATGCCAGCAGCGCCGCATCCGGCGGCAGCGTGCGCAGTTCCGTGTCCACTGGGCCCGCCAGCAATGTGTTCAGCACCTGCTTCGCGCGCAGAACCGGATCGTTCGAAAGCGGCAGCTCCACGGTCACCGCCGACACCGTTCCGTCGTCCGCTCCCGACGCCCAGAATAATTTCGCCTTTACTTTCGGATCGCTTGGATTGATTACCGTGGGCTGCGTCAATTCCCGCCGCGCCTGCTCTTCGCTGCGCTGTTGCAACTTTGCCGCTTGCCGGATGTTGCGCCGCAAAATCGGCAAGTAAATCGCCGCGACCACGACGGCCAGGAACAGCGCCCCAAGAAACCACCAGCGCCAGCGCCGCGTCATGGGTGCTCTCCCGGGTTCGCCGGCAACACGTAGGTCGGGCGAAACGCCGCCGCCCCGCGCGCAATCGCGTCCGCAACTCCCGGGGCCATGTGGTCGAGTTGCGTGCGATCCTCCACGGTGACGCTCGAAATTTCCACCGCAATCGCCGGCGCCGCCGTCGTGCGCAGCTGCCGCACGCTGGCCGTCTGCGCCACGGCTGGCGATCCCTTGAATCGCTGCGCCAGCAGCGCTTGCACCTGGTCGCCCAGCTTTCGGCTCAGCGAAGCAAACGGCGCCTGCGCGCGATCCCACGGAATCAGCCCCGTCGCGTCCACCGCCGACGTTAAATCATTCATCACGTAAACGCGCGCCGTCCCCGGCACGCCCGTCGACGCAATGTGCAGCGCGACAAAAATCGCCCCGCGCTGCGCATTGGCCATCGCCGAGCGATCGTCAAACGACGGATTCGCGTTTCCTTGCCGCGTCTGCACCACCTGAAATCCCTGTGCCTCCAGCGCCGTGCGCACCTGCGCCGCAAATTCCAGCACAATGTCGCTCTCGTGAATCCCGCCCGTCCCCCGCGCGCCCAAATCCGTCCCGCCATGCGCCGGATCCAACACCACAATATTCACCCCGGCTGCCGGCGGCGTAGCGGTTTGCGTAGCGCCACTCGCACCGACTGCCTGTTGCGCCGGAGTTGGCACAGGGGTTGTCTGCTGTGCAACCGCAGGGGAGGCAGGTTGCCCGGAGGAGGAAGACGCACCCTCGCGCGGCGCGGAAAAGAGCACCGCAAGCACAAAAAGGGCCACCCGAAGTTTTCCGTGAACGTCGTTTCGAACGAAGCGCACCACGTCGAGCAGCATACCAAATCTTCCGACCGCCCCGCGCACAACTGCTATGTGCCGCTGCACAACTGCAACGCCGCTATTTGGAGTGCGGCGGTCTTGTTTACCCTGAGTTTCGAAGGGCCGCCGCTTTAACGGTGTAAGCCTATCGACTCACTTAACCAGCGGCCGCAGCTTCGCCTTCTCCAGCACCGCATTCAAACCGCCCAAATCGCCTTCGACCGCCTTCCACCGCGCAAGCACATCCGCCCCCGCCGCCTCCCACTGCCCCGCTGCCCGCTGCGCGTCCGCCGTAGGCGCCGCATCCGCTCCATCCACAATCATCAACAATCCCGTCAAAGCCGCGGCAACTTTGTGCAACGTAGCAGGCTCTCCGCCCGGCAGCCTAAGCGCGAAAAATCCAAACTCCTGTTCGCCCTGCACACCATTCACTTCACTGACTCTCCGCGCCAGCTCCGCCAGTGCCGCCGCCACCTCTGCGTTCTCACCAGCCGCTGCCTTGCGCGCGGCGATCTCTTTCTGCAACTCCTCCGCTCGCTCCCGTGCCGCCGCCATTTCCCCCAGCAGCGCCGAAACGCGCGAAGCCGCCAGAAATTCCCGCCGCAGCGCATCCTCAGGCGTGCCGATCCGCGGATCCATCTTCACAGTAAGCCCTTGCGACGAACTTTTCCCGTTCGCCGTGAACTTCACCGTATACTTTCCCGGCAGCGCCCATACTCCCGACGGTCCATAGAACGATCGGCGCACGCCTTTCGGCAGCGCATAATGCAAATCCCAAACGAACCGGTGCATCCCTGCTTCCGCGGAAAGCGGCGCCGGATCGCGTACCCACTCCATCGCGATCGGCACATTCTTCGGATCAGTCTTTGGTAGCACCTCGTCGCTCGAGAATCTCCGCACCGGCGCGCCTTCCGTGTCGAAAATTTCCAGCTCCACCGGTCCCTTCGCCTTTTCCTTCAGCCAATAATCCACGATCGCGCCATCCGGCGGATTCTCCGCGAGTGGTTCGTCCATCGGCACCGGCGTACCCTCATCCGATCCGGGCCGAACGCGATAAGCCGCCGCTAGCTTGAACAGCCACAAATCCGCCGCGCTCACCTGCGCGCTCATCTCCCGCAGCGGAGTCGCATCATCCAAAATCCAGAACGACCGCCCGTGCGTGGCGATCACCAAATCGTCGCCTTGCACCACCAAATCGCGAATCGAAGTCGTCGGCATATTGAGCTGCAGCGACTGCCACGAATCGCCATCATTAAAGGAAACATACACGCTCTTCTCCGTGCACGCGTACAGCAATCCCTTGCGCAGCGGATCTTCGCGGACGCAATTCAGAAAGCTGCCCTCCGGAATCCCGCTCGAAGCCTGTTGCCAGCTTTTCCCGAAATCCCGCGTGCGGTAGAGATACGCGTGCAAATCCTCCAGACGGTGCCGGTCCACCGCCGCATAAGCCGTCCCCGCTTCAAAATGCGAAGCCTCAATAAGCGTCACCTTGCTCCACGGTGTCAGCTCCGCGGGCGTCACGTTGCTCCACGTCTTGCCCTCGTCCCGCGTCAATTGAATCAGCCCATCATCCGTGCCCGCCCAGATTTCTCCAGCCTGCACGCTCGACGGCCCAATCGTGTAAGTCACACCCCGCCGTTTTTCCCCCAGAGCGTCCGCCACCGTCGCCGCATCCAGATTTGCTGGTACTCCCGGATCCTCGCGCGTCAAATCCGGGCTGATTGCCCGCCACGAATTACCGCCATCAGCGGTTCGAAACAACATCTGCGCGCCGAAATACAGCACATGCGCATCAAGCGGCGAGAACACTAGCGGTAAAGTCCAGGTCCGCCGCAGTTTTTCCGTCTGAGCCAATCCCGGCGGCACCTGCACCATCTGCTCATTGCGCAAGTCCTGCCGCGTCACAAATCCGCCATACACCACTTCCGGATTCAACGGGTCGGGCGCCACGTACCCATTTTCATCGCCCGCTTCCATCGGCCGCCAATCGTGAAAATTCAGCGAGCGATATTTTCCGCGGCTCGGCGTCGCCGCCGCGCCGCTGTCCTGCTGCGCGCCATACACCCAGTAAGGAAACCGATTGTCCGTCGCCACGTGATAAAACTGCCCAGTCGGCTGATTGTACCAACTGCTCCAAGTCTGTCCGCCATTCAGCGTCACCACCGCGCCCTGGTCACTCCCTAAAATCATGCGCTGCGGCTCATCGGGATCAACCCACAATTGGTGATAGTCATCGCCGCCCGGTTCTCCCTTGAGCACCGCGAACGTCTTGCCGCCGTCGCGCGACCGATTTAACCCTGTGTTCGGCACATACACCGTGTCCGCATCTTTCGGATCGACGCTCACTTCGCAGAAATACCAACCGCGCCCCCAGATCCGTTTGTCGTCTGAAATGCGCTGCCAGTTTTCACCGCCATCGTCGGACCGGTACAGTCCGCCTTCCTTCGCATCTGCGATCAGGTAAATCCGCCGCGGATTGCTCGGCGCAAACGCAATTCCCATCCTCCCCAATCCTTCGCTCGGCAATCCGTGTCCGCTCAACTGCTCCCAATGCTCGCCGCCGTCTTTCGATCGATAGAGTCCTGTCCCCGGCCCTTTCGACGGCGGATAAATATTCCACGGCGGTCGCCGCGTCTGCAGCAGCGCCGCAAAAATCGTCTTCGGATTTCCCGGTTCGAACGCTAAATCGATCGCGCCCGTATTCTCGTCATGAAACAAAACCCGCTTCCATTTTTTCCCGCCATCCTTCGAATAAAAAACGCCGCGCTCCGCATTCGGCCCATACGCATGTCCCAGCCCCGCCACAAACACTTTTTCTGGATCGCGCGGATCGACAAGAATTCGCGCAATCTGCCGCGAATCCTCCAGCCCAATGCGCGCCCACGTCTTCCCGCCGTCGGAGGACCTGTACATCCCATTCCCGTAGGAAATGTCCGAGCGCATGTCCGCCTCGCCCGTCCCCACGTAAATGATCTGTGGATTCGAAGGCGCCACCGCAATCGCTCCAATCGACGCAATCGCTTGCGAATCAAATATCGGTTTCCAGGTGCGCCCTGCATCGTTGCTCCGCCAAACACCTCCGCCCACCGCGCCAAAATAAAAAACCTCCGGCTGCCCCCGTACGCCGGTAACCGCCAGCGCCCGCCCACCACGAAACGGCCCGATCGACCTCCACCGCAGTTCCTGAAACAATCTCTGGTCAATTTTCTGAGCGGTGTCGGACGATGCCATCACCGTCCATCCGGCCAATATGCCCGCGCACAAAGAAATCGCACTGCAAAAATATTTCACTCGACCATCTCCGACCCGTGCGTTAACCCAAAGAACCGCGAGTATATATCAGGGGCGCTTCTGAGATTCACATAGGATTCTGAAGCAAAGGGAAATTCTGGTATAAATAACGCTTTGACAAAATTTCCAAGTGAGGTCGCCCGTATGATTTCCCGGCGCGTTTCTCTGCTGCTATTCGCCATTTTCTCGGCGTTTTTCGCCTCGAAAACCGTGGCGCAAACCAAATTGCTGCGCTTTCCCGACATTCACGGCGACGAAGTGGTGTTTACTTACGGCGGCGATCTTTGGACGGCACCTGTCGCTGGCGGCACTGCAGTTCGATTGACCTCGCATCCTGGCATCGAGGTATTCGCGAAGTTCTCGCCCGACGGCAAGTGGATCGCGTTCACCGGGCAATACGACGGCGACGAACAAGTTTACGTCATGCCTGCCGCCGGTGGCGTGCCGAAACAGCTCACGTTTTATCCCGCCCGAGGGCCGCTCACGCCGCGCTGGGGTTACGACAATCAGGTGTATGGCTGGTCCAACGATGGCCGCTACGTGATCTTTCGTTCGCTGCGGGATTCTTATGCGCTGCCCATCAGCCGGCTCTACCGCGTTTCTGTCGAGGGTGGGCCCGCCGAGGCTCTGCCGATGCCAGAATCCGGGGCCGGCACTTTTTCTCCAGACGGTAAGAAGATGGTTTATTCGCCGCGCTCGCGCGATTTCCGCACGGAGAAACGCTATTCCGGCGGCCAGGCCAACCAGCTCTACATTTTTGACCTGGGGAGCTACGAAACGAAGAAAATAACCGACTCCGAACGTGCCAGTCGCGATCCCATGTGGATCAGCGACAGAATATTTTTTGATTCGGATCGCGACGGCCACTTCAATTTGTATGCCTACGACGTCCCGGCCGGGAAAACTACACAGGTCACTTTCGAAAAGACCTGGGATATCCGCTGGCCGAGCTCCGACCGCAAGAACCGCATTGTCTACGAACAGGACGGCGAGCTGCACATCTTCGACGTAGACTCTGGCAAGAGTCACAAAATCTCGATTACAGTGCCGGATGATGGTGTGGGCAGCCGTCCGGGCCACGTATCCGCAGCCAATTTGATCGAATCGGGCGCTCTCAGCCCCAAAGCGGAACGTGTCGTGTTCTCCGCTCGTGGTGATATTTTCTCCGCGCCGGTGGAGAAGGGTGGTACGCGAAATCTGACGAAATCATCGGGCGCGCACGACAAGGCGCCGAGTTGGTCACCGGATGGCGCGAAGATCGCCTTCATCTCCGATCAGACCGGTGAAGAAGAAATTTACGTACTGCCGCAAGATGGCTCCGCCGCTGCAGAGCAGATTACGCAAGGTGGCAAGGCCATGCGCTACGACCCGGATTGGTCGGCGGACGGGAAGCAGATCGCTTTTTCCGATAAGGATGGGCGACTGTTTGTCATCACCCTGGCGGACAAGAGATTGACGGAAGTCGCGCACTCGAAACTCGGCGAAATCCGCGACAATCATTGGTCACCGAGAGGAAACTACTTGGCCTTCAGCATGCCCCAGGAAAACGGTTTTTCTTCGATTTACGTCTGGAGCCAGCGCGACGGCCAACTGCGCCGGGTGACCGACCCGATGTTTAATTCGGCCGAGCCCGCGTGGGACCCCGAAGGCAACTATCTCTACTATCTCAGCGACCGCGAGTTCGCTCCCCTCATTTCGGGCATTGAATTCAACTTTGCCGCGAACCGCTCCACCGGTATTTTCGCAGTGGCGCTGCGCAAGGACGCGAAGAATCCTTTTCCGCCGGAAAGCGACGAAGTGACCATCAGTAAGGAAGGCGACAAGGACAAGAAGGACGACAAGAAGGATGAGAAAAAGGACGACAAAGATCAGGACAAGAACAAAGACTTGGTCATCGATTTCGACGGCCTGGGCGCGCGCGTGGCGCGCGTTCCCGTGGAAGCAGCCAACTACCGTGGGCTGAGCGTGAAATCAGGACACCTGCTTTACGTATCGGCTCCAGCTTTTTATTACGGCCGTCAAAGCGATATCCAAGCGGCGCTCAAAGTCTTTGCGTTCAAGGACCGCAAAGAGACCACACTCGCCGAAGATATACACGGCTATTCGCTTTCCCGTGACGGATCGAAGGTGCTGGTACATCAAGGTCAGGTATGGAACGTGTACGAGGCCACGCCCACCGGCGCCTCCACCAAGAAGACCGTGCCGACAGCCAGCCTTGCGGTGGACCGCGTTCCCATCGAGGAGTGGGCGCAGATTTTCAATGAAGTGTGGCGGCGCTACCGAGACTTCTTCTACGTACCCAATATGCATGGATACGATTGGGAAGCCCTTCGCGATCAATACCGGCCGCTGCTCAAGGATGTCGCCGACCGAACGGACTTGAACTACGTGATCAGTGAAATGATCGCGGAGCTGACCGTTCAACACGCGTATATCGACGGCGGCGACATCCCGATACCGCCGCGCGCGCGCGTGGCATTACCCGGAGCGCGCTTCAAGCTGGACCCGGCCTCCAATCGTTATCAGATCAGCAAGATTTTCGGAGGCCAGAATGAGGAAGAACTCTATCGCTCCCCGCTTACCGAAGTCGGCGTCGATGCAAAGGCCGGGGACTACGTACTTGCCATCAACAGGGTTGAAGTCACAGGCAAGGAGGATATATACAAGTTTCTGCGCAATGCCGCGGATTCAACGGTTGATTTGACCCTCAACGCCAAGCCCTCGCTGCAGGGTTCGCGGAAGGTTTCGTATAAGCCGATTACGGACGAATCCAACCTTCTATACCTCGATTGGGTGAATCGCAATCGCGAAAAGGTTTCCCAAATGACCCACGGCCGCATCGGCTACATCCACGTCCCCGACATGGGAGCCAGCGGCATTCGCGAATTCATCAAATGGTATTTTCCGCAGATCCGCATGGATGGAATGATCGTGGATGTCCGCGCCAATGGCGGCGGCAACGTGTCGCGAATGCTGATCGAACGCATGCGCCGGGAGCTGCTGGGCATCGACTATTCCCGCACGGTCGAACAAGGATTCACCTATCCGGACCAGACGTTTACCGGACCGATGGTGGCGCTCCTGAACGAGAATTCCGCGTCGGACGGCGACATCTTTCCTGCGATGTTCCGCCAGGCGGGTATCGGCCCGCTCATCGGCAAACGCTCCTGGGGCGGCGTGGTCGGCATTACCGACCACGGCCAACTAATCGACGGCGGCCATGTCAATGTCCCGGAGTTCGCCTTCGCAAACCCGAAGGGGGAATGGATCATCGAGGGACACGGCGTCGATCCGGACATCGAGGTCGACAATGATCCTAAGTCGGTCATTGAGGGCCGCGATTTGCAGCTGGAACGCGCCATCGCTGAAATCTTGAAGCGCACCAAGGACAAACCGGCCAAACTGCCGGACCACGCTCCGGCGCCGGTCAAATTGAAATAAGACGTTTCACGCGTAGTTGAACAAAAAACGTCCGGCCCTGTCGAATCGGACGTCCACAAGAAGTGTCAATTTCTATTAAGCCGCCTCGACCCTCTCCACAATACTCGGTCGCAGCGTCCGCCGCCGCAGTCGTGCCGTCCCCAGGTACACCGCGAAGCCGGCGAAAATAATCACCAAACCAAACACCAGCCCATTTATCCCCAGCACGGTCTCACTTCCGCCGTGCACCACTGCCAATCCCAGCACCAGCAATGGAAACACGCCCACCAAGATTGCGCCCGCCAATCCGCCCGGTACCCGAAATTCCCGCTTCAACTCCGGCTCCCGAATTCGCAGCGCCACCAACGTTACAAACTCCAGCATCAAGCTGGCCCCATACAAAATAATGTCCAGCGTAACCAGCCGCTCAAATCCCAATCCCAGGCAAAGCCCCCAGCCCGTCGCCAACACAACAATCGCAACCCATGGCGCCCGCGTTTTCGAGTGCGTTTTGCCAAATACTTTCGGCAGCATCCCATCCTGCGCCATCGCCAACGGCAGCCGCGAATAGCTCATCACCAGCGCGTTGAACATTCCAAACGCGCTCATCATCCCGCCTAGCACCAGCAGAAATCCCAGCCAGTTCGCGCCGTGCCAGGTTCCGCCGATCAGCCCGGCCACTTGCGCCCAAGCTCCATCGCCGGTAAACGCAGCCGCCGGCACGCCCGCCAGATACACCGCCGCGAACGGCAGCACGTACGTCAGCGAAACCAAGATCACCGCCGCAATCATCGCCCTCGGATATGTCCTCTGCGGCCGCTCCACTTCTTGTGCAATTGTCGAAGCGTTGTCCCACCCCATGTAATTCCACATTGCGATCAGAATACCGCCTAGCAATCCCACGGTGCCTATCGCAGGTGCGACAGGTGCGCTACTCGCCGCCGCCAACTTAAAAGGTGAAAGCAAAACGATGAGTGCGAACGGCGTCGACAGCAAGAAAAACAGCCACAACGAAGTGATCCCCACCACGCGAATGCCGGCAATGTTCAGCGCCGCGCACGCCGCCACCACAAACAGCCCGACCAGCACCCCGCGATGTCCCTCGCGAAACCACGGCGCAACCTGCGTCAGGTACGCCACGAACAGGGTGGGATAAATCGCCATATCGAAAATGCTCGCCGCCAGCGACAGCCACGCTTCCTGAAATCCCCAGAAATTTCCCAGTCCGCGCCGCACCCAGGCGTAATATCCGCCTTCCGCCGGCAGGGCGCTCGACAGCTCGCCGATCATGAACGCCGTCGGCAAGCTCCACAACACCGGCGTCAACAGCAAAATCAAAATCGCGCGTCCATATCCGGCGCCTTGCACAATCTGTTCCGTTCCGTAGGTGCCGCCGGACACCATGAAAAATGTCGCGGCGACCAACGGCCAGAGCGTCAGCTTGGCGATTCGCTTTTTCGCTTGAGGGATTGCGTGGGAAGGAAGTGAGGCGGGGGGCGATAACGTGCTCAATTTTTACTCTCGATCCTCCTGGAGCGAGCGCTCACTCTCACCGAACATCGAGCGACTTCGCATCCGAAGGATACAAGGTCCATCTCTGCATGCAACAACAAAATGCATCCGCGACAAATTTTTTCACGCCACGTAATGGAGCGCTACCTAGCCTGGTACGCCCACAGGGTAACGATCCAAAGTCTCCTCAACCTCTTTTGCATGATTCGAAGCGGCAAGCGGTGGCATCGGCACACTCCTCCCGCCCAAACGCTAGAACACCTAACCATTGCGTTCTAGCCGTTTTCCCCGCCTAAAGTTGCTTCTGAATAAGCGCGGCGCGCGACTATCGCCGTAGCGCCCGTGCCCTTATCGCGGAGGTTGCACCTTCACCTTCACTTCAATCTTAGCGCTGGCCGTGACTTGCACCACCTCGCCCCCAGCCAAATATTTCTCGAGCACGCCAGGAGTCAACCACTCCAGCTCCCACCCATTTTCAATCGCCACTACCGTGTACTTGCCCGGATGCACTCCCGGCAGCGCGAACGATCCGTCCGAGTCGCTCTGGTCGCGCCGAAAAAGCACCAGGTTGTCCTCCGGCACTTCAGGCACCAGCACAATCATGACCCCGTCTACGGGCTTGCCATCCTTCACCGCAAAGCCAGTAACCCGCCCAGTGCCTTCCGATAGCATGACCTTAAGCCTTACGTCCTGCCCTCCCGTCATTTCCACTCTGCGGCCGCTCGCCTTGGCCCCGGTGGCCGACAAGCTCTTGACTGCCACAGTCGCCGACTGGATCAATACGTCATACGTACCAGGGGGCACCGCCTGATCCTTCAAGCTGAATTCCCCATTCTGGTCAGCTTGCGCCTCAAAGCGTTCTCCGCTCCCTTTCGCGCGGAGCAGAATCGTCGGAGCAGGAACCAGCGCCACCCCGCTCTCCAGCTTGGCAACGCCGCTGACTGTCCCCGAAGCATTGGCGTCGCTCAGAGTCATTTCCGCATTGCCCGCAAGCTGAATCTCTTGCGAGCGCGACATCGTTTCGCCGTTCTTGTTGGAATTTACTCGCAGATTGAACCGCCCCGGCGGAAGTCCGGAGATTTCGACAATTCCAGGAGCAATCTGCTGATTGCTCGCCTGCACGCCCATCTGGATTCCGTCGGCGACCACTTGTGTGACTTGCGCCCAGACATTTTCGTTTTCCGCGGGCTCCCCGGAAGAAGCAGCTGCGGAAGCGCTACGAACAATCATGTGCAACGACGACACCGGCTGCAGCCGCAAATCGGCCGTCTCCGCGTCCCCCGAATGCACGGTGATCGGCGCGGCCCCGGAAATGTCCGTCGCATTCGGAAAAAACGTAATCGGATAGACCACGTCCAACTCCGGCTCAGCATTGATGATTTCCTGGACCGTTGTTTGTCCGGAAGCATCGTTCCGCGTCACGCGGCGAAGGGCCCCGCGCTGCGCATACCACGGCGACGCGGAAACCCCAACGAAATACATCGCCGGCTCCAGGTGCCCGAAGCGGAAGCGCCCGAGATCATCGGTTTGCACCGTGTTCTCCTGCCAATTCGAGCGTCGACCGAGGGCCACTCCGCGGCGTAACAGCATCACCTGCGCATTGCGCACCGGCTCGCTCATCTCGTCCAGCACCTGGCCCGCAATCGAAGCGTCGGGCCGCATCTCGAATCGCAAATCTTCCGTGTTCAAGTCCGGACCGACGATGATCGCCGTCGAAAACTGGTCGTGCTGTTTGTAAAACTGTTGCAGGTAACCCTTGCGCCTGGCAAACAGAGGGTAATGACCCGCCGGGAGATTTTCGAATACGAAACGTCCGTCCTCGGCCGTCACTACAGATTGGCCGGAGTCGCGCACTCCCTGCGCGCTGATCGAAACCTGTGCGTGAGCCAGCGGCTGCCCGCTCATCGCATCAACAACCGTTCCGCTGATCCGAAAACTCTTCTGCGCCGAAGCAGCCGCGGCGGGACCCGCAGCAGTCCCAGGATCGCTCGGCGCTTGTTTTTGCCCCCAACCTCCAGCCAGCAGAAAACAGAGAAACATTTGCAGCATCATGGCTTACTCTCCGATGCGCACCAGTTCGAGTTCAATTTTCGCCCGCTGGTTCGCCACCAGCGAAATCTCGCGCGCCTTACTCAGGTATTTTCGCAAGACCTCTGGATTGCCATATTCAAAATCGTCCGGGCGGTCCACCGCCAGAATCTTGTAGTTGCCCGGAGCGAGCTGCCCCATCGCGAACATCGCGGCGGCGTGCGAAGCGTCACCGCTCGACGTGGGGTGCGATAGACCCACACCGAGCATCTGCGGCTGTCCGCCCTCCGGTATTGCAATCACCGTCGCCGAATCATTCTCCGCGCCAAGCGTGATACTCCCCTCCAGGCTCGCGAAATCATCCCGCAGCACAATCTCTATTGGGTCCACCGAAGACCCCGGCGCCACCGTCAAGTCCTGCTCCATCAGGTTCAGCGACCCGGAGCGCGCGGATTGCACATAGTACGGTCCATTCGGAAACACCTGCACCGCATAGATTCCCGGCGGCACTTCGGCGATTTCAAGGGAATCTTCCCTCTGGCCAGGCTGCGCAAAACGCTGCTGTTGCGAAACTGCCCCGCCCTGCGGGATCAAGGCCACGCGAGCGGGAACATTCATTTGCACCTGCCGGCGCCGTGCGCCTCGCCCTCCCCCGAACACGAAAAAGCTCTGCGTCTCCGCGGCCGGCGAATCGCTCCGTGTTCTTTCCACTCGAAAAGTTACCGGAATGGTGAGCCCAGGCGCCAATTGCAAATGAACGCCCCCGACGTCCGAGGTAAGACTCAAATTTTGTGCAGCGAAATACACTTGACCGTTTTCCGGGTTTCGCATCTCCGCGGTGAGCGTGTAAGTCCCTGCCGGCAGCCACAGCGTGCGAAACGTTCCGCCAGCCGGGTCAAATCGAAATCCCGCTTGCATCTGCTGCCCCGCCGCGTCGGCGACTTGCAGGTTGATTCCAGGCGTGCCTTGCGGGTACCCGCTCACCGTCCCGCTGATGCGGTGAAATATTTGCGACCGAAGATTAAAATTGATTTCCGCGTGTTGCCCTGCCGCCACTTCCACCGGATTAGCGGTCGCGAAGTCATTCCCGCTTGGATAAAACGTAGCCGCGTAGCCACGCGCGCCCTGCTGCGATGGCGGCGCGGCAAAAGCGTTAACCCTCGAACTCGCCCCCACGAATACGAAATACTTGCCCGGTTGCAGCTCCGCAATCCGGTACTCGCCTTGCTCGTCTGTCTGCACTCCGCGCAAAATCACTCGCGTCTTTTTCCCGTTCTCCACACGCTCTTCCATGATCTGCACCGACAAACCTTCCACCGGCTCCCCGCCGTCTCCGTTGATCTGCCCCGAAATCAACCCTTCCGGTATCAGCTTCAGCACCACCGGCGGCTGGTAGGGACCGGAGGTCGCAAAGTACGCCTGCGCCCTCGGCGACTGGATCGCCTGCGCGGTAAAAAATCCAGGTTTTCGCACGCTGAGATTGACCGTGCCAGCCGGCACGTCCGCAAACTGGAAGCTGCCGTCAGCCCCGGTCAGCACGCTGCGCTGCCTATTCGCATAAATCTGCACCAGCGCCCCGCGGATCGGCTCGCCCGTCAGCGAGTTGATCACCGTGCCGCGAATAGGATAACGATCCGCGTTCTGCGCAACCTGCGCACTAAATGTCGGAATCGGGAAAAGTGCCACAAGCAGGATCAGCGTCCGCGACCACATCGAGGCACCTGTCAAGCCATGAGCTAACTGCCGCCAAGTGTACGCCCACTGGGATGCGCCTCCACCCACAAAATTTGCCCGCCCAACTACGTGTTCGGCGCCGCGACACGCAACCGCCGCCAACCCCACAACAATATCGTTGCGCCCAAGCCATACCCGATTGGCAAGGAAAAGCTGCCCAAACTCCACTCGCCATCGAGGTCCGCCTCCAGCGGAGAACCTGGATCGAACAAGATCTTTCTATGCGACCCGATCGGATATTGCCGCGTCCACTCCTCCATCCACCGCCGCACGCCACTCTGAAATCCTCGGACGACGGTCGTTTCCACAAATTGGCCATTCGCCAGATACCGGACCGTCACCGCGGCGCCCCACGCCCGATTGCGCTGTAGACTGGCTCCGGGATTCGCCAAGTACACGTCAGTCCGCCGGACTTCCGCATCGGCCTTTGACCAACGAAGCAGCCGGCCAACCCGGCTCCCCGCCAGCCATCCGGCGAGGATCATCAACGGCACCGCCAACCAGAAAAAGCCAAACGCCCACAGTTGCCGCCCGGATCGCTGCCCATCCGGCTGCCGTCCTTGCTGAGGAGTCGTTGCCATATTTGGTTTCCTGCGTCCGCTATCGATTTCAGCTCCAACACATGTCAACTCACGATGGATCGATAGGCCACCTATTCTGCCAGCGATTATAGAACCGCCGCCATCAAACGCGCTCATCTCAGTAGTAGCGGACGCTCAGGCCCGCTGTCCTTTGTCGCGGCCAGGCGAGTGGGCTCCTCAAGCCTTCCCCGTATCGAATTATCAGGTGAATACCTGCTTGTGCCCCGCCGAACCGCACCCTAGCATCTCCGCCATGCGACATAATCGGCGAGTCCGACCTCGCCGAACCGACGGGTGCCCGCCTCCAAGGGCACTGCAGGGCACCCGTCCCCCTCTTCAAAGCGCCAAAGGTGCGTAGCACGTTAGCCCAGTGCGTGAGCGCTGGGTGAACATAAGCCAAGCAGAAAATCCGTACCGCCGGAGGTGCGACACACCCATTGCAACCATCCGACAGAATTGTCCGTGCAAAGATTTGCGGCTCGGACCTTCAGTTTATCCTGCTTGCCCCGAGCCAAAGCGAAGGGAGCTTCAGAGGCGTGCAGCCTTTGCTTCATCCAGTCGAATGGACAGAGTGCCAACACTCCGACACGTTTGCATGACCACTGACATGGCTAAGAAAGGAGTCAGCTAGAGACATCCCTCCTTCTCCCAGGTACATCTAACTCATTTTCGTCGCCTACAGCCTCTGGCACCGCTATTGCTTCTTCAGTGTTGGCTACGGGAGGCCTTGACGAGTATTTTCGACGCAGACTGCGGCAGGAGGTTCGGCGCCCGCGCATCAACATAAAGTCCTTGACCGCAGCACGCTCGGCGACCAGCCGCAAACAAGCAGCAGACAGGTATAATATATACATGCTCCGTCACTCTTATTTTCTTGCGCTGTTACTGCTGTTGAGCCCCATCGCCGGTTTGGCGCGGGAAGCAGAACCGGACGCCGTCTCCCCGTCCTTCACAACCGACCCAGAGCTCAGCGCCGGATTCGATCTCCTCTACCAGCAAAAGTTCGCGGAAGCACGCGAAGGTTTCGCAAACTGGGAATCGCGCAATCCGCAACAGCCTTTTGGCGAGGTGGCCGTGGCCGCCAGCTATCTCTTTGAGGAGCTATCCCGCCAAGGCGTGCTGACCAGCGATTTTTTCCTGAACGAAAAGAAATTCCTGCACGGGATTGACGGCAGCCCGGATCCGGAGCGCATGAGCCATTTTCGCGACGCAGTGGCTCGCGCCCGCGAACTTGCCGCCGAGCGCCAGAAAACAAATCCCAAGGATGGAGAAGCCCTTCTTGCGCTGACGCTGGCCGCCGGGATGGAATCGGACGCGGAATCGATTCTCCAGAAAAAGCATCTCGCCGGCTTGAAGCGCATGAAAAAAGCGAATGGATATGCGAAGCAATTGCTGGAGCAGCATCCGGACGCGGCAGACGCGTACATCGCCCCCGGCATCGCCAATTACATTATCGGGTCGCAGAGCGGCGGTACCCGCTTCACGCTCTGGTTTGGTGGAATTCACGGCGACAAAAAGCTCGGCATGGAGCAAGTGGCCAGGACCGCGGAAAACGGCCGCTATCTCCGGCCGTTCGCCAAAATTATCCTGGCCCTCGCCGCGCGCCGCGAAAAACAGGATGCCCTCGCGCAAAAATTGTTGCGGGAATTGAGCGAGCAATATCCGAATTGCGAGCTATTCGCTGCGGAATATGCCAAAGCGATGGACCTGTCTACACCGGCGGCCCTGGGTCGCTGACTTCTCTCTCGGTATGGGTTCGGCTTGCGTCCCTGTAGGGGCGAGCTCGCCTGCCGCAGGCAGGTTCATCTCGCCATTCCCTCACCCAATGTAGCGGCAGCCGACCGTGGTCACTGCTGTTGCCACCACGCCTTAAGCTCCTCCTCGCGCCGTCAACCCCCGTCGCAATTTTTGTGTCCACTGCCCGCTGAATTAGATTTTCAATCGTTGTCGCTGTTTTTTTTCCAGCTGATTCGGTGGATTGGCGGGTGGCGCACCCTTGTGGTTTTCAAGGGTGCGGCTGTTGCATTTGACCTCGGCCCCAACAATCAAGGATTGTAGAAGGGGAGAGCGCCGAACAGACTCGGGCCGCGGTAGAGTTCACTGTCATCTCGGACTCGCCACTCAACAGAAGAAAAATAGGCTGCGCCACTCGCCTAGGGAAGCTGTGGAAAACTGCCGGCGAGGTTAGCTGACAGAGTTATGCCCGGAGGTGTTGGCACGAAGCGCAAGTACACCTCAGCGGCGAGCGCGTTGGGGATCCAGCAGAGCCACGCGATCGCGGGGTAAACGATCGAAAAAGGCCAATGGAACGCGACACTAAGAGGGAGGTAGATGCGCAGAGTGATAGCGGCGGCGGCGAGGGCATAGCTGCGAATCATCCAGCGTCGGTGGGTGAGCGCATCGCCTCGCAAAATGAACTGCACGGCGAGCCCGGTCGCTACAATCCAAGCCGCGCCGAGGGTGAGAAATCCCGAGGAAGCGATCCAACCGGTCTGCGCGTGCGGCGCGATCCAGAGTGAAGCGCACCAGCCAAGCAAAACGGCGCTGCAGTAGATCCATCCCAAGAAGCGATGGCGATTCCAGCTGCTTTCACGGAAGCGAGGGACAAACTGCAACGGACCCGCCAGCAAGGCGATCGCGCCACCCAAGGCGTGCAGCGAA
>Ga0137415_10002882_pt1 | contig 17038 bp, 15 predicted proteins | sample CZODoug3_1_1_16f_FD_183082 | JGI IMG/M metagenome (GOLD analysis project Ga0137415, IMG submission 183082) | Vadose zone soil fungal communities from Angelo Coast Range Reserve, California, USA - CZODoug3_1_1_16fungal (Hybrid Assembly) | ecosystem: Environmental > Terrestrial > Soil > Vadose...
TCATCTGATCCGTGATGTAGTCGCTCGTGCGCATCGAGAGGGCGAGGATGGTCCATGTCGGGTTCTTGTCCGCCTGCGACACGAACGGTCCGCCGTCGGTCACGAACAGGTTCTTACAGTCGTGCGCCCGGCACCACCGGTTGGTCACGGAGGTCTTCGGGTCGTCCCCCATACGCGCCCCGCCCAGCTCGTGGATGATGACGCCGCCGGCGGCGATCCCGTAGCCCCGCTCGGCGGTCGTCATCGGAGAGGACGGCTGACCCCCCATGTCCGCGATCAGCGCCCGAAAGGTTTCCTGCATGTGCTTCACTTGCTTGTATTCGTGGTCAGTCCATTTCCAGTGGAATTGCAGGACGGGGATGCCCCATCGGTCTACCGTGTGCGGGTCGATCTCGCAGTAGCTGTCGTCGTTGGGAATCATCTCGCCGCGGCCCGAGAACCCGATCGTGGCGCCGTAGTAGCGGCGATAGTCGTCCTTGAGCTGCTTGCCGTAGCCGCCGCCCGAGGGGTAGCGGTGAATCCCGCCCATGAAATCATATGACGGCACGTGCGGGCCGCCCCACACCTCGATGTGGTAGCCGCGCGGGAAGTCGAGCTTCGCGTTGTCGAGCCACCAGGGCATATAGAGGTGCATGCCGCCCACGCCGTCGTGGTTGTGCGGCACGTGGTCCATCATCCTGGGGATGAACCCCGCGACATCCGTGCCCGTCGTATCGGTGATGTACTTCCCGACGGTGCCGCTCGAGTTCGCCAGGCCGTTCGGGAACAGGGACGATTTGGAGTTGAGCAGCAGCCGGGCGGTCTCGAGCGCGCTCGCCGCCACGACCACCACTTTGGCGCGCACCCGCCGGTCCGCCCCCGTGGTCTTGTCGACGTATACGACACCGGTGGCGCGGCCGCCCGAATCGACCAGCACCTCGCGCGCCATCGCGTTCGTGAGGAGGGTGAGCTTCCCCGTGGCGAGAGCGGGCGCGATCAGCACGTTGGTGGAGGTGAAGTTGGCGTTCACCCTGCAGCCCCGGTTGCATTGGCCGCAGTAGTGGCACGCCGCCCGTCCGTTCAGGGGCCGGGTGAGGATCGAGAGGCGCGCCGGAATGCAGGTGACGTGCAGGCGATCGGCCGCCTGCTTGACGAGCAGCTCGTGGCAGCGGGGACGTGGCGGCGGCTGAAACACCCCATTGGGCTCGTTGGGCAGGTTCTCCTTGCTGCCGAAGATCCCGATCAGCCGATCGATCTTGTCGTAGTAGGGCGCGACGTCCTCGTAGGAAATCGGCCAATCGTCGCCCAGGCCGTCCCGACTCTTGCGCTTGAAGTCGTATGGCCCGAAGCGCAGCGAAATGCGCCCCCAGTGGTTGGTCCGGCCGCCGACCATGCGCGCCCGCCACCAGCTGAACTCGGTGCCCGGCGCGCGCGTATACGGCTCGCCCGGGATTTCCCACCCGCCGATGCAGGCGTCGAACTCGCCGAACGGCCGTTCCTTGGTGGACTTGCCGCGGCGCGGCGACTCGTACGGCCACGTCAGCATCGCCGAGTCTTTCGCATTGTCCCAGGGCTCGCCGGCCTCCAGCACTACGACGTCGGCGCCCGCCTTGGTCAGCGCGTAGGCCGCCATCCCCCCACCGGCGCCGGAGCCGACGATGCACACGTCGTATACTCGGGACTGGGGGCTCGGGGCCCGGGGCTCGGTCATACAGTGCAGGTCTCCACGGCCTGTCGTAACGAGGTGAGCGGGTCGCGAGTCGGGACGAACTCGTGCGCCACGAACCCCGTAAAGCCGGTGTCGGCGATGGCCGTTGCCACCGCGCGCCAGTTCAGCTCCTGTGTGCCATCCAGCTCGTGGCGGCCCGGCACGCCCCCGGTGTGGAAGTGGGCAATCCACTCCCGATTCTCGCGGATCGTGCGGATGATGTCGCCTTCCATGATCTGCATGTGATAGATGTCGTACAGCAGCCTGATGCGCGGCGAGCCCACCGCCTTGACCACGGCGACTCCGAAGGCGGTGCGGTCGCCCTGATAGTCTGCGTGATCCACCTTGCTGTTCAGGAGCTCGAGGCAGATCGTGACGCGCGCCGCTTCCGCCTGCGCCTTGATCGCGTTGAGTCCCGCCACACAGTTATCGATCGCCTCGCCATCGCTCTTGCCGCGCCGGTTGCCGAACATCGCGATCACATTGGGGACGCCGTGGCGCGCGGCGAGGGGAAGCGTCTGCTCCAGCTCGCGCAACAGCATCGGGTGGTTGGCGCGATCGTTGAAACCCGTCGCGATGAAGTCGTTGCGCGCGGTGGGATAGCCCATGGAGCACACCAGGCCCGCCTCGCGCACTGGGTCCCAGTCCTCGGGGCCCAGCAGGTCTACCGCCGCGAGCCCGATCGCTGCGGCCGCGCGAGCGAACTCTGGCAAGGGGATCTGCCGATAGGGCCAGCGCGACACCGACTGCTTCAGGCGGCCGGCGGGTCTGACCTTCAGGGCAGTGCCGTGCCGGGCCCAGGCTTCAGCCTGGGAACCGAGCGCCGCGGCTCCCAGCGCCGCGACCGCCGCTCGCCGGTCCATCAGAATTCGAGCTGCTTCAAGTACTCACAGCTCGCGCGGATCGATGCGAACGGATCGGCCGCGTCGTCGTGCTCGACGAAGTAGTGCTTGATTCCCGCCTGATCGCTCTGCGCGAAGATTTTCTTGAAGTCGATCTTCCCCGCACCGACCTCCACCATGCGGTGGTCCGGTGGGCCGGCCGAGTCCTTGACGTGCACCATCGGGAACCGTCCGGGCCAGCGCGCGAAGTACGCCAGCGGATCCTGTCCGGCTTTGGTGATCCAGTAGAGGTCCACCTCCAGCTGGACCAGCTTAGGATCGGTCTCGCCGAGCAGCACGTCGTACGGCAGCTTCCCATCGAGCGGCTGGAATTCGAAGTCGTGGTTGTGGTAAGCGAACTGGAGCCCCGCGGCCTTGGCTTCGGTGGCGGCGCGGTTGAGGCGCTCCGCCGCGCGCTTGAAGTCGTCCAGCGTGCGCCGCTGCTCCGGCGGAATCCAGGCGATCACGAGGAAGCGATGGCCGACCACCGGCGCGGCATCGAGCGCCGCACGCCACTCGGCTGGGGCGAGCGAGACGTGCGACGAGGGTGCCGCGAGCCCATGATGGTCCAGCAGGGCGCGCACGTCGCGCGGGTTTCGGCCGAAGTAGCCCGCGAACTCGACTTCCCGGTAGCCGGTCGCGGCCACGCGCGCGATGGTCCCGTCGAAATCCTTCTCCATCTGGTGGCGTACCGTATACAGCTGCAGCCCGATACGGTCGAGCTTCCGGAGGCGGGCTCGGGGATAGGGACTCGGGGCCAGGGGCTGGAACATCGGCCCCAGGGCGGCGGCTCCCAGCGCCGTAACGAAGTCGCGTCGGCTAGTCATCCTTGGTTCCTCCTAGAGCTCATTCCGCTTCATCGCCTCTACTGCATACGCCGCCGCGCGGGCGGTAAGGGCCATGTAGGTGATGGACGGGTTCTGGTTCGCCGACGAGGCCATGCAGGCGCCGTCCGTCACGAACAGGTTCTTCACGTCGTGGCACTGGTTGTGGGCGTTCAGGACCGACGTCTTCGGGTCGCGCCCCATCCGGGCGGTTCCCATCTCGTGGATCGTGAGGCCTGGCGGATTGTCGTCCACGGACGACGACACGTCCTTTGCCCCCGCCGCCTCGAGCATCTCCGCCGCCGTGACCGACATGTCCTTGAGCAGCTTGCGCTCGTTGTCGCTCCAGACGCAGTGGATCCGCAGCGCGGGGATTCCCCAGGCGTCGACGGTGACGGGGTCGAGCTCGGCGTAGTTGGTGGGGCGCGGGAGGCATTCGCCGAACCCGTACAACGAGAAGCCCCACGGCCCCTCCGTGTGCAGCGCGCGCTTGAGCTCCACGCCGAACCCGGGCTCCCCGGCCGCCCGGCCCCAGCCGGCGCGCCCGCCGCCCCCCTGGAACCCGTAGCCGCGCAGGAAGTCGGGATGGGGCGTCGTCACGTTGCGGAATCGCGGGACGTAGACCCCGTTGGGGCGGTTCCCATGGGTCGTGCGGTCTTCCATCCCCGGGATCATGCCCCGCGCGCCGCCGCCCATGGTGTGGTCCATGAGGTTCTTGCCCAACTCGCCGCTCGAGTTGGCGAGTCCGGTCGGGAACCGCGTGCTCTTCGAGTTCAGGAGGATGCGGGTCGACTCGAGCGTCGAGGCGCACAGGAATACGAGGCGCGCGCGGAACTCGAGCGGCTGGCGCGTTTGCCCGTCGATGACGCGCACGCCCGCCGCGCGGCCGCGCCGCTCGTCGTAGATCACGCTGTGCACGACGCTGTACGGTCGCAGCGTGAGCCGCCCCGTCGCGCGGGCGGCCGGGAGCGTGACGCCGATGCTGTTGAAGTACGAATGTGTGATGCAGCCCCGCTCGCAGGGCCCGCAGTAATGGCACGCCGCGCGGCCGTGATGCGGTGCGGTGAGGATGGCGACCCGGCCGATCGTGACGATCCGCTCGCGCGCGAACCGCTTGGCGACGCCGTCCCGGACGTACTGCTCGGCGCAGTTCAGGGCCATGGGTGGCAGGAACTTGCCGTCCGGGAGCTGCGGCAGGCCGAGCGCTTCGCCCGAGATCCCGACGAACTCCTCCACGTAGTCGTACCACGGCGCGATGTCGGCGTAGCGGATCGGCCAGTCGACGCCGAACCCGTCCCGCGCATTCGCCGCGAAGTCCAGGTCGCTCCAGCGGTACACCTGCCGGCCCCACATGATGGACTTACCGCCCACCTGGCGGCCGCGGATCCAGTGGAACGGCTTGTCGGAATCGAAGGTGTACGGGTTGTCGCGGTCGTTCACGAAGAACTTGCCGCTGTACTCGTTGCAGGCATAGCAGTGGCGCTGGATGAACTGATCGTGCTCGAGCGCCTTGCGGTCGCCGAAGCCGCGGAACTTCATCTGCCACGGCGGCACGTGCTCGACGTAATCGCGCGCCGGATCGATCGGTCTTCCGGCCTCGAGCACGAGCGTCTTGAGGCCGCGCTCGCACAATTCCTTGGCCGCCCACCCGCCCGTGATGCCGGAACCGACGACGATGGCGTCGAAGCTGGGCGCGGCCATCAGAAGTCCCCCGGGCTCGCGCGCCAGCGGCCGAGCTCGGTGCACCCGTTGTACGAGCCCGGGATCACCTCGTAATGCAGCTCGGCGGTGGCCCCGATTTCTGACGTGCAGTAGCCGAACACCGTCAAGAACTTCATGCGGTCGAAAAAGGGCGGCGGTCCCTCGCGCGCTGTCTTGCGATGCTCCTGGGCCTCGGCGTCGAGCGCGGTCAGGATCGCCGCGCGCTGTGCCTCGGTCGCGCTCAGGAAATCCGTGGCGGACACGGCGCGGGCGCGCGCGTCCACATCGGCCAGACCCTCGAGGAATTGCTTCCGGTCGTCGTCCGGCGCCCACTCCGCGAGCAGCAGATCGACGAAGCGATGGACCTCCGCGGCGCGCGCCCCGGGCGTGTCCGTCGGCGGGATGATCATGTCCGCGATCGTAGCGACCGTCGCGCTCTGGTGCGGGTCCAGCACCTGGAGACTGCCGGCGCGGGCGCGCGCGTGCGCGCGGCGGCCCACCCCCAACAGCTGGTCCGTCTCGAGCCCCGAGATGGTCGGAAGCGCGATCGCGGTGCTGAGGGAGCGGAGCAGGTCTCGTCGGTTCATGGAGGACCCTGAAGAATCGGCCAAACGTCGGGAGTCCGCTAGACGGCGGCCGGGCGTTGACAGGCCACCCTGCTGTTGTATGTTTATGCATCCTACTGCATAAATCGACAGGGAGCGCGACATGGGGCCGTTGGTGGTACTCGCATATTCGGGTGGACTCGACACGTCGGCGATCGTTCCCTGGCTGCGCGAAAAATACGCCGCTCGCGTCCTGTGTTTCGCCGCCGACGTGGGGCAGGGTACAGGCGAGCTCGCCGGGCTGGTCGAGAAGGCCAAGCGCTCCGGTGCGGTCGACTGCGTCGTCCAGGACCTGCGCGAAGAGTTCGTGCACGATTTCGTGTTCCCCACGCTCCGTGCCGGCGCCGTGTACGCCCGCACCTACCTGCTCGGCACCGCCATGGCACGGCCGGTCATGGCCGCCCACCACGTCGCGCTCGCGCAGCAGGTCGGCGCGCAGGCGCTGGCCCACGGCTGCACGGGGAAGGGGAACGACCAGGTCCGCTTCGAGCTGACCTACGCCGCCCTCGCGCCCGAGCTCCAGGTGATCGCGCCGTGGCGCGAGTGGCAGTTCAAGAGCCGCGAGGACCTCATCGCGTATGTGAAGGCGAAGGGCGTGCCGGTGCAGGCGACGGTGGACAAGCCGTATTCCACCGACCGCAACCTGTGGCACTGCTCGCATGAAGGCGGCATCCTGGAAGACCCCTCGAAAGAACCCCCAGAGCACATCTTCGTCATGACGAAAGACCCGCTCGAGGCTCCCGATCTTCCGGTGGTCGTGGAGATCGGCTTCGAGGAGGGGACGCCCGTCAGCGTGAACCACGTTCCGATGAGCCCCGTGGAGCTGCTCGAATCCTTGAATGCTACCGCGGGCGAGCACGGCGTCGGCCGGGCAGATGTGGTGGAGGACCGGCTGGTCGGGATGAAATCGCGCGGCGTGTACGAGACTCCCGCCGGCACGCTGCTGTACGCGGCGCATCGCGAGCTCGAGCAGCTGGTGCTCGACCGGCGCACACTCCGGCTCAAGGACGAGCTGGCACTCCGCTACGCCGACCTGGTGTACGACGGGCGCTGGTGGACCCCGGAGCGCGAGGCGCTCGACGCCGCGGTCGCGAGCACCCAGAAACGGGTCACCGGCGCTGTGCGGCTCAAGCTCTTCAAGGGCGGCCTCACGGTCTCGGGGCGGGAAAGCCCGTACGCGCTGTACCAGCCCTCGTACGCGACCTTCGGCAAGGACAACGTCTACGACCAGAAGGATGCCGAGGGCTTCATCCACCTGTACGGCCTCTCGATCCGAATCGGGTCCGGCCTCGAGGCGGCGCGCCGCCACGAAGTCGGCGCGGCGGCGGACTGATGCCGCGCCAGCGTACGGAGACATCAGACCCGGCGCCGACTCCCGCGCCGCCCGCGGCGGCGCATCAGATGTGGGGCGGCCGCTTCAGCCTCGGCCCGAGTGAAGCGCTCGACGCGCTGAATCGCAGCCTGCCGGTGGACCACCGGCTCTGGCCCCAGGACGTGGCCGCGAGCAAGGCGTGGGTGCATGCCCTGGGCCGGGTGGGAGTGCTCACCCCCGATGAGGAGAACCTGCTACTCGAAGGTCTCGACCGGGTGGCGGAGCGGTTGGCCGATGGTGCCGCGGTTGGTGCCCCGGACGAAGACGTACACACTCTCGTGGAGCGGCTGCTGTACACGGAGGTGGGTACCGTCGCCGGCAAGCTGCACACGGGCCGGTCGCGCAACGACCAGGTGGCCACCGACCTGCGTCTATGGACGCTCGGCGCGATCGATCAGCTCGACTCGGACCTCGCCGCGCTCGGGCGCGCGCTGGTGGCGCGCGCCGAGGACGGCGTGGACATCCTGCTACCCGGGTATACGCACGGGCAGCGCGCCCAGCCGGTGCGCTGGGCGTACGTGTTGCTCGCGCACGCGTGGCCGCTGCTGCGCGATCGCCAGCGCCTGGCGGACGCCCGGCGCAGAGTGGCGGAGCTGCCGCTCGGATCCGGGGCGCTCGCGGGATCGGGGTTTGCCGTCGACCGTGTGCTGCTGAAGGAAGCGCTCGGGTTTCGCTCGGTCTCCGCGAACGCCCTGGATGCGACCGGCGACCGCGACTTCGTCGCCGAAGTGTTGTTCGGGTTGACCCTCGTGGGCACGCACCTCTCGCGCCTCGCGGCCGAGCTGGTGCTCTATACGAGCGCGGAGTTCGGGTTCGTGCGGCTGTCGGACGACTTCAGTACCGGCTCGAGTTTGCTGCCGCAGAAGCGCAACCCTGACATCTTCGAGCTGGCGCGCGCAAAATCGGGCCGGCTGCTGGGCGACTTGGTGGCGTTGCTCACGACCCTGAAAGGTCTCCCGGCGGGCTACAGCAAGGACCTGCAGGAGGACAAGGCACTGCTGTTCGACGGGTTCGACACCCTGGCGCTGGTGCTGCCTGCCGCGACCGGAGCCATCACCGCGCTGACCGTCGACCCCGAGCGGATGCGGGCCGCGCTCGACGCCTCGCTCCGCGCGACGGACCTCGCCGACTTGCTGGTCGAAGCCGGCGTACCGTTCCGCGAGAGTCACGGCCTGGTGGGACGGCTGGTGCGCGAGGCGGAACGCTCCGGTGTGCCGCTCGATCGCGTGCCCGGACCGGTGGCGGCGGGAATCCATCCCGCCTTGGCGGTGGCGTTGTCGCAGTTGGGAACGTGGGAGGACTCGGTCGAGAGCCGCTCGACCCCCGGGGGGGCTTCGCGCCGCTCGGTGGCGGAGCAGCTGGCGGCATTGCGGCTTGCATTCGCCGAGGGCGGAGGGACTTAACCCAAGGTCTTGCCTCGCCTTAGCCGGTTGTGTAGCATACGTGGCCGTCTGGCTCGAAGCCGTGAGCGAGACGGCCGCTTTTCACCGAGGGAGTCCCTTGCGCTGCCTTGCGCTCAACGCCTCATTCGAGCCCCTGACCATGGTGCCCGTACGCCGGGCGCTGCGGCTGGTGATCGACCATAAGGCGGAGATCGTCGAGGCGGAGGGGCCGGTCGTGAAGAGCGAGCGCCTGGCGATTCCACGCCCGGCGGTCATCCGGCTCGTCAAGTTCGTGCATGTGCCGCGCCGCTTCCGCCGCCAAGTGACCAACACCTTCCTTTTCGCTCGCGACAACTACCGCTGCCAGTTCTGCGGGCGGAGCCAGCAGGAGCTGCGCCACCGGGAGTGCCTTACTCGGGACCATCTGGTGCCGCTGTCGCGGGGGGGCAGCAACGGCTGGAGCAACGTCCTTACGGCGTGCTCGAGCTGCAACACGCGGAAGGGCAATCTGCTGCCTGAGGAAGCGGGGATGCACCCGCTGCGGCCGCCGTTCGAGCCGCATTTCGTACACCTCGCCTGGGCGGTGCGGCGGCTCACCTCGATCCAGTCCAAGTACATCCGATTGTTCTACGGCGGCGAGGTGTTGGCGACCCTCGAGGCGCTGTGACCTCGAAGCTTCCCTGGATCATCGCGGGGCTGGCGGGGGCGGCGGTGGTGGGGTTGCTCGGGACGCAGCGCGCGAGCGGGCGGGTCGTGCATCCCGAGCCTCGCCCCGGCGTGACTGCTGAGCGCGTCTTGCCGCCCAGCACGGTGCCGCATACGCCCGGGGCGGCCGATGCCTACGCGGCGGCGCGTGGCGCTCCGCACATGCTCGACGGCGTCCATTGCTACTGCGAGTGCGCCAAGCACGCCGGGCATCGCTCCCTACTCACCTGCTTCGAGTCCGAACACGGGTCGCACTGCGACATCTGCATGGGTGAAGCGACGCTCGCGGCGAGCCTCGCCGCCCAGGGCAGCTCGCTGAGTGATGTCCGCCGCGCAATCGACCAGCGGTTCGGCTCCTAGTTCGTCCCCCCTTGGGGGTTGAACGTCTCCGACCGCGCCTCGAGGGTGAGCCGCGGGAGGCCGGCGATCCGCACCAGCAGCCGCTGCGCGCCGCGCGCGAGTGCCCCGCCCAGATTGCCGCCTGATACGGCCGGGGTCACGTCTCCCTTGAGCCAGCGAGTCAGCTCCTCCAGATCCGTGTCGTTCAGCGTGGTCACGTCGAGGCGACACAGGAAGTAGAAATTCCCCGAGCCCTTGACCTTGAGGTTTACGCGGTACGGCAGGTCGAGGGCGCGCTCCAGATCCTCCGGGGTGCCGTACCGGGTCACACGGCCCCCGGTACGGATCAGCACGAAGTCGTCGGCGAGCGGATCGTGACGCGCGACCGCGTCCCACGGCGCCTCGCTGATGTACTGATCGAACCAACCGGAGCGGGAGCGCCACAGCTCGAGGCGATAGTGTAACCGCAGCGGGAATCCGGAGCGCAGGAGGCCGACGAACTTGCCGTCGGCGAGGAGCCCGGTCGTTTGGACCCGGGCGACGCCGCTCTGGACGATGACCGTCAACGCGGGCGCCTGCGCGGCGGCCCGAGGGACCGTCACCGCGCCGATCAAGACCAGGAATGCGAGGCCCGCCCTCACCTCAGAAGCGGTGATCGAGTCGCAGCGTGAATCGCAGATGCTCCCCGGCGGTCACCGCTTTCGCCACGTACAGGCCCAGCCCGCTCCAATCGATGCCGAGACCCAGGTCGGCGAGCCAGCTGCCCAGCGTCGGCAGCCGATTGGCGGGCAGGCGGCCGGGCCCGCCGCCGACGAGCCATGCCTGTCCCGCGTCCGCGAGCACGACCAAATCCGGGCCCTGAAGCGTGAAGAGCGACTTCGCGGCTTCGTCCTCGGGGGCAGACGAGCCATACGACCAGTGCAGCGAGAGGTGACCGCGGTACTCGGCCTGCGCGAGGATTACGCGATCGCAGGCCGCCACTTGGGTCCCCGCGAACGCGGGGTCGATGATGTCGCTGTTACACGCGCTGTGCCGGAAGCCGTAGCCCGTGAGCGGATCGGGTCCCCCCGTCGACAGCCGCTGCTGCAGCGGCAGCGGATCGCCGCCGATCCATCCGCCCGCGAACAGCCGCAGGTTGACGCGGCCCGACGGGCTCACGCGGGTGTAGCGGCGGAAATCAAAGAACAAGCGGCTGAATGCATACGAGCCGTCCGTCGGGATCAGCGCGCGCACGGCCGCCGGTACGCCGGTCTGGGGAGTCACGTCCTGCGAGCGTGAGTTTTCGTAACGGGCGCTCAGGAACCAGCCCGCGGTGGGGTCGCGCCGATCGTTGCGGGTGTCGAACGTGAGCGTGCCGGCGAGCGTCGTGTAGTGCCCGTCGTCGATCGGCGGGTTGGGGCGCCAGCGCTGGTCGTTGCGGAACACGGTCCACGGATCGCGCGCGCTGACGCTGGTTTGCTCGTCGTGCCGTACGTCGATGTCGAGGCGCAGCGCGCGCTCGGGTTGCACGAAGAAGCGGCCCGCGACGCCCCTGCTGAGGTAGTAGTCGCGATAGTCGCGCTGGAACAGGAATGCGGACCAACCCACCTCGCCGGCGCGCAGCCCCCAATCTTCGACCGGCGTGACGTCGTCGAACGCGCGGAGCTCGATCCCGTAGGCCGGGGCCTCGCCCGAGCGCAGCTCGGTGCGCAGCAGGTACCCCAGGTCGCTCCGTTTGTGGGTGAAGTCGCCGGCGGTGCGGAACACCCCCAACGCGTCGATCCTCAGGCGCAGATTCCGATGGAGCTTCCAGTCGAACAGCGGCCCGAACACCACCGGCAGGCCTTCGACCCGGTTGAACGTGCCGCCCGTCGCGAGCGTGAGCGACGACCGCGAGTCGGCGGTGCCCCACGACTTCTCGATCCCCAGCCTCCGGAACCAGCGGCGCAAGTCCGGCGGGGCGAGCGCGATCTCTTCGCCTTTGGTGCGGTAGGCGAGCGGCGCGGTGTACACGCGCAGGTCCCCCGAGATGACGGCGGTCGGGCTGCGCGCCACCGTCCCGCCCACCACGATCACGTCGCCGGTCACCACCGCGCTCGAGTCGAGGATCGCGTCGCCGTTGATCACGAGCAGCGTGCCCTCCACGCGGCCCGCCACCACCACGACGCCGTTGCGCACGGCGACGTCGCCGCGCCACTCGTTCCCGTGGGGCAAGCGCGAACGACCCACCAGCCGGGTGGTCGTGGCCGCGTTGTAACGGCGCACCGCGTCCTCGGCCACGGCATGGGGCAGCTCAGGCGGCGGCACCATGACCCCCGCGCTCTCGGGCTGGATCACGATGGCGGTGTCCTGCGCGGCGGCGACGGCGGGGCCGAGCGCACCGAGAACCACGAGCACGAGAACGCGCATAACGGGCATCCTGGTTGGAGGCGCGGCAGACAGGTGCATGGGGTGTGCCGCCTCCCGGGTGAGGACGCGGAGCACGGCGGCGAGCGATGACGCGGGCGCTGGGCCCGCGGGTCGTGTCATCCCGCCACGTTCCGCGGCGGCTCGAGGCCGAGCCGGCGCATCCGGCGATACAGGTTGGCGCGGTCCGTCGCAAGCTTGCGGGCCGCGTCCGCCACGTTGCCTCGCGCCGCCGACAGCGCGCGCGCGATGAGCGTCCGCTCGTAGCCGTCGAGGGCCTCCGCCAGCGCCACGTCGCTCCAGCCCTCGCTCGGCGCGGGCACGGGAGCGGCGCCGTCGCCGGGCACCACGCGCGCGACGTCATCCGCCGTCACGACATCCCCGGCGGCGAGGATCGCGAGCCGCTCCATGATGTTGGCCAGCTCGCGCACGTTGCCGGGCCACGGGTAAGACGCGAGCAGCTGCACGGCGCCGGCGTCGAACCGCACCGAGCGGCCCAGCCGCGTCGCCTGGCGGGCGGCGAAGTGCTGTACCAACGGCGGAATGTCGTCGGGACGGTCCCGCAGCGGCGAGATGTGGATCGGCAGCACGTTCAGGCGGAACAGCAGATCCTCCCGGAACTGGCCCTGCTGTGAGGCCTTGGCGAGGTCCTTGTTGGTCGCCGCAATCACCCGCACGTCCACGGTAACCGGCTTCTCGCCGCCGAGCCGCTCGATCACGCCGGACTCGAGCACGCGCAGCAGCTTCGCCTGAGCCTCGGGCCCCAAGTCGCCGACTTCGTCGAGAAACAGCGTGCCGCGGTCCGCCAGCTCGAACCGGCCCACCCGCCGCTCGGTGGCGCCCGTGAATGCCCCGCGCTCGTGGCCGAACATCTCCGACTCGACCAGGTCCTTGGGGATGGCCGCGCTGTTGACGCACACGAATGGCTTGGTCGCGCGCGCGCTCTGCCGATGAATGGCGGAGGCGACGAGCTCCTTGCCGGTGCCTGATTCCCCGGTGATCAGCACGCGCACTTCGGTTGGCGCCACGCGCGCGATCAGCGCGCGCAGCTGCTCCATTGTCTTGCTCACGCCCACCAGCGGGTCGGCGTGACCCAGGGCTTCGTGCAGGCGCCGGTTCTCGGCGAGCGTGCGCGACAGCTGCAGTGCGGCCCGGAGCGTCGTGAGCAGGCCCTCGGGCGTCAACGGCTTTTCGAGGAACTGAAAGGCGCCCAGTTTGGTCGCCCGCACCGCGTCGGCGAGGTTCGCCTTGCCGCTCATCATCACCACCGGCAGCTCGGGCGCCACGCGCTTGAGCTGCTCCAGCGTGGCGAGACCGTCGGGCCCGCCGGGCATCATCAAGTCGAGCAACACCGCATCAGGTGCATCGCGCTCCACCTCCGCGATACCCGCGGTGCCGTTCGCCGCCTCCGCCGTCTCGAAGCCTTCGGACTCGAGCAACGCCGCCACCATCTTACGGATGTTCGCCTCGTCGTCGACGAGCAGGACGCGCGGGCTCACGCGGCGGACAAGACGATGGAGAAGGTCGCGCCGCCGCCCGGCGTCTCCGCCACGGTGATGCTGCCGTTGTGGGCCTCGATGGTCTGGCGTACCAGGGCGAGCCCCAGGCCGGTGCCGTCGTTCTTGGTCGTGAAATACGGCTCGAACACGCGCTGGCGCAGGTCGTCGGGGATCCCGGCGCCGTGGTCGGCGATGGTCACCGCCAGCCCGTTCCCGTCCCGGCTCACGGCGATCTCGATCGATCCGCGCCCCCCCATGGCCTCCGCGGCGTTGCGCAACAGGTTCGCGAACGCCCGCCGCAGTGGATCGTAGTGCCCCAGCAGCTTGCAGGGCTCCCCGTTGGCCCGCACCGAGACATCCACCTCCAATGGCACGGCGCTCTTACCGAGGTCCATCAAGAGGTCCACCAGGTCCACCTCGCTCTTGGGACCCTCCGGGAGCCGCCCGAACTCGGCGAACTCCTTCGCGAGCTGGACGAGCCGCTGAGTCTCTGCTTCGAGCACGTCGACCGCCGTCGTCTGACGGTCCGACTGTCCGGCCGTTCGCCCGAGTTGGTCTACCGCGATCCGCATGGCGGTGAGCGGATTCTTGATCTCATGCGCCACGCGACGCGCGACCTCCCGGAACGCCCGCAGGCGCTCCGCCTCGAGCTCGCGGTCACGCGCGGCTTCGAGGGCCGTGGCGAGCTCCCGCAGGGCCTGGCGCAGCGCTTCAAACTCGGGAGCCCCGCGGGTCGGCGGACCCGCCGGCAGCGGCATGCGGCGCCGGATGAGCCGGGTCCAGCCCACCAGCTCGTCGATCGGACGGGACAGCTGGCGCGACAGGTGGCCCGCCATACGTACCGCCGCGATGACCGCGAAGGCGCCGAGCACGAACACCACCGCCGCGAAACCGCCTGCGTAGTAGCGCAGGTACGTCTCCGCCCGCCGCGCCAGGGTTACCGAGTTGGAGAGCTGGTCCAGATGCTCCCGGAAGGCCGCCCGCTCCCGCGCCGAGAAGTGGGTCGTGTCCATCCGATCCACCATCAGGCGTGCCGACGCCGCCATATCCTCGAGCGCCACCCGCGCGCCCGCGGACGGCGCCACCGTTCGCACGGCGAGCGCCCAGCCCACGACGGCCAGGGCGGTCGGCACGGCGGTCAGGGCTACCAGGATCACGAAGATCCGCTGGCGGAAGGGGAGGGGCATATTTGTCGGGGCAATTTAGGGCTTCGGTGCCCGTGTGACAAATCGACACAGGCGAAAAGCAGGTGGTGGAGGTTGTGGAGGTTGGTGGAGGCTGGTGGAGGTAGCTCAAGGAGGATCGCATGAAGTCCCATACCCATTACCTCTGGTTCAACACTAAGCAGCGTCAGGAAATTATCGACATCACCGAGCAAGTCGCCGAACAGGCCCGGGAGAGTGCCGTCGCGGAGGGGCTCGTGCTGGTGAGCGCGATGCACATCACGGCCTCGGTGTTCGTCAACGATCACGAATCGGGACTGTGGGCGGACATCCTCAAGTGGCTCGAAACCACCATCGCGCCGTGGGACCCCAAGCGCTACGGGCACAACGAAACGGGGGAAGACAACGCCGCGGCCCACCTGCGGAGCCTCACGATCGGGCACGAAGTGATCGTGCCGATCACGGGCGGCAAGCTCGACCTAGGCCCGTGGCAGCGGGTGTTCTACGGCGAGTGGGACGGGCAGCGGAAGAAGCGGGTGATCATCAAGGTGTTGGGGGAGTAGCCGAGACCAAGGCGCTCTCGGCTCGCCAGTCCCAGCCCTGTTGCTCTGTCTTGACGAGCCAACCCCGGTCCTTGCTCACCCACAGTATCAGCATGCTTTCCGGACTCTCGCGCTGCTCGAGCTTCCAGCACTCGAAGCGCCCAGCCGGAACCTCGATCCGTCCACTGCCAACGACCCGCAGGTCGACCGGTACGAACCCAGTCTTACTGGGATCCGGTCCGACCACGCCCACCGAGTACACGCTCCCACTCCACCCTCGATCGAGCGGAAGCACTTGGAGTAACAAGGTCAGATCGACGCGCGCCCACCGAAGCACGAGCGGTGCGTCCTGGGCACCCGGAATGCCCGCACTCGATCGCCAGCTGCGCGGATGCGCGCCGCCGACGTCGAGCGCCTCGCGAACGGTGTCACGGGCGACCCGACGGACGAAGTGGAACTGTTTCCCGTTCATCGCGTGGTAGATCGGTCGCAGGGATGCCGGATCGATGTACGCCGTGTCGAGTGCAGTGCGGATGGTATTCGTTGTGTCTGAAGGTCCGTGGCGCACGCTGGTCTCTTGCTGAGACCTTAGCCACGCCGGCCGGTCGTCCCACTTGGCCTGGCTGATCGTAATTGTGAGACGGCCACGGCAATTGGTCAGGACGTCGTCGAACGCCGTGCAAGTCCGGTACGTCCACGTTCCTCCGCGAGCGCGTGCCAAATGCAGGTTTCGGACAGGCTCGTAGCGCGGGCGCCGGGGCGGTCCAGGTTCCTGCGCCACCGCGTCCTGCGGCCATAGGGATAGACCCGCCGTGATGTCTGGGAACTCGTTTTCTGTGCCGACCGGACGCCGATCACCGCCGCGTGTGCTCATGACGAGGACCAACGCAGCAGCGGCTGCCGTCAGGAGCAGCAGCATGGTGCGACGTGACACCGTCGAACGTCCTTCCGGTAGAACCACCCGCACTCCCGCCGCACGGCTCGCGAGGATGCGCTCCAGCAGATCCGGCGACGGTGCGGGCGTGGGAATTTTGCGAAGCTCATCTTTCCAAGTCATGGTCGGTCCTCCAACTCGTCGCGCAACCTCTTCAGTGCTCGGGTCAGCCGGACCCGCGATGCTCCCTCAGTGATGCCGAGCAGCTCTGCGATCTCGGCGTGCGCATACCCTTCGATCTCCTTCAGGACTAGGACCGCGCGGAGATGATCCGGGAGCGTGTCCACAGCCGCCTGGAGCCCGTCACGCTCGGCGGTCTCGGGTGGCTCGGCCCGCTCGGCGGCGCTGTCCAGCCCCACTTCGCGGCGCCGCTTGCCGCTGCGGAGTCTCATGAGGGCGACTCGAGCGGTTACCCGCTTCAGCCACCCGCCGAAACTGCCGCGCTCCTCGTAGCGCCCCAGCGCCTCCGGGAGCCCGACGAACACGTCATGCACGACGTCCTCTGCATCCTCGCGGGCGCCAACCAACCGATAGGCGAGCCGAAACAAGGCCACCCCGTGCTCCAGGTAGAGAGCGGAGAGGGCGTCTGGGCTTCCAGCCCGCGCCTCAGCGATCAGGGACGCTGAGCTCCCGTTAGCGGCGCTCGTCGCCATCCACCACTCGAATGCCCTTGGTAGGCAAAACGTTACGCGGTACCACGGCGTCGGAAAGGCCCGATCCCGACCTATCTCTTTTAACGCAAGTTGTTTATGTTCAAAGCACTGATAGCGCGGCAGGGTAGGGAGGCGTCAGGTCAATCCGGCAGCGCCTGGCAGCCCCGGGGATCCGGGGCTCGCAGCAGGCGCGCCGAGGTAAGATCGGCGAACCATCCCTCACAATGTCCCGCCGCGCGCGACTCTGACCGGCGACTCACAACGACTCTGCAACAGGCACCTGTCGCCTCCCTTGAGGCGCCCGGGCTCGGGCGCCCGAACGACTACCGTCCCCGCTTTCGCCACTCCCGCGCGTCCGGCCGCTTG
>Ga0137415_10002883_pt1 | contig 17037 bp, 15 predicted proteins | sample CZODoug3_1_1_16f_FD_183082 | JGI IMG/M metagenome (GOLD analysis project Ga0137415, IMG submission 183082) | Vadose zone soil fungal communities from Angelo Coast Range Reserve, California, USA - CZODoug3_1_1_16fungal (Hybrid Assembly) | ecosystem: Environmental > Terrestrial > Soil > Vadose...
GGCGGTTGTCGGTCCTACCGGGCGGATCCCGCCGGCCGGTAGGCGGGCCGCCACGAGCGGCCGAGCTGGAAGGAGTCCGCACATGACGCCGGTGACGATGGCGAAAGCGCTCAACAACGGCCTTCGCGAGGCGATGGAGCGGGACCCGAAGGTCCTGGTGATGGGGGAAGACGTCGGCAAGCTGGGCGGCGTCTTCCGGATCACCGACGGGCTGCAGAAGGACTTCGGCGAGCAGCGGGTGCTGGACACCCCGCTGGCCGAGTCGGGGATCATCGGCACCGCGATCGGGTTGGCCATCCGCGGCTACCGACCGGTCTGTGAGATCCAGTTCGACGGGTTCGTCTTCCCCGGGTTCGACCAGATCGTCTCCCAGCTGGCCAAACTCCGGTACCGCTCGCAGGGCCGGGTGCCGATGCCGGTTGTGGTACGCATCCCGTTCGGCGGCGGGATCGGTGCGGTCGAGCACCACTCGGAGTCCCCGGAGTCGCTGTTCGCGCACGTTCCGGGGCTGAAGGTGGTGGCATGCGGCAACCCGGTGGACGCCTACTGGATGATCCAGCAGGCCATCGAGTGCGATGATCCGGTGATCTTCTTCGAGCCCAAGCGGCGGTACTGGGAGAAGGCCGAGCTGGACCTCTCGGTGCCGCCTCCGCCGCTGTTCAGCTCGCGGGTGCTGCGCGAGGGCTCGGCGGTCACCCTGGCCTCCTACGGGCCGATGGTGCGCACCTGCCTGGATGCGGCCGAGGCGGCGCACGCCGACGGCACCGAGCTCGAGGTGATCGACCTGCGCACGCTGTCCCCGCTGGACCTGGGGCCGGTGTACGACTCGGTCCGCCGGACCGGGCGGCTGGTGGTGGTCTCCGAGGCGCCGTCCGAGGTATCGGTGGTCGCCGAGGTGGCCGCGAAGGTGCAGCAGGACTGTTTCTACTCCCTCGAGGCCCCGGTGCTGCGGGTGACCGGGTTCGATACCCCGTACCCCCCGTCCAAGTGCGAGGACGACTACCTGCCCGACCTGGACCGAGTGCTGGACGCCGTCGACCGTTCGTTGGGTTGGTGAGGCCGCGATGCGTCAGGTGTTCAACATGCCGGACGTCGGCGAGGGGCTGACCGAGGCGGAGATCCTGTCCTGGCAGGTAGCGGTGGGCGACACCGTGGTGGTCAACCAGATCATCGTGGAGATCGAGACGGCCAAGGCGGCGGTGGAGCTGCCCTCGCCGTACGCCGGCACGGTGGTGGAGTTGCTGGTCGAGCCGGGAACCACCGTGGACGTCGGCACGCCCATCATCGCCATCGGGGACGGCGCCGAGCAGCCCTCCGCCGCTCCCGCCTCCGCTACTCCCGCCGCCGCTGGTGAGGCCGACGAGCCGGTCGGGGCGAAGATCGGCGAGGCCGGCGCGGGCGGTCGGATCGCCACCCTGGTCGGCTACGGCCCCAAACCCGGCTCGGTCACCCGCCGCGCCCGCAAATCCGCCCCCACGTCGGCGTCCGTCGCCGCCCCCACCTCCACTGCTCCGCGAGTCGGGGCTCCTAGCACACCGAGTCGGGGCTCCCAGCACACCGCCGCCGCTCCGGCCGCAGCCGCCGCTCCGGCCGGAGCGCAGGCCGGTCCCGCCGCTCCGGCTGCTCCGGCCGCCGCGGCTACCGCGGCCGCTCCCGCCGTCCCGCCCGCCGAGCCGACCGCGCGCGCCGCGGTGCCGCTGGCCAAGCCGCCGGTGCGCAAGTTGGCCAAGGAACTGGGCGTCGACCTGCACGAGCTTGCCGGCAGCGGCCCGGGCGGGGTGATCACCCGGGACGATGTCCGCACGGGTGGCTCGCCGGCAGGGAACGGGGCGGCGGGGCTCGTAGATGCACCCAGCGGCACTGGCGAGCGGCGGGTACCGATCCGAGGTGTCCGCAAGGCGACCGCGGCGGCCATGGTGACCAGCGCGTTCACCGCCCCGCACGTGACCGAGTTCCTGACCGTGGACGTCACGCCGATGATGGAGCTACGCGAGCGCCTGCGGGGCACTCGGGAGTTCCGCGAGGTGAAGCTGTCCCCGTTGGTGTTCGCCGCGAAGGCGGTCTGCCTGGCCGCCCGGCGCACCCCGGAGGTCAACGCCAGCTGGGACGAGTCCGCGCAGGAGATCGTCTACTACGAGCACGTGCAGCTGGGTATCGCGGCGGCCACCCCGCGCGGGCTGATCGTGCCGAAGATCCGGGACGCGGACCGGCTGTCGCTGCGCGAGCTGGCCGGCGCCCTCGGCGAGCTGACCGAGACCGCCAGGGGCGGCAAAACCCCGCCGGCGGACCTGGTCGGCGGCACGTTCACGATCACCAACGTCGGGGTGTTCGGGGTGGACACGGGCACGCCGATCCTCAACCCCGGTGAGTCGGCGATCCTGGCGCTGGGCGCGGTGAAGCAGGCGCCGTGGGTGGTCGACGGGCAGCTCGCCGTGCGCACGGTCTGCCAGCTGGCGCTGTCCTTCGACCACCGCGTGGTCGACGGCGAGCAGGGCTCCCGGTTCCTGGCCGACCTCGGCGCGCTCCTCGCCGACCCGGGCCTGGCCCTCACCTACTAGCACGTCCGCACTCACGGCCGTCCCGCCACCCAGCTCCACGACGGCTCAGACAGCACCGGCGGCTCGACACAGCGGCCTGAGCTGCTGTGTGAGCACCCCGGGAGCTGTGTGAGCGAAGTCGTGAGGTCGTCAGCGCTGTTGTGCCACGAGGAGGGTGAGGCGGGGGTCGGCGTGCTCGGGGCGCAGGCGGTGGCCCGCGGTGAGGGTGGCCAAGCCGTGCAGCGTGCTCCAGAACAGCTCGGTGCGGGTGTCCAGGTCGCGCAGGCCGGTGGCCGCGCCCAGTGCGTCCCGGAGCACCGCGAAGGCCTCCCGCAGCGGCTCCGGTGACTCCGCCGTGGCGAACGTCAGCGCGGTGTCCATGCTGAACATCGCCGCGTAGACGGCCGGGTGGGCGGCGGCAAACCCGAGGTATGCCCTGGCCACGGCGGTCAGCCGCACCTGGGGTCCGCCCGGGCGGTCGGCTGTCGCCGGCGAGGTGCGCAGCGACGCGGTGAGCTCGGCGAACCCGTCCAGCGCGACCGCCGCGACGATCTCGTCCTTGCCGGCGAAGTGGCTGTAGAGCACCGGCTGGCTGTACTCGATCGCGTCGGCCAGCCGCCGGGTGGTGACCGCGTCCCAGCCTTCCGACTCGGCGATCCGCCGGGCGGTGTCCAGGATCAACCGGTGCCGTTCGGCGCGCTGTCGTTCCCGGCGCTGCTGCACAGGCATGAGCAGACTCTAGCAGTGCTAGACAAACGAGCAACGAACTGCTTACAGTTGCTAGTACATCTAGCGTTGCTAGGAAGGAGTGACCATGCGGAAGTTCGGCTACGCGATCGCCGGGGTGGCCAGCCTGGGCATCATCTGGATCGGCGCCCGGTACCTGCTGGAGCCCGGCGTCGTGGCAACCACCTTCGGTGTGCCCAACGCGCCGGCGGGTACCGACCCGTTCTTGCGGGTCAAGGGCGTCCGGGACATCACCTCGGGGCTGGTTGTGCTGGCCCTGCTGGCCACCCGGCAGCCCCGGATGGTGGCGATCGGCATGCTCGCCGAAGCGGTCATCCCGGTCGGGGACGCGCTGATCGTGCTGGGCAACGGTGGCTCGCCGGCGATCGCGTTCGGGGTGCACGGGGCCACCGCGGCGGCGATGGTCGCCGGCTCGGCCGCGCTACTGCGCGACGCCATGCGAAGCACGGGCGCACGGGAGCTCGAGGTGGCCGGCTAGCTCGACGTTCGTGGCCACGCCGCACGTCTCGCGGCCACGCCGCACCCTGTGCACCTTGTGCGGCGTGGACGTGCGGTATGCGGCGCGGCCAGGTGGAGTCAGACGGGGGGTTCGGTCGGCCAGCGCTTGAGGTGGGCGAGCAACAGGCTGGCGAGCTGCTCGGGGGCCTCGTCCGGGATCCAGTGGCTGACGCCGTGCAGCACCTCGAACTGGTACGGGCCGCGCACGTACGTCGCGGTGTTCTCCGCCGCGTGTCGACCGAGGGCGGTATCGCCGTCGGACCAGACGAACAGCGTCGGGCGGCGCACCGGCCCGCTCGCCTGTCGGGGGTTGGTCAGGAACAGGGCGCGGTACCAGTTGAGCGGGCCGGTCATCGCCCCCGGCTCGGTGAACCGGGCGGCATCCCGGCGGGCGTGCGCGGCGGACAGGCCGGACCGCGTCAGCACCCGCGCCAACTGTCCGCGCAGCAGCCGCTCGGGCAGCCAGGGCAGCTGGAAGAACAGCATGTACCAGGACATCAGCCCCTGACGGCTGGTCACCAACGCGCGTAGGAAGGCGCCCGGGTGCGGCACGGAGACCGAGGTCAGGCTGCGCACCTTCACCGGGTGTGCCGTGGCCAGTGCCCAGGCCACCCCGGCGCCCCAGTCATGCCCAACCACGTGCGCCGAGCCGCCGTACTGGTCGATCAGCGCCGCCGCGTCGGCCATCAGCTCGGTCATCCGGTACGCCCGCCGGCCCCGCGGCCTGGCGCCCGGGGAGTAGCCGCGCTGGTCCATCCGGATGGTGCGGTAGCCGGCCTCGGTGAGCCGAGGGACCACGGCGTCCCAGCTGTCGCTGTGCTGCGGCCAGCCGTGCAACAGCACCACCGGTTCGCCGTCCGGCGGGCCGTCCTCGGTCACGTCGAAGGTCAGGCCGTCCCGGGTGAGCTGAGTCGCTGACATGGACGCAGGTTCCCACAGTACCGCCGCTTTGTCCCGGGTGAAGTAACGGCGTTTCGACAAAGGTGTGGCGAGGTAGGCACCGCCGATGGGAGAAACCACGCGGGTTCGTGCGTTGGACAGGGTGAGGAGGTCATGATGCGACTGTTCGGGCTGTACGTGGTGATCGAGTTGGTCGCGCTGGTCGCGGTCGTCTCGTGGTTGGGCTTCGCCTGGACGCTGCTGTTGCTGATGGCTGGCGCGGTGGCCGGTATGTGGCTGGTCCGCCGGGAAGGCGCCCGCACCTCGCTGGCGCTGGCGGAGGCGCTGCGCGGCGGCCGGGCGGCGCACGCCGAGCTGACCGACGGTGCGCTGGTCGGGCTGGCCGGGCTGCTGATCCTGGTGCCCGGCGTCGTCTCCGACGTGCTCGGGTTGGTGCTGGTGCTGCCGCCTACCCGCGCGCTGGCCCGGCGCTGGCTGGTGCGCGAAGCGGAGCGGCGGGCCCCGGTGCTGCGCACCGCCCGGATCCGCGGCGACGGCCAGGTGATCGACGGTGAAGTGGTGCCCGGTCCCGGGCCGGCCGGTCAGGCCCAATGGCAGCCCGGCAACCAGGGGCAGTGGCAGCCCGGCAGTCAGTGGCAGCCCGGCAGCCAGGCCGGCCCGCCTCGGGTCATCGAAGGCCGGGTCGTCGAGGGCTGACCCAGGAATTGCCGGGTGTCCAGCGGCGTATCCGGCGGTCTAGCCCCAGCGGTATAGGGCGCTAGAAGGCCGTAGCGACGATCAGAGCCGGGGGTCGACCGGCTCGGACTCGCAGGCGAGCACGGCGGCGACCGCCTGGTGCACCCGCCAGAGCGGCTCGCCGGCGACGAACCGGTGCAGCGCCTCCAGTCCGAGCGCGTACTCGCGCAGCGCCAGCGAGCGCTTGCGGCCCACGTTGCGCTGGCGCAGCCGGTCCAGGTTGGCCGGCTCGCGGTAGTGCGGGCCGTACACCAGCCGCAGGTAGTCCGGACCGCGCACCTTCAGGCCGGGCTGCACCAGGCCCTTCGGGCCGCGCACGCACCCGCCGGCCGGCTTCACCACGGCCCCCTCCCCGCCGGCGTCGACCAGCGCCTGCCACCACGCGATGCCGGCTGCCCGGGACGCCAGGTCGGCGAGCGTCACCGTGTGTCGGTCGGTACGCACCAAGTCGTCCGGGGCGGCGGCCACCAGCCGGTCCAGCACCGCCAGCTGCCAGGCCACCGGACGCTCGGCGTGCACCTCCCCGGCGCCGGCCAGCACGCAGAACGGGGCCAGCCGCACCGGCTCGCCGGCGCCCGCGTACCGCCGCCACGCGGTGTCGAAGCCGGCCGCGTCGGCCGACCGGGCGCGGGCGGCGTCCAGCTCGGCACCCACCGGGACACCCCGGGCCGCCGCCGCGGCGAACACGCCGGCCACAGCGGCGGTATCGGCCAGGGCGGCGGCCGCCACCGGCGCGTACCGGCCGTCGGCGAGGCCGGCGCCGGCGGCCGTCCATGGCAGCAGCTCGGCGTCGAGCGCCAGCCAGTCGGTACCCAGCTCGTCCCACAGCCCGGTGGCCTCGGCCGCTCCGCGGACCGCGCGCAGCAACGGCTCGGGGTCGTCCAACAGCCGTCGGCCGGTGCGGGACACCACGATGCCAGGGCCGGCCCGGTACACCAGCACGACCGCCCGCGATCCCATGTGCTTGGCCTGCAGCACGACCTGGTCCACGCCGGCCTCGGCGTAGTAGTCGAACGCCTGCTCGGGGCGCTCGGGCAACCCGGCGACCGGCGCCATGGTGGGTGGCAGGTACACCAGCCAGCGCGGGTGCGCGGCGTACCGGCTGAGCACCTCCAGCGCGGCGGCTGAGTTCTCCGCCGGCACGGTGACCCGGCCCAACCAGCGGGTCTCGACCACTCGCCGGCCCAGTACGTCGGACACCTCCAGCTGGTCGGCTTCCCGGCCCGGCGCCGTCGCCCGGGTGGGCGCCGCCGGTTCCGTCGCATCGGTGCCCTCGGCCGGCGCCGTTGCGTCCAGGTGCGCAGAGCTGCTCTGCGCACCTGGACGCAACGGGCGGACCGGCTCGAACCACACCCGCTCGGCCGGCACCGAGACGACCTGCCGTTCCGGGTAGCGCAGCGCCGACAGCGCACCGCCGAACACGCAGCCGGTGTCCAGGCAGATGGTGTTGTTCACCCACTCCGTGTCCGGCACCGGGGTGTGCCCGTAGGCGACCAGCGCGGCGCCCCGGTACTCCAACGCCCACGGGTAGCGCACCGGCAGCCCGTACTCGTCGGACTCCCCGGTGGTCTCCCCCCACAGCGCGAACTCGCGCACCCGCCGGGACGCCCGCCCGTGGAACCGCTCGCGCAGCCCGGCGTGCGCCACCACCAGCCGGCCGTCGTCGAGCACGTAGTGGGCGAGCAGCCCGTCCATGAACTCGGTGGCCTCGGCGGTGAACTCGGCGGGCGCGGCGGCCAGCTGCGCCAGCGACTCGGCCAGCCCGTGGGAGCGCCGCACGTCCCGCCCGCGCAGTGCCCTGACCAGCTTCGTCTCGTGATTGCCGGCCACCGCGAGCGCCACACCGCCGGCCACCATGCCCATGGCCAGCCGCAGCACCCCCGGGGTGTCCGGGCCACGATCCACCAGGTCCCCGAGGAACACCGCGGTGCGGCCCTCCGGGTGGCGGGCGGACACCGGTGCCCCGGCCGCGTCCCGGGCGACGGACCAGCCGAGCTTGCCGAGCAGCGCGGTGAGCTCGGTCAGGCAGCCGTGCACATCGCCGATCAGGTCGAACGGGCCGGTGCGCTCGCGCAGGTCGTTGTACGAGCGGGTGCGTTCCAGCGTGGCCGCCTCCAGGTCGTCCACCGAGGACAGCACGTGCACCGTGCGGAAACCCTCGGCCTTGAGCTTGCGCATCCCGCGCTTGAGCTCGCCGTGCTGGCGGCCGACCACCTTCGGCCCGAACCGGGACCGCGCCACGCACACCTGCTCCGGCAGGTCCAGCACGATCGCCACCGGCAGCACGTCGTGCTCGCGGGCCAGCGCGAGCAGCCCGGCGCGGGCGCCGCGCTGGGTGTTCGTCGCGTCGACCACGGTGAGCCGGCCGCGGCACAACCGGATACCGACCAGGTGGTGGAGCGCGTCGAACGCGTCCGCGGTGGCGTCCTGGCTGTCCGGGTCGTCGCTGACCAGGCCGCGAAAGGTGTCCGAGGAGAGCACCTCGGTTGGCGCGAAGTGCCGGGCGGCGAAGGTGGACTTGCCGGAGCCGCTGGCCCCGACCAGCAGCACCAGCGACAGCTCCGGGATCCGCAGCGCGCTCACGTTGCCCCCTGGGTGAACACGGCAAGCTGGGTCGGCGCCCCGAGCTCGTCGTCCACCGGACCGACGCCGCGGTGGACGACCCGGTAGCCGTACCGACCAGCCACCGAGGCGCACCAGTCGGCGAACTCGGCGCGGGTCCACTCGAAGCGGTGGTCGGGGTGTCTCAGGGTGCCCGCCGGCAGGTTCGGGTAGCGGGCGTTGTACTCCCGGTTCGGCGTGGTCACCAGGACGGTGATCGGGGCGGCGGTACCGAAGACGGCGGACTCCAGCGCCGACAGCCGCTCGGGGTCGACGTGCTCCACGACCTCCATCAGCACCGCCGCGTCGTAGCCGGCCAGCCGCCGGTCGGCGTAGGTGAGGGCGCCGTGCAGCAGCCGCAGCCGGTCCCGCGCGGCCGGGGGAAGCTCGTCGAGCCGCAGCCGCCGCTCCGCTCGCGCCAGCGCGGTCGCCGCCGCGTCCATCCCGACGACCTCGGTGAACGTGGGGTCGGCGAGCAGCGCGGCGAGCAGCGCGCCGTCCCCGCAGCCCAGGTCGAGCACCCGTTGCGGGCGCCCGCCGCCGACCTCACGCAGCGCGGCCAGCACCGCGTCCCGGCGCTGCTCGCGCAGCGGGGTGGCGGCCGGCTCCGGTGCCGACTCGGTGTCCGGCTCCTCCCCGAGCGCGGCCAGCAGCGGCGTGGTGAGCCGGCGGCGGTACCGCAGGTAGCGGCGGGCGATCAGCTCGCGCTCCGGGTGGCCAGCGAGCCAATCACCGCCGGCGGCGAGCAACTTGTCCGCCTCGGCCTGGCCCACCGGGTAGTGCTTGCTGTCGTCCAGCACTGGCAGCAACAGGTAGAGGTGCCGCAGGGCGTCCGCCAGCCGGTGCGTGCCGGCCAGCCGTAGCGCCGCGTGCACCGGGCCAACCGGCTCGCGGTGCACCCGCCAACCCAGTGGCTCGAACATTCTCAGGACCAGCTGGTCGGCGTCCCGCACCGCCGGTACGGCCAGCTCCAGCGGGATCGGGGTGGCGGCCAGCTCGGGGCGGTCCCGGCAGCGCCCGCCCAGCGCGGAGCCGAGGGTGCGGGCGATCGCCACGGACAGCAGCGAGGACGCCGCGTACGGCCGGTCGTTGATGTGCTGGCCGAGCGCGAACCCGTCGGTGCGGCGGGCCAGCCGCACCGGGTCGACGTCCACCACCAGCGCCGCGGTCCCCTTCGTCGGGTAGCACACGGTGGCCGTGCCGAACGGCAGCTCGGCCCGGTGCACCCGGTCGGGGTGCTTGCCGAGCAGGTAGCCCAGGTCGCCGGCCGGCTCGTGCGCGGTGGTGATGGTCAACAGCACGCCGCGCAGTGTGGCACCGCGACGGCCCGCTCAGCAGTCGAGTTTTCCGGGCCGGCCCGGTGTCGAGGTGCCTATTCGACCGTCTAGCGGGATGGCTAGACGGGGGTAGACAAGCGTAGCGAGCCGGATCGGCGGACACTCTGCTGTCGTGGAGCTTTACGAGGCGATGCGTACGACGCCGGCGACCAGGGCGTTTACCGACGAGCCGGTGGACGACGCGGTGCTGTTCCGGATGCTGGACAACGCGCGGTTTGCCCCGAACGGCGGCAACCGGCAGGGCTGGCGGGTGATCGTGCTGCGCGACCCGGCCACCCGGGTGCGGATCCGGGAGCTGTACCAGCTGGGCTGGCGGGAGTACGTCGAGCACGTGCGGCGGGGGCTGGTGCCGTTCGCCCCGACGGACGCCGGCCGCTGGACCGGCCCGGCGATCGACCTGGCCGCCGCGCGGGAGATCCCGGCCCCGAACGAGTTCGGCGACCACCTGGAGCACGTGCCGGTGCTGCTGCTGATCGTCGCCGAGCTGGGCGCGCTGGCCACCGTGGACAACGGGCTGGACCGGCAGAGCATCATCGGCGGCGGTTCGATCTACCCGTTCTGCCACAACGTGCTGCTCGCCGCCCGCAACGAGGGCCTCGGCGGTGTGCTCACCTCGGTGCTGATGCGCCAGGAGCCGGCGGTGCGGGAGCTGCTGGGTATCCCGGAGGGGTTCGCGGTAGCCGGGCTGATGGCGCTCGGCCACCCGCAAAAGGTGATCACCAAGCTGCGCCGGGACCCGGTGGAGCGGTTCACCGTGGTCGACCGGTTCGACGGGCCGTCGTTCAGCGGCTGACCCGCGGCCCGAACAGCCGCTGGCGGCCCCGGAAGCCGGCGTCCCACGGCCAGTGACCCCGGTCGTCGGCCCAGACCAGCTGCAGCGCGCGTACCTGGGCGCCGTACAGGGCGACCGCGGTTTCCAGGTGCGCGTCCGGGTGCGGCACCCCGACGATCTCCACCAGCGGCCCGCCGACCAGCGGTATCCGTTCGCCGGGTACCGGCGGCTCGGCGTGCAGCGCGTGCGCCGCGGTGTCGTTCAGCACCCGGGCGCACTCGTCCAGCGGCTTTCCGCTGATCACCAGCTCGGGGGCGCCCTCGGGGGTGAGCCCGACGGTGTAAGCCCAGGGGGGATGCAGCCGGTCTCCCTCCACTCCCTGCACGGCCCACCCGGACGCAGTGATCATCTGCCGCATCCGGTCCAGCACGTCGAGCTTTGTGGCATTTGGGTTGTCACACATCCAACACATGCGGCCAGCATCGCGCCGACCCCCGACAAGTACGCACTCACAGCTCCTGACCAGCCAGGACGACACGTATGTCGGAAACTAGCCAAATCTAAGATCAACCCAAGACTCCCGGATACAGTCCGATCGTGGACCCGGTGCGCAATCCGTTCGCCCCCGGAGCCGGCCAGCGGCCTCCCGAGCTGGCCGGCCGGGACCGCGAGCTGGACGCCTTCGACGTGGTGCTGGAACGGGTCGCCCGAGGCCGCCCCGAACGGAGTCTCGTGCTGACCGGCCTCCGAGGCGTCGGAAAGACAGTCATGCTGGGCGAGCTGCGCTCGATGGCGCTGCGGGCCGGTTGGGGTGCGGGCAAGGTGGAGGCCCGCCCCGACGCCGACCTGCGAAGGCCGCTGTCCGCCGCGTTGCACCGCGCCGTCCGGGATCTCGCGGTCCGGCACCGTGCGCCGGACCGGGTGGAGCACGTGCTCGGCGTGCTCAAGGCGTTCGCGCTGCGCGCGGCGGCGGCCGACGCCAAGCTGCGGGACCGCTGGCAGCCGGGTATCGACGCGGCCGTGGTCACCGGCCGGGCCGACTCCGGGGACATGGAGATCGACCTGGTCGAGTTGTTCGCCGAGGTCGCCGAGCTGGCCGCGGACGTCGGCGCCGGGGTCGCGGTGCTCATCGACGAGATGCAGGACCTGCGCCCGGACGACGTGTCCGCGCTGTGCGCAGCCTGCCACGAGCTGTCCCAGTCCCGCGCGCCGCTGGTGGTCGTCGGCGCCGGGCTGCCCCATCTCCCGTCCGTGCTGAGCGCGTCCAAGTCCTACTCCGAGCGGCTGTTCCGGTACCTGCGCATCGACCGGCTGGAGCGGGAGGACGCGGACCGCGCGCTCACCCTCCCGGCCAGCTGGGAGGACGCCAAGTTCGAGCCGGAGGCCCTCGATGCGCTGTTCGCGGCTTCCGGTGGCTACCCGTACTTCGTGCAGGCGTACGGCAAGGCGGCCTGGGACGCCGCGCCGACCAGCCCGATCACCGCGACCGACGTGGCGGTGGCCGCACCGGAGGCGGCGGCGGAGCTGGCCGTCGGATTCTTCGGTTCCCGTTACGAGCGGGCCACCCCGGGCGAGCGGGAGTACCTGCGCGCGATGGCCGAGTTGGCGGACGGTCGCGACGACCCGGTAGGTACCGCGACGGTGGCCGAGCACCTCGCCCGCAAGCCGTCGTCACTCTCCCCGGCGCGGGACAGCCTGATGAAGAAGGGGCTGGTGTTCTCCGCTCAGCGCGGCCACATCGCCTTCACGGTTCCCCACTTCGGCCGCTACCTACTTGCCCAGGATTAGCGCGTACGGCCGGCGACGAAAGGCGCAAGCGGCGGCGTGGACCCCCTCAATGAACCAGTGGGTTAGTCCATATGGGTGAAAGCCGCTGCATCTCGCGAACGGTGTAACGGCCGCCACCTGTCCGCCGACAACCGGGTAAGCCCCGCGGCGCTGTCGGACCCCCGACCTGGCAGCCCCGCGGGGCCCCTTCATGTCCTGGATCGGGGCAGTCATGTCCAGGATCGGGCCAGCCGGCGGTCCGGTCGGGCCGGTCCGTAGCATCGTGCGGGTGTCGGACCCGAAGCTCGAGATCCAGATGCTGCACGACCGCGTGATGGTGCGCGTCGTGGCGGGTTCTGGCGAGCGGCGGAGCTCCGCCGGGATCGTAATCCCGGCCACAGCGCAGATCGCCAAACGGCTGGTCTGGGGTGAGGTGTTCGGCGTCGGGAACCATGTCCGCACGGTGAAGGTCGGCAACCGGGTGCTGTTCAACCCGGAGGACCAGTTCGAGTTCGAGGTACAGGGCCAGACGTACCTGGTGGTACGGGAGCGTGACCTGAACGCGGTGGCGGCCGAGCCGTCGGAGGACGGCACCGGGCTGTACCTCTAGCGACCTCGCCCGGCGCCTCCCCCGGCGGCCGGCATCGCAAGATTGCACCGCGCGAGACGGCACGAAGCACGGCGACGGGTGAAGAGGAGAGGCAGTGCCCGACCGGCGCGACCAGCTCGACCTGGCCGACCAGGCCACCGACGTCATACCCGCCGTGGGCCGCCACCGGTCCGGCTCCGCCGCGCCACCGGGCAGTGGTGGCCAGGGTGGCAGCTCGCCGCCGCAAGACCCCGGTGTCGGCCCGCCGCCCCAAGACCCCGGTGGCACCCCGTTCCGCCGTTGGTGGGCCTCCCGCGCGGACCGGCGCTGGCTGGTACCGGGCGTTGTACTCGGCGTGCTCGTGCTCGCCTACCTGCTCGACCTGCTGGCCGGCCAGGGCGACATCCCGCGCGGCGTGCAGGTCTCCGGCGTCCGGGTCGGCGGGCTGAGCGAGGCGGCCGCCCGGCAGACCCTCCTCACCGAGCTCACCCCCGACCTGCGCCGGGACGTGCCGATCCAGGCCGGCGCGGTGCGCACCACGATCAAGCCGGCCGACGCGGGTCTGCGGGTGGACTGGGACGCCACCGTCGCCGCCGCGGCCGACCAGCCGCTCAACCCGTTCACCCGGCTCGCGTCGTTCTTCACCACTCGCGAGGTCGACGTGGTGACTCAGGTGACCGGCCTCCGGCTGGCCGACGCACTGGACGGCATCAACACCCTGGTGCGCACGGAGCCCACGGACGGTGGGGTGCGGTTCATCGGCCTCGCCCCGACCGCCGTGCACCCCGCCTCCGGTGAGCAGCTGGACCTGGCCGCGGCCGCCGCCGAGATCCAGCGCGACTGGACCACCGGGCAGCCCGTGGTGCTGCCCATCATCCCGATCGAACCAGCTGGCCACGTCAGCCAGGTGGCCATTGACCGGACCCTGTCCGGGATCGCCGGGCCGGCGGTGGCCAGCCCGGTGCGGGTGCTCGGCAACGGCCGGGAGGCCAGCCTCAGCCCGTCGGTGATTGCCGGCGCGCTCAGCTTCGCCCCGGATGGTGCCGGTGGGCTCAAGGCGGTGCTGGACGTGCCGAAGCTCGCCGACGCGGTGCGCCCCGAGCTGGTCACCACCGAGGTGCCGGCCAAGGACGCCTCGATGAGCCTGGTCGGCGGCGCCCCGGTGGTGACACCCTCGGTCGACGGGCACGGCATCGACTACCCGGCGACCTTCGCCAACCTGGTCGAGGTGCTGAAGCGGCCGGTGAACCGCGAGGTCAGTGCCGTCTACGGGGCCCAGCCGGCCAAGCTCACCACCGAGCAGGTCAAGGCGCTCGGCATCAAGGGCACCATCAGCACGTTCAGCACCGGCGGATTCGCGGCCGACTCCGGGCAGAACATCAAGCGGGCCGCCGAGACGATCAACGGCAAGATCCTCATGCCGGGTGAAACGTTCAGCCTGAACACCGCCACCGGCCCCCGGGACGCACCGCAGGGCTACGTGCCGGCCGGCATCATCGAGGACGGCCACCCGGCCCGGGGCATCGGCGGCGGGGTCTCCCAGCTGGCCACCACGCTCTACAACGCCGCCTATTTCGCCGGCATGACCGACATCGGCCACCAGGAGCACAGCTACTACATCAGCCGCTACCCGGTGGCCCGCGAGGCGACCGTGTTCGAGGGCGCCATCGACCTGAAGTTCCGCAACGACCTGTCCACCGGCGTGCTGATCCAGACCGTCTGGACGCCGGCCGACATCACCGTCACGTTCTGGGGCACCAAGCGCTACGAGGTCACCTCGGCCACCTCGCCGAAGTCCGATCCCGTCCCGCCGCAGACGATGACCATCCCGCCGGGCCAGCCGTGCACGCCCAGCGCCGGCGGCCAGGGCTTCACCGCCACAGACACCCGGACGATGCAGGACCTGACCACCGGGCAGACCAGGACGAGCACGCACACCGTGCACTACAAGCCGTCACCGGCGGTGGTCTGTGCGGCGACGGACCCGGCGACCGAATCGGCGGCTGATTCGGGGAGCGAACCCAAACCGTCGAACTAAGGTTGTGCTGGCCAGCCGGACAGGCGGGGCGGGCCTGCCTCAGAGGCTGGGCCGCCGTCAACCGGTGTCACGCGTTCGCGCACGGCAGCAAGGTAGCCCTTTAATCTAGAGGCTCCGGTCACCTACCCTGCGTTCAGGGTGTCGACTCAATGCGAAGCGAGGTGGCAGATGAGCCGTATTTCTGACGTGTTGCGCAACAAGGGTTCCGAGGTCGTCACCGTCAGTCCGGACACTCCGGTGTCCGAGCTGCTGTCGTTACTTGTCGGACGCAATATCGGCGCCGTCGTGGTCCTCGAGGGCGATGCCGTGGTGGGCATCGTGAGCGAGCGCGACGTCGTGCACTGCGTCTACGGCCGGGGCGCGCAGCTGCTGGTGACCCCGGTGTCGGACATCATGACCGCCACCGTGGTGACCTGTGTGCCCGAGGACGAGGTGGACAACCTCATGCGCACCATGACCGAGCGGCGGATCCGCCACCTCCCGGTGGTGGTGGACGGCGCACTGCTCGGCATCGTCAGCATCGGCGACATGGTGAAGGCGCGGATCGGCGAGCTCGAGGAAGAGCGCGCCCACCTGCACTCCTACCTGGCCGCCGGCTCGTAGCGGTTCTCCCGGGCAGCGTGACCGCCCGGGAAACCTGCCGGGGCTGCCTTGCCGCCCGGGAAACCGGCCGGGCAGCGTGCCCGCCCGGTACCTGCTGGGCAGCGTTGCCGCAGGGAGCCTGCCGGGCAGCGTTGCCGCCCGGTACCTCACTGCGGCACGGTGACGATCAGGACGAGCCGCGCGGGCACGTCGCCGGAGTTCCGGTAGGCGTGCGGCTTGTCGCCGGGCCAGGTGATCGCGGTGCCGGCGGGCGCGATGCTGAGCTGCCCCTCCGACTCCACGCCGATCTCCCCGGCGATCACCAGCAGCGCCTCCCGGGTGCCCCTGGCATGTGCCTCACTGTGCCGGACCTCGCCCGGTTGCAGCTCCCACCACCACAGCTCCACCGGCTGCGGCGGGTCGGTGGACAGCAGCAGCCGGCCGGTGCCGCCGGACGGGCCGGTCCACAGCGGGGTGGCCTCATCCACCGACGCCCGGCGCAGCCGCGGCACGCCACTGGCGATGAGCTCGGTGAGCGACACCGCGAACGCGTCGGCCAGCCGGCACAGCGTGGTCAGGCTGGGATTTCCCCGGTCACCCTCCAGCGCGACAAGTACGCCCTTGCTCACCCCGGACCGCTGGGCGAGCTGGTCCAGGCTCCAGTTCCGGCGGCCGCGCAGCGCGCGCAGGTTCGCGGCCACCGCGCGGCTCACGGTGGAACTCACATCCCGATCGGCCACAGATACCTCTGACGGTCATTATGATGGTACAAGCAGAGTAACAAAATGTACTGTCGCGCGGCTGAGGTCCGCGCCGAGTGTGAACGGGGGAACCGCGGTGCCAATCGTGCTGGCCGGGATGGCCGCAACGGTATTCGGGGTGTCTGACTTCCTCGGTGGCACGGCGGCCCGACGAGTGCCCTCGGCCGTCGTGGCGATGCTCGCCCAACTCGCCGGGCTGCTGGCGCTGGCGGTGATCACGCTGCTGATGCCGGCCACCGTGCTGCCCAGCGCGCTGGGTTGGGGCCTGCTCGCCGGGCTGGCCGGCGGGATCGGCGTGCCCGTGCTGTACCGGGGACTGGCCGAGGGGCCGATGAACGTGGTCGCCCCGCTCACCGCGCTCACCTCGGCCGCCGTCCCGGTGGTCGCCGGGGCGCTGCTCGGGGAACGGCCGTCCGCCCATGCGTGGGTGGGCATCGCGCTCGCGGTGGTGGCCGGCGTGGTGGTCGGCGTATCCCTGGAGCCCCGGGACGCGGAGTCCGACGGCGGGTCGGATGGCCGCCGCTTCGACCGGCGGGCGCTGCGCGGGGTGGCCATGGCGCTGTTCGCCGGGCTGTGCTTCGGCGGGTTCTTCGTGCTGCTCGCGCAGGCCGACCCGGTTGCCGGGCTGTGGCCGGTGACCGCCGCGAAGGTGGCCGGCAGCCTGGTCGCCGGCATGGCCCTGCTCGGCGCGCTGCGGGTCGGCGGGCTGGGCAGCGCGCGCCCCGGCGTGCTCACCATCGCCCTGCCGCCGAGCGTCGCGGCTCCCGTGCGCCCCGCTCCGGTGCGGCCGGTGCCGGCCGCGGCGGTGCTCGGCGCCGGCGCGGCGGCTTCCGATCCGGCCCGCGAGACCGTCGCGGGCGGCAGGCTGGCCAATGTGGGCGGCTCGGACCGCGGCGCGAACGATGGCGCGTTGACCGGCGTGGACGGCGTGGACGGCGTGGACGGCGTGGGCGGCGTGGACGGCGTGGGCGGCGGCGTGCTGGATGGCCCGGACGGCGCGGGTGCCGGCCGGATGCTGCTGGCCGGCCGAGGCTGGCAGCTGGCGGCGTTGGGCGGTGTGCTGGACGCCCTGGCCAACGCGCTGTACCTGCTGGCCGCCCACCGCGGTCAGCTCGCCGTGGTGGGCGCGGTGGTGGCGCTGTACCCGGCGTCCACCGTGCTGCTCGCCCGGGT